>Ga0210059_1009031_pt1 | contig 15622 bp, 12 predicted proteins | sample Ectturendosymbi2_FD_188042 | JGI IMG/M metagenome (GOLD analysis project Ga0210059, IMG submission 188042) | Ecteinascidia turbinata endosymbiont from Florida, USA - Sample 2 (SPAdes) (version 2) | ecosystem: Host-associated > Tunicates > Ascidians > Unclassified | place: Key West, Florida... | reverse complement strand
GCTCACGTAACTTTGGTTGCGCGCATTGGGTTTAAATAAAGGCAGTGTCTAGCCGTACGTCAACGTATGGCTAGATTCTGGGGACAGCCGTACGGCACTCTTATCACGGCGCCCTGTCATTGGTGGAAGCGGTGGTGCGCAGCGGTGCGACGCGGTTAACGTCGTTACGAGCGGCGAGAGTGACGTAGAGCATCTTTGCGCTGAAGCGCGTCGTTGAGCAGTGAGATGTAGGCTCACTTATCGGTGCAAACTGGAGTGCAGCGCTGAGCAGAAACCCGAAGTGCACAGTGCACGTAAATGTATAATGGCCATACTAGGTTTGAGGTGTGCAAGGCATGCAGGCATAAGAATCATAAGAAGATTTAAAAGTCACACTGTGAGTGAAATATGCACCGTTGTGTTTGTATGACACGCAGAATCTGTGCGACTCTAAGCTGTTGGTGGCCTTGCAGTGTCTACAAAATCTGCAGCACAAAATGCATGCGATATGCATACTCTTTATAGGTGTGCTATAGGGCATCTAAAATGTATGTTCTTATGTAAGTTATGCAAGTAAGTGTTGTTGGCGTATGTGTTAGGTAAGATGTACACATTGTTTTTACAGAGAGTAGGGAGAGAAAGCAGATGCTTGACTATTGCAATCGATAAGTTTGCACTAAGGGATACTTCTGCATGTTACAACAGTCCTTTGAAAACGAAAGTTTATTTGAACAGAAAAGTAGATGGCAGATGTACTCGACCAGTGGTTTTCAACCTTTTTTGTACCGCGACCTATTATAGCAACCCGCTACAACCCAACGAACCACATCTAAGACTCCAGCAAAACAAATGCAATGCAGGTGTGTACATAAATATCTGCTCGCAACCCCTCCTAAAAGTGGTGCATGACCCTCAGAGGGTCGCAACTCCAGGTTGGAAACCACTACTAGACGAAGTATTAATCCTCTGCGTAAGTTCTATGCAGTGAAGTTATCTTGTATTCATGGTGGAAGAAAGTACAAAGCAACTGGAAAGGTGAGAAAAACATCGTATGTACTTTTTCTAAGTGAGAAAAAAAAGAGGTTCCTACGTCTTTTCAGGCGAAAGTCGGCGCCTACGACCCACTTTTTTATGTAACGAACGAGCGTGTTTTTCAACACGATACAATATTTTTTGTTCAAAGTTCTGCAGTTCGTGGCTTGAGGTTGTGGCATGTTCTCAAGGAAAATTGCGGTGCAAATGTCTGAATCTTAAGAGTTGCATATATGCATTCCGTTTATCAGGGCCAGATTTACCTGTAGGCTATATAGGCTTAAGCCTAGGGCCTCAAGATCCAAGGGGGCATGGCCGTCGCCAGTGGGGGGGCCAGTGGTGCCCGCCCCCACGTTTGAACTCTGTGCCCCCCCATTTCATGTTTGGCCCCCCAAACCACCTCGAAGCTGTAGAATTACCAAGCGCAGTTGTACATAGTCAATAAGCAATAGCTTGTTGAATGACTCTAGCTTGCGACATTGCGTTCGTTTTTCAAATAAACAAAAGCGCAAAATTCCACTGTTTTTGTCGCCGGAATTGCCAAAATAAAGGTCTTGAATGCTTTATGCAAACAAAATTTTCGCTTTTGGTAAACCAAGAGCACGTCTTGTTTTTGTTTCATGACGAACAGTAAAGTTGTACGAAATACAGAGCACTGTCAAATTAGTTTTTGAGTAGTCACATGTAGCATAGGCGGATCCAGGGTGGGGCTAAGGGGCCTGAAGCCCCCGCCCCTAAATTTTTTCAGATACGTCTTTTGATTGATGGTTTCCGACACATAAACGTCCATTGGGGTGATTTTTTGGATAACCTTTAAATAAACCATTGCTTGCACAAGGATAAGGACCAAAATATTCAATTCAAAGCTTATACTGCTCAATTTGGGCAGTCCGAATGTGTTTATTTCACAATAAATGAAAGTTCTAATGAACACGTTTTTATATGAAAAAAATATGGCCCCAATGTTATATAAATACGTAAGTGTTTACATGAAGTATTTACATTACATATACGTTATATAAACCGCACGTACATAGGCGTAGCCAGGGGGGCAGGGGGCCATGGCCCTTACACGTTTTTTAGAATATCTAGTCAGTTTGTGCTTTAAGAGTCAGTATCTCAAACAAAATACTGTTGCTCGCCTAAAATCAAACATTTTGACCCACCCAAAATTGTGGGCTGGCCATGCCACTGCGCACGTAAGTGTTTAAAACTATTGTTTCATTTGGGTAAGATTGGGCTTCTTGTGGACAAAAGATGAAGAAGCAGCAGATTCAGAACCTTCCCTAGAAAGTTTTCAATAGGGAAGCTCTGCGTCTGTGCGTGGGGTACTTGATGTTCTAAAAATGGACAAAAACCACTGATTTATAGTGTTTCACGTTTCAATTTGGGGGCTTGGAGCTTTGGGGGGATAAGTCCACCAAAACCCCCCCGTGGCGACGGGACTGAGCAGACTGTGGACAAAAGTTAAGCTGCAGATCGTAGTATTTTTTCCTTCAAACTTTTATGAATGAGTGTAGTTCATGTCATTACTGTAGTTAAGCGAAGGCATTGAAATTACGCTACAACGAACTTACAATGCAGTTCACTACAGGCTAGATTAGAGCGCTCAGTGACAGCGAAAATTCCAAAACGGCAAACCTAACCGTAAAACGTAGTCTACACGTCAGGTAGGTTTAAAATGAAGCGCGCTAGATTAGCTGTAGGCTATGCTAAAGATAACTACTGATTAGCATCAGACCTGCCAGCAGGGGTGTAATGGGGTGGGAACAACGTTCCCGCAGCTTTTTGCGCAAGTAACGTTACTTGAAGATTTTGATTTTTCATTTCAATTTCTACGTGTAGCGCCTGGAGCAGCATAAATGAATAAATAACAAGTTATCTCGTGTATGGTATCGCAGCACTAAAGTGAAACAGGAAGATCCAGTGTGGAAATTCTTGTAGGTGAATCAATCTTGCTTTGTGTTTGGTGTGGGAACGGCGTTCCCACACCTCTTTTTTTAGCAATGCATTCCTGCCTGCCAGCAACAGTGTTTGGAAAAAAGTTCAGCTCAGCACGAAATCAGATGCTTTTTATCAACCAATATTCTGCTGTCTCTAATAATTTGTTTTCAACCTGCTGCACAGTATTGCTAAAGTTGCGTTACCGAGATATAGTCGCGTTTCGTACAAAAAGTTGAATGGATGAGAATTTGGTCATTGAGTTTTACCAAACTTCACGTTTTCCGCTGTGACGTAGAAAAAATATTGTCTGATCATTTCCAATGCCATTGTGATGCAATAAACACCTTCCAGGGCAAAATTCCAGCATAATTATTGCTTTCTAGTTTTTAAGCATGTTTATCTCTACACGTACCCCAAGCATTTTTTGGGTGGGAGGAAAAGTTGTGCTTGTTTTCGAAATAACATACATTTTTTTCGATTTTCAAGTTATTTGCTATGGTCAAACGACTTCGACAATCAACAGCATATTGTTTTAAAAATTATGTGATTGATAGTTTGTCACTGATGGGCAGGTATTTTTGTAAACAAATTTCGACATTTTGGCTAGACAACCGTTACGTGCATTGTGCAGGGGCGTAACGACGTTAGATGGCGCCTGGGGCAAGAAATAAGTTGCCGCCCACACGTTCGAACTTGAGGTCTTTCGGAAGCAAATGTAGGCCTACTGTTTTGAAAAAAGTGCTCATGACGTTGTTTGGGACTTTTTGGCCCCCCCGCAGTGATTCGTCTCCCGAGGAATTGTGCCCGCCTGCTCTCCTCGTTACGTCTCTGGTTTATATGCAATAAAAATCGGAAACTTTTCCGAAAACAAACAAATTTTCAAGTCCGAACGTCATGAACATCTGCAAATTTCAAAAACAATAAGGCATGGATCTTGCACAGACTACCAACAAAGGTTACTGGCGGCATTTCAAGTTTCTTCGTGTAGTTTTGTGTCACTTCTATGCCTGCCCCACGCGTTTTTTGGCGTGGACCTGTGTTTGTTTTGCTAATAATGAAACTTTTCGGACATTCAACAGGTTACTTTTTTGAGGTTAGATCAGTTTGAGAATAATTTCTGAATTGTTTTGGAGGCTGCTTCTGCTCCGTAAACGTCCCAGTAAGCCTGGGTAATGGTGAGAATATAATTTAGCCAAAATGTGTATGGTTATCAACCGTATTTGTTAAAAAAAGTTACCTGAGCAGTTGGGTCTTCACTGCTATGCAGTCAGTACACATCCGGATGAACTCGTCATTGAGCACCCCCTAAAAAAATCCTGGATCCGCTTATGCGTAGGTTGTGTACACTCAGGGTCGGATTTACCAATAGGCTATGTAGGCTTAAGCCCAGGACCTCAAGATCCAAGGGGCCCTCCACCAAAGTGTGGTACGCATAGAGTCAATTGCCGTTACTGTGTATGATCAGTTCGATAAATAAACATTCGTCAACCATTTATGTTTTTAATTTTTATTCATTTCATCAGATTTTGTGTCGATAACGCCTGGGTATTCCAATGAGTTTTCGTGAATCTCAATATGACCGTTGGCAAAGCCGCATGCCGACTGTAGTGTCGCATACTCAAAGCACTCTGACTGCGTCCTGCATACTATAGGGTGAATCGTGTCGATTGTTACGTGTGAATTAGGCTAAAGTTTCGAAACGCACCTGATCAAAGCTTTAAAATTTTTTTGATTTGCTTTTCAAAGCTTCAAAATTTTTTTGATTTGCGTTTCTATTCAGTCATTCAGAAATCAGATTGCCACTGAGTACACTATTTGCGCAAGCTTGTACTGCTCCCATGCTAAGCAAATAAAAATAAATTTGATGAGTTTAAATAATAAGCAAAATTCACTTTTCCAAATGGCAACCACATAACTATACCCAAGGAGACAAAGAGTAAACAAACAGCAAGAAAAGGACAGAGCAGCGTTTGGGTCTGACGTATGATGCCTTAGATTAGTGGTTCTTGGTCGGTCTATCCAACCACGCGGAGTCTTATTTCTTAGGTTTATGGTCACAAACTGCTCAGGAGAAAGGTCTTTCTAAAGAATCAAAATAACTAAAACTGATTTATTGGATCACAATGTTCTAGGACAGGTTGTCCAACACTAAGCATTCGGTGCATTAAAAATGACAAACTTGGCAAACAAATTTTAATGAAATCCTTGATAATTTTGTTATGAGGGCAGGACTAAACCCTTAACTGTTTACTGTGCTCTGTTCAGCCGGACGTGATTCGATGATTGTAACTTTTTATTTCTTAACACGTATTTCAATAATGACAGTTTAAGGGAAGTTTAAACCTCATCCCTGCGCGCGACGGTTTCGTTGCGTTCGATTCTTTGCAGTCTGGAAAACAACCATTTAGGATGTTTTACTTGACGTGTTTTTCTTGTGTGTGCGAGATTTTTACAGCCCTTGTCCTTACGGCCGCTACATAGGCTGTATGTGCAGTGTGTTTGGTTTTTAGGAAATTATATATTTTGGGTGCTACTGTTGAACACAGCGAAGAAAAAAGAGATGTAAAGTTGACGTAGTCCATGTGTTTTTTCAAAAATCTAACCGTGACGTTTTTGTTTGTCTCCCTTGTCGAAATTACAGTAGTGTTCCCGCCAGCCAAGCATGCCTTACACAATTCCTTGTCATTGAACGCTTTTGCGCCGAAAATAAGAACAAGGGCAGTCATCGTGGAACACTCGCAGTAAGCTTCTACAATTTTTTATTGACTGTACTTTTAGAGCAGGGGTTCCCAACCTTTTGTTTCCCATGCACCCCTTCAGCATTCCGACACATGAGCATGTGCCCCTTCAGCATTCCGACACATGAGCATGTACCCCTTCAGCATTTCGACAATGAACAATTAACAGGTAGGCTGCCCCTAAAATCTCGTATGACAAGGTATTTTATCATGGTTATTCATAGATATATTTAACAATGAGCATATGATTTTGATATAAATATCTCGAAATATATATAATGCAATTATTTTTTCTCTTGTATTGCTAACCTCAGGTGCACCCCTTCAGATAGGCAAATGTACCGCAAACCTAGAGCTTTCAAATGCATTTATTTGCAATTCTGTTTTCATTTATTCTAATTTACACTCATGATATTTTTTTGCAATTGAAAGTGATAAACCATCGTAATAAATAATTTGTTTTATTTCACTAGAACATTTTAGGAACTGTGTGCAGCGCTGTTCGTCCACTTACCGTAAAATTTGTGGAGCTTTGTACATTTAATTTAAGCCAAGCATTTTATTCCTCAAACAAGGCATGACATGACACCACAGAACGCTTGTACCGAACAATCGTTATGTACGGCAAACCCAAACACAGTGACTTGCAGCACGGAAGACTTTGCGACCAGCTGCAATCTGCATGAACCTCAAGAAAGCAACAATCGCAGCAGGTATAACCGGAAACAAACAACTCACTGGAACAAAAGGCAAAAAGTTTGCCTAAAAGAAGATCAAGTAAACGTGCTCCATCATTTTGCTCAGCATGTGTGTTTTGGTGATATAAAGAACAAAACCATGCAAGTAAGACTATTCATTTCAAGACGCAGTTGAAATGGTACCATGCCAAGCAAGCATTGCACACAACCGATGCTCTGGCGCTGCATGGTATCACGATGGCATACCTTGCGAAGTTTTTGCTGTCTTTTAAACATATCAATCATCCGAATAAGAGAATTAGCTTCTTTTGTAACAAGTTGCGATCGGAAAGCCTGAGCGGCAAGTGCGCCAAGCCACTGTGGCAGCAAGCAACAATAGAGATCACCGCACGAGATCACTTTTATTTCTTGTTCGCAACACATATACATTTGGCGTTTGTTCTTCGCGCACATCCCGTTCGCGCGTTCAACGCCACGCCGACTAATAGGTTGCAACATAAAATGCTGAAATTTCGCATTGGCCGTTTGAATCTTTAGAGAAGCTGGGGTCTCAAACTCAAATCGCTTCGAGGGGAAAATGAGGGCTTACAAAGTATCCCGAGGGCCGCATTATGATTAACCAAGGGCCGCATTACGACGCTTACGCAGTAATGGCGGAAACTAAACCTTACTAGAAACAGGTTCTACATCTTATTTCCTGCGAAAGGTAGCATGACTTGCAAGCAAATCATTTTTAGCTGTCTCTATGTTCGTTTAAAAATAACTTATTCACTCGTTAGCCGAGCACTTTTAAGCACCGGTGAATGAACTAAATACCGTAAATTGTTTATACCGCTGTTCAACTTTTGTTTTTGATGTATGTTGGATAAATCCTTTAATGAAACAACTTTGCCAAGTTCCGATGATATTTGCTTTTGGAGCAGTTTTTTGTTTGACCTTACAAGTTGGAAACTTTCACCCTTAGCTCTTTGGGTAAGGTACTTTGCTGAGGAAGGTATTGATTTAACCATTAAACAAGATAAACTTTTTTTCAATAAAACGCAAAGCCAATGAGATTCACCACCTTCAAAGTGAACATACAACTATCACACCCACCTTAGATACGGGATGGTTGTGCTCCGTATTCAGGCGTACAACCCCAAGCACTGCACACGGTTGCCAAAATGTTCTATTGAAATAAAACAAATTATTTATTACGACGGTTTGTCATTTTCAATTGCAGAAAAGCATCATGAGTGCAAATTAGAATAAATGAAAACAGAATTGCAAGTAAATGCATTTAAAAGCTCTAGCTTTGCTGTCGACAAAAATTAATTTAGCTCATGCGAGGCCTCAGCAGGATAGCCGGAACGGGAGTGCATGACGAGGGCACTTCCCCCCTGCCTTTTGAAAGGGGTGGCAACGGGTGCACAGGTGCCCTTACATAACAGTATCATAAGTACTTTCATGATTTATCATTATCAAGATCGAACTGAAGCAAATTTTATATGGTTTCTTTTATAATTTTTGGGGTCAACATTGTTGTTTGACAAAAGCAAGCACAATTGCTAGCAATTTTTTTGTAAGTTTCCATTGCCCTCAACTCTTTTACTGCTCCCCTACCGTACCGCTGTTCCGGCATCCTTGGGTCCCAGGCTAATCCACTTGTGAGGCTCCCTTTACCACTGTTGCGACTTACGAGTTGGAGGAAATGGTAAAAGGCAGGGGCGGAGTTAGGGGGTGCCAGGGGGGCCACTTCCCCCCCAAAATTTTGCCTGACCCCCCAGTGGCCCCCCAAAAATTTTTCAGGTCACTTTCTGAAAGTCCTACACAGACCATTGACAGCTCCCCTTGTTGCAAAACTGGCCCCTCCAGTGGCCCCCCCAAATGAAAATGTCTGGCTCCGCCCCTGGTAAAAGGCCAATAAATTTACACAAAGCCGATAATGAAGATCTGGACTTAGAGCACAAACGCGCTCCATGTTCGCTCAATAAAAATTTATAAATCCTTGTACAGTAAAGCGCCCTACAATCATTGCGTTTATTGCTGCCTGTGACGCAAAAGCGTTCAATGACATGGCATGCATATATGCAGCTCTTAAGATTACAGACATTTGCACCGCAATTTTCCTTGAGAACATGCCACAACCTCAAGCCACGAACTACAGGAATTTGAACAAAAAATATTGTATCGTGTTGAAAAACACGCTTGTTCGTTACATAAAAAAGTGGGTCGTAGGTGCCGACTTTCCCCTGAAAAGACGTAGGAACCTCTTTTTTTTCTCACTTAGAAAAAGTACATACGATGTTTTTCTCACCTTTCCAGTTGCTTTGTACTTTCTTCCACCATGAATACAAGATAACTTCACTGCATAGAACTTACGCAGAGGATTAATACTTCGTCTAGTAGTGGTTTTCAACCTGGAGTTGCGACCCTCTGAGGGTCATGCACCACTTTTAGGAGGGGTTGCGAGCAGATATTTATGTACACAGCTGCATTACATTTACTTTACTGGAGTCTTAGATGTGGTTCGTTGGGTTGTAGCGGGTTGCTATAATGGGTAGCGGTACAAAAAAGGTTGAAAACCACTGGTCGAGTACATCTGCCATCTACTTTTCTGTTCAAATAAACTTTCGTTTTCAAAGAACTGTTGTAACATGCAGAAGTATCCCTTAGTGCAAACTTATCGATTGCAATAGTCAAGCATATGCTTTCTCTCCCTACTCTCTGTAAAAACACTGTGTACATCTTACCTAACACATACGCCAACAACACTTACTTGCATAACTTACATAGGAACATACATTTTAGATGCCCTATAGCACACTTATAAAGAGTATGCATATCGCATGCATTTTATGCTGCAGATTTTGTAGACACTGCAAGGCCACCAACAGCGTAGATTCGCACAGATTCTGCGTGTCATACAAACACAACGGTGCATATTTCACTCACACCGTGAGTTTTAAACCTTATGATTCTTATTCCTTACACACCTTAAACCCAGTATGGCAGCGCTGCACTCCAGTTTACACCGATAAGTGAGTCTACATTATTCCACAACCAAGTGCATTGTGCATCACGGCAAAGATGCTCTTTCACCACTCTCACTGTCACTGCTCAACGACGCGCTTCAGCGCGAAGATGCTCTTCACCTCTCTCACCGCTCTTCACGACGCTAACCGTGTCGCACCGCTGCGCACCACGGCTTCCACCAATCACAGGGCGCCCTGATGAGAGTGCCGTACGGCTGTCCCCAGAAGCTAGCCATACGGTGCCGTACGGCTGGACACTGCCTTAAATAAAAGACTACATTGGCAGAATATGTATTTTTCCCAGGACACATACGACTTTTCTAGGAGGTTCAGGCACGCCAGGAAGTCGTAGGTATAATGTCTGGTCTGTTGATAATGAGTGCACGACCAAAAATTGATACAGAGCTTTACAAGTTTATTTTCAACACCTCAAAAAGAGCAGTTTTTTCAGCAGTAATTCACTATTTTTAGCAGATTTTAGCTGAAAATTTGTGACATAGTTTTTAGCAGGATCTAGCAGTTTTTCGTGACACGATCTAGCAGGTTTAGGTGACAACCATCTGGCACCATTGCTAACAATGCTAGCGAGGTAGCTATCTCGTCTTACACAATGGCAGGCTGGCAGCACGGAAGTAAACATGCAGAAGTCTGGTGACAATGTCCCCTGTCCCCATGAGAACAGAATCAGAATAAGAGACCTCTTTTTCGTGTCCACGTAACTGTTTGTGGTGGAGATTACAAAGAACGTCCTCAGTTTGTGAATTACTGTTCTGGTCGAACTCAGGCTTTGTCTGCTAATATAATCAACTGAAAAAAAAACGGACTTCAGCAGCACCATGCCAAAATGTGCAAGTATGAAATTTGTATGGAATATGGAAGATTTGGTTCCATTCCATAGATCAAATCTTCCATTCGATGCTTGGGCCATTCCATACCGATTTTTTCCTTCCATTCCATACCATGGTATGCGCTGCATGCCGCAACCTAGGAAAAGTGAGCCCGACTTTTCTAGTCGCACTTTTTTCAATGGATGCGACGTTCGCGCGTACAATTCCAAAGCCTCAAAAAGGCATAAAATGAGCTGATACGACAACATAAACGCAAGCAAATGAAAGAACAAGTTCTGAACATAACATCCAAATCAAAAACACTTGCAAATATGTTGTACCAAGCTCATACAAATTGTTCAAAACAAGCAAGTTTTTGAAAATTACTGATAATTCAACTAAAACACTTTCCGAGAGGGTTATGACAACAAATTTTATATAAAAATCTTCGGAATTTATCCAACTATTGATCTACAAAAAATCGCGGGGTTATTTTTGTTTAAACGAAATCAGAAGAAAAATCGCAAAGGTACTCTAACATCAAAAATGTCTGTCGCTGCCAGATTCTCGTATTGCGCGACTATCGATTTCAATTCAGTTTCGAAATACTTTCCGAGGGGGTTATGATGAAATTTTTATATCAAAATCTTCGGAATTTATCTTCGCTACAACTTTGTCAAAGACACGGCTAACATCATGAATTGTGTGGTAAAGCAGCTGACTTACTAATTGCGGCATGTTCCTCCAAGCTCTCCGGATGTCATTTTGAAACATGCATTGCACAGCAAAATGGTTCATCACGAAAACCCGACGTTCTTTAGCATAAACCTCAAGAGCGCAATCCAAGATCTGTTGAAAGTACTTTGAACAGAGAAGTTCTCTTTCGGCATATATTAACTTCAAGCCTAATGTGTGGTTAATGCTTACTTCTCCATGAAGCCATTCTTCTCCTGATAAACTACCTAGGGCCTCCATTCGCAATACAAGTGTTTTTGACTTATTTCGTACAACAGCTTCCACCATTGCTCCATTTTTGCAAAGCTCCCACTTGTTAGCCTGTTAAAAAAGCATTCAGTTTTGACGATAGACTACAGTATTAGTGACCTGACTCTAGTTATACAACGAATTGTGCAAGTTTGCAAAATTCAGAAGAACCCTGAAGAAACATTTTTACCTGACTGGAAATGGGCTGGTTTGTAACATTCTTGGTCTTTGGAGAATTTCTGTTGATGAGAAATACATTTGTGTTCAGAAAAATAGCAAGGCGAACTTTACCGAAAGTATAATGAGAAGCACACAATGAGCTTTTTAGATAGACCTAATTATTTATGACACATGCAACAATGAATGAAACTAATTTTTGTTTAAAAAACAGTCGTTTACCGCTTGTGTTTGTCAAACGTCAAAGGTCGTGTTAGCGGTTGCATGTATTTTCCAAATTTGGTTAGTTGCCGATTTGGACTTAACTTTATCTTCTTTAACCAGACCTTTTCTGCTATATCGTCAGAGCCACTTGGTTTGGCGTCCTGGCAATCTAAACATATGAAGTGCATTTGTATCATCCACAAGTAATATTGCTACTATAAAGAAATAAATCCTACCATTTCTTTCTTTTTAATTTTCTTTCACTTACCATATTCATATTCTGTTACTAGTGATTTACTCATTTTGTGGTATACTACAGCTACCTCTGCCAGATTTTTGTATCTTCTATTCTCAAGGCGCGTTCTCTTCAGTACTTGCTGTGATTTTTCTATTTGTCCTTAAGTGCAGTTGTTGCTAGCAAACGTCTGCAACAAATGGAAATTTTGGTCATGCACTTGACAACTATGCATAAGATAAATGGCACTCGATTACGTCACCCACGATGAGGGGCCACAATCACTAAAAAGTAACTTTTATCATAAAATTGCGAGAAAGTTGAAAAATTTATTTATCATCGTAAATTGCGTCGTATTCAACATGCATGTTTTCAACAAGCAACATTCAAATCAACATGTTTTCTATTTACAAACTGATCATCATTTTATGCCACCAAATATATTGTATGACTTCTTCAGCATAATTTACTACAATGGTGTCCGTTCGAAACAGACTTGCACATAACAGACCACTCATAACAGACCATTTAAAACAGACCACGTTCATAACAGACCACGTTCATAACAGACCAGTTCATATCAAACCACATTCATAACAGACCAGTTCATAACAGATCATGTCATAACAGACCACGTTCATAACAGACCACGTTCATAACAGACCACGTTCATAACAGACCACGTTCATAACAGACTACATTCATAACAGACCACGTTCATAACAGACCACATTCATAACAGACCACGTTCATAAAAGACCAAGTCATAACAGACCACATTCATAGCAGACCACTCCAAAACAGACCACGTTCATAACAGACCTGTTCATAACAGACCAAGTCATAGCAGACCACGTTCATGACAGACCAAGTCATAACATACCACGTTCATAACAAACCACGTTCATAACAGACCAGGTTCATAACAGACCACGTTCATAACAGACCACGTTCATAACAGACCAGGTTCATAACAGACCACATTCATAACAGATCACACCAAAACAGACCACTTCATAACAGACCTGTTCATAAAAGACCACCACGTTCATAACAGACCTGTTCATAACAGACCTCCACGTTCATAACTGACCCATTCATCAGAGACAGTGTTCATAACAGACCACGTTCATAACAGACCCGTTCATAACAGACCTATTCATAACAGACCCATTCATAACAGACCAGTTCATCACAGACCCGTTCATAACAGACCACGTTCATAATAGACCACCATGTTCATAACAGACCACGTTCATAACAGACCATGTTCACAACAAACCACGTTCACAACAGATCATGCATGCAGTTCGTAATAGACCACGTTCATATCAGACTACGTTCATAACAGACAACATTCATAACAGACTAGTTCGTAACAGATCTACTCATAAGTGACTGTGTTCATAATGTAGCCTATGGGTGATTTTTGCTCTAGGGAAAACTGTTTGCATCCGTGAAAAGTCAAGGGGTAGTAGCGTGTGTAATTGGCGATTAATTTCTTCAGAAAATCACGAACTGCAGGTTTCTGCCGTGCTGCGAAGCAACACGTGCTGATGCTGATAATTACTCTTTGTGGCAACAGCGTTAAAAGATTGTAGAATGGTAGCTTTTCTTGCGTAAAACGCCGTTACTAAGCACTTTTCCGAGAGTGTAGGAACATCTTCTTTCATGTGGGCAACAAAAACCTTAGGTAGGCTACGTCGTTGGTATTCACCAATTCAGAGATGTAGCAGTGAATAGTTCCTCAGAAGCGCAAGGATATGTTTTTGGTACAGCTCCACGTGAATGCGCAGCATTAACGAGTCTTGCGTTACCTTGTCCTAGTTACTGTAGCTCAGGCGCTCCTTGGTTTGTGATGCACTCGGTTTATGTCGTTTCCATTTCACGAATGCGCTCGTATACACTGCGTGAAAAACGAGTTTCAAAATACTGCACAATGTTTGGTGTGCAATATTTCATATAAATACATTTTTTGCATGTTCTCCATGTCTTGTGTGCAGGTTACAGTATGAAACACTCCGGTGTTCATTTAGCTACTGCATCTTGCAATATACGATCCCATTTTATACAACAGCGCATTTCAACATAGGTTTAAGAAAAAGCAATTTTCTGGCATGCAAAGAAAGTTTTGTCCAAGTTTCTCTAAAACTGCCCGAAAAACGTTTATGTGAAAAACTTTCTCCATGCAATTTTTTGTATCCGTTGGTACATGATATTTTCCTCTGCTAAGTGGCCATAAACCTGAAAATAGACAATTTGGTACTGGAAATTTGGTTATAACCAAACTGAAACGGACGCTAGGCTGTAGGCTACAAGAATATTGCCAAAAGACAGCTCTGGCGCAGTACTTCTGAGCAGCTGCCTCACAGCTCTGACGTTTGGCGTTCCATTCACATTCCTGCTGTTGCTATCAGCAAGGAACCTCACATCTAGCTGAAGTAGACGTAAAGCTGCTTCTTTCTCTGAGAACATAAATGTGATATACGTGGTATGTACTATTATTTGGCCTATATTATGACTATGCCGTGAGTCTAACAACATCGTCTGTTCAGCTGCACACATAGGCTCTGCAACAAACTGTATGGCAAAATGCGTTTATCCCCACACTGTAGTTAAGATTGAAAACAATTAAAAGCTTTTCTGTACTTGTCTGGCATGGAATCTGCTACTGTGAAAAACAGTAGGTGCTCTGCAGCATACTCGATTACCTCTGTGTACTAATTAGTAAAGCACATAAGTGAAATGATTTCTTTTGCCAAAACTTTAACGTGAGTCAGTTACTCATCAACTCTCATAAACTAAAACACGAAGTTACTGGAAACAGTTGGTTGATTTTATATATATTTGATGTGTTTCCTATGACATAATAAACTTTAATTTGTACACTCAACAACAAAAAAGCAAAATTTCAATATTATTGTTTAAAAAATGTAAAAACTTCAAAATTTTTTGCCCACAGTTTTTGAGATTTTGCCAAATTTTTGGCAAAACCTTTTGCATATCCTTTTGAAATTGCTGACGATGCAATGCAAATGGACGTTAACAAAACGCTGTACCTTTTCTAACCCCCAAAGATAACGCCCCATGTTAATGGGCGTTGGAAGAGGGCCTGGAAGGACCAAGGCTCCCCTGGATTTTAAAATTTGACATTTCAATGGTTTCAATGTTTCAATGGTTTATTGTTTCACATGACTCAGCCAACAATCAGAAGCATCATAAAAGCCATCGCATGCTGTAAGCCAACCATTAGCGAACATTAGAGCAAATGAAAACACAATGGCACAATAGTTGATCAGTGTAAACAAAGAGGGCGCTGTGTCATATAGGATTGGTGAAAGACCGTGGCGGTCATCTAGTCAACCAACCCCGTTTATCATTTTTTGATAAGTGTTGAGAAACAACAGTTGGACATCAAATAAGCATAATGAAAAGAAAAACAAAAAAACGAATGAACGCAGGACATGGTGAAGAAAATGTACAGGTGAAACCGCATGCCTATGTACACAGATGAGTGGATCGAATTTAAGTGAAGGATTTTGGTGTGGTTAGAATATTTTTAGCAATATAAAAAATTAAAAAATAGTACTAATAAAAAAGTAAAAAAGTTACAAAAACTAATTAAAGAGGTACAGAAGAAAAAAAGCAAAGCAGAAAAAAAACAAAGGGTGTACTTATATGTCGAGAAGTATAGAATGTGCACACAGAAAATATGAAAAAGTAAGTGTTCACAAAAAATAAGCAGAGTTACAGAATACTAGAATACACAGTATTTTGTTCTGGACAAGGG
>Ga0210059_1009030_pt1 | contig 15623 bp, 10 predicted proteins | sample Ectturendosymbi2_FD_188042 | JGI IMG/M metagenome (GOLD analysis project Ga0210059, IMG submission 188042) | Ecteinascidia turbinata endosymbiont from Florida, USA - Sample 2 (SPAdes) (version 2) | ecosystem: Host-associated > Tunicates > Ascidians > Unclassified | place: Key West, Florida... | reverse complement strand
CGCCCCTGACACAGACCACTGCTCCTGATTTCCTCTTCCTCCTGCCTTCTCCACGTTTTTCTTGGTCGTCCTCTTCCTCGTCGTCCATTTGCTCTCGTATCAACAGTTTCCTGCAAAAAAGAAATAGCGAAAAAAGGTCATGACGCGAAGGCGCATTCAACGACGAGATGCGTCTGCGGGAGCAAGTTGTGGGTCGTTGCACGGCTTGTTCGTGTTTTTTTGAGCGATCGAGTACGGTAAGTCTTTTTCGATGTTTTTCCATTCGCTTTGCGGAAATCGCCCGAACGACAACAGCACGAAACCCACTCCGATGGCGCTTTGCTTTGAAGCTTCACTCGGCCACACTTTTTTCCTCCGACAGAAAGCTCCTGCCCTACCACAGGATGATTTTCGAACGGAATTCGCAACTGCCTCAACACATTCGAATGCTGAAAGACTGGGCCAACAACCTCTGGTCGTCTCACGAGGAACGCCAAAGGAACGTCTGGACAATTGTCGAAAGCCACAAGGTAGGCGACGAGACAATCTAATTATCGTTCTAACCCGAGATTCATTTCACGTGAAATCGCATTTGTTTGTTTGTTGCCGCGAGCTGATGCAGATCCTCAATTTAAATGCAAGTCGTGCGTTTTCCCACAGGCAAGTCCACGTGCTTGAACTTTTCTGCCTGTGCTTGCTGCCGTAGTTCTGGCGCTGGCAGAAGCAAACGTTGGGGCACGCGCATCGACTGCGAAGCCGTTCAACCTTTTGAAAAATATAAAAGATGCAGAAAATCATGCTGTTGACTGGGGCTGGTTGCGTGTCGTGTTCAGAGAGATAGTACAGTGTTTCATCACCAAACATTTATTACCACGTTTCATCATCAGACCAACATCCGGCATAACCGCCGCCATAACATTGACAGCAATGTCGTGATGACGCCAGGCGTCACAATACCTTTTGTCGAGAAGATGGTTGCAGCGATCGTGGTTATAGTTCCGGTGAAATCCCTTTAGTGAAACCTCGGCAGAAAATCTGCAGTGGCCGCCACCTTCATTGAATGTGCATTAACCACGATGGGCGTTTGTTTGCTCTGCACAGGCTGAAATGAGCAACATGCATGCCACGTTGGTGGAGAGCCAGTCGTTAAGCGGCTCTGTTGGTTACAGCGAACCTTTGGAAAGGGAAAGGGAAAGAGAATGGGATGCGAACTTGCAAAGGTAGGTCGGACCTAACTAAGGTTGGATTGATGAAAGAAGTGCTGTTGTCTTTTCTGCGCGATTGTTCGGGCGGTAAATGGCGTGTTGGAGGAGGTTCTTAGTTTCTATCCCGTCGTCGGGTTCAGTTGTTGAGCGTTTGCTGGACAGACAAAAACAGGGCGTGGAACTCCGTGTTGCTACCAACAGCACGCATAGGCGATACACAAGTCCTTTCCCTCCCCTCTTAAGGCCAATCTACACTGAGGACGTGCCAGGAGTAGCCGCGCACGATTCTTTGTTTGTTTTATTGTGCCCAGGAGTTGCCGTGCACGAGCGCAGAATTACCCGACGCAACAAAACAAAGGTTTTGGTGCAAGCTTCGTTTTGAACCCGAAATTTTCGACTTCGTCATAATCAAAGATGTGACCACTCGTTTCAAACTCGAGTTGTAGTTTTAAAATGGCTCGGTATTTTTTGTGAATGGCTTAGCTTCCTGCTTTGGCTGGGAACGTTTTGTGGCGGCGATATCTTGTAGTTGTTCATAAACGCGGGGCGAACAACTCTTCACACCCTTGGTTGTTTTTGTGTCATTGACCAATTTTTTTTCAAATCGCCTAAAAGAACTTGCTGTTGCGCGAAGTTTTTGTTCACATAAATTTTAGTAAAGTTTGTTGTCGCACTCGTCTGCAACCACCTTCGTTGGCGCCAAATTGTCGCGCGAAGGCAACACGCCGCCGGGCCATTCGTCAGGTGTTTTTTTTTCCGCTTCCACTTTACCGGTTCGCTTCTCCAGCATGACCCAACTCCTGGACGAGCTGAAAATGGCCGGTGACGTCAGCGACCTGGACTGGGAATTCGCTCAGCACGAGACGGCGGGGAATCCCGGGAGCGCGAAAAACTCTGACGCCGTCGATGCTCCAGCTGCTGATCTCGCGACTCCGGTCACCGTCAACGGTCCTGCTTCTGAAACGGACGATTTGGAACCATCCGCCAACGGCCGGGCAGGAACATGACGCCTAATCTGACGCCATTTCCGGTGGCGCCCGGTGGTGAAGGTCACAGCGACGGAGGATGTCCCGACAAACGTGGCGCTTGAAGTGAAGAGGAGCTTTTCCGTAAGACTTTTCTCGGCTTCCCGGCAAACGATGACTGAAATGAATGCAAGGCTTTTATAATAATCTTCATGGTAAACATGCGGCGTTAACTGAAGTTTGAGACGAGTGGTGGAATTGACCGCATCAAGGCCCGGTCCTTTTACAAAGTGTCGTTGACGTACGTCGTCCATTAATTCACGACTCGCAGCGTTGTTTAAGACTTCATTTGGAGTCAGCTGCAATTGACGGCGCTCCAGCCAGCGACGCGTTTCGCGCGTGCACTTGATTTGCATGTTTGAAAGTGTGTGAGAACATGGGCATCGGAAGGATTTTCCATAACGGGGGGGGGAACCAACAGTGGAGAAATTCCACCCCCTCCCTCTTCCGACGCCCATGTGTGTGAGGCAACCTCACTGTGGTCGTAGACCACCCGGGGATGTGTGGGTCGTAGGCCTCGGTCACATTTTGTTGTTGCTCGATGTTGTAGAGCCCGCACTTACTTGCTTCATGAGGCGAAATATGTTGTTCCCGATTGTTGCTGGGCGATATGACCCCTTCGCAGTCCTGTCGTTTTTGTTTTTTTTCTTTCTTTGTAATTCAAAATCGTTCCTATTTTGCTGTTTTTCGAACTGAAACCAGGATTGTGATTCGGCACCGTTCCGACGTTGTTCTTCTTTTTAAAGTGCAGGCTCGATTTTTATAAAAACCGCATCCGCTCGCTGATCGCATTGTGCGGTCTGTGCGTTTTGACCCCTCCCTTCTCTGTGTGTGTGGGAACGCCCTTCGAAGGAAACTGAAATCGGGCAGAAATGATGTGAAAATGTCGAAAAAATCTCGCCCAAGCTTCCGACAACAGCAACGAGCTGGACTGGATGGCTTGGCACGAAAAATACGAAGGCAACAACGAGGTACCTGTAAAAAATGTCAGTCGAATGACTATTTTGCCGGCGTTTTTAACCTGGGCAGCATACGTCACGTATTTTCTACCTAACTTGCATATGCAACATGCATAATACATACATAATAATACAAATACAAAGCGTACGGTTGATGGTGCAGTAGTTGTCATCCTTACGAATGTACGCCCCGGTTGAGTTCAGCCGTGACGTTCACTTGTGCGCGTTAAGAGCTATGCTGCGTGACCATTGACGTACAGGAAAGCGCAGTGCAGATCGACGGAGATCTGAAAGAGTGCGACACGCAAATAGGCACGAGCAGTTTTGTGAACTGCATGACGATGAAAGAACCGCGCCGCGGTCCTCGGCTTTTTCTTGGCTGTCGCAAAGATTGTCGACTGTTTGTTTCGAAAGTCCCCGTGGGTAAAAATCGACAGACGACACTCGTTCACTGCGCTTTTCCCCACGGGTTCGCCTGTTTCTTTCGCGTGTTGCTTGTCTGCGTAGCCACTTTGCTGTGTCGTGTGCACTGTAGCGATGGATGTCATATACTATTGCGCGTTTCGCGTTGCCAACCTGCACTGCTTCAATACACTGTTAAGGATTCCCTGTTTGTGCGCGTGCTGCATCCTCCTCTCTCCCCCCCGACCCTTGCTCGACTGCCCCCCTGTTGTCGGATGTGCGAGACTATCTGACAAAGGACAGTAAAAGCGTGGAGTGGTGTGTGAGCGACCGTGTGATGTATGTTAAGCTGCCAATGCGTTTTTTGTGCCTCGCTAATGGGGCGTGGCCACAAAATTATATTTGCTACACCTGGAAGCATGGTTGATCAGATGCCACTGTTTGACTCTGGGGCGGGTTGAGTATGAGGAAAAGGTGAAGAGTGGTGAGGCAGAAAAAAAGTTGGAAGGCAAAATCCCGCACATCAGTTGTTGCGAAGTTGCTGTGCTTCGAGCGATGTGCCGTTAGCATTCCTTCTCGTTCCCAGCATGTACTTGAAGCCCGCGTCGAATCGCTTTGTCGCTCAAATCTGTTTATGAAAGCTGGCAGGTGTGTGTGGATACAAATAGATTAGATCAGTTATATGGCCAACTGAAATTGCTTACCGAGCCAAAAATTTTGTCGCTATTTTAACCAGGGCCGCACATTGAATGACTTTTTTAGTTCAATAAGCTGATGTACTGAAAGCGTTCGAATCACAATTGCATTGGCAACAACTGTTTGACACCTTCAACCACTCCGTTAAGCGTGATAAATCAGAAAACTGGTAAAAAAGTTTTGCACCAAGATGTCAGTGGACATATGAAAATCTTTCAGCACGCCATACCGACGTGATAAAGTGGCACTGAGAACCACCTGCGTCAAAAATGCTAAATTTAAGATTATAAAAATAAGGACAGGTTGTCAGTATCTAGGCAACTTATACTACGGCGAAAACCTGAACTGGGCCGCATGCGAGCTGCGGGGTGGACATAGCTGTATTAGACAAGCAAGCAATCATATTTTTAAAAACTTCAAGCAGCAGAAAAAAGCGATTGTGAGAATTTCTGTCAGGTTAAAATCATGTTGTGGCTGGAAATGCTGGATCAACTGCGAAATTGAGGTTACAGACCCGGGTTGCTGTGGACGTTTATTATAGAAACAAATGTTTTGCACGAATGCAGGTTCATAATCGTTTAACTTTAGTTAGATGCAGTCCGTCGCCACGGGGGGCTTAGCCTCCCAAACAATGCTCTGAGCTCCCCCAAATTGAAATATGGAACAATATAAACCAGTGGAGTTTGTCAATAGTTAGGTCAGACCTCCTATTGAAGACTTTCTGGCTACGGTTTTGGTTCGATACAACTTGACTTCAGACAAGCCTACACAATTAAAAATTTAGGAAAAACTGTCAAAATATAAACAAATAAAAATAGTCAAGTACCTGTGTGAAAATCTTAACTTATCTCCGCCCCTGGTATGATAAAACTTCAAAAAAACATGTAATTTGTTTAAAAGTAGATTATTTTTTGAGATCTAACCAATTCACTTCTGTGAAGAGACGCAACAATAATTTAAGAAGAATCGTTTGTTTTCAAAATAACTTCATAAAATCCCGAAAGACATTGGTCATTTATTTCTGAATGCTATAAATATTAAATATCCTTCATTTGTACACACTCAAGTGCAGGCAGTTACTCTTGCAATTACCTCGAATCGTAATAATTGGTTTAATTTGAAGCTCGTTTAAGTCAATAATGTCCTCGTGAAGTTGGTGCAATTCGCAAAAAATCAAAAGTGCATGAACTTTGTTAATTTGATGTCACACAAGGTCGCAGTTCGGCGATATTTTGGCAGTTCCAGCCCATCATTTTATTTTGTACATTACTGCAATAGTACGCAGTAGTCAAGTGTTTTGGCGGAACCATGTCTCAATGTGGAAGCCAACCACGTTCGGCTCAGCAGTGGATACGAAGTCTCAAAGTGCTCCATGAACATTTGCAGTCTCATTGCAAAGCAATCGTGGCTCACAAAAATGTACAAGAAGCATATAGGTGGTATCAAGTAGCTCAAGGACGACATTGAAACAACAATTCTCCATCCATGTGGCGTCATGCGGATTATCCAGGAGTTAGAAGTTTCAGGTACGACTGCGCCGCCACACAGCACTGACTTTCACATACTTAAGATATCTCACGTTCTACGATGAGGCAGAATTGTCTTAACTGCGATACGATTTTGCAAAAATAGTGGCTGAGCAAAGCTGCAAACCTTGTTTAAGTATTCATGATGTCGTTGTTTATCAAGACACGTTTTCTTTACCTGCAGCGCCTACGAGAGGGTGTACAAGAGGTACATCGTTCCCGGGACCGGTAAGTGCAGAGGCCTGGGAAAGTAGTACGCATGATCAGTTTTTCTATAATCAAGCCTAAAATTATTAGTGTATGCCAACTGCCAGTATAACAATTAATCTATTTGTAAATCTTATTATGACATCTCATTCTGATCACTATACAAACAGACTATACAAGTTTCGACGAGGGCCTAAGAACAGTGTTGCCACTCTGTTGTTACGGAAAAGTACTAGATTTCATGTTAAAAAAACACTACACTGACCAAAAAAACAGTAGACTACAAAAGCAAACTAACACACAGTGAAAATGCGTTGCAATGCCAACCATAGACATTGTGCAAACTCATTGGAAACCAGAGACAAAGAAAACGGCAGATAGCAGCAACGCTGGTGTTTGTTTGTACAGGTCAGTGAAACTTTTAACAGATGACCTAGTGACTTCGCAGCTGTTTGAATCACAACATATTATATTGTCTTGTGTATTTAAGATTTAGTTAGGAAGCATTTTTAACAAGTTACAATTTCTTTAAATCAAAAGGTCTCAATTACAGTTGCAACTACACAAAACTGTGCAATTAATTACATTCAGCTCACTCATAAAAAACACTAGATAGCCACAAAAATAAACAAGAACACTAGATGAAACGAAAAAACACTAGATCTAGTGGAAAAACACTAGGAGTGGCACCACTGCCAAGAAAATAAGGGGGCCCAGTGTCAGTCTTCGTGACCCCTGGTAAAATTTCTCTCAGAGGACCTGTTTACCTGTATTATCAAACCCGTGTTCGATATACTGCAACTTCAAAGCAGCATAAATGTTTCAGCAAGGATTCATAAAAGTATTAACAATTCCAGTCACTTTTTCAGCCTGTAAACACAAAAATACAGCTTTATTAATATTCACGAATGAGGTACAAACAAATCAAAATTTTGCGCTTGCTGTCAATAACTCTGTATTTTGTTATTGTGTTGAAGGCTATACAGGAACCAGAAAGTAATAATAAAATTAAGAATATGTATAGCGCTAACCCAATGCTTTGATTCTGCATTCCCAAGGGCAAAGCCAGATAACAGAGACCCGTACTTTCCTTACAGGCCGTCTGGGTGAGAATGCCATGTGGAAAGGTGGCGGCCTGTGGCGAGGAGATTCTTAGTTTAAAGCAGTACTCTTGCACATAGGCAATATAAACCGTCAAATCGCTATAGCACACACCGAACAGTATGATAGCATTCAGATTTTTTTGAATGATATTGTTGCGATCGGAAATCCCGAGCGGCATGTGCGCAAAGCTTCGCACCGTGGCAGCAAGCAACAATAGAGATCATGCTCGCAATCTCTCTTCGCGTACGCTAGTCATCATGTTCAATCGTTCACACGTTAATATCGGCATTTCACACGTTAATATCGGCAGAGCTACCACGTCGCAATCTCTCTTACTATTGCTTACTCGCGCTACACACATGATGGTGTTATTCTTCACGCACATCCCGTTCGTGGTGAATCACACATTCAACGCAATACCACCGGAGAGGTTGCAACAATATTAAGTACATGGACTACCAGTGGAACTTGCATGGAGATCTCAATGTTATAGGTATAATAAAGGGAATGTAAGGAGGATTTACCAACACTTCTGCGTCATGTCTATGGGACACTTGTGCTACTGCAGAATAAAGAACACTGTGAAAAGTAACATTGGCTCACAAGAAGCTGTAGTATGTTCCTGGAATGAGCAGTGCTCAGCATGCTCCGCTAGTAAATCCTTAAAAAATCCTGCGGATTCCAACTCTGCATATAAAATTGGGCTCATGAAACATTTCGTGAAAGCAGTGGCCAAATGCAATTCCAGTGGTTTTACCTTTCTGTTTGACAAGTTGCTTAATCTCAGCAAAGCCTAATGAAAGAAGGAATTTTTAGGTCCACAGATTCTAGACGTTTTGACAGATCCACACTTCGACTTAAGATTGAATTGACTAGAGTTACGAGCTTGAAAATTAGACATTCAGATTGGTATGCTCGAAAATATTAAGGGGCCTTCATTTCAATCACGAGCTGCAGAAATGATTTTAGGTTACAAGGAGGTGGGCTGCCTGCCGTATGTCTTTTAAAGATGCATTTTCTTCACTCATACCTGGACTTTTCCGGAAAATCTTGGTGCCGTGAGTGATGAGCAGGGTGAAAGATTTCACCAAGACATTCAAGCTATGGAAGCAAAACCAAAGTTTAGAAATGAATCAATTAATGATGAGGAACTACTGCTGGATGCTGTGTTGTGACGATCTATCCACACCCATGGGCGTCCGCAGAATTTTTCCAGGGGGGGGGCAAAGTCGACATTTTGCTTCTCTTTTTTAAATTGTTGGCGATGCAACGCAGATGGACGTAGACAAAAATAAAATGTCCAATGTTACGGCAACAGTTGGAAACAGTGTTTTCCCTGCTAGAAAACTTTACACTGAGCAAATGTTTGTTTCAGTGGGCATGAATATTTTAGGACTGAGTTAGCAGAGGTCTAAATGAATTACAAACTGTATGAATTTTTAGAATAAGTGCAAAATCTTATGAAAATACAAACGAAGTACCATTGAATTCAAATAGCTTCTCTTTGTTTTCGTGCTTTTCCAATGTTTTGCAATGTTGAAAATTGCGTGAGATGAGATTTTGCGCAAACGGTCTGGTGGTTCTGCGCATTTGCGCACCTTTAGAGGAGCATTGATTGCAAACAAATGCGCTTTATTGGCAGCAATCGTTTTCCACTCATGCTTCTTTACACATAGTATAAACCATGGGTGGGCAAACTTGTTCAATGGAAGAGTCATTTGCAGAAAACCAAAAACACCAGCGAGCCGCAAAACCAGTTTGTAGTGTCAATACAAATACGGTAAAGAATGCAAGCTTTACATTAACTGATGTATAGAATTGTCAATATTAACTTTTTGTTTGATTTTCCAGACCCCAAAAATCTGGACAGTGCGTTGTTAAAGCTGTGCCAATTAATTTCTACCAAGTATTCATTTTTCAGGGCTGCACGGTGGTTTGATTTTACGAACTTAATTAAAGAGAAAAAAATTCACAGCAATATGCTGTGCTATACACAGAAATGAGTTGTACACTGGTCTTTCAAATTTTGGGTATTTACCTGTTGCCATAAATTAAGTGTGGAGTGGGATTTAATAAAATTATTTAGAGCCCGATTTTCTTGCATTTCGGTCAATTTAATTTCTACAGCAGTCGCGTTTGTGGCACACGCTTGGTGAACTGGACAGCCATCACCGACTACATCAACATTGAATGCATTTACAGGGGTGCATCCAGCAGGGTGACGGTTGGGGCGATCGCGCCCTTAAAACGTACGAAAGTAACTTTGTTCACCATGATTTTGTACAATTCGGAAAACAACATTCGCGATATAAGGTCATTTTGCCTCCTACTGTTTTGTCAGAGGAGTGTTATAAAGAATACTTTATCTCTCTTACAGTAGCCTAGTGAACCCGTGACGAGACTTGACAACCAAATATTTTTGAAATCCCTCCCGTAACCTTACTGGCTGGATCCGCCCTGATTTACAAGGAATGCAAAGCATGGTTTTAACTCTTGGAAATGGTCAAATCTGTCTTGGAACTCCTCCAGTAGTCTTACAAATTATTTTAGTGTTCTTCCGCTTTCGGCAAATGCCTCTCCGCGAAAAACATTCTGACATTGGCGAAATGACAGAATGTTTTTGACAATATGTCTCTGAAAAAATTTAGTTTTATTCTCGGAACTTCAGCAGCCTAACTTGCGATTTAGGTTCACTGTCGTTGTTGTCAAATCGCGCAGACTCTCTGGTGACTAATTTCACGAACTTATGTGAACATATTGATAAAGGAAAAACACGTTAAATATGAGGCAATTTGAGATATTGCTATTCTTCTAGAAGAGCAACACAAAATATCTCGGCGAGTCGCAGTTCGCCCACCATTGCTATAAACCTACGTGGCTTACCTCTACCAACAGTCACTGATCATTGTCTCGCTCGCTGCATTACCTGCCAAGAAGTCTGCGTTCAATAGTGACATGTGGCAAAACGCCTGCCACCATAACTTCAAGTGCACCTTCGAAGGTTTGTTGCCATGTTATTGTTACGCAACAAAGGCCAATAGTAGAACAATTCGTTCCCCAGTTTCGCAACCTGCCTCTGCAGCAAACAAACTGTCATTGCAAGGATTAACCCAACTAATCAGAATTAAATTGGTGATTTCACGTTTTCTAGAAAATTTTGCTTCTTAGTCCCAATTTCCAGGGGGGCAAATGCCCGTTTCCCCCCCTGCGGACGCCCATGTCCACACCGTATAGCAGAAAGCTCTGTTCAAAACACTTTTAGAAGTTTTATGGGTTCCACCGTCAAGGCAGAATTCCACTGTGCATTTGTCCAACATGTTTCTTCGGCTATTCGTTATAAATTAACCAATTTTCTGCAAACTGAATCATCAATCTATTCATTCGGAAACAACAAAGACTAAAATATTAACATGTAAATATTTGTATACCCAAAAATGCCTTTTACCGTAACTTCAAAATCTGATGTGCCCGAATAAAATGAATGCCAAATTTGGAATCAGCACCCAAATGTAATACAAAAAGGTATTGTCATATCCTCGATTGAAATTAAAAAAAAAAAAAATTGTTGACCTGTGATTACTATTCATTCTCTTTTTGGGCTAATTCCGTAAATTTTTGGGCTAAATCCGTAATCCATGTTGCCACAAACATACCAGCATCTCTGCTGTACGTTGTCTCAGTTAAGCACTGACCTCATCATGTGGCAACATAACTGATTGTGCACTGTATGTCCTGTATAAATTCATGCTTTTGATTTTTGTGCCATGTACTGTTTAATAACCTGTGAGGAATTAAAAGCAAACAATATTAAAGTCATCTTTCGTAGATTTCCGAAGTTTCTTTGATAAATGACATATAAGGGAGACCGGGTAGAGTTGTTACGATTTTCACGTAAATTAGTATAACCACCAATGTACAATAGCTGCAGCAAATAAAGTTTGCAGAAGTTTTGCTACATCCTTCAGCTAATAAACTCAACAAACAAATTTTAAAAAAATTCATACGCTGAGAACTTGTACTGAACGAAAAGTGAGGTGGTGTCAAGTGCAACAATTGACCCCATGGACGGGGTATATTGTTACATACTATGGGGTAACCTGTTACAATAACGCAAACATGCAATTATTGGAGGAATAAACCTGCCAATTCAAATGCAGCAAGACCTCAAAGAAACGAGAAGCCATACGCTGTGACAGGGAGCTAAACATCCACATTTAAAATGCCGTTTCTGTCACCCGGCATAGCTTTCTAACTGCAAACACATTCAAGTTAAAAACAACGCATGCTCAAAAGCTGCAAGAAAACGAAAGTAAAGGTTTAAAAACACAATCAATGCAGTAAACCATCTCAGTCACTGCAAGAATAAAGAAAAATCCATGCAGTGACTGGACTAATGTGCAGTGGCACTGCAAATCACAATAAGTGTTTTAATCCTGGCAAATATCATAAACATATAGGTCACTACCATCACTACAAGCTTACTGTGACCAACCTGTGCATCTTAAGCACTTGACCCACATATCACGGAGGGCAGATTTAGGGTAGAAGTCCCTACAGACTAAAACATGGACATCAGACATGACTTTCTTTCTGTTCTGCTTGGCAGAATTTGCCATCGAGGTTTACTACTCTTTGATTCTTTTGACATCTTCTCAGCAGATAATGTCAAGATGACCGAATTAAGTTTTCGTGATGATGTTCTTTTTAAACTTTTGGACCGGCTTTAGGATGAGGATGGATCATCACTCGTGCATGTCACGACACCTGGTGACATCCTAATTTTTCTGGTGACACACCTGATGGCATGTTTTTTATGCAGCTAGAATAAAAGACACGGGGTATGTTGATACACTGTGTAAAAACACGCCCCAAACGTGTCTTGGAACACTCATCGACGCTTTCATAGAAAACCACATAGGTATAACTCTGAGTGTTGTTAGCACATGTAACTGCATGGAAAACACTTCTATGCAAGATTAATATGACCAGGTGAAAGCCTTTAACAGTAGCTGAATAACAATTTTGGCCAGCCCATAAAAATTACTTCACATACCCTAAAACACACAAATCCTCCTAACACAGCCCTAAGTTATTGAAAACCAAAGTTTTTTTGTAAACATGTAGCTCTTGGATGTGGGAATTACCTGTGTTAATTCAAGCGGACAACTGCATTTGTTAAAGACGTTATGGGGTTTGTAACAACTTACACTTGTAACAACTCTACCCGGTCTCCCCTATGCGTTTACCCGCTCATTTTTACCGAGTTGGAATGAAATGTCTGCTTCAGCGCCTGGATTTCACCGCAGTACATATCCTATACTGGATATGAGATGGTTTATTCAGGTAATAACTGTAACACAAAACAAAGCTCATAAAATCTAAAGTAAATTAAACAGTTCACTTTATCCAGGGGGAGGTAAGGAATTATGACGTGGTATTCATAGGGTGTTCGGTACAGTTCGTCACTGTGATAAAAGGCGGAGGAAGTAAATATTTTAATATTTTACAAAAATGGAGTGATGGAATTTATGGACAGCTCTTTTCCTGAAACGCCCCTTCATATTGAAATTGAAGTTTCCACAATCTTATCGCATGCTTTTGTTGTTTGCCTAGTAGTTTGTGTGAGGGGAAAAATGCAGGTTTCAAAATCAGTGTGGATGACGAATTATTAATTTTATAGCCTTGCATGATCTATAGGTAACTTTTTAGGCAACGTACTGGAGATATGGCGCGTCGCTTAAAATCTAGAGGTACGTAGGATGGAGACTCTGTTCTATGGAAAGCACCAAATGTATAGAACGTTTGTGAAGACTTAAAGCGTTTCGCTTCAGAACGACCTATTGTTTTTCACAGATTTGAAAAATTAACGGCTTCAAAAAACAAAACATTAGTTAAAAAGATTAGTAAAATGCATTCACTTTTCACACATACCTAATTTACAGTTATTATGCAATTTAAATATCGCGAACGATGCGCCTCAGCGGAATTACGTAGGTTAATTTCGTACATTTAGTTGAACCTTACTGATCTTGTTCAGGAAATCTTCGCATTGTTTTATACATAGACTACAGAAATAAGCGGGCAGTTTTTGATTTGTTATGCGCTTCTTAACCACATGTTGTCCACACTTGAATGTCAAAGCAGCGTGACTCACTTAAGTTTTGGCAGCTTGATGTGCGTAAGTGCTGTAAGTCTGTGTTTCTATAACTCCCCATTTTATAGCAGCCAGTGTTTCCATCCAAAACCGTTTGCTTTGAAACCCACAGGCAGATTGAGACCAACAAGACAAGTATCAGACCGGGTTATTCGTCGATGAAAGGCAACCGCCGACACAAATCTGAAAAGAACTGAGTGTCAGGCGCAACGTTTGACAGATAACATCTTCGGCTTGCCATACATCAGGCTGCTGAAGTGCCAAAATAAACACGCATACCCCGCGCGTCTACCTTCTTACCATCACTTGTTTATTATGGACGCGGTCTTGTAGCAACATATCATTTTGTCGAGATGCTCGTATATTTTCGTTCACTGCAGGACTTGGCTGGCTCACATTAGAGCAGTGGTTCTCAAACTGTGGTATGCGTACCACTAGCGGTACGCGAGGGCTTTTCAGGTGGTACGCAAGCAGTTTTCCTGTCATATTCGAAAAGCTTTGTTAATTCGTTTCTGTGTTATAATTCGTTCGTGTGTTATGCTAATGTTGCCAATTCGTTTATGTGCTGTATTAATCTTAAGTACATTTGAGCAAATTACGTTCTTCTGAAACCAGGGGTGTACACTCCAACATTAAAAAAACATCAGGTGGTACGCGATCTCAAAAAGTTTGAGAACCACTGCATTAGAGAAAGCATGCGTTATATAGAACACTGCGCTTACTACACGTTTATGACAAGACGTAAACTTGTCGTTGGTATTGCAATTTCAGACTGAAGGCAAGAAGGCAAGTGCACTTTCTCTCATCAGGTAGATTTTCGGTAAGCCACTAATAAGCTTCAAATTGGATATGTTTGTAACTGTGAGATTCGGGAATGACCAACGTCAGATTTTTAATCCTGATTGCGCGGTTGTGAACCTGCTGACAGACATCAAACGCAGATGTTTTGTTGGAATGAGTCAAGACATCGACTTAACGGACGAAACAGGTAACGTGTTACTCATTGATTTTCCTGATTGCTTCAAGAGAGTGAGTTTTGGAATTCAAATACAGACATGACAAGATTAGTATAATAGGAGCGCTAACTCTACGTTGTTTTGTTTTCGCATACTGACTCCCTGTATGTCAGTTAGGACTACAGTAGCAAATTTTTAGCCTTTACTAAACTAGTTCAAAAATAGAGTAATTCTAATATTATTTTTAGCTTGTTTCTTAACACCTATTGTTTAAACAGTAATACAGGTTTTTAAGGTGTTTTAGGGACCAGATTAGGGTCCCTAGAATCAGAGAAAATCGGGTTCCTAGAATCTGAGAAATCGGGTCCCTACAGGTCCATGCCAAGTACCTAACATTTTCCTTAAAAAAACACTGAGTATCAAGTAACGTAGTAGTTATATAAAGAAACTTCGCAACAGATGCGTTTCGAAGGAAAGTGTCCGACTTCTACGTTGCACAAAATGTAACGCTTCCACAGCAGAATTGCTTCTTTTCCCCGCCTTCCAAGGCAGTTGCTTGGTTTTCGTGGATATGCCCACCAACTAAACACGGTTTTAGTTTTTCGCTACTAACATCTCCCACCCACCTAACTCGTATTAGGCTTGCATCCTTGAGAAAAGGCAATGAACTTATAATATTTCATCACGGGACATTTGTTTCGTGATTTTGGTTTTCTTATACTGCACATCAGAGACCGAGTTTGCTATAAAATTTTAGGGGGAACAAACCTTTATCGCCTATGTTGCGATGACGTCACCATGTTCACTCAACCGTAGCACGACCTTTATGTAAAATTGGCACAATAGTGGGAAAATTATGTAAATGATACATTTTTGGGACCATGACCCAAGTACCCCCTGTCTACGTAAGCCCATGGTGATGGTATAGCGACTGGTACTGTATAATGGTGCTGTATCTAGCGCTGCACTTAATATGAAAATACATTAACTCTGAGAGTTGGGCTTAAATAGACATAATTATGCTAAAAAATTGTGATAATTCAAATTTGGTCATTTCCGAAATAAAATGTACTGTTGCTAAACACCACAAGATCGAAAACAAACCACAAGATCTTTTGGTAAATACTACTAGCAGTGGCAACCGTGTTCTGCATATTGCAGGCTGTACAGACCCATGCAGGAATTCGACTCACAACAACATGACACGAATCAGTCAGATGATGGAGCAACATTTATGTACACACTGATTCAGTTAATTCAAGTTAACCAACGCAATTATTAACCGTCATGATAATTCAGTTTACAGATAATCCAGTGATCCCCCCTCAAACTCGGTCTCTGCTATACATATTAAACATGTTCAATGCACAGTACATGTGGGACTATCATTGTTTTTTCATTCATTCGTTT
>Ga0210059_1009029_pt1 | contig 15624 bp, 7 predicted proteins | sample Ectturendosymbi2_FD_188042 | JGI IMG/M metagenome (GOLD analysis project Ga0210059, IMG submission 188042) | Ecteinascidia turbinata endosymbiont from Florida, USA - Sample 2 (SPAdes) (version 2) | ecosystem: Host-associated > Tunicates > Ascidians > Unclassified | place: Key West, Florida... | reverse complement strand
GAATTCATGTCATGGCTGATATTTTCCTGAGGTTTTAAGCTCCGTGTGGAAATTAGTGATAATGAAATACGATCAACTGCTTGTAATCACTAACCAAAGTAAAACAAGGAGTCACCACTTTTCCCAGCTGTTTCTGATGCACCAGTTTGCTGAATCTCACCTAGTATTGATGCAAACATATTTTCAAACCCATCGCAAAAATTTCTCCCTCTCTGCTAACTCTGGCGTGCTACAGATGCTGTGCATCTTACTCTTGTCTCCAGCATAAACCATAGCCTTAAATGTAAATCGTATATTTTTTGTACTGTTTCAAAACTAACCGCGGTGATGTACGTCTTATATACCCCTTGAAACTCAAACTTCGTTTGAGAAGAAGTCCAGTTTCAAAGTCTTTTGTATTGCGCAAATAAGTCATACACCAGCGATCTCAAACTCAAATTGCTCCGATGGCGAAACGAGCACTTTAAGAAAATCAGGGCCGCATTATGGCAACCCTAGCCCCTAGGGCCGCATTGTGCAACAAAGGCGGTACCTGAGCCTTACTAGAAACAGCTTTCACGTCTTTTACGGCGAATGGTATTGTAAGTTATAGGGAAGTTATCTCTAGCCCTTTCTACGTTCGTTTTAAATGAACTTGTTGACTCGCTGGCCTAGCACTTTTAAACACCGATGAATAAACTAAATAACCTAAATGTTAATTATCTCAAAATTCCCAAAAAGCATCGCGGGCCACAAAAAATGCTCTTGCGGACTGGGTGTTTGAGACCTCTGCCATAGACACTGTTTAGCAACAACAACATTCTATCTAGATATTTATTTGTTGCGATTAAAACTGCATTGTAACGGTTTAATCACAATCATGTTGAGCGTTACCGTTTTCATCAATGATTGCATATTAACTTTCCGGCGAAAAAAAAGCTTGGACCAAGTAATCACAATCCGACCTGTGCAATGTTACAAATTTCATTGAATGTTAGTTGCCACCCTACTCTACTGTAAACGTGAAATCATTCCCCTGCAACGGGTAGTCTCAGCAGCAAAATCTAACGTAAGTAGGAAGATGGTTTTCATTTTGGAAGTGCTGAGGACATTGACACTGACTTTACTTACAGATAGTTGCAATCGATGTCTGTATCATTGATAAAGCGCATGTAACTGAAACATAGGTGTAGGAGCAGACAAATGTTTGGGGGTGTGAAGAATTTTAGCCCAAATTTCTGCAAACTTGCCCGAAAAAGAATCCAAACAAAATGACCTCCATAAAAAAGACTGCATTTCACTGGGCGCATTGTTTACAAATCGAGGCAGTTTAAGTACCATTTTTGTCCAAATTTCACCAAAACTTCCCCAAATTTCCCTTCAATTGCACGAAAATAACTAAATTAATGCATGATTTCCAAAAAAACAATAATTTTTTGGGTGCCATTTTTGCAAAATTAAAGCACGTACAGCAATATTGCGACGGTTTACACATATTTTGCAAACATTTCCTCAGATTTTGCCCGGATTTTCACCAAACCAAAACTTTTGGGGATGCGGTTGCACCCCTTGCACCCCCGCCTCCTATATCAGCGAACTAAAATGAAAAAATTGACTGAACATGTTATTTATAAACAAGCGCCAGAAAAATGCACATTTCAAGGATGATGCTTTAAAACAAGGGGCATTAAATAATCAAATGTTCAGACTTGGCTATTGTTTGCCCCCCTATCAAAATTCCTGGCTACGTGCCTGGGCTATACTCGATTCAGCCACCATGAATCATTTGCACTCATCCTCTTGCTCCACAGTAACTGCACAAAAGCATTTTATCTGATGAAAATTTTGGCAAGGATTAAAGCTTCTGTATAAAATACCATCGCAAACAAACCTTTGTGCGCATTAAGCATGAAATCCCGAGTAGTTTTGCAAGTATGCATAGATTTTCTTTTTAAGATCCAAAACATTTCTTCTTAAAGAAATAAAATGATACTTTTGGCAAGAAAGCTTCTAAGTTCTTGTTTTCCCGGAGTACTTTAAAAGTTAAAACTGAAAGGTCTGTGGAACTATATAGAAATTTGTCTTTGAATAGCATCGCTCCCAAAAATTTTGACCCTCCACGCCACGCTAACAGTTGCAAATATTGGAATCAAAAGACCTATAAAACATGCAAACAATAAAAACAGAACTTATCTGATGTTGCATGTCCACCTTAGCAAATGTTCAGAAAATTACAACACTGTGCTGAGGTACGATGTCGTTAACTTGTTTTCACACAGCATGTGAAGCGTAACTTGAATCGAAAGTTTGTACTTTTAGTATCAGCAACAAGTTTTGACAATGACTTCGACCACCTACAAGCTCCTAAATCTGCCCCATTAGCTGCACTGCTGATCCCTTCAGCATACTCAGCTGCGGCAACATTTTGATAGTATTTGCAAAAAATGGTAGATTTTTGATTCAGGTCCTTTACTTGGAATATCTCCGCTCAAACGTTCGTCAGCTTCTTGATGATGTACCTCAGACAAGGTCGGGTCCACAAAAGCACTAAACCTACAAGTCACACTAGTATACGCAATATATAGAACTCACAAGAAAATAACTTTCATTGGCAGAATAGAGGCAGGCAGCGTCGTCTTCGCTGATGGCTGCTCCTGGCCTATCTCTGTGTGCATGCCGTCATCGCCGACAGGAATGTAAGTTTCTTTTTGACGTAACAACATGTTAACAATCACTGGCCGATTAAATCGAGGTTAACAATACGTTCAAGAGCTCTCGAATTTTAATCACACAATTAAGCCTTAACTATGCCGATATCTACTGTTTGCTGGTAATGCAGCATTCATCAAGCAACAACACTCGGTTTGGCGCAGTGTTGTTCAACTGCTTTGGGTTACGGACCCTTTGAGAACCACACAATATCTACCAGAGAAATGTATCTTTATACACGTCTGGTGTCCGGTTAATTTGGTTTCAGTGATGTTTCAAGCGCTATACTTACGTATACGTGCTAACTGCTGATAGTCATATGTGAACAACCACATTAGTGGTACTGACATATACTCAGTATAGATCTTATCAAATTTAACGAATGCCAAGGCTTTTATGAAAACAAAGCAAGAGTGTTTCTCAAATGGATTAGCAGTTCATTTTCTTTTTGAAAAATTAATTCATTCCAGAACAGGTTAAGTTACGGTTTTAATCTTTCAAATTTAAAACACTTCCAGGACATTTTCAAACTCATCCACCGACCCTAGCTTAAGAATGCTTAGTACGGGTCTGAGCCAAAACTCACGAAGATTTTGGGAAATTTTGTGAAGTTATTGTCTACCTATGAATTGTAAGAAGAGTCTAAATCTTTACTATCAACTTTCTATCAGACAATCGGAAAGTATTTATTCGTTTTTTTCTTAAATCTTAAAAGGGGGCATTTCAGTTCAATACAAACAAAAATTGTAAATCATCTTGAAATTATAGATCACTGAAAATTATTGTGATTAGTATCTTGATACTTTAGTACTGGTTAAAGTTTAACCTTACAAAAAAAGATGACCACAATTATGAATTGCAATAGCGTTGTGAGCAATGCACTATACAACACAGTGACAATTATGTGATGTTCAGTGTTCAAAACATTTGTCGCATGACTCTGTCATATGTGTGGCAGATATCGTTAATGGTGGAAAGCCTGATTGATCATTGCAGTAAAATCTACTCATACTTGGCCCAGCATTACTTATTTATGGCAAAAGATTGACTCATTCCCACCAGGCAACGTGTCCACAGTTAAAACAGGAACGAATTTTAGAAACGATTTTCTGAAACAGAGGTTGGTATTTAATTAAACAATTGTTTTACACTGCAACATTTTTCGTAAACTTCCGAATACATGATTGCAACAAAATCCAAACATCTATAAATCTTGGTCAAAGCAATTTACCCTTTCACTTTCGATTGTTCTTACTAATTCCAGCGTCTCTTGCCTATAGTTTTATGCTTTGCCTTTTACGGAGAGGGAGCCATCGAGGGGTCTGTAACAACAAATTGTTTATCACATTTATCTGACTCTTTCAAACACAAGTTTTTTCAAAACCGTTTTCAATTTGCAGAGGTGGTTAATGCCGTCTGAGTTTTGGTTGTTGGTTCAGAGGTTTTCAAATCTATTGCTGTGCTTTTATTACAATCGTCGTAATACTACAGTTGTTTTTCTTTAATTTGGACACTTAAACCACAAGCTATTTTTTAAGGATCTTTGTTAACATGGTTTTTCCAAATCTTTTTGCTTTCGTGATATGGGCTTTAACGCTGATACTATGTAAACAACTAAACAAAAGAAAACAAAAATTCAAATTTACAGCACACTTTTTAAAAGGACACCTAACTTGTGCATTATTTCTTCAACCATGAATACCAGGTTCAATTTGTCGCACATCTTACCACAAAAGAAAAAGACATTACGTAGCCACCGTTGAGGCGGGTATAGAAGAAATCGGCGGGTAAGCAGGGTGGTGACTTCTCAACTATTTTTCTTCCAGGAAAAATCATTTCAAACATAGAAAAACATTTTGCATCGAAATTGTAATCGTGTTTTTAACTTTACTCTTTTCTGATATTAATGGAGTGAAAATTGCATTAGGTGTGCCTTTATATTGCTTAGAGAAGTTAAATCGCAAATTTTTTTGAAATTTCTACTTTTGGGTCATGAGAAATGTTTTTGTGGACAAACGTTGTACCCCCTTCTGGATTTTTGGAGCCTCTACACTTACGAGGATGGATGAGATGGATCTCTGTCAACGTCCAATGTCGTTTTAATTGAGGCCACTCTCATTGCCAGACAAAGTTTTCATGTAATATTTGCGCTGACAGTAAGCTGAGATAATTCGGTAGTTTCGACAGTTGTAGGCAACACCGTGTTGATACTATTTACGGTAATGATCAACCTTGTTGCAGTTTTTCAATCCACCGGCCATGCTTCTCGGTTTACCGAGACAGCTCCTGTTTCGGGGTCGTGTCCCGGTCATTTGTCAGGCTGTCCAGAAAAACCAGGCCGTTCACAGGAAAAACGAAAAAGAAAAGGTTGAGAGAAGGAAAGAATGCAGTCGATCCGTAAAATTTCCCTTGTATCAGAAAACAGGATGGCTTTGTTTGTCTTTTGCTGTTCAGTTCTGTATTTTTATCAAAGCTTTTGCAGGAAGCAGAGGAATCTACAGTCCTTGTCCTCATTCGAGACGCACTCAAACACCATCACTTTTATGCTTAACTGCCTGCATTGCGCAATGTCCCAGTTTGCAAACAGAAATTCGACTGAAATGTCGAACTCCTTTTCAGATGCTGTATTCACTACTATTGATGCGTTTCTGAAGTGCTGTATTAGATGCTAGCAACGCAGTGTATTTGTTTTGTATTTCCGTTTGGTTTTTAATTTTCTTGCGTTGTCGTATTTTGAAAGCTCGACGTGACACGACAAAATTGCCCCAGTCAAGCTACTGCCTGTAGCAGGATTGTCGTTGAAATAAAAACAGAAATTGTAGTCACCCGAGGCCTTATCCTACTTTGTGCATGAAATGAAACAAGAAGAGGACTGAGTTGAAAGCAGCGTTTCTATCTGCATCGGTTGAGATGAAGATTTGGCACTGCAGGCGAAAAAGTTGCTTACTTGACAGACAAACACTTGACAGCGCAGTCCAGTGTTTCAAGAGAGCCAGTCAAAACTCTCCAGATTAACGTGCTTCATTCTGCATGACGTCATGACCATTCGTCATTGACGCTAATAATGTTTCTAGCCACGTGTACAAGAACCACGCAGTTTGTCTGCGCTGCTTTGTCGTTGGTGAAAATAAGTGATGTCGCCAACAGCGTTTACCACGCCAAGGTCGAGAGAGCAATTGAAGTAGATTCGCACCAACGTGTATAGATGCAGAAGATCACATTCGCTCGATGAACAGAGCCAAGCGTTTCAAACACATTGTGTAAACATACAGTCTTGTTATTTGACTGACTGCTTCAGCGTGCTGCGAGAGCGAAATCTAACCCAGTACAAAACAATGGCGGATCAGAAGGTGGTGCCTGATCAGCAGTGCTTGTAATTTGTCATTACATGCTATTAGTGGGACCTACGTAACCCTAGGTTTTAAGTTGTAAACCTGATAATCAGGTTTGCTCTGTACCTTGTACAACGAAACGGGAAATAGGCACTCACCGCTAAACTGTAAAGACACAATCATGCTGTAGTATGGAGTAAACTAGTGCTTCTCAACACTTTTTTACCCCGCTTTACATAATCATCTCCAGAGCCGTGATGAACCCTTGGGACATGAACATTTTTTGATTTTACTTTCTTCAAATATTTTACCTGTCACTAAAAATCCGCCATTTAGGCTCATTCTCAAATTATCCCCCTTAAACATCAAATTGCCTCACTTTGGGGCGTGGTCACCAGGTTGAGAACCATTGATACGGACAAACCAAACTACCTTAACTTGTGTGGACTTTGTGTCTTGCTGCAAGGGATGTGTAGAATCAGTTGAAAAGAAGAGCATTTTGAAAAAGCATAATGGATACAAGGAAATATTTTCCTAAAGCCAACTATTTCAATTCTGTGCGGCCATTCATTAAAGTTGAGAAAGTATGTTTTTGACACTTATGTACTTGTACCGAACTTCGACAAAGGAAAGTATTTTCAGTTTTAGCAACCTCTGTAAGTGCCAGACGTTTAACGGTCAATATAGCAAAGGATTCAGAAGCGGGAAGAAAAGGGTTCAGAAGCGGAAAAAAAACGAAGAGTTGAAAACAACAAACAAATGGGTAGTCTAGCCTCACATTCTAAATAACATCATCTGCTTCGAGCAAACTTTGGGTTTTTCGATGCTTCAACTTGGCTGAACTCAACTCAAGACAGAAGTCAACCTGGCCAGGTGGGCCGGGTTGGTTGGTCGGTCGAACAAGCTTCGGTGATGAAATATTTGCGAATAGCCGTGGCGTGACCGACTACTGCACAAAATAAGAGTCCTTCAGTGCATTTGCATTGGGCTTAAATACTGGTGAGATCTGGCTGCAGAACGAATGTTAAATTTTGAAAAAGTTGATGTAATTGCAACAGTAGGCGTAGCCAGGGATGCAAAGGGGCCATTCCCCCAAATTTCTAGCATATCTTGTCATTTTGTTTTTCGAGACGTGGTGTCTCAAACCAAATACTGTTGCTCGCTTAAATTCAAAATATTTACCCCAAAAAAAACTTTGGGCTGGATACGCTACTGATTGCAACTAACTTTAACAGTGAATCAGACTCCAACAAGAGAAAAGACTATCGCAAGAGGAAGACAATGTTTCAACGGTCAAGGTGCGAATGGCGGTTGAACCGGAGATGCACTTAGTGATGATATTGATTGTAATATTTATGCCCAAGAATCATCCAGCTCTTAACTCTGTGCAATCCACGCATAAGACAAACCCTGCTTTTAAAGTAAGAGGAAATTTAATTCGGCTTGTTACTTGCCGTCAGCGAAGCAAGTGATGTTCGTTCTGCTCTATTATGCCTCGCAGCTATGATAGAAATGTAATTAAAATCCTGTCAGCTTTTTGTGGCAACTTCAGGCAAACGTTAAGCCTGCAATATTTCTGTAACAAGCACTTTCTTCGCTTAATTGGACGTTGCCGCGAGTGGGAAGCGCGTAGTGTGAGCCTGATACCATTAATTAGCGCCTCCACTCCGGAGCTTGGTTGTCAAAATCGAGCTTAGACATCAAGGTATGGAAAGGAAGTTGAACAAGAAAGTAGGTTTCCGACACGTCACCGATGAAAAGACGTTGGTGAGTCGACACACCAGGTATGCACTGCGCTCATCACTTTATTACTTTTCTGACCGCTGCGGTCCTCAGTGCTGCTTCAAGCGCGCGTCTCCTGCTAACCGCAAAATGTATTCAGACGAACGTTGTACTCGGCATGAGAACATAGCCAACTCGTCAGCGTCGGCTGAAAAGCATGATCGCCAGAAACTGCTTAACGTCAATTACTTTGCATCTGCTTTTCGCATGAAAGACAGGTTCTTGTCGAGGAGGATTCAACCCACGTTCGTCTGTTGACGGCGGGGATGTTAGTGGCACAATTAACATCTTCTACGTCATCATAAAGACGTTGGGTGCTTGCATCGCAACAAACAACAAGCATTTATGGAGGAAAGTTAGATCGATTTGTTAGTCTGCCACAGAAACAATGTAAAAACGCAGCACGCAGCCCATGCCTAGCAGTTGTGGGAGAGTAATACGAGAAACTGCAAGATAAAAGCTGCTGTTGGCAGGTGTTGAACCGATAGTCTTGCGAAGGTAAGACAAGATTGTCGTGCTGTGTAAGTCAGCATAAAATAAATAAGTAAAATAAATCGCTACTTTTTACTTGGCAATTTGGCTGGATTGAAAAACATGAATTAGCAACTGTACCACTTAGAGCCGTACTGTTCACAGATGCTTTTGCCTGATGTCCTGTGCTTCCGTTGCCCAGATTCTCATTGTACTGTCATGGCTGCTGTTCTTACTCCTACCCGCACTGTCTCTCGCTTTTCTCACCCAAGTGCTCAACTCACTTCTTCATTACGTTTCTTGTTTTTATTTCGTCTGTACCTTTTCAATGTTTTGTTATCACACACTCATATTTTCCGTAAACAAAACTTGGTATGTTTTAATGTTATTTATCAGCTAATACCTAATTGCTTTGCAAATCCTCTGAACATGTGCATACAGTATTCCCATTGTTTTGTTGATTTATCGTCGTAATAATGTAACAGCAGCTTGTCTCACTCACGTCATATTTTTTAATTTCACCTCTTTGCAAAGAAATTCCGTCGCATATTTTTAAAGTAGCCCCTGTTTCGTGCTCAGCCAAGAAAAGACGCCGTGGTCTAATACATGGTTAGGAGTCACGTGAGTTGGTGTAAATTGCGCGCGTGTAACGACCCAATAGCGCGTCATCAAATTAGGCTTTATTTGGAATTTAAGCCTTTATGCAGAAGTATTTTATTACAAATTCAATTACCAGTCATGGATTTGATCCTGACAGTGCAACCGGCGAAAAGCGTCACCGCCCCCAATTTTGCCGCTGAAGTACAGTCGAAAGTTTCATCCTAATGAAGGAAAACACAATAAAGCCGTCAAAACTTTAATTTTACGAGTAGGACAGATTTAGTGCAGAGCAAGATGAAGCTTTGCACAGTTTTAAGCATCTTTGATGAAAGTTTTTTTCAACCACCGAGCAGCGTGTGTCTTGCTCCCTGTTCCCAGTTATTCAATCAAAACGATATCAGGCTGACAGTCTAATAAGCGAAGGAGCCGAAGCAACAGACCGACTTTTTCGAACATTCTTTTCCGACCTGAGCACCTTCCAAGCTCACCACGTGTTAACTTGTGCTAGTCGTTTTGGTGGATATAAAGTTGGTTGATTCGTTGTGTTTAAAACCCAAACATGCCAAGTTAAGTTATAACTGTACAATAATTCTCTTCTCTTTAACAAAACTTTTTGACGTTAAGATAAAAAAAACGTATGCCAAATGTTATTTACTATTTGTTGCGTGCATGTGTGAGGGCAAGTGATAAAACTGCATTTTTCCCAAGGTCTGTCTGAACACCCATGTCTGGCACACCCCACTGGCAAAACACCGATACATGGAAATCAGCAGGACCTGATTAACGAAAATATGATATCTTAACAGCAGTATAAGTCAACCGAGCTTGTTTCCGAAACTATTATTCCAAAAATATATGCCCTGTATGCGCTTTGCCGTGGTCACCTCACCTTGGCAATGGATTCCGAAGCTGCAGAGAAGTCTGACGTAGATAGGAAGAGACGGTTTTATTCAAAAGCATAAACAAATGATGTCGCAACAGCATCCATTCACGGCATAGGACCACTTCGATAAACGCCAAACAACATTACAAATTTCCGCCCGTAAGCAGTTTCGGCTGGTTCAAAAATATTTCTTTCAGCCTCAGATGTTTCAAGCGAAGTGGAACATGTCACGACGCTGTAGTATCATCATAGGCCATGCGATGGTCAAGATAATTAATTAAAGAGCGAAGTAACACTGCACAAGAGGACAACAAAACTTATAGAAAACACAAACATTAGGAAAGCAATAGTTATGCATTGAAGTAAAGACAAGTGGGGAGCAGTAATACTGGTCAGAATGCTGGGGTCAACCAAAATCAGATCAAACCTGCACACAGACCAATATGCTGGCAGCGTTCCCTCTGACCACAGCCAGGGACAAGCGCTGGTAAAACCACTGTCGCTCCCTGGGGTCGCCAGACATCAACAAGTTTCTTTGCGAGGTTTAAGGTCACAAGAACGCCGTCGTGAGTTTCATATCTCAGCATTTTCGCAGGTGGGGAACACAGGCGCACTCCAGTTCACTTTCACCATGTATGTTGAAAAGTTATGTGGAACATGCGACACGCCGTTCAATTGAGCACTTGGGGCCAACTATATTATTTTGTAATATTCGAAGTTTATTTCTCATACCACGGAAAGGCAATGCTTCAAATATTTGTGACCAAACCTGGGTTGTTATGATGTTTGGAATTTGGTGTTTTTGCAGATTAAAAATTTGGTTTCTGCGTATTGCTGTACCAAGATTACAGGAAAATTCGAGTTGTCGCTTTCTTTACGCAATCGTTTAAATTGGGATAAACTGCGAAGTAAGTATTAAGGGTTTTTTCTTCTGAAAAAAACTCCCATAAGCGGAAAATTCTCTGTAATGAAATTTTAATGGAACACGAAGATTCTCTCTTGTTCTTTGTTGTGCTTTCGTGATTAATAACCTGATTATCTTTAAAAAATCCTCTCGATGAGTTCGATGTTGCACTTCCTGTCGTCGGACAGCCTTCGTTGACTTCACCAATGGTCCTTTCCCTGCTTCTCTTCTCAATTTTGAAAAAGACATCCAGTTATTACTTTAACTTGTGCCATTTGCAACGACACTTAGAATTGCATTTGAATGGCAGCTGATGATGCTTACCTAGCAGGCGAAATATATACTCTGATAAGATGGTAGTGTCCAGTGGCGGCTCGTGGTGAAAATGGCCGGGAGGGCTGCGAAATTTCATTTCTGGTTGAACATATAGGATTGTCGCCCTGGCTGTTTTTATAATCAATGGCGTTTCCAGTCACTCCAGCAGTCCTAATCTTATCGAACTCGTAATTTTCAGTTGTCCTTATTGATACACAGAAAACATTTACTTCTGTTTAATGAAACCAAACCCTAAAGCGTAAGCACGAACACAAAAGAATTAAACCGGTCCCATCAAAAATATGACACATAACCAGTGCTACCAAAGCGAGAGTCGAACCCAGCACCACTCGCATACTAAACTTCGAACATTTCACTGGACTACTAAAGCGTTACTGTTAACAGGACAAAGCTTAGCATTTTATTCAAACCGTGTCATGGCAGCAGACCTAGGCTATAAGAGCCACTTTCGTTGAGCTGGTACTTTAATCATACTCTTCGAAATAAAGTTGAAATTTTCCAAAAAATTTCAAGCAATTTATGATTTTACACAAATGTCTGTTTTTTTAACTGGATTGTTATGCTTTTCCAGTAAAAGTTTGTATCCTGAATCAATTACAGCTGCAATATTCACCTTACCAAAAATTAAAGGTCTACTCGAATGCTTATAGGCTTGCCAGATTTTTCATGATTCAAAATTTTCACATTTCAAGTTTTAAATCAGTCACACCTTTTGTTGTCCAAGAATGATATCCATCAACTACTGCCGTACATCTTCAAACGCCAACCCTAGACAGCTCATCAGTTAGCCTACTGTTGCAAGCTGCACTGGTGCAGATGAACGAAGGGCTGTATTTTCGCAGCCCGAGATTGGCCACCAGATTTGAATCCAATGCCGCCAATATCGCCAAAGTACTAGTAAAAGCATTGTTTAGACTTAGTTACAAAATTCAATATCCAAGAAAATCAGGCAGTAAAAAACAGTCAAGATCATATTTACTCCTTTTTTTCTTTAAAAATTCATCGTCAAAATAACAAAAACGCTTTGCGATAGGCGGATATACCACCATGTTTCTTGTAGCCAGTTGTTTGGTTTCTTTCCTTTAGGGCTGTGCCGAAAACAACCCCGAAATCGCCAAATTCACCGGCAAGTGTGCTGAAAACATCATCGCATAAGCGGCGTCGTTGGAAAGAGCGAAACATTGGTTTTGTTGAATTCCTAGGAAACGTTGAGCCAAAATGGTGTCGGAAGTACCGAAAATGATTGTGTTGTGAAATTTCGTAACTAAATCCTAACTTAAGGCGAGTTTGGCCGTTTGGCGGAATCTTTTGGCTTACATTTTTCAGAGAGGGCTGCAGCCCGTCTAGACGAGCCACCCCTGGTAGTGTCTGATTCTTGGCTGGAAAAGGATTTCTTTCGATAGACAGTGACACTAAGATTTCTTTAAAAGTTTGTCCACAACTTCGGATATACCGGTAACGTCAGCAGTTCTATAATACATACCAATCATCTTCCCCAGCTCTCACCTTCGACCAGCGATAAATTTTAGCGTGTCATAGTGACATCTTCCCCAGCTCTCACCTTCGACCAGCGATAAATTTTAGCATGTCATAGTGACTGCGATAAATTACAGGGCGTTTTGGCAGCAATGTCTACATACATGGCCCATGCCGTCGCTTTCGCGGCGATCAGAACGACGAAGACACGAGAACATTTTGTGGAAAGTTCTTATACAACGCAATTGCGAGTACAGACAATGCGCAACACAAGAATTGTCCTTCCAGTGGCATCGAAGATCGCCCGGGCAGAGATTTGTTTAAGGTGTTGAAGAGATCGCCCATTTCTCAACCGCACACACTTGGTCTTCGACGAGGTTATTCCGATGATAAGGCAGTAGGCAACACGACCAGACTCCGATGAAGATTGCATCCGCATTGGAGAATTTCCCTGCTACAGTCATGATAGCAGACTGAAGCAAGTTCCAATTTTTAAGGTCTAGGCACGGCACGACCCGGCCGAGATTCGAACCACACGAACAACGACCTACCAGACATGAAGCGAGCGCTCTAACCAGTAGGCCACACGTCCAGCAATGTCTAATTTAGGCCAATTACATGGGAGTTTGCAGAAAATTTTCCATTGGGTTAAAGCCATACGGTGGCCAGTGGGCCCCCCTTCACCTAAGTTTTCCCACCCTGGATCAAACTTGTAGTTACGCCACTGGCTAAAGCACTAACTGATATTTAGTTCGAGCTTTGGTTTGGAATCTGTGTCATTAGTGCAATAGACAGGGGTGACGGAAAAGCTAAATCCCAGAAACTTTGTAAATACCACCATCATGGCACAAGCGGTTTACCTTCAGTGCACACGATTCACATGAAATTTAACTCTAGCTGCTCTACTTACCGAAGTGAGGTGAAACTAGGACAAACTAACCAAATGCTGTATCCAAATCTAAATGAGCCGTCAAATTGAAGTGTAATAGCAAAGTAGGTTGAAATCAGTTGAGAGACAAAATTAAACGACCTATCACTGTGTTGAAGTCAAGAAAAATCATCACCGAAAACTAGCGTATTAAGTGGAAGCAGGAAGGTTTGGAAGCTTTATTAAACAGAAGAAACTCTGCTACCGCCAATGCCTGTGAAAGTTCGTAGAGCACTCCTGTGCTCTGTTTGGTTGAAAACGAGCTCTTTACAACGCACTTAATGTCCAGCAGTGGTGTAGTGCTGCCGGATCTCCGCTCTGCCACATCTACCAGTGAATGATTAGTCGTTGCCCACAAATATAAGCGAAAATGCCCAGCAGATCTCCGGCACCTATCAAATTGCCGCTACACCCCTGATTTCCAGGCGCAACATCACAGAGGGCTTTGCAAAGACAGTGTTATAGCAATAAAGGTGTTGGTCGGTGGTGTGGTCTATTTTCTATATGTACCCAGGCATGTTCTTGTGAACGTGGTGATGATTTTCAAAATTGTGCATAGTTTAAATATACAGAAGTAGCGTAGTTTAATCTACAAGTTTTTGCCACCTGTTAATTCGAACAAAACTTGACTATTTTTTCTTAAGTTTCAGAAATTTCATGCGAAGTGGAACATATCACAACGCTGTAGCTTCATCATAGGCTATATGCGGTAGTTAAGATAGTTAACAAATGAGCAAAATAGCACTGGATAAGAGGACAACAAAACTTACAGAAAGCACAAACATTCGGCAATAACTATGCAATGGGACAAAGGCACGTGACGGGCACGTGAGTAATACTGGTCAGTGGTTGGTGTACTTGGGCAGGGGCGTAACAATGGGGGGAGTGTGGCGCAATTCCCCGGGCGTCGAGTCACTATGGAGGGGCCGAATCACTGCGGGGGCGCCGAAAAGTCCCAACAATGTCACAAGTACTTTCTTCAATACAGTACATTTGCTTCCGAAAGACCTCAGGTTCAAACATGGGGGGGGGCGCCAAACTTGCTTCTTGCCCCGGGCACCATCTGACCTCGTTACGCCCCTGCACTTGGGATAGCTAACATCAAATCAAATTTGCACACAGGCCAATATGCTGGCAGTGTTCCATCTGACCACACTTGACCATTGGCATAGCGAACAAATGACCACACCTCATATGTTTTCTGATCCTACTGTTGAAATAACATTTATAATAGGGAAGAACCATTAAGTTTCGGAAATCATTTGGTACTTACTCAAGGTTGCCAGATGTCCTTGAGCGCAAAGGATTGTCCTTGAATTTGCTATCAAAACGCGTTATGTCCTTGATTCTTGAAAAACATCTTGTTGTCCTTGAATATTTTCCGACGTCCTTGAAAATTCTTGAATATTTTTAAAATTGTTCATTTAAGAACTATTGATTACGTTGAACATCCAAGAATCAAAATGAACAATTTAAATGAACAGGGCAATGTATAGATTTGTTCCATCTTAAACAGTTGTGTAATAAAAGTAAATTATGGAAGAAAGGTTGTGCCGTCATAATACGTTTTGTTTATCTTTCAATCTCGTACATGGTTAACATAGCCTGACTTGCCCATACGTGATTCAAGCTTTCTGAAAGTAGCCCATCGCACCCAGTGGCGTGCAGAGGGGGGGCAAACGGGGCGACGGCCCCGTGCTTCCAAAGCAAGGTGGGCATCCAAAGAGTGAAACTGCAAAAACTAAAATGCTGTAGCAAGATGATTTTTCCTATTGTAATGTAAGGCTACTAACACATGCTGCATTGATTTAATTTTTCGAAACTTGTGTTCTTTGTCAACACTAGTTTTTACGTACAGTACTCAAACGCCAGTAATTCTCACATTTCTCAATACCAGGGACCAATACTCTTGGTGTGCGGCGCACAACCAATTAAAACTGATCGTGACGTGACTTTGCCCAGATCAAGCTATCAAAGGAAAACCACAAAAAAGGATTGAAAAATAATTAGGCCGTTTAATTGATTTTCTGATCCAAGTTTCAAAATTGTCCTATTTCACCTTGCTTGGCTTAGCTGAGTTTTTCACGCATCATTAGTTTCCCGTTTCGTTTTTTGATGTGGCAACTCTGGGTGCGCTGATGCAACTCCACACACGTGCTTGCAATATGCGCATCATTTCGAGCTTCGTCACTAGTTGGCAGTTCAGGAGGATTCAGTCCCGTCG
>Ga0210059_1009028_pt1 | contig 15624 bp, 9 predicted proteins | sample Ectturendosymbi2_FD_188042 | JGI IMG/M metagenome (GOLD analysis project Ga0210059, IMG submission 188042) | Ecteinascidia turbinata endosymbiont from Florida, USA - Sample 2 (SPAdes) (version 2) | ecosystem: Host-associated > Tunicates > Ascidians > Unclassified | place: Key West, Florida... | reverse complement strand
GGCTTTTACACATTTGGAAGTGGGACCGGATCCGGATAACTGGAGTCGACTCCGGCAGGATTGTGCACTTTTCTTTCGGACCCAGATTCGGCCCAGAGTCAAAAATCTGTGAAAAGCCGGACCGGAACAGGAGTCCCTTTTCAATTTCGGCAGTGGCAGGAGTCTGTGTGGTCATTTCTTATGTAAAAACATGTGTAAATTACGGTTGGGTCGATGATTGTAGCCGGAGTCTGAACAGGAGTCGGATTCTCAAATTTGAATAATTGCCGGATCCGGACGCGGATTCAAAAATTTTGGAACAGGAGCGGAGTCGGAGTTTCAAAAAGTGACTTCGATGTCAAGCGAAATTTCTGACCTGTTAACGTTTTTCAGTTATTTTGTTTCTCAAAATAAAGAAATAAAGTCTGGCAATTAATTTTCTGATGTGTGTTGTGTAAATTAAAACATGTTGGATAGATGTCAGGTACCCACGACAAGCTATAGCACGGGAATAACCTTTGCCATTGAAAAATTTCGCACTTAGTCGTTGACCTCAATTATTTTTCTTTTTGTCAACCTAACCCAAACCCTAACCCGACACACTTACCTAAACACGAATTCCCAAGCTCTAATAATCAGTTTTGTCAGAGAATTTGGTATATAGAATATTAGTCTGTGCGTGCATACATGATATAAAGTCAGAAATTTCGCAAGTCAGAAATTTCGTTTGACACCGGCCACCTCTAGTAAATAGCGGAGCTTGGTTGCGGAGGTTTGATGACGTAACCGGAGTGGAAAAAAGTTGCGTTTCAAAAGGAATAAACGGAAAAAAAGCAAAGGAAAAATGTTGTATCATCGCAACTTAATATGCGTTTCCCCCAAGCATGGAATGCACGGAAGTTTGCGATGTTTAAAAATTTTATGCATTCACCACTGTTGAAACCTTTTATTTGTCCCCGAACCGTTGTGAAACTCAGATCATTAAAAATTATCAAACTTTCAGAATAGACTTCTTTTACCGTAGTGTAATATAACTTTTTGCAGTAAAATTATTTTTACTACCTTTTGGTTCTCATTGCTAAACGCAAAATATCGGTTTTACCGACTCCGTTTACGTCATTAAACCTCCGCAACCAAGCTCGGCTGTTTACGGAGCTCCGCCTTTTACAGGGCACCCAAATATCTGCTGAAAAGTCTATAACCATGCAGGGTGCACAAAATTATGGGAAAGTTTTAATGTTGCCCCAAAAATAATCAGTGTTATTGATAAGAAACAAATGTACGACGGTGTAATTACGGGGAAAGAAAATGCTTCCAAAGAGTAGAATTGTATTACATCAATGTTTCTGACGAATTTTAAATGGAATTATTACAATGTCCCTTTTGGATTTGGTTATGCATGTTTTATGTGTAGGCTATATAGTATATATACTGTTACTGTATACCTTAAAACTGCTATGTATCTGGCTTGGGACAAGGTCTGGCTTTTTTTTAGTGAAGACAGGTTGGCAACCCTGTGGAACAGTCGGGCTCACTTTACCCAGGTCAAACTGCATTTATTGTTTGGTTGGAATTTCAAATTTCTTCAAATTTTATTATTTATACAGTCAACCGTTGCTAACAGACAGTTTGCAATTTATGTAGAGTACATAGTTTTATTATAGTTTAAACTGTGATCTACTCTCAGTGTTGCAAAATCAATTTGCAATACCATTTTGAAACATTATTAAATCGGTATTCTTGCACTTTCCTTTGGCTTTGGGAAATGTTTCTACTTCACTTGTTATATGCAAATAAAAATTTGATATGGGTCAGGAGTTAAAAAATCAATGAATATCCACTCACCTCTGAGGTGTACATGTGCTGAAAGAGCAGAGTACCTATTAGAGATCGACCGATATGGATTTTTTGAGGCCGATACCGATATATCGGCCAATACCAATATTTTCAAAATTTTTGAGTCTTCCTTGTTTTCCTCTACCAAGGAGATTCATCGAAATCAATTCACGATATTATTGGACACCCAGGTATCAGACGCTTGAATCATCTATCTAATAAGGCAAAAAAATTTACCTTTCACTTTAGGCTAGAGGAAGTGCGGCGTACTTGCCGTGAGTGCAAAATCTGTGCTGAACTGAAACCCTGATTCTACAGACCCCAAGAAGGAACGCTTATCAAGGCAACTCACCCTTGGGAGAGAATCGCTGTTGATTTTAAAGGCCCTGTAAAAGGAAAACGTCCATATTTGCTTGTCGTTATCGACGAATTTAGTCGATTTCCATTCGCGTTCCCTTGCCGGGATGTATCGGCAAAAACTGTCATCGAATGTTTAACACAGTTCTGTTTGTTTGGTATGCCTGGCTACGTTCACAGCAACAGAGGGTCAGCGTTTATGTCTGCAGAGCTTCAGAAATTTTTGGTATCACGCAACGTTGCAACCAGCCGTTTTATTAATGAAGTTCTTAAGGTCAATACAATGTCATTATTAAATATGATGCATCATTATTAAAAATATGATGTATTTTAAGCCTTACTTTTTTTTTAAAACCTTAAAAATCAGGATTTATAAGCTAGAATTTTTGAAATTGCAGCAATTTCTATACTTGATAAGATTAGCCTAACTTGTTAGCATAGCATACACTGTTTACAATGAATAAACACATTTGCCATGAATAAAGAAAGAATGTTAAAATAACAAAGCAATAAGAATAGAACACAAAGTCAGAGAACTGCCTACGGTGTTTAAACCCGTAAAAAAAGCAGAAATCGTGCTTGAAAGTTGAAAGATGCTGAACAATGAAAAGGAAGTACAAAATGGAGCATCAAGTTAAGGAGGTTAAAATTAGTATAACACTGTATTCAATTAACCATTGCCAAAAATGAAAATATTTTCAAAACAACAGTAACTTTTTTGGTCTTTGATAGTATGTTTGTTAGCAGTTACTGTACTACATAAATCTTGTAAAATTTTGTTTTTGTATATATTTCGCAAATCAACCTTTCAGACTCTTCTGCAACTCAGTGGGTTTTCAATTTGAAAAGTCAATCCAAGTCGTAAAGAACCAAATTTGGAATTTTGATTTAATGTAACATTAAATAACTGCATGTGAACACTGACTACCCGCGCTATTATCAGACCGAACGACAAATCATTGCTTTAATGTATTTGTGAAATGTTCGAGTAGCGCTCCCGTAACTTGTGTGCCACATCCACAAACGCTGGTTTCACGTTTGTAACAACTTGGATTGGGAGATCGCAATTATCATTATCATGCCTCATGAAAAACGTCGATAAGTTAACCCACGAACACGATGTTTTAGCTTGCGTACAGTATAAACCAGCACGCTTATAGCCTAATAGTACATCAAGTAGAATCTTTAAGATGTTAGTTGCAACTGCTTCATAGCAACAGTTGTCACTAATGAGTAACAATTGCATTTGTAATCATATTCATCACGCCATAAATGTTGCTTGACCTAACGCAAGTCATTTTTCATTCAAGCTTTTTTAAATTAATCTGCTTAAACTAGACATCGATCGACTTCTGCACCTTAAGTTACGGTCAAACTTTCCGTGCTGCGAAAACTTCCAGAAGTATAATGGGAGTTTATTTGTATACAACACCAGCACGTGGTGGCTTCAAGCATTGCAAAACTTCTCGATGATGCTTATGTTTCGGTTGTGACGGCCGACGCATGCTCCGTGGTTGATCTTGTCTGTTTGTTTATGAAATCGCACCTGCTAGCGTTGCAGTAACATAACTGTCTTGACTTGCTTTGTTGTGCTTTCTTGCGCAAGTTGTATGGATGCGTGAGGAATATAACAGCATTTTGTCAACTCCTATTGAGGCCGATAATATTGGCCGTTTTGGTCGATACCGATCTTTCGGTAAAACCCAAATAATATCGGCCAGGCCGATATATCGGTCGATCTCTAGAACCTATCTGCATTCACCGCTTTCACCTTTTCTGCAAGTACTACTCAACAAAGGCAAACATAACACAAGCAATATAGGTTCTGTTGTATAGCACATTTGAACGTTGTTATGATCCTTTTGAGAGAGATTTGTTGTTTCAAATGACTTACCTAATGCAATGCAAAAAGCTGTGACAAAGAAATTAACTAATTTTCGGTGGAAATGATAAATGAAATCATTATGACAATTATGAATGTGTAAAAGATGTTCTTCTGCAATCATTCTGTGTCGAATTACTTTTTCAAGTTATATTTTGTTGTTGTAAAAGTCAATAGCACATTTTTCTATCAAAACAAAGCTTGTTGTGATTTGTGACACTTTTAAATTGCTTGTGCTCATTGGTTTGCTACTGATTGTCATCTCTGTTGGCTTGGCTGAAACTGTACTGCTGTTGTTGCATTTTAAAGCTCCATAAACTGTTGTCTTGTACATTTCACAAAAAACAACAAATTGTGAATATTGCTTGAAAGAAGATTGAGCACAGACATAAAATTTCCAATAATTGGCTTATCCACAAAATTAAAAAAAACTTTTCCCGTGATATAGCCAAGGCTTTGATTTAAATCAAGCAATAAAAAACAAAAAGATAATGTCGTTTTAGAGCTCTGTGTGATGTTTATGACACATTTAATTAGCATTCTAATAGGTTTTCACCTGACCTATACAGTTTTAGTGGAGAAGGCAGAGTTCTTATGATGACACAAGTTAAAACCCTTTGACATTTTATTAATCATGGTAACTGTGAGGTCACAGATTTTATGTCATTTGGTTAACTGCAAAAATGACATGTCGACTAAAATCAGTAACCCTTGCAGGTTCAGAAGTCACAACTGTTAGAATGCCAAGTTTAAAAGTGTAGACTGTCATAAAGTGAAAGTTGCATTTAAATTCCGTCAAATATGAAGGTTGTTAACTACAAACATAGTTATGCTGTAGAACATATTTTTTATTAATAAAACAGATATATTATTATTACAGGCTATTAACATTTTATGCATGTATGCCATGAGTGCCAATAAAATTACTAAACTGGCAGTTTCAGTATTGGCATTCAATAAATATTTCATTTTGTACACTGGTGCTGCTGTTATGAAGATGCTCTAGCTTTGGCAATTGCATTGCCTCTGACATTTTTGATAGCTGTAGTACCATGTGCATCTAAAATAAATGTTTTTGCTTAAAGACTTGTGTGTGCAAAATTCTCATTGATAAATTTCAGTGGGCTGAGATGCTGATGTGATGTTAAGATTACTTAAGTGTTAACTTGGTAATTTTTGGTGATATTATGAATGTTTGTACTTGTAGTGGAGAAGAATAGAAAACATGTGGATTGCCTGTGGATGAAAGGAAACATTCTTCAAATTGATTCTCTGTCAAAGGCTTAAGTGGTGAACAATGGAACAACGTTTAGCAGAGTACAGAGCTCAAAAGCAAGCTGCTTTTCAAAAGATTGGTAAAAAACCATTTGCACGAACACAAAAAACTAAGAGATCCAATGCAGTGGCTCTTGTTTTCAAGTCGTGGATTAATGCATTTGCAAATAATCCTACATTTGTCAGTTTTGGGAAGAAACTGGCTAGCATTCCCATTCTTGGAACACCTTTGGCTTTGAAAGTAATTCTGTGGCTTTTGTTGTTTGGACTCTTTGTTGAGTTGGAGTTTGGCATGGTGTTTGTAGTGCTGTCTGCATTTGGTTTTATCTATCTGAGCACATCTACTAGACGAAGAAAATCAAAGGAAATGAGTGCTTATTCTGTGTTCAATGAAGGTTGTGAGAGGCTTGATGGAACCTTTACTGCAGAGCAGTTTGAGAATGAGCTTCGCCACAGAATTTCATGAAGAATTTTAATGTAATAATGAAACACAAATCGTAACTGTTGTCTTAAGCAATATGCATTACTGTTAATCGAATTTAAATTAAACATAAAAGGAAATAGGCATAAATTTGACCCTTAATGAAAAACACATTTGCAGTAATTTGTTAGTGGCTTTGATAAACTACTGTAAAGTATAAAATGTCTGTTAACACATTGCGTGCTTAGCTGTCTGCTCGTGTCTCGTACCGTAAAATGTGAAGTGGTGTCGCAAAGCAGGTCATGTATACCAGCAATTAGTTGCGTAGCGCGTGAAGTGTTGTCTGACTGCAAAATGATTTGTCTCTTTCGATTTATTTGTGACACAGGTGCTACAAAAAATCTCAAACATTATAAGAAAGTTAATTTGTACCTTTTGAACTGATGTCCTTTTCGGACTTTAGCAACGTCACTATGACGTATTACAGCGCAGAAACTGTAGATCCCTAATTCGTACATCGTACTTGAAGAACACTTTGCTAAATCATTTCCAAAGGAATTTGTTGAAAACAGGGTACCGTTTTTAATACAACAGTTTTTTACAACAAATTTTTGGAATAAACTTCATAAATTATCACTTTGTTGGTTTGGAGTGCGGGCAAATAATACAATGAATTGTAATATGCCAAATAAAACAATGAAATGTGAGATGCCAAAGCCATCAACCAATTGTGGTATGACACATGAAAGGGAAATAAATCACACATGTTTTATGGAGTGATATTCGTTGAAGCATGGTATCATGCAAAGTCAAACCCCACATGCAGTATAGCGTTTGCCACGCCTTCTGCATAATTTGCACCACGCTGAGGCCCCTTTGTTTGGGCTGTTGCTGGAATGATGCTCAGCACTCATACTATTCATTTTTGAACGTAGAAATTCACACTGTTTCACCCGAAAAGTTGAAGTATTAGTCTAACAGCACAAAAATAACTACAAGAGCTTAACCACACTGGACTAACTGTGAAGCAACCACGTTGGATTTCAATGTGAAACGAGTTTATCTGAGCACTGATTCGTGGTAAATACCATGTATTCTCGCAGGTTGCTCCTCTGCTTATATCTTTATTCCCTGAGTTGTGCAACGCTCTTTCAACAAGCAAAATGCATCGCAAGTGCTTCAGACTAACCATGAATCACCTGCGTGATCAATGCGAATTGTAGATGAACGCCTATGGTGGCACTTTTGAAGTGTGTTTTATGACGTGGGATTGCTCCCTTATGCACGCTGTGGACATACGCATAATGACGTGCATTGTCGCTCCTACGCATGCAATGTGTTAACCAATGTCAGGAAACCTGTCACCTGACAGTTACAGAACAACTTTATATGCTTCTGATAAAACAAAACAATCTAAGTCTATATAAACAAGGAATGATGTAGGCACCTATTATATGACTTTGGTCAAAATTACTGTTTCATTTTGGGAACTATGCAATGTTTAAAGATATTTACAGATGAGAAAGTGATCCACAACACAGTTAATGTGTTATTCACATGTTATCCTGGTGATCTTTAATAATGGGTGATAGTTTACATTTGAGTATGTGGGAATAGGTGTTACTGTAAAAACTAAGGCATTAAGAACATTGAGTGCTTGCGTAAAAAGGAGTCCCTGATTTGTGCATTTTATGGTGAACATTTTTAATAATGTTTTGTTTGTTGTTAAAATTGTGGCGTTCTGTACAATATTCAAGTGCAATGATCTTGTTACTGATTTTGAAACAGTTGTTTATTGTCGCTTTTGAATATATTACTTTAGTGCCTTGAAAAAGCTTTGCTTTTTTCAAAAAGAATTAACATTTTAGTGTTAATACATCTTGTGTGTTTAGTATAAAGCTTCTCACTGAGCATATCAGATGTTTTTTTAAAAAAATCTTTATAGTTGAAAATGTTCTTTTGATACTGATGGTTTAATACTGTTGCTAAATATCTTTACAATAAATAGATATAAATATCTTAAACCAATTCGGCCTGAAATGTATAATCTTAGCAAGTTGAAAAAATTTTGTTTAGCAAAACTTTGTACAGTGTTTAATATACTAGCCCACTGACTCATGGTTATTGCATCTACAGTAGAATTTGCCTCATTCGTTACCTCAAGGGGATTAGAAAAATGTGACGATTTAAGCAAAGTGACAAATTATGCAAACAGGTGAAAACTCTATCATAGAAACTCGTATATTTTATCACAGTAATTCGTATACACAGTGTTCTTATTTGCAGTAAAATAGAAGTTTATGACATTATGCTTGAATACAACAATTAATTCCTCTACTTGATCTGGACTTCCTCCATTTAATCTAACACCTTTTAAATCTTAAACAAACTGCAAAGATTTCCCACATTCTCTCAATGGGGAGTCGAGTTGCGCTTCGCACCTTGTGTATAAATTCGATAAACAAATTACGAGGTGCAACAATTCTCAGATAAATATCTTTAATTTGTTTGTTTTCCCACTCGTGTTAGCTGCTTAGACATCAAAAGCGAAACTGCAAATGACGTATTAGCCGAACAAAATGCTTCTAAGGGATAGAAGGAGGTGACGAATTAAGCAAATTGATGAATTAAACGAATAGAAATGTATACAAAAGATATGAATTCTGCTGGGACTGACGAAAAAGTGATGAATTAAGCGAATTTACGAATTAAATGATGACGAATTAGACAAGTTCTACTGTACTTCAGTCGTGATAGGTATGGATTTGAACTCCCAAATTTTTTATGATGACCTTGTAAGTTGGTATATACTACAGCTTTTTTTTGTAGCGCACTGTGTAAAGAAAAGCTTTAAGAAAATCTCAGGCTTGTTCGAACATGGAGTTGCATGTTGTTAACCATTTTATTACCACGCCCCCTTAAGTAATCATCCTTGGTTTCAAGGCTCACTAACATTAAATTAGTTGTAAAAACAAATGCATTTTGGTGAATTTATTGATCAAACTTTCCATGTCGTAGAGTGCGTAAGAGTTTAATCCCCCCTGAAAAGTTATTGGTGTCCCCTGGCAAGGTGTGCCTGCCAGTTAAGAACCACTGCTCTATGAAATCTGTCATCTTAGTCTGCCTTACCTTCGAAACACTTTCATGCAGGGCCATGTGTGTGCGATGGAGGCAAAAGCAACCTCAGCATCACCTTCAGCAAAACTTTGCTTAGGTGTCATTGTTTGTGGTAATGCATACTGTTCACATGTATTATGTACATATGCATTCTTGAACATATCTTGTACTTACATTCACACTTGATTACTCACGCAGTGACTCTATTGTTGGAAAAAATAGAATGAGCTATAGTAGTACAGTTGATGGTGGTCTAACATAAGACAATGTGTGTTTTTTTGCCAAGGATGTTTCAGTTCAATGTTTGAAGCACCACAGAGATAAAATGAAAACAGTCGAATCACCTTGCAAAGTATTTTAGTATAGGAGATCGATTTTGCATCAAGTACGCATTTTCAATCCTGTAATTGTGGCAAAAACTTACAGGTGAAATGATGAAAACTAAAGCAGGACTTGCATAGTTTCAAACACTTGCTAAAGCATTAGAAAAGTGCAGACTTGATTATAGCATACACCGTGACTACTGCATTATCATTACCAAACAAAAACATTCTTACACTTTAATAACTGAACTAAAAATCTAAGCTATCAATTACAGAGGGATCACAGTAACTACATTAAAGCATAGTAATAGTCACGGTGTATGCTAGGGGTGAGCAACCTACAGTCTGTGGGCCGATTCAAGCTGCGATGGCATTTTGTACTGTCCACAGGGCAGCCACACATACATATGTAGTACATATTTCCAGTCTATGTCAAAGTAATTTTATCGATTAGGTTAGAATTCTCAAGATTTTATTCCATCTATGTGTACTACAGTGTCAGTGTGAAATAAAACAATACAGGGTTATTTTATTATTATCATTAATTCATACTTTGAAACGGAAATTGTAAGTGAAGTAGACAAATGTAATATCTGCGCCCCCTAGTAGCATTAAAGTTTTCAACGTGGTCCTCCAGAAAAAATGTTCGCCCACCCGTGGTGTATGCTAGAATCAAAACTCTGCGTTTTTCTAATGCCTTAGCATGCTGTAGCCGATCCAGCTAGTAAGATTAAAGGGGCAATTTTAGTAATATTTTGTAGTCAAGTCTCGTAACGGCTTTGCTACTGTAAGAGAGACGAAGTATTCTTCACAACACTGCCGTGACAAAACAATGGATGACAGAGTTGTCTTAAATCGCAAACAAGACAAATTGAACTTGACCGTAGACTTATTCAGAATTGTTTTTGATAGGTTGTTTTCCGAATTAAACAAAATCATGGTGAATAAAGTTACTTTCACAGGTTTTAGGGGGAGCAATCTCCTCCCTGGGTCCACCCCTGTTAGCCTGTGTTTGAAACCACAGAAGTTTTGCTTCAGTTTTCATCATATCACCTGTAAGTTTTTGCTTATAATTACAGAATTGAAAATGCATCATTGACATAAGATTGATCTCCTGTAACAAAATGCTTTGTGAGCTGATTTGACTGTTTTCCTTTTACCTTTGTGGTACTTTGAAACTTGAATATATTGATAAGTGTAGTCAGAATCCTTGCAGAGTGATGAAAGCACAGCATGATGATTTTTTGAATACCCTACATCACTTGATGTTCTAGTTCCATCAGTATATACTAACTACGGTGAAACAAATCCCTGGTTGTTGGTTGATTACTCCCTTGTCACTCAGTGAAATAAGCACTTGGTTGTATACCCATATCTATTTGAACACTCAATGGTAAAACGAAATACAGTTCAACTCAAATGACAAAGAAGACATTTTGCTAAAGTTATCTTACTAATAAGTGCCATGTGAAACAGTGTTCATGAAATATGTTGTTCAATTGGTGAAGAAATGTTTTCATTATCCTGCTAGGGGTTATTGAAATTGGTATGGCAAGGAAACAATGATGTTAAAAGTATGTTATGTTGAATGATCAATGAATGCATATGGATACTTTGGGGTATTTTTAATAAGTGTTTTTTGTGATTAAAATTAACATAAATATTGTTTTTATGGATTTTTATGTGTTTTTCCATAATTTCTACAGAGAGGAAACTTACGTTCCCAGGTTTAACTTTTGAAAACATCTGACTATTCTTTGTGACTAGATAATTAGTATATATAGCATTTTAGGCTGGGCTTAGAGTGCGATCATCTTTTTCTATAGTTGTGTGGTGACCTGTGTCAGCTATATTTGTGTTGCTATAGCTGCGTTGCTTGTTGTAGTTGTGGTAGGCTTTTTGTTTGTATCAGATTCTGGATGTATTCATCAAGAAGTTTATTGCGTGCGATGTCTACAGCAAAGGCAAAAAACATATGTGTCAAGCATGATAAGCATAACAACGTGTTTTATGTTGAAATCCCAGGTTTGTTGACCTATTTTCCTACTTTGCTTTTAGAAGTTTGGTTAGTTGTTGTAAATTTTTGCTAACATATGAATAGAATTTTAGTTCTTCATTGCTGAAGTGTTTTTGTCGGTTTACTATTTTCAAAGTTCAAAAATTTTGAAGTATCAAAGGAAGTCTTACTTGCTATGAAAAAAATCAGTTTGCTGTGAAGCTTACATGGAATTGTATTTAATATATTTAATGTACTGTATCACCAGTTTTGTAGAGAATGAAGACTTCAGGTTTGCTGTTGAGCCCTCGATGAATCAGTCTGCCATGCTCTACTTTCATAACTTTGCAATGATTCTGACTGCACACATCCACATTTCAGCAGCAAGACATCATAAGGGTGCCACAGCCAAATCTGATCACAAAGAGTATTACAGTAGAATTTGCCTAATTGGTCACCTCAAGGGGATTAAAAAAAAGTGACGAATTAGGCAAACAGGTGAAAACTCTATCATAGAAGCTCATATATTTTATCATCGTAACTCGTATACATAGTGTTCTTATTTGCAGTAAAATAGAAGTTTATGACGTTATGGTTGAATACAGCAATTAATTCTTCTACTCTATCTGGACTCTTCCATGTAATCTAGCACCTTTTAAATCTATAACAAACTGCAAATACTTCCCACATTCTCTCAATGGGGAGTTGGGTTGTGCTTCGCACCTCATGCGTAAATTTGATAAACAGATTGCGAGGTGCAACAATTCTCAGATAATGATCCTTAATTTGTTTGAATTCCTACACGTATTAGCTGCTTAGACATCAAAAGCGAAACTGCAAATGATATATTAGCCGAACTAAATGCTTTGAAGGGATAGAAGGAGGTGACGAATTGAGCAAATTGACGAATTAGACGATGGCGAATTAGACCAATAGAAATGTATACCACAGATAAGAATTCTGCCAAGACCGACAAAAAAGTAACGAATTAAGCGATTTGATGAATTAGACGAGTTCTACTATACTAGGAAATCAATTTCTCTAAGGCTTTCTTTAATCTTTTCATCATTTCACCCATAAGCTTTTGCTTGCAATTTACTGGATTGGTGATGCATAACTCATGTGAAATCAATTTCCTAGTAAAACACTTCGCAGTCAGACGCATCTGCAGCGCCCTTGTGATATCTTGTTGCATTACGTTTCTAGTTAAAATTGTTGATTTTCTGTTATGTCTTCTTTGGCTACACCTACCATGCTATAAAAAACAGTGTTTATAAAATGTGCACACACTAAGTTATGCAAAATGCGTACACTATAGCAGGTTTTTTTTAAGGAAAATGTTAGGTATCTGGTATGGACCTGTAGGGACCCAATTTCTCTGATTCTAGGGACCTGATGATAATTTTCTTTAATTATAGGGACCCAATTTTTAATTTTAGAGACCCGAATCGGGTCCCTAAAACACCTTAAAAAAACCCTGACTATGGCTTTATTCACCAAAAAAATCAAGAAAATGTTTATTTTGAACACTTGAGTAGATTTCTGTGAAGCATTGTTTTTGTATATACACTCATTACTGGCTTATCATGCGTGGCAAATACAAGAGCTTTTTGTAGTTATCGTCAACAAACTATATAGTTCATTTATAAAAATATAAAGCTCTGTTAGATCATAGACTAAGAAACTTTTCAAAGGGTCTTTAACATTCAAAAAGTTGTTCTGTGTGGTTGTCATCTGTGATGCTATCAGCTAATTTAGAAATTCTGCATCACTGTTGTTGATTTGTGGCAGTTCAGAATTAAATTTCAAGATAGATGTCATCTGTGCTGTACATAAAAAAAGCAAAGAAAAAGGACAATATTTGTCATCTGTACTGATTCAGTTGTGAAGCTTATTCCTGAAAATAACTTCTTTTCAATTGGATTGCATGTGTTTGTTACAAGCTGCTGCTCATGTCACACTAGTGCACAAACTGCAAAGAGTTTTTTCCTTCTGCCTGATAGTGAAACATCTCTCAGACAATGCCTTTGATCAGTGCGCACCTATGCACTGCACAATATCATAAACTCCATATAAAAGATGACTCCTGCCACTGCCACACTGAAACATGCAGCACATTAACATGTTCGCTGCCAGCGTACGAATATATCATACTTGGAAATCAGCCTAAAATCAAGCATATTTCATGTGTCTTAGCAACGGCATAACTCTTCAGCCAATCGCGCTAGAGAACTGTTCAAGCCCTCAAAAATCTCGGCGAGTCTTCGAGTCTGCAATGAAAAAATATTTTTGGTTTTGGGTTTTTTTGTGAATGACGTCATAGGTGAGGTAGGTTTTTGGCCAGTTTGACTCATGTTACCTGTCCCTGGGCCCAACTGCTAGACAGAAGTATTTTGCTAAGTTTTTTAATTGGAAACTAGGCTAGAATCTGAGTCTTTTGAGCCCTTGATCAACTTCTAATGTTTCTGGTTCAAAAGTTATGGCCTAGAATAATCAAAATAATTATTTAATCAGTGGATTAGTTACTTATTTTGTTGTTTTTAGGTCATAACTTTTGAACTAGAAACCTCAGCAAGTCATCCAAAGTATTAAAAGACTCGGATTTTAGCCTAGTTTCCAATAAAAACTTAAAAACTTGAGCAAAATGCTACCATCTAGGGGTTTGGGCCTAGGACCAGATGAAATGGGCCAAAAAGGCCTAAAACTACTCCACTTATGACGTCACTCACAAACAACCCAAACCAAAACATCTTTGTTTCGTTGCAGACTCGAAGACTTGCCCAGTCTTTTGAGGGTTTAAACAGCTCTCTAGGGCAATCGGCGGCGTAGTTATGCCTGCGCAAAGACACATGCAAAGTGCTGGATTTCGGCTGAAATCACACCGGATTTGAAGATGTTAAAGGCAGTGTGGAAAGGAATAGTAAATATACAAACTTTGTGCATACATTTTTCTATTATATGATTGCATGAGTTACCACCAAAATTGTTAACACCTTCAGCGCCGGGATGTTTTTAGCTTTAAGTCCTGTGTGAGCTACTTCTTCACCATCACTTTATAACTCCATACCTTGCCCCCCCCGCAATTGCGTTAGAGATCTGTTCAATTGCTTAAAAAGATGTGGCAAGTCTTCTAGATTTTTTTATTGATCGCATGCGATGCAGCAGATTTGTTTAATGACAATTGGTGGCAGACTGCAGCTTGAATAACCCTTTTTTTGTCCGGGGGACTACAGTGAATGCTCTTGCTCAAGGAGCACTATGGTGAGTCACTCGAGGCTGTGGATTGATCACCCAACCTTGTAATTGGGAAGCGGACAGTCAACCGCTGAGCTAATCGCCACCCTAAAACAACAAAATGATTTGTTTATCCTCTAAATAATTAATTATTTATCGATTTTTTGTTGTTTTTTAGCCATAACTTTTGCAGCCGAAATGCTAGAAAGCCAATCAAAGGTTGACAAGACTCAGATTTTATCCAAGTTTCCACTAAAAACTTAAGTCAAAAAATTCCTTATAGCAGTTGGGGCCCAGGGCCAGGTAACCTGGGCCAAAATGGCCTAAGTATGAAAACATGCCTATTCAACTAACAGATAAAATATTTGCCAAATAATATTTTCAGGAGTGTTTTATCTTCAAAAGGGGTAAGCTGCTCTTTCCTGTCAAGGGAATGATGAAAAGCAACCAGTATATTAAAGTTCTCCAACAAAGAATGATTCCAGATTGTAGAAGTCACTTTCCAATGGTGGGGCATTTTCTAGCAAAATTTAACTCTGCCACAGCTCATAGAAAGTATAAAAATTTTTTGCTGGCAATAACATTACAGTTTTATAATGGCTTGAAAGCTCACCTGACCTTAATCTAAATTAGAATTTGTGGGCTATGATCAAAACATAATTCTATGAGTGTGACTGAACTGCACCACCACAAACAAGCTGATTGACTCTACTATTTCCAATTGTTACAAGGACAAAGATCACACCAAAAATTTGTGAAAAGATGGTGGAATCCATGTCTAAATGAGTTACAAAGTTATTTAGAACATAGGTGGCCAATAGCCTACTAATAACTGTACTCAAGTTGCATTGATAAAAACTGAAAATTTGTGTGTTTTTATACTTCAGTCAGATAATTTAAATGGCTCTAAGGCAGTGTTGGAGAGGCTGAAACTGATTCCACTAGAACAGCTATGTCCAACCCAAATGGCTTACTGAGCCAAAAATCAGTAAACAAACTTTAGCCTTGTGGCAAGCTTCTGAGTAATCTGCCTGCTTTCTGCTTTTATTCTTCTGCGACGATTAAAACTTGCAAGCATATCTATTTTTCATAGTTAAAGGCCACAAAGATGGCGGCAAGTAAATCAGTCACAGTTTATTGACGGGGAAACTAGTTTCGCGTTTTCCAACGCATCGTCAGTCCTGTAAATGTAAGACAAATCTTA
>Ga0210059_1009027_pt1 | contig 15625 bp, 7 predicted proteins | sample Ectturendosymbi2_FD_188042 | JGI IMG/M metagenome (GOLD analysis project Ga0210059, IMG submission 188042) | Ecteinascidia turbinata endosymbiont from Florida, USA - Sample 2 (SPAdes) (version 2) | ecosystem: Host-associated > Tunicates > Ascidians > Unclassified | place: Key West, Florida... | reverse complement strand
TTACTTTGAAGATGAAACTATTTGTCCCACCTTAAACTCATCAAAAAGATTTATCTAATCGAAACGTTTGAGAACAAGAAGACAGATGGAAGAATATATGAATTCAGTGAATGCGTTCAAATCTCTTCACGTGAGATACAACTTTCGGCAAAGTCTCAAGCGTTATGTATATGTGCGCAAACTTCTTCCGACAATTCTCTCACCTTTAGACTTGTCAATTGCGAATCACTTCTTTATGTACGTCTGCAAACTCATTCTATCAAATGCAACTTGTTTTCAAATCGAATCCGCTTTGTTCATGAGCTGCTCTTCCTATTTTCATTTAGCTTCACCAATTGTTTTACACCATACACAAAAATGGCCTGACTTAAAGACCTCAACGTCGAACAGCTGTTTGCTAAGTGGTCCAGGATGATCGAGTGAAAATAGCCGTGGAACTCATTGCACAGCCGTTTGTCGTGGAAACGATTTAACAAGCATTTCGCTTTAGAAAAATGGCATGTGCGAGGTTGAAGGTGTTAGGGGTGGGAGAACAGCTGGATCATATATCGCATTGCGAAGAACAAGTTGTTTCTAAAGCGAGAGTTCAGGAAAGAGATGAGGACAGGGTTGTCTAAAAGTGAGATATGAGAGGCAACTAAAGTTTGTCAGAGGAGTGAAACCATGATGGTGCGATCCACAAAACGCTGACTTGGAAGGCTTACATGCCTAACTATCAGCAAAATAAACCTTAAGGGGTCAAACGTAAGGGTTAATTTATGCGCAAGTGGTTATCAGAAGCGCTACATTGCGGCCACGTGCTACAACATTTTTTGCAATGCCTAGAAATATCCTCTGAAAAGCGATACATTGCCGCACATTGTATGTGTTGTGCAGGTAAGGCACATGAACACCATAGACGATTTTTATTTTTGCTTAAAATATCATAAACGACAGAACATAAATTTAGAAACAAAAATATAATTAAATCCAGCACTGACATCTTTTGAAAGAATATATTTTGCAGAAATGAATCAGTTATTCAAAAGCTGATTGATAAAGTATGATTGGCTTACTACACAGAGGTTCTCTGGTTTCTGCATCAGGCCGATTAAAGATCTCGAAGCAAGCTTCTGCTGTGATTAAAATTACGTTAGTTATGTATCAGCTATGTCCTCCACCGGACAAAGACGCATAATCTTAATGTAGTGCAGTTCGATCTTATCAAGAAGTAGTAAAGCAGATATTGAAAACAAAACAAATTTCTTGAAATGCCACTGACACGACGCTAACATCATGATGCAAATGCTCATAAAAATGTAACAACTAGATGAATGACAATTTTTAAAACTTCTGGAGAAAAAATATACTTTGTCCATATGGGGCCAGTCATGATAACCCATCAACTCTTGAGCACAAATTTGTGTCGCAAATGACTTGTCGATTTCAGCCAGCCTGCCACACGTTGTTGATAAAAATTTAGTTCCCACACAAATACTGGATCTGAAGTAAACTACTGATTGATATATGATCACGTGTGGGGGTCACTAAACTGCAGAGTTCAAGAACGTTGCTCTGGCGACAGGGTTGAATGTTTTTCGTCGAGTTTTGCAATGCGTGTACAAAACCATAACAGAGTGACTTCCACTGCAATGAAACCACATGCTGACGTCGATCAGGAATCACGCAGTTTCAAGGGGAGAGTTTTGTTGAGTTATGATTCATCTTCTTCTACCAACTCTTCAGTGAATGCAGGCGTTGACGGTGAAAATCGTTCAGAACCTTTTATAACGACACTGTTATCGTGATGATTTAGGCACTCATTGCTCACGACCTACACGAGAGCATGTGATCAAGGTTAGGTGCTGCAAGCGGAGAGCCGTTTTTGCTAAGAGCCTAAGCTCGTTGATTTAAACATATTTTTTCAGGCTCCGTCCCTGCTAAAACAACTTCTAAAATCACAATCCAGCTAATAATTGTAAACAATACAAAAACAATGCGTGATCCACAGTTTCAACACTTAAGCATGGGGCATAACGAATTCGCCGAAATGGGAATTTCGATCTCATGCCAGAATAAACGTTATATTAGAAGAACTGAGGCAGTTTTCCAATCACTCAATGAATTTCAAACCTTCAACTGTTCAGTAGTTGTTTTGTAATTGCATAACCTGCAATAAGGAGAATAAAGACAAATGGTCTTTGCAGTTGTCGGTACTCATTCAAGAGTAATTCTTGGTTACAGTTTTTTCCAGTTAAACGTATGGACTTAATGCTTGCCATTTTGCCTCTTCCACAAAACACAACAGCGTTGGCTTTCATCAATGTCAGATCAGCGCTATGCAGGTTCTAATATGCAGTTGATGAGTGGTCTGAAAGTATGTTTTGGGCTCATTGAGAAAAAGTGAAAAAGGTAAGATTTACTGAACGTAAACACTTCCATAACCAATTCACTCTAACATTAGTTGCTGTAAATATAAGACTGAGCGAAGTACTGCATAATCAATACATTTTTATCTTGATGAGTGGCTTCGACATTTTTTGTGGATTAAACCCTATTCAACAGAATAAGCATTGCTTCCCGCACAGTTACATTGCAGCTACTAAAATTACACTTGAGAATTTTACTACTACAATGACATTCATTCCAACAACACTGGTTACTAATTTACTTCCAGTCTGGAGGCTTCTAGCTTTACAAATATTCTCGTTGAAACAGAACGAACGGTGCTACCCAGCTAATAGAGCAGGTTTACCATCATGCGAAAATTACTAAGGTTTTTACTTTAAGCTTCTGTGTTCAGTGTTTTTCACTCACAGCATGGAATGTGCTTGTTCACGTTAAATGTCTCATCTCACACCGGCTTTATGCCGTGTTCGTATCTACATCATTGAACTTGAACACAGACGTTTTTGCGTAGGGTATGCTGATTTGCGTGAACGTTCCATTTGCAAATAAGTGCATTCGCAATCGCAACAATTGCATTCGAAACTGAACTCAAACCAAAACTCAAGTTTATCTTAAAGCGTTATAGGAGCAAAGTAGATAAACAATTAACGATGTATGTGGAAGAAAACGCAAGTGACATGAGTGGTCTAGCACTGCCAGGATTTGTTCAGGTATACAGCATATTCCCTGCCTCTACAGTCAGTAATATAGTCGGGACTCACAAGGAAATGTAGTACATCTTCTTTATTTGAAAGGTAAAGATGTTCTCTGCTTCTTATATGTGGCACTAAATAATTGGCATCTTTTATTTTTTTAAATTTCCTAACAGAAAGACTCCCATGCAAGTTGACTGCATCAAGCCAAATTTTTGTTTTATTAGAGAGTTATCTCGCTTCTTTATTTGCGAAACATAGCCGCACTCTTGTATATAACCAACATGGAAATATCAAAAGTGATCAATATCCGTCACTTCTAACGCAAACCCGAGTTAAAATCAGCAACGTACTTTCGCAGCCACAAAAAACGTTTATCAGCGCTTAGCAGAGTTTCTGAAAGCTTTCATAAATAATAAATAGTCTAACCTTTTTGGAAAGGAACATCCAACTTCAATGGGGTATCTTGCCGCTTTAACTTTTTCACTTTGCTTTCCGCGGATTGCCTGTGGTGTGCACCTGTATAAGCATTGCTTCTGGTCAAAAACTTCTTCAAATGATAAAAATTACAACAGGACGATGTGGTGTAAGATGAAAAAGATGAAACGTCAATGACGCTCAAAATTGCAAGTTTATAAAGCCTGTTAACATGTTGATCTTCACAATTCAGCATGCAAACATTGCAGAAGAACAAAGACAGGAATTTGCTGTCCTTGCCTATTGTGTCATGAAAAATTTATTTCCTGTGTCTTCATTCGCTTATGTCCAAGTTTACTGAGCATATGCCCTTCGTGAAAGACCTGTTGCTGAGATTCGTGCTCTACCTGTTGACCAAATTCGAAAATTTTGAGGAAGGTATTGCTTAGTTGCTTCTATGCGATAACAATACACAGAAGAGCGTCTTCAAATCCATTTGTCTCTGTAACTATATGCACGTGAGGCAGTGTTGGTAAGACATTGCTGCTAAAAATACGTTTCCCATTTCTCCTATCTCTCCAATAAAATATAGCAAGTCACATTTTCTCAAAAACACGCACATTTTGAAAGCAAACCCAAATCTCTCTATGTTGCCACTGACACTGGAAATCGCTGCACAAGAGGTAGGATTCGCCATTTAGCTCACAGCAAGAAGATTTGAGGCTAGGTAAGGCCGCATATTGTGGAGGGGTGTAACTGGAAAATGTATACACTGGAAAAATAAAAATTTGGAAAATGTTTCGCCCACACAGAATGTTGTTAGCGCTGCTGCCACTTTGATGGGTTCAGCTATCACTTATTTACGAAGAAAGGAAAAATACTTAGTAGATTGTAGAAACGCAAGAGCGACAGGCAGACTCGATACAGTAATGCAACTTGTTTGATCCACAATAGTGCTTAGCCATGAAATTTAGGTCTATAGTGAATCGGATCAACTGCTTTCTTCACGGACCAAGACCTGCTTCATGTATAGACAAGACCTTGTAATTTGACGTCAGTGCTGTCGTAAACACTCACTACAGTTTTCTTGTGATGATTATTTGAGTAACTGCCTACAAACATCAAGGCAGTGTGTGTAAGAAGTCATGAGACATCGCTGCTAATTTTGAACTGAGTAGCTTACTGATTTATACCAGTGGTTCCCAACCGGTGGGTCGTGACACCCCTCAATAACTGTTCTGGCTTGCTGAGAGTTTGCCTAGGGCAGGGGTGGTCAATTAATTTGGCTCGGGGGGCACTTTGAGAAGGCCGAGCTTAGCAGAGGGCTATACCCTCTATTCTAATGCAGCGTTTCTCAACCTTTTTCGGTTCGTGACCCACTTTGGGATTTTTACACACCCTGTGACTCCTTACACTTTTTTCAATACATACGATATTATTACCATTATGGTTACAACAAAATGCTGTTCTAGAAAAAAGCAGCAAACTACCACAACATTTTTCCCACAAAAATGCATTTCATAACATTTCATTTCCAACGGCAGTTAAATTTTGCAAACATATTCAATGCCACGGTTGACTTTGCAACCGTATGGTCAACTTCGAAATTCGTAGTTAAGTGTTTGACCGTGCTAATCTTTTATCATGCTCGACTATCCTTTGATTTCATGCCATTGTTTTGAATTGAGCTACGGAGCTGAAAAACCTTCTCGCAGAGATATATTACTGCAAAAAAAACAATATTCGAAAAGCCAGTTCAGACCGTTGTGGATATGATTCACGCACAGCTCACCAGAACCGAGAAAATCTTTCATGAAAAATATCAAGTGCTGATGAATCATTCCGAAGTTCACAAAAGTGGTTCTGGAATTCATCAAGAATATTGGCTATAGTCAGAGAGGTAGAGAACGGATTTCGTAAAAATGCATTTCTTCAGCCTTGAGCTCGAGAAATATCATTGGAACTCAATTTCATGAGATTGAATGTGGTCTATTATAGATGTCTTCAAATTCTTAGCAAGTTTTTCAGTTTTTTCAACAACACTTGACAATTTCTCAAACGTAGCAACGTCACTTGCATTACTTTACCAAGTCAGTTTTGCAACTTCGAATAAAATGCTTGCAGATTCGTCACGAAGCTGGATGATGTTTGTAACCTTTCCTTTTAGCTTTAAACCTTTCAAAAATTTCAACCAGAAAAGCAAGGTTTTTACAACCAAATCTAGTCACTAATATAAAACAACAACTCGTTTGTTTTCAGCTCTGAGAATAATTTTATTTCATTGAGAATAATTTCATTTCATCTTTCATCACGAAAACGTGTTTTAGAATGTTTCCTTTCGATAGCCAACATACAGACGTGTGGAATAGAAAAAGTCGTGTGTCGAAATCATGACTTCGCAGAATTCTTTAAATAGGCAAGTATTTAGGCTTCCGGATTTGATGTAATTGATCATTTTATCGTGGAATCCAGCACATTTTGCGGAGGAGTAACAATCATATTTCCACTGCAACTCTGCAAAATCGAAAGATTTTTACTTCTCCCGAACATCTGCACATGTTGTAGCTTGCAGTTCCTCACAAAACAGGAACTCCTCTTTTAATGTCTCAGGAATGAATATATCTTACGAAAACAAACAACTGAGCACATGAAGTAACATATGCTGCCTCATCCACTTGAAAAAAATCATTTGAGTTGGAGATGCTTTCATTTATCACCTGGTCTTTCACATCTTCCGGCACATCTGAAATGCGCCTCTGAATGGTATCGTTGGATGAGATATTCGTCTTATGTTTGCCTTACTAGCTTCTCCAAGATGTTGTTTTACTGTTTTCAACAAACACGGCTTCGCAAGCATTTTTCCAATCGTTTGAGTTTTTTTGCTTGGCAATTTCAAGTACGACTTCATATGATGCCTGTTGTCTTGATGGAAACTGCCTGCAAGATAAGTTTCTGGCCTCCCTTCAGGGCGTCGGAAAAATTCTTTATTTTTTGTGGCGTGATTGGAATGCTTTGTCTCTAAGTGCAATATCAATTTCGAAGGTTTCATATACTTAGCGCTGAAAGCCTTCTACCACTGCAATACGCTTCTTCCTGAATGTTGGCTGCAATTTCACAACAATAACTGTTGATGGGCTATCTTAGTCAACAACTGGTTTGATACTCTTCAAAATACTTGCGCTTCTTATCCATGGCTACAATAGAAACGAAAGTATTATAATATTTTGGAGGTAGAATATGTTTCCACCTGACTGCTGGCTGCAAGTTCACAATAATATGTTGCTGGCATCAAAAACTACAACTGTTTTAGAACAAGAACGACCAAACAGGTCAATTGACACAAGCATTATACCGCTTGTGGTTTACTTCACCTCGAATTTCGACAATAGACGGACAGGATTGTGGATAATAAAACTGACAGATTGGACTGTACAACGGTGGTCTGACGATGGAAAGACGTACCTGCTCTTCAGGTTGCGACTTCGGATACATACATTGCCAATCATATTTTGCAGCATATTGTGATATTTGAGTTGGTAACTCCGATGCTATACTTGCAAGTAGTATATTACGGTATGCGCCATAAACAAGCTGCGCAGAGAAGCAAATCCATTGCGATTTGCCAGATTTTGCGATTTGAACTTAAGTGGTAGGACAAGCACGACAAGTTAAGCATATCGTTATATTGAAATCTTTGTGCATCCTAAAAAACTTCGCGACCTCAGGTTGAGAAATGCTGCTCTTGTAGAAATAGAAGCAAGTCTCGGTTCAAGTTAAAGTTCGAAGAAATTTCAGACTTGATAATTTTTCCTGAATGCTTCCGCGGGCCACTGAAAACGTTGTGGCGGGCCACATGTGGCCCGCGGGCCGCTAATTGCCCACCCCTGGCCTAGGGTTTCTAAATTCTAATATCCAACCTGCCTGTGATTTTCAACCATTGTCCACATTAAAATCCACATATAGACTGCACCTTGAGAATGACATAAAATTAGTTGTCACCAACACGCCCCAAGAATTTCAAGACAAGTTGCACAGATACAAGATCAGTCGTCCGGATATTAGCATATGTGCTGTTTGTTCTGCATAAGAATGTTCAGTAAACACAGTGAATTTAACATGTGAAATGATAGTGCTTTTATCTTGTTAGTTGTTATTTGAACACCTTTAGAGTTGTAGGTAATGACTTGGGCCAAGCTCTTAACGTAATATTTTCGAATGGGTCGCTAGATCAGGAAGGTTGGGAACCAATGATTTACACGGTTTTTAAAAGCGTTACCGCATATTATTTAAAAGAGTCATGCTCGCTACATATCCAATTGCTTAGTCACGGTTATCAAGCGTAAAGAAATTCTTAACTCTCCAAAATGCTATCTAGGTCTAGGAAAACACTTTTAAATGCTGTAATTTAAAGTAGAAAGATGTGCATTCTTGGAGATGGCTGCACATTAGGTATTTCAATAACGCAAAATTTGTATTAGAAAACCTTCAAAAATCGGCAAATCTAATCATTTGAAGTGAAGACGCTCTGTTGTGCACATAAACAAATAACATGTCGTACAGTTTTATTATCTACCCATTCCGTTAAATTTTGCGGAAACCTGTTATGTAACGATGTAGTTTTATGGCGTTTTGCATGTTCTTATGTGCATGTGCGCTTGGACACTTGAGAAGACGGAAGTGTATGAATAGCTTCTGATGTGAGTCCGCAATGGTGAAATATTTGCTGTGCTCGTGCGAGCACGATATTTCCACAATTTTTTACTGCGTTTACTTGATTTTGAGGTATCTTGTGCTTATTCGCTCAGGAAACAAGAGGCAGCAAAAAAAGCTGCACATATGTGACGGAAAGCCGAAAGGAAACGTATTCATCTACATAGGCGTAGCCAGGGGGGGCCAAAGGGGCCATGCCCTCCCAAAATGTTTTGAAAATATAGTCATTTTGTGCTTTAAGAGGCGTTTTTCCAAACAAAATAGTGTTATTCGCCTAAAATAATACATTTTGCCCCCCCTAAATTTCTCGGCTGGCTGCGTCACTGCTCATGTACATGTTCCATCCAGAGGTTTCCAACCTTTTTTGTCCGCCACAGCACGTTTTGCAACTCAATTGTCATCATGCGTCGCACCTAAAACAATAACTAGAACGTAACTAATGTACATGTGTTCTTTGGGAGAGTGGTATGCAATATGTTCACCTAAAACGTTTGCCGTAGGTCTTGAAATTTCGCGGCACGCCGGTTGGGAAGCACTGTTCTACACAACGCAGTTTTCTGTATTTTAAAAATATACTACACACTCAGTTATCGCGTTTGCGTTATGATGCGACAAATTTGGTTTCTTGCTTGCAAAGGGAAAAGGTCAGATTGTATGGAACCCTGTGAGAGCTGAGCAGAAGTCAAAGGTTAGACGTTAGATTATGACGTCTGTGAAAGTAACTTGTGACGTTGCTTTTTGGCAATTGGGCAGCATGGTGAAATTCGCTTTTAACATAATATATTGGCACCGCAGCATGGCGGAATTATATTTCCGTCTAGGCCCAAATCACTTTTATCTCCATCTGTCTTATACGAACTATATTCGCATATTTAATCGTCTGTATGAGGTCAAATCAGCTGCTTATTCTTGCTGTTGGTGTGTTTAGACAAACCAAAACATGACGCTCTTAAGACGAAGTTAGGTGAAAGTGCTCCAAATATTAATTGATTCCCTGGTTTTGTGGTTGGAATGTTAAGGAAAAAGGTAGTGCACCTCTCAGGGAGGACGTTGCCTTTGTAACAGGCTCTTTTTTAGTTTACGTTGGTTTGCGCTATACCTATAGCGAAATATTGGACCACACAAGGAATTAACAAGGCTTTTCTAAGCGTACATGTAGGATCCAGAAATGAACCAGCTTCATAGTTCGATGCCGGGACAATTTGTTTGTAAGCACTGAGCACACGGAAGTGCAAGAATTTTCCAAGAACAAGAAAAAAAGGCTACAGATTGGTCTCGCGAATTCTGGTTGGCGTGAAAAAGTGAAGAGGGTCTGCCTCCCAGAAAAGGAAAACAAAAATACACACTGAAGAAAGGTTTTGTCGAAAATACTAAAATATAGTGTGGCCGGTCGTGTCGCAGCACCAGAAAACCATTTGAAATTGTAAGTCGTTCATTTTTTCCCTGCCCCATTGTAAGCTCTTAAAAGCTTTTGATAGCAGACAATTGAGAGTTTCGTGCATTATATTGTCGTATATAAACATATCGTTTTGTCATTTGCTTCTTAGAACACCCCGTCTGTTTTTTATTTTTCCTTTCATGAGCCGGCGAATCATGCAAGCAAAGAGTCTCGAAAAGAAATTTGACCAGGAGTTACAAGACAGATACCACCCATAGCTTCTGGAGCCTTCAGCTGACAGCTTGGGCAAATTTACGTTAAAAATTTGGGCAATTTCGCATTTTTCAAGATCTTAGAAGAAACACTGGTTATAGCCACCAGCGCTGCAGTTGGAAAAAGTGACCATCAATTTTGGGGTTGATCACAGCAAACTTAGCGTACATACATTCATCCTTCCGGGCCTTAGTACCTGCCGGGATGGGGTACGATGTACCTCTTGAAGATTACCAAAAGCGGTTGCAACATGATTTACGAATGTTTAAGGTTAGAAATCACACTGAAACAAAACGAAACAAATTCAAATGAAAATTTTACTTGGTTTCATAAAAAGCAGACACAAAATTGAACCTCCAACCTTGAATGTCAATATGTCGCGCAGTGAACCGAAGCTTGTTCCTTCAAAATGGCTTGGGTTTGAACAATTTGCCTGCGCCAATTGTTTACGAGGTGATAACGCTACCACTTAGACTGCAGGTGGCAAAACTAACCCGAAGGCTACCTTACCTTGCACTCAGTCTGCTTGTCCCTTGATGGTGACACAAAACCCGAATTAATGGGCCAGGCCACAAGCGCGAACCTCCATTAAACACATGCGGATGGAGGTAAAAATCGATAGCATGTCGGTCTTTGATTCTATCACGATGTTTACTGACGGGCGTGTGGCCCGCATGGCATTTCTTGGGAAAACCACATCAAAACCGGGAAAGCGCGTGATTAGATAAAAAGCGCTCGCAGTCATTCTCAGATGTTGCCCAAATATGTTTGTACCAGCGTCATGCAGATATTTGGTTACTGCATGGGTCCATATCGATTTCAAAACAAGCAAAATAAGGTTTGCAACATTGATGGTGGAACTGCATTGTTTGCGGCGGCACTTCATTGCTTCCGTTAATTATATTAAAATGATCATCTGGATCACTGCATTATTATTGACAGCTACGGTCAGCGTTGCACTCAATTGCAGGTAATTCGCGACAAATGAAACTTCTCATTTTGCTGCCTACACCCTTGAGCAGAAAATCGACTAGGTTAAGTCGAAATTAAAAAGAATGACTGATGTACACCGATCTAGTTTGGGGGGTATGTGGTGGCCAGACCTGGTTTATCGCTTACTGCATTTTGTGTGGTCGAGAGTGAGAATCCAGAAAAAGCACCGCATTTTTTAGAAAGGGGTAATATTTCAATGGGCGAAAATGTTGTTTGAAAAGCGAAACCGAACAAGCCTGCAATCACTCTGGGATGTTTAGACGTAGAACATATGAAATGTTTCTTTACATCTATGGCAATTTAAACCCATTTCTCTGGTGATTAAATCTTGCACGGTAGTTAAGGGCCAAACTTCTATGAGACGTTACTGCATATTTGAGAACCTTTGTTCAGAAACTTTTAAATTCTTTTTGGGAACAGAGCAAAAAACTATTAGAGTAGCCTTTCCCTTGTACTCATGAAGGTAAACTATACGCAGGTGCAGACAAGCAGAGCAGTATATCACGAAATAATGTTTGCACAACAAAGCAGCATAGTACGATTTAATCTGAAACAACTTCAGCCTTTTATCAAACCAGTTTCATACTTAAATCAGGTCATGGTTAAGTTGGTAGGTGTTCGCCTGTAGTTTAGGTGGGACTGGTTACATCTTTCGCTTATGCTATTGCGAAGCTATGTTAGCAAATAATCAGGGAAAAGTTGTAAATTACTCACAGAATATCTTTGTTGAGCCAGCGTTTGTAGTCAACTCTATCCAGAAAATTGCCGGCAGTTGAAAGCAGGGCTACCATGGTCACCCACATTATAAGTACTACTCATACTGCCAACAACAAAGTGTATAACAAAATGTTGTTTCACTCCTTGAATGCACTTTGCAAACGGTGCTTATCTACAGGGGCCCATTATAAGACCCAATTTTTTGCCACATTTTTCTCACAAAACTGTTGCTTTCGAGAAGAACACCCTCTCCTGGAAAAATGCCTGATTACTTAATCTTACCAAGTAGTAGCGATAACTGCATTCCGTTTCACATAATGCACTTCATCTCACCGGTTTTATCGTTTAAAAAACTTTTGGAATCCCCCACCAACTTGTTTGGAACAAGGGGTGGTAGCGAACTGGAGCAATCTTTGACTTTGCGGTTGTGATAAACTTTTGATGGACCTGCGCAAAAGAACTTATTAGACAGCTTTCGGCCGATGATACTCCAATACACCAGTAAGTTACTCCCCATACACCAGTAAGTTACTCGTTGATGAACCCAGATTAAGTTAATACGGATTTTGTGCATGCTTAAACCAAAAACTAATATATAATTACGATGGATACTATCATCTGCCAGAAATGGATCTCTTCACAAGCATGTTGCGCTACTGTTCTACCAACGTCCTTGGTCATAACGGCGTGTTATTTCAGGCAATGTAGGTGTGTTGAGTTGCTCGATTGTTGGTGTTAGTTGATTGGTTTCAGTTTTTAATTGTCGCAGCCTGTGTTCTGATTTATTCATTTTGGTCTTGAGTTTGTTTAGTTTCTCTGCTCTCACTTTAGCCTTTTAACGTTTCACCCGTAAGCACTGCTTGCAACTTTTAGGATTGAGGATGCGTAGCATTACGTGAAATCGATTTCCTAAAAAATTTGCTGATTGATTACTTGCTTACCCCCCTTATGGAAGCACTTACTTGCGCTACTGTTTTCCTGAAAGCTGTGGGAGACTTTTAAGCTGCGTTGGGTGGAACCCTGCATGAAGTTACCACCAACTTTAGGTCCGTGGATTCGGTTGAAAGTATAAAAGATATACAAAAAACTTAAAAATTTACATAGCCCCACAAAGACAGAGATTGCCACTAGCACAGTTTTGAAACAAAGACTTTTGAAGCAACTGAGAAGCAATTTCTTGGGTTGTGCAGGCAAATTTTTCTGCTTTTTGTATCTGATGTTGCCGTAAATTGAAGAAGCTGGCTTGAACAACAAAATATCAAGATGAGTGACGCCGTTGTATGCTTTTTAAACTGTGCCCCTGTAATATAAAGTTGAGAAATTAAATTTTATTTTTATTTCAAAACCTTTGTTTTGCCGCCATCACAATTTGAAAACTGAACATCTTTTGCCAGGTTGATTATGTAACTTATTGACCTGTAATAATATGCACATCATCTCATATTAGTAAGGCAAAATCCATTGTTTGCGCGCGGTTGCTATGGGAAATTTTCGTTAAACAGTCTGGAGTACTATGCAAAAAATCATTACGACGGTGTACCTGTAATGTCACTCGTTATTACATGGTAATTCGCGAACCAACCAGTCGTTGTTGAGGAAAAATTCAAACACGGGCCTGATAAAGTATTGATAAATAATTTATTGGCATTCGGTTGTCTTCAAAGGTATGAGGGCTAAATAACTTGCAGACCTTTCTTTAATTTTCAGCACAAATTCAAAATGTTACTTCGCAATGTTTGTTTGAGATGTGCTTCACTCAAACCGAATTTTAGAATGGAAAATGTTTAGGGTTGTAGCACTTGGGGGTGTGAGACGATTTGATTTCGCAATACAGCCATGACCAAAGCTTCTACTACAGAATAAGAAGCATCAACGCTTGATTCCTTGTTAGTGGTTTTACTTTTCCTGTAAGAATGTTTATATTGTGCTCCTTCGGATAAATTGTAGGACCATCAGACTCCTAGGTTTTAACGTGAGATGAACCCAGCTTCTGCATGAGGCAGGTAATTTTGCTCTATTCAATGATAAAAATTTTGATTAAATCCAGCCTTTTATATTTCAGCATTGTTCTTCAACAACAAGGGTATTTAGGTGGACGCTATATCAAGACCCATTACTCTACTTCCCTATGCGTTTCAGCATGCTTGCTTTTTTCACCAAATATCTTGAGGTCAACAGCTCTACCCTCCCCGCTTCACCACAACCTGAACATCAACTTTCGCAAGTATTTCATCGCGCGAAAGCATGAGAAAGTTGTGGCTTGAACACCTCGATTTTTCAAGATAACAGCAGTTCCATACCACTAAAACGCTTTTCTATTGTAATAGCTTATGCGGAAGTTTACTTACAAACTCACACATTTTAAGTGCATTTCTCCATAACAAAATGCTTTACTAAGCTAAGAGATTTTCACCTGTCACCCCAATGGGAATTGTTCAGATATTTGGCAAAAACGAGAGTTGATGGCTCTGACTGCTTTTAAAATAGTAAGAATGTGATAAATGCTCATCCCTAATGAAGGACCAGGGATGTATTGTAGAAAAACTTGAAATTCAGGTGAGGTCACAAATGTTATGCAAAGATTTGTGGGAAATGGCCCTATCCTTCAAATATTCAATGCTGAAACAGTGCTTGAAACTAATATAGGTTAGATTTGCAAACTAAAACCACGCATTGACAGCTTCATCTGGCGGATAATAGTTCATTCAACAAACCTGCTTGGTTTTAATAACGTACCGGAGTTTTTGATGACTGGTGGTTTTAAGTAAGTGAACACATGCGATGTAGAAGAACTTACGACTACGTTTTTATGGGTTGTTTTTCTCATCTCCATTCTACCAATATCGTCCCAACTATCTGGGGTCAACCAAAGCATCACGCAGTCTCCGAGTGTTATGGATAGAAAAAGTATCTGGCGTGTGATGGGCGGTTATCTAATTCAGAAAAAGAAAATAAAGAAACAAGATTTAATCAAACTTACAAGGTTTAGTTTCAAAGAAATCACGTTTTATTAAGCTCAATATTTAATAAGAAAAGTGTTATTATGCCGATGAACTTGTAAGTGGTGAGTGCAACACTGCAATAATGAATCAACAAACTTTATCGCAGCAATTACAAGTTGGAAAATCAGCAGCTTGGCGCAACCTTGATTTCCGACAAGATTAACTTCGTCAGCCAATTACCATGAGCGAAATGTAACAAGTTTAGTCGAAAATGCAGCGTGACAGGCGAAACCATGCTCGTAACTCACAAAACAAAAGGAGTACACAAAGCCATTGCAAGAAATGGGCAAATTGTCATGTTTTTCGTTAGATGTTGAGAGACATAAAAGAGGGAAAAAATACGTGCTCAGGTGTAGTAATGAAAAGGACGTGTGGGGCTCATAAAATAAAAATTCCTCATCTTGATGACAACCGACATGACAAAACTTTTGAAGTCTTCACCTAGCCCTAGAAAATGCACTTTCCAAGCGCGGGAGTGCCCAATTGATGAGAGCCAGATGATAAAGTGCGTTGTAAACTGAAACCGATATCAAACGGGGCAGAAACCGCGTTTTCACTACGTTAACGGCAAATAGAAATATCTATACTGTAGCTATAAAATATGGAGAGCGAATGGCTCTAAAACAAACTGAACTTCTGGACATTGGGATCTGAAGTGACAGTGGAATTCACAATCATTTTAGCTAAAAACTGTTGAGCAAACGAAATTACGGAATTATATTAAAATGGAGGTGAAATCATGTTGATTATGGTATCGACCTTAATTCCGCTTAACTACATAGGATTAGGTAAACTTTGGAAATTAAAAGCACTTCAATGGCTTTGAGCGGATATAACGACTGAAGTTAAAATCAAATCGGTGGGAGCCCGTCTGCTATATCCGTTTGGCTAGAAGATGTACGTTATCATTATTGTTGGTCAATCTGGTTTGAGACGGTCACATTTGCTTGTGAACCCGCACTCGCACCCAACTTACCATAACTTAGTTTCAAAAAATGCTTAAAACGCAAAAAAGATTTCAAACATTGACATGTGCCATTGTAAAGACGGCATGT
>Ga0210059_1009026_pt1 | contig 15627 bp, 8 predicted proteins | sample Ectturendosymbi2_FD_188042 | JGI IMG/M metagenome (GOLD analysis project Ga0210059, IMG submission 188042) | Ecteinascidia turbinata endosymbiont from Florida, USA - Sample 2 (SPAdes) (version 2) | ecosystem: Host-associated > Tunicates > Ascidians > Unclassified | place: Key West, Florida... | reverse complement strand
TTCTGGTTCGTTTTTTTGGGGTTTATCTTGAAATCTTCTCTAGTTGGCTCTGATAATTCTGCTTGGGAGTTTGATTGATGTTGGGAAAGGGTATTAGACAAACCACATTCGGACAATCGAAAGGGTGCCACAGAGCATGCAGGGGCTGACAAGGTGAGATTAAAAGGATACATCCTCCACCATCAGCAGTAAAAATAAATTGTAAATCATTTTGTGAAGTAGGCTACTCTAATTTTGACCAAACATTTTTTGCTACTGTAAGAGGATATCGATGGAGATTTGGCTAGGGGTGGGGCTGCATGCATTATGCCCAGAGCAGAAATGTGCAAGAAAATATTTAGCTACCATACCAGTTGCAATTTATATATCGTACCTTGCAATTTATTGCTTTTTAACGTTAAGCAACTTAAAAATGGGCATCAAATCGCGCAGTAATCCACACTTCTTATAAAATGCATAAAAATCGATGTGTTCTACTTAAGAGTGATATGCACGGGCGTCCAATGCGATTCACCGTTTTGATAAATCCTATTGATGTGTTCTACTATATTGCTGTGCTTGATTGTATCATAGTCTGATAGTAGTGCAACCAAGCTGAACTACAGTACCATGTCCAACAACAAAATCAAGTTGATTAATTGCTAAATCATTTGTAAGGATAAAGCAAAGCGTGATTAGTGTCGCTTTGAAAACACCTCTAAAAACAAGATCGGAAATCTGTATTTACAAAACTTCACGTCCGATTCGGCCCGATGACTATATTGGTTTTACATCAAGCTCTCCCCCACACATTTTACAACAAAATTGCGCCCATGTGGGTGGCTGTACTAGAACCCCAAATCAACGAAAAATACTCCGAAAAACGCAAAAAGACGACAACCTATTGAAAATCAATTAAAAGAATATTAAAACAAATATAAGCTAAGTGGGGGCCTGGTTTTTACATTTAGCTGGTCAGGGGAGTCAAATCGTCCCTCTTACTCCACTGCAACAAACACATTAAAATAATAATTAAACAAAAATGATCAATTTTAAAATCCTTCTTACAGTTGATAAACATCAACGCTTCAAATACTTTATCAATCAAACGACATCAATCATGTTTGAACATTCGTCCAGCAACGCTGAAAATTCGTTTGTTAATAATTTCAAAGTTGTTGACTATTTCTCCTAACTGCGGTTTACGATCGTCTGCAAGACAAGCCAGCATAGCATTATGCAGCTTTTAATTGGAAATGAAATGGACAGTGACGCCAATATAGCTGTTCATCTGTCACTTGGACCAAAAGTCAATGGTCAACAAAACCTTACTGGTTTCGCTGAGTTTTTTTACCAGTTTCTGGTGAATCACAGTTGGCATGCTAGTTATATCAGTGTTGTGGAAATGTACTTTCGACTTGGATTAAACTAAAGTACCTTATTCCTCTTAAAAAAGTTAATTTACTGTATATAAATTACTGTACTAATTATATACATAGCCTACTCCAGCACTTACATTCATAAGTTCATTCTGAATATATACAAATAAAACCAACACCTCTCCTCATAATGTCCCGCTATTCTGTTGCCGAAGGTTCAACCCGTTTTTAAGAAGAGCTCCTATTTTTGTTGCCACGACTCACTACGTAACTAATGGCGGCCAGCAGGAAGAGTAGTTGGAACAAAGCGAGAATTCACTACAAACGCATGTGTTTGCCGCTGGATTATCTGGATTTAACGCACACCGACAGGCTAATAGCCTCCCCTGAAACAAAAATAACCAACGAGGATAAAGGAAGAAATTCAGCCATCAAAACCGCGGTTGGGCGCACAGTGATGTGGGTTGAAGATTTCCAAATTTAATCGCGACAGTAATCGTCGATTACGATTAAATTGGCAATGTAATCGATTACATTTTATTCTTGGTCAATTCAATCGATTACGATTACTCAAAAAACTAATCGATTACGATTGACGATTACGATTACCCATGTCTGATGATGAGTTGTGTTTCAGTATAGTTCAACTACTGCTCTGGTACTTCACAATTCTTAACAGAAGCTGCCAATATAGTTAGCTTTAGTACTGTCCAGAGTAGACTAGTGTCCTGCATAAGTGTCAGCTGATTAAATTCATGCAGCTTGAAAAGTTCAGGCTTATCTTCGTTTTTATAGATATTGCCCAAGTGCCCAACGCTATGATCATACCTATTTTTGGCAAGAGTTACAGTTGGAAATAACATATGAATTTCATCTTACAAGCAGCATTGCATGACTTGAAGTTGATTGTTGCCTGTTTTGTAAATATTTTTTATTATTATAAGCTGTACTGGTGAGTGAGAAACCTGTAGGATTTTGCTAAAGTATAATATGTTTATGTTGTCATTGGCCTGAGTGACTAGTATTTTTGTGTTTATAAAACAAAACTTTCTTCAGAATTTGAAAAGCTACACTGGCATGTTGATTACACTCTGAAGAGTTGTTTAAAAGTTAAATTTATAAAAAAAACAGTTCAGTTGAGCATTGTTGATTTCATCATGACTTCATAGTGTAGGTAGAGGTGAGAATTTTCAAAGCGGAAACTGAAAACATAAAAATTCAAAAACTATGTTACAGTTCTTATATAAAACTGCCATGTAACATCATTTTTGAGGGAAGTGTTGCGATCGGAAATCCCGAGCGGCATATGCGCAAAGCTTCGCAACGTGGCAGCAAGCAACAATAGAGTTCACCCGACGAGATCACTCTATTGTTGCTTGTTCGCGCCACACACATATTTTTGTTCTTCGCGCACATCCCGTTCGTGGTGAATCACACAATCAACGCAACACCACCGGAGAGGTTGCAACAGAAGTTAAAGGGTGGCTAACTCATTGTCTACCTATCCCATGGATATGGTTGAACGTATTATTTTATTTTTAGGAGACAGTACACTTGATACTTGATGTTTTTGTGGTTAAAGTCATGGTGCAGATATATATAAAGAAGGTAGAAAAGCTTGGTCAGTGGACAATGATTGAGCTGCAGGGTGAACTAGAGTCACGTTATAACAATGGACTTGATGGAAACAGTGTTGGCGATCTGCATTTCACAAAGAAAGGAATTCCACTGCTGATTATTGGACATCACATATTGTATGGGAAAGTTGTTGTGCTTGATAAACCTTTTGCAGTTCTTGAAAAAACACATCCACTTGGCTATCATGCTGAATCAAGCCAAGACAGTGAAGCTGAAAAGCTAGAACAGTGCGTCACAAGTTATGCTGTTCAAGCTGTTGTCAAAACGAAGATTGTTTTTACATCACGCCCAAAACCGATTATAGTTAATGTCTGTAGAAAAGTTTAAAGCAACTTTATTCATTTAAAGCACTGACCATGCAAGCTGCATACACCTGCATTGCTAGGTTTGTGTTCATGTTGTTTACACATTCGTATGTCTTCGGTTGTGCTGATTTGTAATTGTGCCAATATGTTTTGATGAAGATTGGTTTTCACTTTTTTCAATGAACATTATATTACTGTATTTTTGTGCAAGGTGGTGTTTTCAGTTGGGTAAAATGATCCTACCTTCTCACGATCTCACGATTTTGTGCTTTAATATTACATGTGTTGTACTGAGCTGAAATGTCCTTAATTTATTTACACTTTGCGGTTGCCTAAAATATTACTTTTTTATGTATTACTGCATTTTACAGTTGATACTGAAAACTATTAGAGCAAACTTTGCAAAAACAGCGTGGACGGGTGCCTATATATTGGAAACTTGCTAACCGGAAACACCATCTGATTAAAACCGTAGGAACTGAAAAGCAAAAGCACGTGTTTAAAATTGCGGTAGGAGATGTGAAACCACTTAAACAAAACTTTTGCAGAGACACTGACTAAACCACAAATCTTATTCGTCGCCAGAACCACAATGGCGGGCGAAGTAGTTGACAAAAGCTGACTGTGTTTTTCTCCTTCTCAAACTTGTGTTAAATGTTTCACTTATAGACTGATGTGCGCGGATACAGCTAAATGTGCGCATTTCCTTATTAGAAAAGGAATCTTCGACTGGAAGCACGCTCTTGAGCACCGGAGGAGCCACAAGCATTCAATGGAAGATATAGATGCCACGATTACATTTAGTCGCAGATGTAATTGATCACTATGAAGCAACAGAACTAGCCAGTACGGCCAATCAATGTGCAACAATATTGGAAGTCGCCTCTGCCTGCAACGTTTGGTTTCTGTCCCAAAATTTGTTGCTGAGCGGGGACTGGCATTTAGAGATGGTGAAAACGTTAGATCACCCAGAAACTTTTTCCAAAAAGTTTTCAAAACTGTTTTCAAACAAATATTTAAAAAAGTTGGATGCTTTTAGCGACTGGTTTTGCAACAGTTTCACAAATCGCTAATCACTGTCAAATACCAGTTTGCATCATAAAATTTTGTTACAATTGAGACATCACAAGATTACGTCGTAAATATTAATGATATGGCAATACTAGTGACTTCATTGACCATTCCCTACCTATACGTTTTGCATCCGCACATGGGGCATCCCACCACCCTTGGGACCCAGGCCCTCCACCATCTAAATCCGACGCTGGCAGTTGACTTTGTTTAGGAAAACTTAACTCTCTTCCCATGATGTTTTGCTTTTATATGACTTTCTTTGTTGTCAGAATCGAGTTGCTTTTGACATACTTCACATCTGACACGATGACGGAATGGTCGTTTTCTAGATCCTAGACTTGTCATGGTAAAAATTACGAATAGCCTACCACAAATCTGGAAAGAAACAACGAACGTTTTATTATTTCTGTAATAGACATTTACATGCGTGTTTCAGACTGCTACTTTTCCCGCAACAGTGATTCCTAGTGAATCAACTGAAAATATCACCACTGACGACAAAAAAATTTTAGTTAATATCGGAACAAATTCAGATTGTCCGAATGGGGCCTGAAACCTCTGCCAAATCTGTTTCACAGTTACCTTACTTGATTGTATGGACAACGAGTTGATAGCCTATAAAACACTTTCCAAGTACTTCATACAAGTATTCTCATCAGGGCCGGCCTTAAGCTGATGCAGCTGCATTGGGCCCCGCGCCATGGTGTTTGGGTAGGTTGCTTATTTTTCCAGATTCTCATTGCGCTCGAGAAGTCAGTAGAAGCGGCTTATAAATCTCATTTTTAGCAAACAGTGTTGTCGTTAGAACGAAAACTGACACAAAAGACGAAAGGTTGAACTCGTAGACGTTGACCACCTATAGAATCCGAAGACTCCGGCAATTAGCCACTCAACCAACAGCAGCAAGTGTTCTATTCTGCATTTTTCGGGTTGGTCTGCATTGGACAATGAACCGTGTCAGCCTGTCTGCGGCAGTCGGTCAATAGCTGTTCAGTAGCAACGCTTTTTGTGCCAAAACTATTTTTATCGTTGTTCTGAAACAATTGCAGCTAGGGTATTCGCTTTGATAAAAATAGAGATCGACCGATACGGCTTTTTTGAGGCCGATACCGATATTTTTACATCTTGTTTTCTGCTTCATTATCAAAAATGCCTTACCTTTTTTTCAAAAACTTACAATTCAGGATTTATAAGCTAAAATTTTTGAAATTGCAACATTTGATTAGCCTAACGTGTTAGCACAGTATACACTGTTTACAATGAATAAACACAGTGCCATGAATAAAAAAAGCATTTTAAAATAACAAAGCAATAAGAACAGAACACGGAATGTAAGAGAACTGCCTACGGTGTTTAAACCCGAAAAAGCAAAAACAGTGTTTGAAAGATGCTGAACAATGAAAAGGAAGAAGTACAACACTGTATTCAATTGACCATTGCCAAAAATGAAAATATTTCCAAACCAGCAATAACTTTTTTGGTCTTTGATAGCATGTTTGTTAACAGTTACTGTACTACATAACTCTTGTGAAATTTTGTTTTTGTATATATTTCACAAATCAACCTTTCAGACTCTTCTGCAACTCAGTGGGTTTTCAATTTGAAAAGTCGATCCAAGTCGTAAAGAACCAAATTTGGAATTTTGATGTAATGTAACATTAAATAACTGCATGTCCAACAAGAAAAACTAGTTCCATTAGTTACTGCAACTGAAGCACTGGCATTGGTATGAAATGAAATGCCTCAACTGATTTGTCAGTTCTTAGTACAGTAATTCCATATCAACAGTTTAAGATTGTCATGCAGAAAGTACAGTTTTTCTGCATTTTCACGAAGTAGTCTGCAGTAGGTTAGCCGGTCATCTACAACCTAGCCCAAACAAAAGCAGCATTAGGCTATAACCGATTACCACCAGTTCGCCAGAAGTAAATTCCGTAAGAACAAGTCGCCATGACAATAGCTGAGGCGCATTACGCATCCGGTGATTGTGCAAATGCCCCGGTAGTTCTGATCCAATCACAAACACTGCGCTTTTAAGTTGCGTTATTGCAAACACTGCTTTTGTTAGTCGTGTTTAGCAAACGGACAACAGCAATTGTGTTGCAACAATGAACACTGACTACCGCGTTACTATCGGACCAAACAAATCACTACTTCAAAGTATTTGTGAAATGCTGGTGTAGCCGTCCGTAACTTGTGTGCCACATCTACGAACAAGCACGTTGCAACAGCTTGGATTGTGAGATCACAATTATCATGCCTCGTGGAAAATGTCGATCAACTTAACCCACCAACACCATATTTCAGCTTGCGTACAGTATAAACCAACGCGCGCATAGGCTAACACATCAAGTTAAGAAAAGTAACGTGCAACTGCTTCACAGCGACAGTTGTCGTCACTCGTGAGTAACGATTGCATTTTTAATCATATTCATATCACCATAAATGTTGCTTAACATAACGCAGTTCATTTTTCATGCAAGCTTTTTTTAAATTAATCTGCGCTAAACTAGGCATCAATTGGACTTCTGCACCTTGAGTTACGGTCAAACTTTTCGTGCTGCGAAAACTTCCGGTAGTACAACGGGAGTTTATTCGTACACAACACCGGCTCGTGGTAGCTTCAAGCATTGCGAAACTTCGCGATGATGCTTTTGTTTCGGCTGCGACGGCCAACGCATGCTCCATGGTTAATCTTTACAGATTGTTTATGAAACCGCACCTGCTAGCCTTGCTGTAAGTCTTGACTTGCTTCGTTGTGCTTTCTTGCGCAAGTTGTTTGGATGCGTGAGGAATAAACAGCGTTTTGTCAGCACCTGCTAAGGCCGATAAAATCGGCCGTTTTGGCCGATATATCGGTAAAATCCAAATATCGGTCGATCTCTAGATAAAAATGTACAGTGCGCCACGATTTTGTTATATAGATTGTATACACTGTGCACCAAAACTTCTTCATTTGTGATATCCCAATGCTTTTTTAAATCGCAATCCACGTTATACGATTGCTATCCCTCTGTGAATTAGCTCGCGGCAATATAACACCCCGGTCGGAATTTATAGCTTGTAGTAAGTAACCAAGACCAAGCTTGAAAGCCCATCTAATCGTAAATGATATTTAATGTCTTCACGCGCCAATCAACACTGATGCAAAAAAAACTGCAAAACAGATTTTTTTTATCGTATTTGCTAGTGGCAATGAAAAGAGGATAATAAAAGCAGTGAAGGAAAGTGAAATAAAGCGTGTCAGCTGTCAGTGGAGCAATAAAGCAATTTATCGTAGAGTACCGTGATCGAGGAATCAGATAGTGTGCCACACAGTTCCTTTTGAGGATCAAGATATTCACAGTCTTCCTGTATCTCCTGTGCAACCTGCTGAACAAACTATATCATCGTCTACCTTAGGCCAGCAGTGTGATACAGGTTCCGAGTGGAAAAATGACAGCCCTTGTGTTAACTTTATCGAAAATTGTGAGGATCCTGCGTCTTGACCTAAAAGTCTCAACAACTCAGCGAGACTTTCCAATCGCGAAAGGTCCACATAAGTTTTTTAATTATGAATTTCCCAAAGATGTAGCAGGCAGGAAATTTTTAACTTGTTATTTAGTTTGCAACGTAAATTATCCAAGGGAGAGGTGATGGAAAAGAAATGGCCGTTGTAGGCCTACTCAAGCAGGAAAAATCGGATATTTTGCTTCTGTTGCAAGCTTTTATCCGAAGTTTTTGCTGCGCTATCCATTGTTTTTTTCTGAACGGCCCAGTGCTAGTGTGCGCTTATCTGCCCATGAAAAGTCCGTGCTCAATTGCTCAATGGTTTGTGGCTGAACAAAGAGTAACGACGGGTTGCTCGTTCGATACAATTCATCACTTTTATCATTTGCCGTTTCACCAGACTTTCATTGTGTTTTGCCTATTTGCGAGCGAAAAAAGGTAGAAAAAACAAAGTCCAGCTACTTAAACGTAAAGGGAATTTACAGCTGCACTGAAGATTAACTAGGCAAGACAAAAATTGTTATTGTCATCCAGCACACTCGTTCCTGTTTATCACTATATTGTGCAACTAAATGCTCCTACTTCATTAATCAACCATGCGCATTATATTATTATTTGCGTTTGGTAAGTTGTTTCTACATCTGTGACGTGTAATTGTAAAACCTTATACATTACATTTCTAATTTATAAAGAACAGTTTGCATTGTTATCCAAGATGCGTGACGATAAATTGAGCTTTTGGGCAACTTTAGATGGATGCATGGGTTGTTATGTTGTGAAGTCAGGTTTTCTCGCGTATTGCGTCACAAAGCGAATAGTTGAACGTGCGCCAAGACGTTACCTTTATACAGGGATGTAGTGCTAACAAAAAAGGTGTGGGAATGCATCAAAAAAATAGCCATTTTAAAACAGCTTCAAGCTCATTTCAAAGCGAAACGTGAAAAAAGTGTGGGAACACCGTTACCACGCGTTCCCGCCCCACTACACCCCTGCCTTTATGCGAGAACGCGTTTGCGCCTGTAGTTACCGAGAGCGAGAAAGGTAATCAGCAGTTTTAGCAGTTTTCCTCAAGTCAGTCGTCCTTCGAACAAAAGTGCCGTTCAACAAGAGTGAAGTAATTGCATTGTAACTTCAATTCCCTTGTCACATGGGTTTCATCGACGTAGCTTTGCACTTGCGCTTGCCGCTTGGATCTCCATTGCAGAGCTTCCTTTACAACTTTCGGCTTAATTACGAGTGGTAGCGTTACACTGTCTGATGTCCACCACAACAGCATGCTATTAGACATAACATGCACATAGCTGGGGGACACGTGAACAACGCCCACGCCTTCCTAATAAAAAGTGAAATTTTGTAATATTATCTACTACGTTAGGATCAACTCCAATAATTTACCGTGTTTTTTTGATATTCACATAGGCCATTTTGCTAAAACATATTCACCAAAAAGGTCGTAGGACGGTAAACTGAGCAAGCATGATGATGTCATAAAACCAGTGCTCAGAGGGGCCCGCAATATAAAACGAAAATAGATTAAACGCAAACCTTTCTGAGAAAAAATCCTCTATTCACAACGTCAGATACACAATAGCTGTCAGTTGAAAACCTAGCCGGTACAGTTCGGGTTTCTAGTCGCGTTGAAAAATCGAGTAGTTAGCAACAAAGTGCCGGAATTACAGGGTTTACAACGTAGTATATGTGCACAGTATCTCAACCGTGAAGCGGCTAGCAGAAGTACTATATGAAATATTCGCTAATCTTTTTCGGCACTAACTGCCACACATTTAACTATACATTTGATAAAATGACATCCAACACTATAATGAAAACAAGAATTAGTTATTGCCTATAAAATCATTATCAAATACAGCTTAGAGAATCAATAGGGCATTTCAAACGATTGCATCGTATCAAATACAGCATCCTATCAAATACAACGTTAGCACGTTAAAATTTTGGTTAACTCCAGGCACCGTAAAATCAGGCAAAAATCATAGACACTTACTTTAAAGTAAGTCTCATCGGTAAATAACGTACAAGATCAAAGTAGATTCCGCTTCCATTAAGCAAGTTTCTCAGTTCCAAAGAAAGAAAGATTTCTACTGTGCTTGTCCTGATACTCTCCCAAACTTTACTCTAATTTAGTGTGCACAGCCAACGTAGTACTTATGTTTTTACGCATTTGGTATGCAGCAAACATAGCTTTGTTTGGTGAGCGAAAGCATGTTGTCATTTGTTATTCTTCATTGCACAGGATGCACTAACTGACGAGAAAATGCATCCGGCGCTGGGAAGTAGAACGCAAAGAGTTTGTCCAAAGGAGCTACTACAGTGGGTCACGATTAATTACCTTTGCTTTCGCAGTTTGATGCTCCTTCCGCTGCGATAGGTCTTACGTTACCGACCGCTCAAATTAAGTGCCGGTCCTTTGCTTAACTGTGTAGTCGGTGAAGAGCACGGAGTTTCCAAATTTTTCGTGGATTGTGCTTCGGTGTTACTAAGGAAGTTGTCAACTGACTGTGTCTGTTTGGATGGGATTTCTGAGTTTGCGCATGCTACGATCAAAATTAACCATCAAGGTATGCACAAATTCAGTCCCAGATCCAGGAGGGGTCGTGCGGGGCGCTTACCCTCAGTACAAGATGTGGCTGGCATTCCATACCCAAATGTTTGACAGCCTTATTCATGCTAATGGAATATTTTCCACTATTACTTCGGTCACATTTATACTCTCAAAAACATAACCTCTATTTTATACAGCAAACCGTGCTTTCCTTCGTAGTTATGCTTATTTGTTCTTTATCGTATTTCTTATATCACTGAATCTTTCTTTACTGTGTCACATTGATTATCTATTATGTAATCAAATATATTTGAGCCATAGGCGTCGGATGGATATCTTCCAGGGGTCAAGACCAACAGTGGAATTTTCCATGTGGTGTCAAAAGCATTTTGTAGGGTAGGCCAACCATGGTAAAAGTTCATTTGGCCAATACAGAACTAATAGAAAAACATTTTTATACAAAACAACGAATAGGAAAATATCAAATTTCGAAGTATATGGGAGCCAAGCTCCCTGCGCCCCCTTGCCACGCTCATGATCAAAGCATAACTACAAGGAGAGGGCACGTGCAAAAGAAGTATGCATGGTTTATTCAAAAACTTAGCGGCTTAAACGCGTGTTCCGCGTTGTTTAAGGTGCTTTGAGTAACCGAAACAGCGTCTCAAATTTTTCCAACGGTCTCTCAAAATACAGTAGAACCTTTCTGCATAACCACGACCAAAATACACCAATACCTCGTTTTATGACTATCTCGGTATTCAGATGAAATAGTTGCGGCCTCTCAAAACCTTAAAAAACCCCGCGGTCACCAAGGTCAAATCTTTGAAAACCGTGCGCATGTGAGTGTGCAATTTAAACAGCAGCTCTTCATAGGAGTTTCGAGGAGTCACTTAAATACGTTATATGCAAGAATTCAGTTCATATCTGCTAACCGACAGTACGTTTTGTACCACTTACAAATTTGTTGTTGTCATCATCCGATATTTTAATGTCAACAATATACAGTAGAACTCGTCTAATTCGTCCTCGTTTAATTCGTCAATACGCTTAATTCGTTACTTTTTCGTCGGTCGCGGCAGAATTCCTATCTTTTGTGTACATTTCTGTTCGTCTAATTCGCCATCGTCTGACTATGATTCGTCAATTAGCTCAATTCGTCACCTCTTTTTATCCTTGAAAAGCGTTTTGTTCGGCTAATACGTCATTTGCAGTTCCGCTTTTGATGTCTAAGCAGCTAGTACGTGTGGGAATTCAAACAAATTAGGATCTATATCTGAGAATCGTTGCACCTCGCAATTTGTTTATCGAATTCATGCACGAGGTGCGAAGCGCGACCCGACTCCCCACTGGGGGAACGAGGAAAGTGTTTGCAGTTTGTTAAAAATTTGAAAGGTGCTAGATTAAATGGAGGAGTCCAGATTGAGTAGAGGAATTAATTGCTGTATTCCACCACAACGTCATAAACTTGTATTTTACTGCAAATAAGAGCACTATGTATACGAGTTACTATGATAAAGTATACGAGCTTCTATGATAGAGTTTTCATCAGTTTGCATAATTCATCACTTCGCCAGATTCGTCACTATTTTCTAATCCCCTTGAGGTGACGAATTAGGCAAATTCTACTGTAATTTCTTACACACGGACAAGAGAAATTTGATATTGATGAGGCAATCCGCTTCGTAGTCTACAGACTCTACGGTTGTATTCTTGAATTTATTCAATTTCATACCCTTTTCCTCTGGGGAGAGTCGCGTCGACAGCAGCCTTAGGACTCGAAATACCTCTCGGTTTTCATTAATTCCAGACGTAGTACTGCTCGCTTCACACCAAAACGGGACCAATAAAGGTCGGAGATGTAATCGCGCGACTTGGTCCTTGATCGACCTCAGGACCACTTTCCCATGGGTGTAGTAGCAGAACTTGCCTCGCTGGTCTTTCCTGGGGTAATCTGGTCAAGTGACCGAACCATCGTAGCTGAGATCTCTTCATTCGGAGAATTGGCTCGAGGTTCAGGACTTTACGAATTTCACAGCTGTGCACTTTTTTGCGAAGTGTCACGTCGTGAACACTTCTGTATAGACATAAGATCTCGGTCGTTTTAGTGCTACAGTAATTTTCATTCGCTCTTGGTGGCACGTAGCTGCAAACCGATCTCGTACTAGTTCATGTTGGAGACCCTGTTGAGAGGATGCAAACAGTACCAAATCGTCCACAAAAAGCAAACGGTTGATCCTGCAGCTTCCAATTAGGATACACTCGTCGATTCGCCTGTGACTGTCTTCGACTCTATCCAATCCATATACTAACATAACAGGAAATGCAAAAGAGTACACACGACACAAAAGTCAAATCAAAACGCTTATAGTTGAGAGTAAAAAGTTGGAAATACAAAATCATTCAAAAAATAAGCTACATTTTGTTGCTTACCATTTTGCAAATTCATCTATCAACAGGTCATAATCACGTTTATTACTCGTTTCAACTTCTATGCGCAAAAGTGCCTAACGAATTAAACGATCTTGACTCACGCGATAAACGCTTTGATCACTTTTAGCTTGGAGAAGCTTCGTATTCAGTCAACGTTTGGTCCATTTAATCTGTTCGGGTGTTCTGCGTCTTGCGTATTTTCTAACGCTACCAACGGTATGATCAAATTTACTGACATAACGCTCCTTTGTGAAACGCGCAAAAATTCATGGTGTCATGGAAACACTCCACCATCACCGTCATTACCCTTTAGCACAGTGTGGTCCAACTACAGGCCCGCAGGCGGCAGGTGGCACGCTACAGCGTTTTCAGTGGCCCGCGCGGAAGCATTCAGAAAATATCTTCATATCTGAAATTTGTTGAAAAGCGTGTGAGGTTACATTTGTTTCACTGAATTGCTAGCGCTGGATAAAGTGTATTTGCACAAGAACAATGAATAATAGCTTTTCTGTGTATCATTATTGTTTTTGTACTAATAATTTTGCAATCAAATTACTGTAGTAAAGCACGGCCCTCCGCTAATCCTTCGCTCAGTCCGCTGGGGCACCTGCCTGTATAAGCTGTGTTTGTTCGGTGTCCCGGCGTTCGTTGTCTTGATGAGTACATCTGGCGCAATGAACTCAATACTGCCAAATAAATATGTCTATATAATCCGCTAAACACAGCTTTCTCAAAGCGGACGTCGAGCCAAATTAATTGCCCATCCCTGCAATAGGTAATTTTAATTAGAACAAGCATAACATCTTGTAATAAAAAGTATAATACTAACGGTTTTAGAGACTGTAAAGAGCTTCTGATAAATTAGTCAGCAAAGATAGGTTTCCCAAACTGAAAGATTGCACACTGAAAGTGCACTCGATGTTTCGAAACACGTACGTGTGTGAAAGTACGTACATTTTCTGCGATGAAGCAAGTCAAATCTAAAAACAAAAATTGTATGGCAGACGAAACATTGGATGTTAGTCTCCGACTTTCTACCACTAACACTGGTATTGCTAAAGGAACGATAGTGTCAAAGAAACCTCGACTACAGGCATACCACTGATAGAGATTTGTAATGAATTGCTATTTGCTATTGTGTAATAATTTCAATGACGCACTCACACTTATCTTCCCTTTTTTCGTTTTAAATCTTGTGAATCTCAGAATGAAAGCAATGGAAATTTCAGTGACGCAAGCCTCGAACGACTGCATTCAGTCAGTTAACCTCTTCACACTGCACTGTTATCGGATTCGCACTGGATTAACGCGTGAGCGATTCGTCGCCCTTAGCTTACCTTCGTGAACGCAGTTGCGAACTCCATACTGGGGCGTTTTTACACTGTAAAGAACTCGAAGATTCGCTTCGTGCGCATGTCCTGTGGTACGCATAGAGTCAACTGCCGTTATATGATAATTTAGATTACACTTCAACAATTTATGTCTTAATTATTATTCACGAAATTTAGTTTTATTCAACTTTCGTGGTGATCACGTCAGAATCTTCCAACGAGTTTCCATATCTCAATATGATGGTTGGTCAAGCCGCATGCCAACTATTGCGTCGATATACTCAAAGCACTCTGGCTGCGTCCTGCGTTTGCTGAACCGTACCGACTGTTACGTCTGACTACAAGTTCTTTTGATAGAGTCAAATGTCCGTTTTTGATAGAGTCAGATGTTCATGTTTGAAATGCACCGGATCAGTGGCATAACTGACGGGTGGCAAGAGTGCGAACCGCCCCCGTGCCAAATTAAATGCAAAAAAACGAGCCCCTACCTAGCTTGTATTTTGGTATTTACTATCCTTTTGGTTTCAGTAGATTGTTGTTTTTTTGCGTTTTTCGGAGTGTTTTCCGATGATTTCGGGTTTTTGTATAACCATTCAGTACCGAATTTGCTGTTGTTTCTCAACTCTTTTCTGAGTGTTTGCCTGTAGGCTCCATACAGCTAAGTTCCCCGTGGCTCAAACCTCTAGTTACGTCACTGCACCTGATCAAAGCAAGGTTGTACTGCAGACAGGCCCGTAACCAGGGGGACGCAGGAGGGCGAAGCCCCCCCAACACATTTTTCTCCCCCTTAGAAAAATGTGTTGGACATAGTTTAAAAGTATTGCACATAGTTTAAAATATTCGGGCACCTCTTAGGAAACTCTTCGTCCCCCCTGGTGTCCCAAGCTGGTTACGGGCCTGATTGCAGACAAGAGATATGTGTAGGGCTAGCAGCAGTATCCTACAATAAAAGCATAGTATGTTTCTTAGGTGACTGAGCAATACAGTAGTTTTGTCAGCGTTTGTATCGCCTAAAGCTCGATTGGTATTCTTGGATGTGATTTTTTCCATTTGAATTTTCTTCAGTAAAGTCATTCAGAAATCAGATTGCTACTGAGTACTTGCACAAGTTTGTGCTACTCTCATGCTAAGACAATCAGAGAAGATCTTGATGAGCTTGAATTTCAAAGCAAAACCAACTTTGCCAACTGGCAACTGCAGAACTCTTCCCCAACGAGACAGGGAAACAGCAAAAAAACGACAAAAGCGCATTTGGGTCTGATCAGTGGTGTGTTTAAGGGGAGGCGAGGGAGGCACTTGTCTCGGGCCCCCCCTTCTTGGGCCCCCCCCCTTGAGGTATTACACGCATAAATTTTCCTTATTTTTGGTGAAAGACGTATTATTCACTCACGTAATGTGCTACAAAGCAAATCATAAGCAAGTATTTTGCTTTCAAAGGG
>Ga0210059_1009024_pt1 | contig 15628 bp, 7 predicted proteins | sample Ectturendosymbi2_FD_188042 | JGI IMG/M metagenome (GOLD analysis project Ga0210059, IMG submission 188042) | Ecteinascidia turbinata endosymbiont from Florida, USA - Sample 2 (SPAdes) (version 2) | ecosystem: Host-associated > Tunicates > Ascidians > Unclassified | place: Key West, Florida... | reverse complement strand
ACAAAGTACGAAAAAGGTTGGTCTGAAGCTGAACAGGTATCCCAACAGAATGATCGTTAAAATCACCAACAAGCAGGATACAGCAACAAGGATCAACTAAAAGCGACTCGATAACAGTGGATATGGACTCAATAAACGTTTGCTTGATTAGGGAGGTGGTATTCGGTGGAAGATAACATACTGCAAGGTATAGACTACGGGAATTTATAGTTTTGAGTTCAAGCCACAATATTCCTACGTCTGGTGATTCGAAGTCAAAACGGCGAACACAATAAATGTTATTTTTAACGTAAGCTAAAACACCACCACCATGGCGATTGCGATCTAAGCGTAAAGCATCACGGTAACCAATAAGACGAATGGAGTTTGCGTCGATCGAGTTATCTAACCAAGTTTCAGTTAAGCATATGACATAAAAGTTATATTCAGCAGCCAGAACATTAATTTCGTCTAGTTTCATAGTATTATTGTTAGCAATCATGCTTCTAGTGTTTACATGAAGGACTGAAAAGTCGGGTGATCTTACCATCACTTCAACGGTTTTAACTAGTCAGGTAATACCTTCTCACCGTTAGCATAAAGACAGTATTCAGCGCCTTCTATTTTCCATCTAATCTTTTTTCCAGAAGCAAACAGTTTAGAAGCCTTTCTAAGAAGAGATTTGCGTTGTTCTTGCATAGATCGAGGTAGATGTTTGGTAATATTTTTCTTAAATTTCCTTGCTCTTGCTGCCAATTTGGAAATCATATTTCCATCTTTCATTTTAACAAATTTAACAACTATTGCCGGAGGCTGAGAATAACTTGTACTACTTGACTGAAGTGCTGAGATACGCTTTGGCAGACGATGGACATTGGGAAATGAAATCTTGGCAAGATCAGATTCAGGAAATCGCAAGGAGGTGGTAAGAAATGATCGAACAACATCATCACTCTGTTCAGGAGTCTCATCGGAAGAAACTGTAGGCAAACCATGAAATAGAAAATTAAATTCTTTAGACCGGAGTTCAGAAATTATATCAGATTTTCTGTTTTCCGCACGCACTTCAGCCAATTCTGTTTTGATACCATTAAGGTCAGATTTCAGATCCGAGATCGTGTTGTGAGCATGTTCCAGACTAGACTCCGCCAACAGCAAACGATCCATGATGGTTGATTCAATTGCTGAAAGGCGTACGGAAAGCCTCTTTTCATTTGATTGCAGAAGATTGAACACGTCGGATAATTGCAAAGCGTCGTGTCCCTCAGGCACCTGACCAGTCTTATTCTTTCTCGAAGTAACGCCACTGCTAATGTCCATTTTGATATGAATAGCAGTTTTGTACAAGACAAAATAGTCAATAACAAAATTTGCCAATTCACAAATAAGAGTTCAACCTGACAGTCAACAAAATCCTAAATTCTCTCACAGAAAAAAGTCCAGTAGGGAAATGCCGCTATACAAACAGCTGATTACAAGCACGTCTGAGCTGATTGAAACACGTCTGATCAGCTCGACGGTCAGTGACAGAATGTGACCCGACAGCCAGTGACAAAATAGTATGATCTGCTGCTTATTAGACTTTTGTCCATAGTTTGCTCAGTCCCGTCGCTACGAGGGCTCTAGTGAGCTTAGCCCCCACAGACAATAGCTCCAACCTCCAAATTAAAACATGAAACCCTATAAATCAGTGGAGTTTTTGTCAATTTTTAGAATGTAAAGCCCCCTGCACAAACGCAAAGTCCCCCTATTGAAAACTTTCTAGCGACGGTTCTGAGACTGCTGCTTATTCATCTTTTGTCCACAAGAAGCCCAATCTTACCCAAATGAAACAAGCGTTTAAATACTTACATGCGCAGTGGCATGGCCAGCCCAAAAATTGGATGGGTCAAAATGTTTAATTTTACGCGAGCAACAGTATATTTTTTGAGATACTTACTCTTAAAGCACAAAATGACTAGATATTCTGAAAATTTGGAGGGGCCATGGCCCCACGGCTACGCCTGTGTACGTGCGGTTTATATAACGTATATGTATTGTAAATGCTTTATGTAAACACGCATTTATATAACACTGGGACCATATTGTTTTTTCTATAACATTGGGACTGTATTATTTAAGTTTTAAAAAACTTGTTGATCAGAAGTTTCAGTTATAGTGAAATAAACACATTCAGACTGTCCAAATTCAGCAAAATAAGCTTTGCATTCAATATTTTCGTCCCTATCCCTATGCAAGAAATGGTTTATTTAAAGGCTGTACAAAAAAGCGCCCCAATGGGCGTTTCTGTGTCGGGAACCACCGATCAAAAAACGTATCTGAAAAAATTTAGGGGGGGCATCAGCCCCCTTAGCTCCCCCCTGGATCCGCTTATACCTAACTACGTCCGTGTTTATGAATAATATGCTGCTGTGGTGGACATTAGACAGTGTAGCGCTACGACTCGTAAGCCGAAAATTCGAAAGGAAGCTCTGCAATGGAGATTTGAGCGGCGAGCGCAAGTGGAAAGTTACGTAGTTACCTCAATCAAACCGAACAAGCAAATTGAACCTACAATGCAATATACTTGACTCTTGTAAGAGTGAACACCCTTTTTGTTCGAAGGACCAGGCCTCTAGCCACGTGGCGAGGCATTCGCGGGCAGGACCCCACAAGTTTTTTTGTGCCCCTCCATAATTTTGTTGTGTCCAGAAAAATTTGTCTTGAACATATAATAAAAACAAAAATATTGTCTCCTAAAAATGTATTTTCCCCAAAAACCTTAAAACCTGATTACGTGCCTGCGAAGAATGAGCGACGTGGAGAAAGTTGCTAACATAAACTGATTAACCGTTCTCACTTTCGGCAACCACAAGCGCAGACGCATTCTTGTGTAAAGGTAAGGTCTGGGCGCACGATCAACTGTACTCTGTATGACGCAATACATGAAAAAAACACACTTCACTAGTGAGCAGACCAGGGCCGGCCTTGAGCCGATGCATCTGCATTGGGCCCCGCGCCATGGTGTTCAGGTAGATTGTTCATTTTTTCCAGATATTCCTTGCACTCGAGAATTCAGTACAAATGACTTATAAATCTCATTGTTAACAAACAACGCTCTCTTCAGAACTAGCCATGAATTTCCTCTATCGGACGTTAGCAAACGTTCTCAGTTCTAATGCTAAGACGTTATATGTGCGCTCTACCATGGTCATATAGCACGATTGACTGAACACGATGACGTCACAAAACGACTGCTCAGAGGGACCTGCGTCTAGGTCTTGCATTGCGCCCCGCACCTGCTAGGGCCGGCCCTGGATCAGACCATACATCCGCCCAAAGTTCCCCATAAAAGCCCAATTTTATAGTCATTCTTAATGCATGGACTTGGATACCAATGCAAACTATTCTTCATGAATTAGAAATATTTTGCAACTATCACGTCACAGCATGTAAAAAAAACGTACCAAACGCAATATATAATGTGCATGGTTGACTGATCAAATAGAAGCATATAGTCGCCCAATACGATGAGCAGGAACGAGTGTGCTGGATGACATTCACAATTGTTGCCTTGCCTAGTTAAGGCGCACTGAAGCTTTCATTCAGTGTTGTAGGAGCTGGGGGTGTCTTTAACGTTGATGTACCTGGACTTTGAAGTAGTGTTTCTTTTACCTATTAACACTCGCAAACAGCCAAACACAATGAAAGTTTGGTGGAGCGGCAAATGATAAATGTGATGACTTGAATCCAACGAGCAACCCTTCGTTAATCTTTGCTCAGCTTCAAACCATTGAACACTTGCCCGAAAGTGACAACTGGATTTTTCATGCTCAGCTATGCGCACACTTGCACTGGACCGAAAAGGCTGTTTTTTTTTTCGGAGAAAAAAAGTCTGATAACTCAATAGTAAACAAACGTGTCGAAACCTCTGTACCCGAATTTTCAGGAATTTAACCCGAATTTTTGACAAATCGAAACGTTTGGGGGTGCACTTGCCCCCTCAGCTCTACACCACTGAATGGACAGCGCGACAAAAACCTTGAAAAAAGTTTACAAAAAAGCAAAATATCCAATTTTTCCAGCTGAGTGCACCAGCCATTTCAGTTGCATCACTTCCCCATTGGATAATTTACGTGTAAACAACAACTTGAAAAAGTCCTGCCTGCCACATCATAGGGAAATTCACAATTTAAATCTAACTTATCTGGGCTTTCAGCGATTGGAAAATTTCGCTTAGCTGTTGATGAAAGTGGTTTGGGTCAAGACGCAGGATCCCATAAAGCTAACATTAGGGCCATCAAAAATGAAAAAGTTTGGGGGCAGAGTGAAAATAAAGTTTGGCGCAGTAGACATTTTTCCCAACGCGAAGGCCCCAGTGTGCAATTTTTTTCAGAACGACCAACAAGCTTTTTGGTATAACTAGCGTATCATGCTACTCAACATCTTTTGGGCGACTGCCCAAACAGGTTGACACGGTTCAGTGTCTACTGTCCAGTACAGACCAAGCAAAAAGTGCAAAATACAACACCTTTTGCCAACTGTTGGAGTCTTCGGACTCGAATAGAAGATCTGCGTCTACGGGCTTAACCTTTCATCTTTTGCGTCAATGTTCATTCTAACGAGAGCCTTGTTTGCTAACAATGAGATTTTATAAGCCGTTTCTACTGCATTTGAGCGCAAGGAGTATTTGGCAAAAATGAACTACTATCCAAACACAAGGCGCGGGGCCCAATGCAGCCGCATCGGCTTAAGGCCGGCCCTGTACACAGCTGTATTACATTTGCTTTATTCGAGTTTTAGATGGGGGTCTTTGAGTTGTAGTGGGTTGCTATAACGGGCGGGGTACAAAAAAGGTTGAAAATCACCGGCGTAGTGGCTAGCCCCAACAAAAGCCATCTTATGCTACTTCGGTTTTCAAGCCTGTAACGTCATTCACACGTGCCGGTCGCTTAGGTGAAATATACGCCTGTTGAAGCAGCTCACTGCCGACAGCGCTAGATATTGCTGACAAATATGGATCCTGATGTGCACACCACAACATTTTCGCTATTATTCTGCACACTGCTGTTAAAAATAATCAATGTGCTTCTGAAATTAATTGAAAACAGACGTGTGTAACGTGCATGCCATACGAAGAAACCTGGGACCAGCTTCGTGCATTTCAGCTCATTTTTGAGCAAGTCAAGAAAGTTTCGGACGCAAAAAGTAAAGTGATGTAAAAATACAAATGGCACTGTTGTACGGCCGATTGAACTGCCGAAGGTAAGCAACTAAGCATAATATTTGCTTCAGGCCAAAATGAAGCATGAGGCCGTAGCCTACAGGTACAATGCAATAGCCTATCCCAGACATTCAACGACAACCGCACACGTAGTTTATTTGTACAATAATGCTGCAAGACCTCCGTTTTTTCCACTTGTGACTGCGTGCCTAATTGCATTAGCATTATGTTTTCACCACTGAATTTCAACTCTGTGCATGCATCTTCTTTACTGCCGCCACATGACGTTCACCTCGATAGGTAGGCAGGCGGCTGGCCTAGTAATTCCATTGAGTCACCAAAGTCACTTCCAAATATGGCCACTAGGCCGTTTCCTTGGCCTAGTAAAGGGGCCATGGAAACGCAGTAAATGTTTAGAATTGGCTATAAAGCATCACAAATATGCGATGGAACTCCTTCGCACTGCAAGATTTCCTGTAAGGCATTGGAACAACCAATGTAAAACCAAAAGTCAAAGATGCAACAAGCACGATAAAAATCCTGGCCCATGCGTAATACGCTCGAAAAAAAGCTAGGCCCACACCATGGACATCCGCAGAAATGCTTCCATGGGGGGCAGCATAGATATTTTGCTAAACCTTTTCAGGTTTCAGTGCAAATGGACAATCACAAAATGGTTTAAAAGTTCTTAGTCCCAATTTCCAGGGGGGGCTTACAGTGGCGTGCAGAGGTCTGGTGATGTCCGGGGCGACTGCTTGATTGCGTTTACCACTACCAAAGTCTAGCAGCCTATTGAGCAGTGGCGTATGGTGGTCATTGTTACTGGATATACGCTGTTTGTGACGTCATAGTTACGTTTGTAGACCAACGTTTTGGCTAAGTTTCTTGACACAGCAAGCGTATTGTTCTACACGCACTCTCATTACTTGTTACGTACCAAGGGCGTACGCAAGGGGAGGGGGGTTGGGGTTAAAACCCTCCCTTGAGCTTGATATTTTACGAAAACTTTTATTACCTGCGCAAAGGAGATTAATTGTTTTCGCATACTTTTTGCTTGTTAATTTGTCGACTTAATGCAAAAACCACGGAATGAATTTGCGTGCAAAGTTCAAGGAACATTGTAAATGGGCCTAAAAGTTTAAATAGGTTTTGTTGGGAATCTGGGTTGTCTTCTGCATCCAGAAACTATCTCACCACTTTTTACAGACCTTTCGTCCACTACGCATGCACAGGGTTAAGATTGTGTTCCGTGATAGTTCATTTTATCCGAAACGATTGTCTTTATTTTGTCTGCTGTGGCTGATCAGCGCAAGCGCTGACAGGATTGGTTACATTACCAGTTTCTGTAGTTTAATAAACTGTTGCACGAGCTCAGAAACAACAGTTGTTAACAGAAGCAATCAGGCATGTGACAACGTCTCAGCAGGGAAAAAGGAAAACTAAATATTTGCTGGACTTTTACACATAACAAAAAATCGAAAGTTTTCTTGCGTACTTTATGCACATTCTCAATTCTTGTCTAGTTTAGCAAGATTCGATCTAGCAAATCGGGTGTGCGTTAGCCAGTCCAGCTGCACACTTTCTATGGTAAACTGCTCTTATTAGCGCAGCTTGATTTTACAAGGTGTAAATTGTTCTGACGCAGTGATGAGTGTGTTTTACTCCCCTGTTTTTACGCGCAGCCAGATATTTTTGCAATTATGAACTGCTGCTGTGTCGTAGCGTTGAGTTTATTTTCCTCCGATATCGTAACCTGGAGCGCTGAGAGTTTATATTCAGTGCAGTGACACATAAATTAAGGGGAGTGCGTATAGAAGAATATGCATATTGTGTCAATCAATTTCGCGAAAACATTAGTTTGGAAACATGAATATGACGTCAAAACTGTGACGTCACAAGCAGCGCACACCAAATACAAATGACCACCACATGCCACTGAATGAAACCCCCCCCTATGAAAATTTTCTGCGTACGCCACTGTTTCGTACAATGTGTCACTGAAATGAATATAAATTATCAGCGCTCCAAGTTAGGAGACTCGAGCAAAACACAACACTCAAAGCTAAGACAGAGCAGTTCGTAACTGCAAAAATATCTGGCAACGCCTTAAAATAGGGAAGTAGAACACACTCAGTGCTATACGTCAGCGCAGTTTACAACTGCAAAAAATAAGGCTGCGCGAATGTCTCATCGAATAGTAGTCGAGTTGAGAAGGCATGCGGCTGGGATGGCGGATATCCATGGTTGACAGTTTGAAACTTGGTAAACTACACAAGAATTGAGAATGCGCATAAAGTACGCAAAAATATTCGTTTTTATTATGTGGGTGTTATATGTACAACTACTGGGGGGACACAACGGATACGAGCTTGTGTGAGCCGTTATATTAAATCCGACTGAACTTGACAAAGATAAAAATGATGCACATATTGCAAGCACAGGCGTGCGGTATAGATGAGCGGACTGTCACATTTTCCGATCCAGATTCAGTCCTGAATTTTTAAAACTCAGTCCAAGTCCAACCATAGTCCAAAAAGTTTGAAAAATTTTAAATCCAAGTCCAAAGTTAACGAAGTAAAGCTTTTCAATACCAAAAATTATCTAATTCTTCTTCATTAAATTAATCAAAATCCGGTTCTGATCCTAAATTTGTGAAGCAATTTATTGTCCGGATCCAATCGAAATTCAACAGAATTCCTCATAGTCTGGATCCAGTCCAGTCCAAAGCTCATCTTTGGCGTGCGGCTGTATTAGCGCTCTCCCCGGGTTGCCATATCAAAAAAGCGAAACGGGAAACTAACGATGCATCAAAAATTCAGTTAAATCAAGCAAGTTGAAATAGGATAGTTTTGAAATTTGTCTCAAAAAATCAATTAAACGTCCATAATTATCTTTCAATTCTGTTTTTGGATTTTCCCTTGATCGATCTGCAAAAAATCACGTCACTATAAGTTTGATTGGGTGTGCGCCGCTCGCCTAGAGTATAGGTTCCCCGGTATTGAAGAATGTGAGACTTACTGGCATTTGAATACGTAACAACTGGTGTTGACAAAAAACAAGCTTCGAAAAACTAAATCCATGCCACATGTGTTATTAGTCTTACAATAGGAAAAATCATCTAGTTACAGCATTTTACTTTTTGCAGTTTCACTCTTTGGATGCCCACGTGCCTTGGATGCACGGGGCTGTCGCACCATTCGCTCCCCTTTGCACGTCACTGGAGGCAAATGCCCGTTTTCCCCCTGCGAAATCCGATAGCACACACCTAATTATTCCGCGGATATTCGAGCTCTTAAAACGTTGATAAACCTTCACAAGCTCTCTTATGAATGAGTCTTGACTGTACCCGACCTGTGTCCCGGCTTAGGCGCTTTCACACCCAAATAGCGCCCTTTGCTTTCAAAGAGAATGGGCGGCTCGTAGAACATATTTAACGCACTGGGACGTCGGAAAGAGTCGGATGAATCGACTGAAGCCGTTTCGATTTTAGAGTCGTCATTCTTTTGCTGATTCGATCTGTCCTTTTCTTCCACGTGCTCCAAAACACGCAAAACTTCCTCCACTTCTTCACGTCCGCGTCGCTTCAGAGCTCGATCTCTGACGGCACCACGTCTCAGGCGCTCAGACAAATCAGCAATATCGTAAAAAAATTCTTCTGAAGGTACTAGGCCATTTTTTAATGCAGCTTTACTTCTTGTATTCGATTTCATTGAAGAGGAGTTGCTTACTGGTACGAGTGAAGTGTCCACTGAAATTTCAGCGTTGCGCCTGATGAGTCGCTTGGCTTCTCCATTCGTAGACGTTTCTGTTTTTAATTCAGTCTCTTGGTCTGTTGTGGCGTTTTTAGCTGGAATCAAATCAACCTTTAATGCTTTTTCAGCCTGCACTTCCTTGTACACCAGGAAATTAACCTCTGAGAAATTAGGTTGTGATTGGTCTTCTGTACTTTCAGTTTCGGAGCAGTCTGGACTTTCAGAAGTTTCATGTATAGTTTCAAACGCTGCTTTGGTTCTAGACATATGCGAAACCGGTTTGAAGCCTCTGTGATCAGTCTCTTGTATTTTAGTAGTTGTAGAAATTTTCATTTCTTGTTCCTAAACCAACAAATAACTTCAATAATTACACAGAGTTGAGATAATAAAGCAAACTAGTCGCAGAGATCTTACCAGTGATAGTATCTATTCAAACAGCGTGTAAATTTGTAAAATGCTTCTCGTCCAGTATTACAGTTCTATTAAAATACCTATTTTCACTGGCATTGCCATGACAAGTGGCTTTATTTTCAAGGCGATCTCAAGAGGAAGTTCAATTTTTGCTGAGAACTAGGGGCAAAGCAATAGTTTACGCGTGGCGAAACATAAATATAAGGTACTTGCAACTCAGTATCAAGATAATAGCCACTTGACAACTAGCACCTAGGACAATCGCAATTCGGACAACTGCCGCCTAGAATAAAGTGTTTTACGTATCACATACAAGCTATCAAATTCAGCGCTAGAATGCCGGCTCTAAAGATGTGGATTTTCGCCAAGTGTTTTTTTCAAAAAAAGAAACAAAAATTGCCGCTTGGGGTTGGGGCCCAAAGACCAATAACGTAAGCCAAAAAAGCCTAAACCTACCCTAATATGACGCCACCCACAAAAAACTTCCCAATTTTTTTAGCCGAAACTAGAAGACTTTCCGAGTCTTTAGAAAGTTGAACAGCTCTCTAGCTAAATCGTCTGGCGAGTTACGGCATTTGGCCAAAATGGCCAAGTACACTTTTTGTAGGATTTTATTTTTTACCAAATATTTGTTTTTTTAGCCATAATTTTGGAACCAGAAACGCTAGATAGCCGATCAAGTACTAGACTCGGATTATAGCCTAGTTTCAAAAAAGAAAACTTGCGCCAAAAAATTGGCTCGTTGGGTTGGCGCCCAGAGCACGGTGACCTTGGCCAAAATTGTGTAAACCTACACCTATTATGACGTCACCCACAAAAAACAAATTCAAAATATTCCAATTTTTTAAAATCTAAACTACAAGACTTTCCGCATCTTCAGAGGGTTCGACCAGCTCTCTAGCTCATTCGGTCGGCAAGTTATGACTGGACAAAATCACTGGCACTGAAGTGGCTCGCGGTCCTTAAAAGTTTGTGATTGATAGTTTGCCACTGATTGGTAGGGATATTTGTTTCTACGCGTAACACAAGCGTTTTATTCGGGGGGAGATTGTGCTTGGTTTTGAAATAATTACATTTTTTCAACCTTCAAGTTATTTTCTATGGTTAGATGGGTGTGATAAACAAATTATTTTTGTTTCAAATAGCTTGTGATTGTTAGTTTGCCAGTGATTGGCAGGGATTTTTGTAAACACATTTCGCCAAATTCGGCCTGGCGATCCTGCTGTGTAACAAAACTCGGAAAATTTTCCGAAAATAAACAAATTTTCAAGTCCGCACGTCATGTACTTCTATTCCATGAACGTCTGCAATTTTCGAACAAAATACGGTATGGGTCTTGTACAGACTGCCAACAAAAGTCACTGGAGGCATGTCGATTTTTTTCGTGTAATTTTTGTGTCACTTATATGCCTGCCCCACGCTTTTTTCGGCGTGGGCCTGTGTGTGTTTGTTTAATAATAAAATTTCTTCGACATTTAACAAGTCACTTTTTAGGGTCAGATAAGTTTGAAATAATTTATGAATTGTTGTAAAGGCCGCGTTTGCTCCGGAAACGTCCCAGTAAGCCTGGGCAATGGTGAGAATGCGATATAGGCAAATAAGGCTAGGGTTACTGATTGTGTTTTTTAAAAACAGTTACCTGAGTAGAGTTGTGGTCAGAAGACGAAGAAACTTTTATTATAAGCATTTGTTATTTCAAAATTTTTGACATTAAAGCAACACGTTGTGAGGTTCAAATGGCTTTAATGACAATAAACGCAGAATTGAGAATTCAATATCTGCTTGGCGGGAGTTGTCCGGGTGAGAGTTGTCCTGCGTGGCGATTGTCCTAGGTGGAAGCTGTCGCAGGTGGTAGATGACCGGGTGACAGTAGTCCTACAACCTACAACTCTGGTGGAGGCAGGTTTGCAAATGAAAACAACGACATTGTTTGTAATTCTTTTTTTAAATTAGCATGAACCAAGCAACCAAAGACATGTACACGGTAGTTAAATTTCAAATTTATCACTGCTGTGCAGAAAACGCGAAGTGTTACTTCAAATAGCTTTGCTAAACTAAGCTATAAAGATCTACTTATATTATATCAGTTAAATTTTTTATACAGCAACAAAAATACCGGAAACGCCTTTACAAGACCTACACTTTTTATTTTTCACATTTTTCACAGTATGTATATGTGCAGGTTTTCCCTTTAATAAATCTTAAATGAATGATCTTTTGTTGAATTTTTCTTCTAAGCGCGGAAAGGCAGTAATGATTTTTTCAGCGCAATATGCTTTGCAATCGTAAAATGCTTTGAACGACGAGAAGAAATTCAATGAAGTGAAGAATCAGCAGACTCGCTGAGAAGACCGGCCATATATAAAAGTAAACAAATCTCGGCTCATCAATCGATGCAATCAACTGTATGGGTGCGTGGGGTCAGTGGTGTAGGGGCTGGGGGTGCGGGGTGTGCAAGCGCACCACTACAAGTTTTGATTTGTCAAAATTTTGAGAAAAATCTTAAAACATTTGGGCAAAGAATTTCCATTTTTTTTAACAATATTGACAGATTTTTGTCTTTAGCCGCATGACATGTTCAAAGATCCGTCGCAGGTTGCCATTATAATCTTACAATTGAGCGCTTGTTAGTATTCCAATCAATATTACCACAAAAGTAAATGGCGAGAGATTCAAGTAACTTCACTCCACAGGTGGAACAAGCAAGGAATTAATCGCAAAATTTTAATATGGGAAATCGATTTCACGTAACACTGCGCATCGTCAGTCCTATCATCTTACGCTGCTTGTTGGTCACACCAACCAACCTGGGCAAACCCAACGTCGCCAGAATTGCAAAGGTCTCTCCTGGCATTTTTTATTGTATTGGATTCCATATGCACTTGCATCACCGTTACGATTGGCTACGTTTCCAACTAGACATGTTTGACTTGATCATAAATCCCTATCAATTATTTCTTCCGTTGAAATAAATAATATACGAGCTTTTCAGAAGCAGCATCTTCACAACTTACATCCTTAATGGCTGAACCACGTGATTTAATGGTTGAAGGAGCTGTCGAGCATCTAACAGGTGTGAAAACCTTGTCCGATATGTCACCATCGTATACCTTCCTCTGAACTTCTCGCAACGTCAGATGTGGTGCTCTTTCATGAACGAGGGCTAGTTTGTAGACATCAGTAGGCGCATAAGGTGTTGAATCCCTGGTTGATAGAAAATGGTCATAGCTTTTCCAAAAGAGATGTCCGCATGGGTATAATAAAAAGTTGAGGTCCGCAGTCCGTTATCAGCAGTGGAAACATAGTTGCCGTTAGGGTAGCTGGCAAAAAGGAGCGCTGAAAATATTATCAAATTTTAACGTTTCCGTACAGTTAAACGATTACTTTTCCAATCTTCGGATGAAAGCAGTTGTGATTTGGATAATTCACCGGTAGAGCACAATAATTTCGTAATTTTTCACGGTATAAAAAAAGCGGATCGCAATAAAAAGGGCTACGTATTTTGTCCGAACAGGAGTGTTTCCAATGAACGTCAGCATCACGTGTATCGTCATGTGTAACAATCTCTGTAAAGCCGAGAAACAGGGATGCTACTACTGAAAAAGGGCAATACTTCATGAGGTCACGGTCGTTCCGTTAAGAAAGGTAAAATTCATCATATTGCACTCCTGGATCCGCTATGTTGACGTTATGCTCATGATTAAAAGAAAAAACAACCACAGTAAAAGAGCTACAAAATGAGATTAAGACAAACGAGCAATAGCCAAGTTGGAAACAACAAAGCTGAACAAAGCTTTATCTCTTCCAAAAATTCGAAAAAATAGTCATAACTAGTTTCAATCAACAAACTAACGAAATTCACTACTTGTAGAGAACGTCACCAAATTACAGTACGTCCAAACTGCAATTTTACTCCTTAAAACACTAAGTATGAAAAGTGGGGCGGAATTACCGCCTACCGGTACCCAGTGACGACACATCTGATGTATGCGTGATGTTTCTTTTGACATAAATGAAGGAAAATCGTGGTAAAATCTTACATGCATCGTCTGTGATGATTCCGCTGTGATCTCGTCTTTGCGCAGTCAGGACATGAATCTGGTCCCAGTATTTCACAATGTTCTCGAGCCATTATGACGTTACTGTTTGTTCCTATCCTGCTTAACGACCTGTGGACGATAAGGAATCTTTTGGTTTTGTCACGTGGAAATAAAGCATACTGCACCGGAACGTTTTTCAGCGAAGTGACAAAAAATATGTTTAACAGTTTCGTGAATATATTCTCGAGTGATGAAATTACTGTGAAAACACTCACCTTCCTTCAATTTGGATGTCGGGAAACTCAGCACATCGAACGCATCTATCGTCAAGCCTGAAGTGACTGATTTTTCGAACATTAATTGAGAAGTTTTCAATTTCATCCGTAGTATCTCGAAACTACACAAGACAGTCCAAAATAATGTTGCGCTTGGACAGGCTGACGAATATTTATGTTTGCATGGGTAGTGTTGGTAGCTGCAGAGGTTTTGAAACAAATGTTTCCAATTTGGCCTCTGTGTTCTTTCACAGTGCGTATTTTTATGCAGAAGAGTACTATTTGGAAAATATGACTTTGACGAGGCTGAAGAATGTACATGAAAGACTTGCGTATGGCACAAATATAATGGCCTATGACCTTTGCAAAGTTTTTGTTTGTGTTTTGCAATGCGTGCTTTTCCTCCCACAATCAAAATATGGCAAAACGCTGGTGGTCAGGATGTCATTGCTGGCAACACTACAGCTTTGCAAAGCATGTTTAGCATGAAAAGCGGAATAGTGATCGATATGCACCAGTGGCTTTCAAAGTGGGCAGAATCGCCCCCGAGGGGGCGATTCTGAAAGACAATGGGGCGAACAAGACAAAGAGGGCGATAAGGGGACGAAACATCACAAAGGAACGAAAACGCTCAACCACTAATCGATCATTGGCTTAACTTCAGTTAACGATCATTCAGTTAACTTGGGCTGTGACCTTAATGCTCTCAAAGCAAAGAAACCGCTTGTTGATTCATAAACGAGGTGATCTATGACTGTACCTCACTAAAATATCTCCCAGTATATCGGAGTTTTGTCAAGGGCGCCAGGCACATCCATCACACTGAAGTGGGAACCATGGTATATACCGATTTCTTTAAATAAACTTCTTTAAAAATACTACCTTGTATTTGCTTTATCAGCCTTGGGGGCCGACAACGATGTGTCGAGAGTGAAAGGGGGACGATGGAACAAAAAGTTCCATCGTTATAGGCATACTCCTGCAACCACTTGCTCCAATGTCAATTGCCGGATTATATGTGGGACGTTGCTTCAACCAATTCTTGTTGTGATTATAAGCTGAGGTTTGAAATATCTACAAACCAACTTGAACACAAATAGAAAAGACCCTCGCTAATAACATAGGCTATTTGTGGCTTTAGTTGGCATTGTGATTAGTTGTGGCCATGGGCGCAATTTTGTTGTAAAATGTGGGGGGGCAGCTTGGTGTGAGACCACTATAGTAACCAGGTTGATGCAGAAGTGAAGTTTTATAAATACAGGTTCCCAATAGTGTTTCTCAGAGGTGTTTTGAAAGCAATACTGATCACGCTTTGCTTTATCCTTACAGCTGATTTTCAAATTAGTATACTTAAATTTGTTACTGGACACGGCCACACGGTTCTATAATTCACCAACGTGATCAGCATCCAAATTTTGACAAACGCGCAGCGTGATCATATACAGCATAAGGGCATCTGCTGTTAAAAGTTAAAGTTACGAACTTGGCAATACATAATGTCAAAGTTCAGAATTAGCCGATAATTTAATACCGATGGGCTATTAATTGGCACTTCTGTTAATCAAAAGAATGGCTTGTTTGCACCTATAAAATAATAATTCTGCTGGACCTTCAGCTATAGGTCAATATATAGCTAAGTCAATTCTTCTCCAACATTTTGATTAAAATCTTGAAGGTGGTCTTTTGCAAAACTGCCCATCCTAAAACTAAGTCTCCATAATAGCGATGCTTTTGCCTTCAGCAAAAACTTCGCAGATATTTGCCTTAAAATATAATTTTCTAACATCATAAACTTGCATATTTAAATTCTATGCACTCTGTTTTGGAACACGTGACAACAGAGAGGGTACCAGGATTTTTGCGAGAGCCTACTTTCTGCGGCCAAACAATGTATCCCACGTGGCCGCCGGAAGAACTATGTGCCATGCTGGGACAAAGAGTGCGAGATTCTCTATCGCTCCTTTACCC
>Ga0210059_1009023_pt1 | contig 15630 bp, 10 predicted proteins | sample Ectturendosymbi2_FD_188042 | JGI IMG/M metagenome (GOLD analysis project Ga0210059, IMG submission 188042) | Ecteinascidia turbinata endosymbiont from Florida, USA - Sample 2 (SPAdes) (version 2) | ecosystem: Host-associated > Tunicates > Ascidians > Unclassified | place: Key West, Florida... | reverse complement strand
GCCACCAGAAGAAAACGGTTGAAATTTGTCACGTTAAACATGTACTGTGTTTATACATTCAAAAATATTCGTGATTGCCAAAGAGGAAATGCGTCAAAAGCTTTAGACCACTGCAACATCGCAATAATTTCACGAGATTTAAGCAGGTTGAGAACCAGTCGCGCAATCATGCTTTGCGGAAAAGAACTAGTTAATACATTCGTGGGAAAGGAAATGCATTTGTTTGGTAGGTATCGCACAACTTCATACACTGGTTTGATGAGACCAGTTTCTGTGAACGCATCAGAATCATAACGACGTAATACATAGCAGAGACACTTCATGATTTGACACGTCCCACTGTAGTAGCGAAACACTAAACAAAGGGTTTTCATATTGCGGCCCGCGGGCCAAATTCGGCCCGTGGTCACATTTCAAAATGACCTGCGGCTTTGCAGATTGTGTTGTATGCCGCCAGTCTGGGTATTTTCGCGTACAAGTTTCACGGTTGAAATTTGTCGGAAAGGACTGTTGGCCAACGGGAACCCTTACATGATCAAATTTAGCCATGTTTGAAAGAAGATTGGACACCCGGCACTAAACGGAGTGACTTGAAAACATTTTTAAAACCCCATGAATCAAAACACAGTTGCAGTCGGCTTTAAAAATGTCTCCAGGCGTTATCCTTTTGCTTGTACTTTTAGCATAGGGTACTTGATGTCACCCACCTTTGGCAAAGGGTATTTGAGGTCACTGACGTCCACGTCACTACTGAGCTTGACAACGTATTTCTCCGGCAAGACCATAAGACACCCGATACAATCCACTACAGCGCCCCTCAGCAAGCCATCGATGCCAGGGAGGTCAAAAAAGTTGGCAAGATTGGTCAAATTGAAGTCGATAAACTGCAAACGAATGGATGAAGTTAACAAATGTCTGAAATATCTCGTTTGCTGAAGGTATCAGCTTCTAAGCGTCTTTTATTAAAACATGATAGTAACCCGCTAAACTCGCCATACTTCGGATTGCAAGTAAGGAAAAAATTCGCATGTACCCAGCTGCAACTAATCGCAAATTGGATCGACGTTTACTACAAAGTCACAAATTTGATCCTTACCAATCGGGTCCCTTATTCATTAAATCGCCTGTTGGCAGAACCGAAAGACGTAATGCGGCACACGATGCTACCGGTGATCAATCTGCTAATATTACGCCATCAAAAGCGGGTTGCACTTAAGACAGCTGTGTCGTACTCTCAAATAAGGGTGAAATAATTCCAAGTAACTTGAATACACGAAAAACAACACTAAAGTGTCCGCGCGTTTTCACGCTTTATTTAACAAAACTGAACGTAACGAAACAGTAGAATAGTTAACAGGAATTGACTCACCGGATCTTGTATGAAAGAAACAGCAACAGCCCCAACGAACGGGACTTCCGGCACCAGAGGAAACATTTCAATGCGTAGCATGCCTCGAATCTGTAGGTCACTGATACCAGCTTGAAGGCCGTTAATAGAGACGCCCATGTTGCAGTCGCTGTCAAACCTGCGGAGATATCGTCATAGTAGTGCGTCAGTGTTCGATGAATGAGCCACAAAGTGAAGATCGAAGCGAGCTGCAGAGTCGCCTCATGAAAATTTTGATCTTTTGACAAGAATAGGTAGAAGAACGTTCCGGATAGTGCCCGAAACAACATAGGATATATACAGTGGCGTAACTGATGGGGGGTGGGCAGAGGGGCAAATCGCCTCCCCTCTGTCAAGTTAAATGAAAACACCGGGGCCCCACTTAGCTTATCTTTCGGTATTACAGTATTCTTTTGGTTTTCATAGGTTGTTGCTTTCTTGCGTTTTTCGGACTATTTTCCGATGATTTAGGGTTTTACTGTAGCCATCCACATCCGGATTCACCATAATTTCAAGTTTTTTTTCAGAGTGTTGGCTAGTGGGCCCCTTACAGTAAGCAGTAGGCCTCTTTCAGTTAAGTTTTTCCTCCTGGATCAAACCCGTAGTGATGCCACTGGGTATAAGGACCTGAGCAAAATGTTTTCAGATCAAGCTATAACAATAATTGGATACAAAGATTAACAGCAAGTGTTTCTTACAACATTTTTTAGAAACGGCATTCTCTGATAACCTTACACGAATTGCATATCCATCACAATTTCGTTCCTGCTGGTAGTGTTACGGTCGTAAACTTTCACTCCAGCAACGCGGGGCGCTCGGTCTCCGAGGTCGACGTCAGTGAAGGTGAAACTCGACAAAAGTGACGAGGACATTCTCACCGAAGGCTGCACCTGCAACAAACGATTCATCGCCATGAACACAGTGGTCGTTTGACCGATGATAGGATAATGTATGTAAGATGGTAAGGCCGATGGTAAAGCATGTCAGATGAAGATGTTAAGTGAACTTATATTACATGTTAAAAGAAAATATTACGTTGGTTTAAAAACAGTATAGCAGTCAAACTGCTGCCGCTTTAGGATGATCGAGTTAGGAATCAAACCATCAACCTTCTCTACTGCTGTGGTGAGAAAATCTTCTAATTTGCAGTTGTCCAGCTCACTCAAAGGAACGGTCCACAACACAAGGCTTACATATTCCAGACAAACAACGCAGTAGTATTCACTGAGTGCTACGAGTGCAACTTTAGGCATCGCATCTACCTTCGACTTGTGACATAGTTATTCTGCGGATCTCATTAAGAAACAATTGCGGCAGGTCGTTTCAAGTTACACTTTCGCTTTTTGTTGGCGACAAGGGTATGCTCCGCCAAGGTACAGCATCAGAAACCGGCCATCGACAACAGACCCAGACAATCTAAACCAGCTTTGTCCAACCAAAATGCCTTATTGAGCCAGAAATTATGTCCTTATTTTATTGATAGCCGCACGCTGAATGAGTTACTTTGTTTTCAGCATACTAAAATCTCACTATTGAAAGCGTTCAAATCATAACTGCAATGACAACTGTTTAGCATCTCTAATCACTCCGTAACTTATGATGTCATAGGAAATTTTTGCAGCAATGCAACAATGGAAAAATCAATTTAGTTTCGATGAAACAACAGCGAAAATAAGAAAACTATAAATCAGTTTTGCACCGAGGTGTCTGTGGATACACACAAATCTGCCAGTACGCAGTACAGACATGATATAAGTAGTATTGAGAAGCAATGTATCAGAATTGTCAAATTTAAAGGTTCTCAAAATAATGTCAGATTGTCATCATATTGTACATACGCAACAATGAAAACTTTTAACTAGGCCACACAAAAACCCCGATTGGCTTGCAGGTTGAACATAGCTGATCTAATTCTAAACCGTCGATGTCGGCTGCAACACGAACAGATTAGCATATTTTTAAGGAATAATGAGCACTGCTTCTTCGTTCAGCACTCGACGAAATGCGCTTCCAGAGTGTAGCAGCCACCGATGAGTATCACACAAAGAAGCGTGCAGGATGATTGAGCATCATTGAACGATGCTTGAATTTAAAGGGAACCAATAAATTGTTGAAATTTAAAATGAACCAATAAATTTTTGGGTCCAATTCAAGACTTGTCTACTTCTTAACAATTCAAATTAAATTTCAGTAGGTCGAAAAAATGTGTCTAGACGTGTCGAAAATGGAGACTTTCCTTACTGCTGCTGATTCTGGATAAAAATCGAACTGGAATAAGTCGAAAAACATCAGCAGTGGCACACCACACGCGCTATTTTGGGTGAATAAACGCTGATGCTGTAGCGGGGCAATGCACAACGGAACGCAGCGCGTCTGGCGCCGTGATCGGACAGAAATCTCCGCATATTTCGTTTACCATTGAAGGGAGTACAGCTGGAGGCAGCTAAGGCATTTTGCAAGAGTCTGGAAACAGGTAAGCTAAAAACCACTGAGCTATAGTTGTAATACAATGCAAGCATGGAAACCGCGGTGCGCTTTCGCGCAAATACAAGGCGAGCCACGATACCTTTTCGCTCAGTAGAGTTTTTACGTAGTCCCCGACTTTCGGCCAAAGCTGCTGCAGTATTCTGTTAAGCCACTCAGCTCTTTCCATGTCAGGAAAGTAAACCTGTAGATTTTACTATAAGTTTTACATTACGAATTAGTAACTGCAGATAAATCTAACGATGTCAGTTGGCCGTATAATCATTGTCCAAAGTCGTTTGAAAATATTCGCCTTAAAATAAAATTCACAAATCTTTCATTCTTTTGGGTTAATTGACCCGGGGCTTCCTCTGCTGGTGTCAAACTGTTTAAACAGAGATTTGCCAATATTTGAAAACCTCAGCATTAGAAAAACAAATTTTGTCATGCTTTTTTCTAATGTTGTCACTAGAGACATCCATGGCTTTAATAATTGTGTAAAAAAACATTCTTCTGAAAAAAAACAAAACGAAAAACAAAAGTGGCTATAGATGCTAGTATCAACAGTTTAAGCCGAGTATAACTAAACAAGCAGTGTTTGCGAGTGAAAAAGCGAAACTGCGATACTTTACTGATCAATTATTACTCTTCGTTTAAATGTAAATCTTCATACCCAAGAGGGTAACTGTCTGTCTTGAGAGCGATACATGGCTTTGATTTTTTCAATAAACAAAGAAGGTTCATCCAACGTTTGCTTTGAAATCTGCAATAAATAGAAACATTTGATTTGCAAACATATATTTCGCCCCTAAAGCAAACCCAGTAAAATAATTAAAAAATTTTACACAGTCAGTGACACGTTACCTCAGCGCTGACTTTACGACGACGCATTTTGTCGGTGACAAGCACCAATGAACACACACCTGCAAGAAAAGTAAACATTGCTATGTACAAAGTACTTTCATGAAGGACAATGTTAAGGTGAGTATTCAAATGATTGAAAGTTAGATATTACCGTCAGGACCGACTCCCATCTTAGGTGTAATTGTATTTGCATTCCACCTAAGGATATTTGCCACCTATGCATAAAAAGATGCTCACATGATTGCGGAAAAAGCTATTTCATTGAATATCCATTTTTCTGATTTATTTGCTGCAGAACTTGAAATTTGTAACTATCATTTTCATCTTAGGAGGTGAAAACTTTTTAAAAACATTATCTAAAAGCGTTAGAGCTTGATAATGTTTAATAAACCACATCAGCTTTAATAAATTCTGGAAAATTTTTCTGGAAAACATCAACTTTAACAAACTTTTGGAAAATTTCCAGCTTTATTTCATGTCACTGCATTTATTCCATTTGGTTTGTTTCCAATACCATCGAATCACATCAATCACTTTCATTTTAAGTTCTTAATATGGTTTTCTCTAGAAAATCTATGTTGTGTAGGACTGTTGGCAACCTAAAACTGAAAGTTGTGTTACTTCAGGAAGCATATGATGAACCATCACTGATTAATGTAGAAGAATCTGAATAGTTTTGTTGACGTACAAGCGGAGTTCACTTGCGATCTGTAATGTGATAATATATTTGAGCTTCTTAAAAAAAACTTTCCAACTGTAAAGCAAGTGCTGCAAATTTGTATTAAAAACAAAAACGCAAACATCAATGCCAAAAAATATACACTCCGTGGCATTGCATAAATAGCAGCTCAAGACGTGTTTGGTGCCAACTGACGATTTAACTTCAAAAATTCTACATAGTTCATTCTACTAGTGCTGATAAACACACTTACCACAGAACACCCATAGGAAACTGAATTCAAAATATCCCATAAACCATACACATGCTGCTACAGCAGTCTTGAAAGCACCAACTTTGAAAAGCTCCCATGTGGAATACATTCTGCAAAAGAATCAATCATTTTCACCAAAATGAACATCACTAAATTGCTGTATGTATATTTTTGAGAGAAACAACAATGGTTGTTTTATGCATTTTACCTGAATCATGGCATTGCCATAGATCAATACTAAATGCATTCATGAACTAGTACACCTGGAAAAACAAACCTCAACATGAAACACTAACAAACTTCAGTAGATTCTGCTCAGGTGGCCTAGTGGTTTGTCCAGTAGCTGTTTAATTAGACTGGAGTATACAAACAAAATCCATTCCAATAATTTCACTACTTTTGATCTGTTCATTAAGCAAATATAGTCTGTTAGGGCAAAAAAATCAAGGGGATAGTTGGGGTAAAAAAGGACACCCCCTGCAACCTCAACTGGTTGCACTGCATTAATTTTTTTGTTGGATTGATGCAGTGAAAGTATCTAAAAAGCCTTTATGCCTATTGCTTGTTTCAATGAAGCATTTATTTGTGCTGTAGGTTAGTTTCACCAATAAAACCCAAAAATAGCCCAAAAAACTTTTTTAGTAGTTTTGTGAACTTTTGTGTGACATATTTGCAGATGAATTTTTTGCTCCAATTTTTTGTTAGACAGTGTGTCTCCTAAACATCGAAGGTAGTCCAATAAAAAAAAGTTGTTAATTGTGAATACTTTTTGTTCAGCAATGTTGATTTTTTTACCCCGAATTTTCCATGGCCACGGGGGCAAAAAAGTCACTTGTTTTTTTGCCTCATAAAGAATTGTGAATACTTTAAAGCAAAAATGCAATTTCTCATTGCAAGTTTAGTAACTGTGGAAGATTTTTGAAAACCTCTTTAGAAGTATTAACAACATGCATGCACACTTCCATTGAAACAACTGGATTGGCTAGAAAGGAAAATGCATCAATTGAAAAGCTTCCTGCACACTGCACCGATTTGTTGCAGCCTCTCGATGTAAACTGTTTTGCCCCACTGAAGTACTATGAAAAAGCATTACTTTAATACATCCAACAAGCAGGAGGATGACAACCACTATGAAAGGCCTAGTTTGTGAACATGCTATGCAGTGTATGGAGGCATGGTTTAAATGCACAAAACATAGTTTCTGGGTTTAGAAGTACCAGTGCTTTTCCTGTTGACAAAACCAAGTACACGTTGTCACGCTTAGACAAATTCAAGCTCTAACTGTCTTGAAATAAAAAGCATCATGAGTTGCCCAAAAAAGCAAATACAAGTTAAAATTAACAGAAGTATACTGACAAATAAAAGGTTCAAGGAACAAGTGGAGCTGTTCAAGATAGAAAACACAATAAAACAGGAAAACTAAAAAAAGCAGAATGTTTCAGACAGTGATGAAGGTGAAGAGATTGCATGGCGTGATTAGTCAGATGATGATGAAGACTTTGAGGATAGTGACAAAGGAATTGCAAAGGATGAAGGGGCAAACAACAAGTCACTATTTCAAACTTAGACATTGGAAAATACTTTGCGGTGTACTGGCATCTTCCACAGACAGATTTCTGGCAAAAGTTGGGTAAGTATTTTGGGATGATGTGGACAAACAAGCAGAGAAATCAGAATTTAAATTTTTGCAGAAGAAGAGTGGATAGATGGAGAAATATGCTAGGATTGGCCTTTTACTGAAGATACATAGAGATTGTTGACACTGCCAACTGTTTTTAGGGGTCAGCATTAGCCCAACTGAAAATTGGTAGGCATGGATGATCAAATTTTGTATTCAAAAAAGAGAACAAAGTGCAAAAAATTGCCCATTTCTCTAGAAATATGGTGTACACAATGTCTAACATTGTTACTGGACTATTTGCATATGAGTAATGTTGTTGCAGTTGCGTCAATTTACTGCAAAGTATGGTTCAGTGAAGTTGCCTTTTTTTGCCTCTTTTTCAGGTGAAAAAAAAAGCAAGACTAATTTGTATATATTTTTTTAAATAATGTGCAGTGGTAAGCCAAAATTTTCCAAAAGGTACATTGCCCATCAGCCTTGCTAGGAAACACGTAACTTTTTTTTCAATGCACATAGCATGATCCATACCAAACTTCATGCATTTTGAATTTTTTTGCCCCAACCAACTATATTTAACTTAACTGCACCATAAATGTGGTTAGGCATGCATCTACGTAATTGCAAAACTGCTTCTTTAATAAACTTGTGCACAAAACCAGTTATGAAAGTCTTCTACTGTTGCCCTGAGTAGGTAGCCCCTTAGATTTCATCACGATGCAAGCAGTTAAGTGTGAACCTATGCATAATTCTCATGTACTGTTGCTCACCCAATAATGTCACTCTTGTTAATATTGGATAGTTGGGTTAACTCCTTTTTCAAGGCAAAAGGTGCTGTAATGATATAACCCTTTTAAGCATGATCTGCTGCAACTAATTACAATAAAATCACATATATATATCTGGATGAAGGCAGAATGACTTAGTTAAATAATCATTGTGAATTATATCATTAAAATATCATGAAAAATCAAACAAGAGTTAATTTTTAAAATAAGCACTATCGCAACATGGAACAAAAGCAGGTTTGCTATTTCATGGCATTTTTTGGAATATTTAACCTAGGAAATATATTTGATTCATAAAAATTATATGTGTTTGATTTAATATGAGAATATACCCTTAATATTTTTATACAATGCACCACAAGCATTTTTTGCAGGCTAAAACCATATAGCAAAAACAAGCTTTGCATATACCAAGGTAGTCCTAACTAATGAGTAAAACTATAAGCCCTTTGTGGATCACCATAGCCTGTCATAGTTTGAAATAAATGATGTTTCTCAACTTGTACATAATGAATTTCCTTTTGCCTCAACTTCATTCCAGTCTTAACTATAATATAAAGCACACAAAAATAAGATTGTTTTTCATATCAAAATGAACTTATTGCAAAACATCTAAAACCACAATACTTCACATTGTTGATAAAAAATTACATGAAACATTTTAAAGCATTTCTGAAACAAGAGCAGTAGCTATGCAGCAATACAAAAGCTGAACTTACTTCGTTCGCAAAACATCTTGTACAATTTTTTGAATTGAGTTTGAAGAACTTGCTGATGTTGGTGCATCACTTCCATTGTTATTCACATCATTTCCCACAATTGACTTGTCACTGTCATTAACTGTAACATGTTCTACCACATCTGTATCCACATTATTTACATTGGCTGCAGTTGAAGAACTCTCTGTACCATTTATGCGTGCACCATTTTGATCACTTCTTTGTGACATTTCAAATAGTGCACTTGTGCTTTCAGAACTGTTGCACCCAAGATCTATGCAAAGATTAACAGATGTTTCAAAAAGTATGCATCCAGGTAAAAGGAAAGTCAAATCAATGCAAACATAATCCTTTGCATTTAATGCACACCTGCGTTGTCTCGATTAATGCAAACAAATTAATCATGAATTATTAGAAAATCATATCACAATATTTCTCAAAGAGGACATTATGCATGTAGCAGGAAGCCTGCAAACATGTGCTGGACTCAAATCAAGCATAGAAGCAGCCATTCATTCTGTACAGAAAAGTTTCCAAGATAAAAATAGTGATCGTTGTTGCCAGTTGATGCAGAAAGTGCATCCAATAAAGGTAGTATCTATTTTGCTCTCAGTGGCAAAGCTCTGCTGGGACTATTTTATCCTTCGAACTATATCCACCTTTGTCCACATTTCACGATGAGTTCATAGTCAAGTGGTTAATGTCTGTGCTTGCTATGCGACTGGTTGTTGGTTTGGCTCTCACCAGGCATTTGCTTGGCTAGAAGAGATGACACTTTTCATGAGAGCGCTTTTTATGTACTTTTCAAAAGTTTCAAGTTTAGCTTTTGTGTTTAGGGCAGGCCTGCACAACATACCTGCGACAGCTTTTCTAGTGGCCCGTGAGAGCTTTCTTGGTTGCAGAAAATGTTGCAAAAGTCTGACTTTGGATAATTATTTGTCCTTTCAAAATTTTTACCACACTACAACAAAATAGACTTTTGCAGCCTGAAAATTGATGTTGATCAATTTGGCCCTTCAAGCTTTTTGAGTTATGCAGGCCTGGTTTAGGGTTTAGCTTTAGGACTTATGTTTGTGGTTCAGGGTTTCAGGTCACATGACAAATATCATACGGTAATCTAAGCATATAGTCTTTATAACATGACAATTCAACCAATTGGGTTCATCTAAGGGCAAAATAGAAACTGCCTTCAATAAACTGGACAGAAAAGTCAGCCTGGAAAACACTAAAGAGAGGCTATGTCCTCCCTGTATACCTACTGAAACAGTTCAGTTACAATAACTGAGCTACACTATATAGCACAGGGGTAGCCAAACTGCAGCTCTCGAGCCCCATATGGCTCTTCAAACCTTTGCACGCAGGTCTTTGAGCTTTCTGAAAAGTTATGTATTTTGTGTATTTGTTCTTTATTTTTTGTTTCTATGTCGAAGTATAAAAATATTACAAAATGATACTGTGCTAGCTAGCGTGCCATACAGTATTACTTTTGCAAGCCGTTCCAAAAAAAATTATGATGTCAAGGAAGCATAGATTGCAAATAAATTAGTGTTCTTAGATTTTTATGTTGCAACTCTTTGTTTTATAACTTGGGTTTTACCATATGCGGCTCATGCATAGAGCAGGTTTGGCCACCCCTGCTATATAGCAAAACTGGATTCAACACCTTACCACTAGAGGGTGTGACGCAAGGTAACAATGTAGCAATGGCAATGTACTCTTACCTTCACAAAGACCAGTGGTATGGAAACTAAGCAATGTGACTTCAAGTGACACTGCAAAACAAGTATGTTTTGCTGAAGATAGCTCTGCAGTTGGACCCCTAGTATAAGGTATCAAAATTGGTGCAATTACCTACAAGCCAAGGAACCAAACTTTCAGTACTGCGCAGAACTTGCAAAAACCACCCTCATACCATCAGCATTGTTCAGAGTTCCCACACATTTTCAAAAATAATTTTCCATACTTATTCAATACCTTTTCAATACTAAGTATGAAAAGTTTAGTATTAACAATGATTACTTCTCTTCATTTTTTGTAATTCTTGATCATGAAACTCAATTTTGCACATTGCATAACACTGCATAAATAACGAACTGTTTGCCTTCAGTAAAATTCTGATCAGATACTCAAAATTTCTTTTCCATTTAGAATTTCCATACTTTTTCAATAGGAAGTGACTATGGATATGCCTGTCCTGACGCAATTCAAATAAAAGGGTCAGTTTGTCATTCAAACTGCGTGGATCTCGTAGCCTAAAGGTTATGCGTTACCGCTACTATGCCAATACCTTTCAGTTCGACTCTCACCTTGCCGACTTTTGTTTTGTTTTTTTTCTTTACTTTTTTCTGGCTTAGGCATTACGTTTAAGGGTTAGTGTTAGGTTAGGGCTATGGTTAAGGTTAGGTTGGGGGTTTATCTTTCACATTAGCTCATTTCTACCATGCCTACTGCACTCTCCTCGTGCGTTACTGTTACGTCACAGGTGGCATATAAATAAGTTTTCAAATTTCAAGATCCACAGGCATATCTGTAGCCATTGCCTTTTCACTACTAAATGCATATTTTGGATAATTTCAGTACTTTTTCTAAGACTTGAACACCAATTTTGAAATTCATTAATTTTTATTACTTTTAATACTGCAGTGCATGGGACCCTGATTGTTTTTGCATAACAACAAAAACCTTCCGTGTGCTTCATGGTCATGGTGCCCTAGAGTAGGATTTCTTTTTTTTTCTTGTTATTCTTATATCACTTCTAATATCATATGCAGACAATGTGTTCAAACCAAGTATGAGCATATAAAAATAAGGCATGACTGGTACAACGTTAACCACCAAATCTTGCTTTAAAATTAAGGAAAATTAAAAATAAATGGCTATTGATCTCATGATAAATGCATTGCAAAGCATTTGAAACCTTCATCAAAACAGTTTGCATGCTTCTATGTGCCAATGAGCACTCCCTCTCAGGCGAAGGGTTGCTAATTTGGTTTTTTGAAGCCAGTAGATTTTGAAATTCTGGCTTTTTTTAAACACCTTTGCCTGGCTTTTTTCAAAATAAAAAAAAGCCTGACTGGCTTTTTTTAGTCAGATAGGCTTGGCTCTAGGAAGACATTTGTCTGTGCTGCATGTTGATTACATACCTCTTCTGAAAAGTCTTTAACCACGCAGGATGCACAAAATATTTAAAAGATTTTACTGTTGCCCTGAAAATTATCAATGTTATTGATTAGAAATAAATGTACGACAGTGTAAGTAGTAATTACAGGGAAAGTAAATCCTTTTAAAAAGTGGAATTGTGTTGTATCAATGTTTCTGATGAGACAAGTTTTAACTTTTGTTTTATGTTTGGTTATGCGTATTTTATGTGTTAATGCCTTAAAACTGCTGCTTTTTTTGGACAAGGTAAGAAGGTTGGCTTTTTTTGGTGAAGACAGGTGGCAACCCTGAGCACCCCCATCTGACTTACATTTCACATTTTTTTCTGTTAGCTGTTTACCTAAAAGTTTGATGTTAGAATACCGTCATTTCTCTGCCACTACTGGAACCCTGTATTATGATGGGTGAATGACATTACAGTCGGGGTGATGTCAAGTGTTTTGCTCCTATCAGTGTTGGTTGAGTGCAAACACCTACTGTATTCTCTGTAACGCACTATGGCTATCCATTTTTTGTGCTCTCCTCTTGTGTTTTTTATTGTGCCTGTGATACTGTAGGGACCATGAATTCACAATAATTTCATGAACTATCATTATTATAAAAAAGAGTGACATATTTACATAGGACTGCAACAAGTAAGTTTTTGAAAACATAAAAATCACAGGTGAGCATCACCTTGGTTGGAGTGGTAACCGGGTAAGAATCATTCAAGGATTGGTTCATTAAAAATATACAAAGTTCATGGTTGTGTGCAAGACCTTAAACTACTACCTACAGTACAGTACATGCAGAAGACAATCCTCTCTTAAGCAAGATGCTCAGCCATTACCAAAGGAATGCTCCAGTCCAGATGGACCCATTTTCAAAGAACATTTCCTAACATAAATGAGCCATTCCAACCACTATAACATGTTATAAGAAATGAACTCATTTTTTCCCCTTGCAAGATGATGGCCAGTAAGTGATCCTCAAAGCGAACTGCATGTTACCAGCTCCATCCCGCACCAAGGTAACGCCGATGGGCTCACGTTCTCCAATCTCCATTCACCAGCTGCACTTTTAAGTGGATACGAGGTTCGGAGTAATACAATTTCAATTGCAAATTACAACAAAACCAGTGAAGTGATTGATTACTTAGCTAAAATGGTTCTGCGTAATGTTAACTTTGTAAAGTTCAGAAATGCCTCGGAACTCTCTTGAGAAAAAGTTTTGCTCATAAGATTTCTATACAGATAGCAAGTAATGCGTCATGGCTGATCAGCTACCCTGACGTGCTGCTAAGCTTTACGGATTTTTTGCGTTTTCTAACCGACCTACGGCGTTGCAAACCTCTTGGACAAAAATACAAATGTTCTAAAGCATGTATTTATCACCTTCATTTTTACAAAACTTCAGGTTTTGTGTATAGCATATCTGATTATGCACTAGACGAACATAGTTACTATTAACTTGGGTGCTTGAAGCTGCACTCTCCTCTGTAGTCTAACCAGTACCACGCAAAACAACAACAAATATGTCCAGGAGATCTTCACATTTTTCATCAGTCTGTATTCTTTCTACCTTTTTCCTTCTTTTTACTGCTGCACTTCAATACTTTCTGTTCAACTGCCTTTTATAAAATTATCAATAAATCAAATACCTCAATCTTTAAAAATCATCAATTGGTATAAAAAATTATCATTTGGTAATGGCAGTGATGGAGTTTCGAGACTTGGTTTCGGTCTCGAGACCAATTTTTACGAGTCTCGGTCTCGAAGGTTTCAGGTCTCGTCTCGGTCTCGAAGGTTTCAGGTCTCGAGACTTTGAATATTGCAAAGAAATGGTTTATAAAAATTTCTATAATTTAAATATTTATGTTTGTTGTATTTGCAGGTAAGAAACAACCAAAACATATCGGAAAAATGCCAGAAACTTGAAAAAATCCAAGTCAGAAGCACTTGGGACAGCAGAAACTTTTCCAGGGGGGCAAACTTGATATTTTGCTTATCCTTTCCATGTTGCTGACGATACAATGCCAATGGACGTTCACAAAACGCTTTGCCCTTTTTACACCATAACGAAAATGCCCCCTTGCTACGCAAGGGCGTAACGAGGGGGGCTAGGGGGGCACAATTCCCCGGGCGCCGAATCACTATGTGGGCGCCATAAAGTCCCAACAATGTCACAAATACTTTCTTCAATACAGTACATTTGCTTCCAAAAGATCTCAGGTTCGAACATAGGGGCGCCAACCCTGCTTCTTGCCTCAGGCACCATCTAACCTTGTTACGCCCCTGCTGCTTCGGCAGAAGTCGCAAAAATTGCGCTTTGTTGGCGCAGAAATGCTTCTTTTTCATTCATGCTTATTTTCACACTGCACAGTACAAAACTGCGAAGCCTACCACTATTAGCAGTCCCTGTCTCGCAGCATTTTCTGCCAAAGATGTCTGCATTCAACAGTCACATGCGGCAAAACGCCTACGACCGTAACTGAACCTTTGAAGATTTGTTGCCATGTTCTTGTTACGCAATAAAGAGTAACGGTCGAACAATCCGCTCACAAGCGTTGCAACCTGCATCTGCAGGTGAAGTAGCGAATATGAGTAAACTGCGAGCTCAACACTTCATGACACCAGAACAGCGAACCTACCTGTTGTGCAGTGTATCATTCAGGCAAATAAACTGCTATTGCAAGTATTAAACTAGTTAATCGAAACTGAACTGCTCTTTTCAGATTTTTGTTTTTGGTTTCAGACCAAATTTTAGTGTGGCAAATGCCCGTTTTCCCTCTTTGCGGACGCCCATGGTTACAGATTCATTTGTGCTTCTTTCCACACAGCATAAAAATGTGTGGCTTGCCGCTATCACCAGCCAGTCACTGTCTTGCTGCATTACCTGCCACGATGTCTGTATTCAATAGCAGTACTGCCACAGGCTTCTCTACAAAATCAGTCGATTCACAAAAATATTCACTAGATCTGAAACAAATTCAGTATATTTAAAAATATTATTCGAAATTTGCAGTTTTGCTTGAAATGATTTAGTTATTTACTTTATCACCCCAAAACCTTTGCATCATTTGCAAGTTTTTTAAAAAAGATCATGCTGAAGCCTGGAAAATGTCATACCAACAATCATTAGGAGCTGAAAAGGACACCACACACGGAGTATATTAGACCAATCTGCCTAACATTTATATAATTATTTCTACTGCAGCGTTCGTGCAACGAAATGAAAATACCATCATGGTCAATATTGCAGTGATAAACTGTGCGAAAGAGAAAAAGATTAGAAACTCAAATGAAAAACACTTGTATGTTCTGTTGGTGCAAATCTCCAAACAACCATTCACGTAATTAATTGTTTACGAATTGAAAACGGATCAAAATTTAGAAAAAAGACAACCGATTTTCTTCAAAATATACTTGGCAAAAACTCACTAGATTGCATTGAAAAATCAATAGATCATTAGGCCAGTCTAAAAATTACTATGCGTGGCACCAGTGTTCTAAAGCACCAAGCGGTGAAACGCCTTCTATCGTAACTTGAAGCGAATGTTTGAAGATTGGCTACCGTGATATTGTCGTGATATACAATTTGCCGTGATATACAATTTTGGTGTATTGCTATCCCAATTCTGCTTGGAACATGAATTGAAAATATCAGATAAAATCAATCTTCCAGCTGATTCTTTCACCTATGTTAGTGATACTCATGGAAC
>Ga0210059_1009022_pt1 | contig 15631 bp, 12 predicted proteins | sample Ectturendosymbi2_FD_188042 | JGI IMG/M metagenome (GOLD analysis project Ga0210059, IMG submission 188042) | Ecteinascidia turbinata endosymbiont from Florida, USA - Sample 2 (SPAdes) (version 2) | ecosystem: Host-associated > Tunicates > Ascidians > Unclassified | place: Key West, Florida... | reverse complement strand
GTGGCAGGTCTGGACGCTTCTTTCGCCTGTGCCCCGTCACGGCAAACTCCATCGCCTCACAACTCGTGAAGAACGGAGCACACAGGACCAGGGATCGCGAGTCCACCAGGCTGGTCAACAAGGAGCTCTCTGACCAATGGAAGATTCCAACACCTGAGGGTCACAGCATCTCCGAACCCTTTAGGCGGGAGGAGCTTGCTGCTACCCTCAGACGCTTGAAGCCAGGAAAGCCTCCGGGATTGGGTTCCATCTTCCCGGAGTTCATACTCCACGCTGGGTCGGCTCTCAAATCATGGTTTTGCGAATTCGTCACTTCCTGCATGCGCCAACTCAAAATTCCAACGATCTGGAAAAGAGCACTAATAGTTACGATCCCTAAGCCAGAAAAGCCACTGGGGGACCCAAAGAGCTATCGTCCCATATCTCTGCTGTGTGTCCCCTTTAAAATCCTCGAGAGGCTCATCTATGCTCGTGTCGATCCAATCATCGACACATTGCTCCCTCGGGAGTAGGCGGGATTTCGACACGGGAGGTCGGCTGTAGACCAGGTTGCCCCTCCCTGCTGATACAGGACATAGAGGATAGCTTTTCAGCCTGAGCTGTGTTTGCCGGCCTCACAGCAGCCCACATTGTATGGCACCGCGGCCTCATCTGCAAGCTGCTGCAATTGCTACCTGATGGACGCATGGTCCGCATGATCATGGAGATGGTTGGCAATCGCAGCTTCACTCTTACTACCGGAAACGGCAAAAGAAACAGGTTACAACGCCTCAAAAACGGCGTTCCACAGGAATCTCTCCTGGCGCCCCTTCTCTTTAACATCTACATCTCTGACCTGCCAACCACCATCTCCAGAAAGTATGCATATGCTGACGATCTAGCAATCATGCATGCTGATGGAGACTGGCAGGCAGTAGAAGGGGTGCTGACCAAGGACATGGCAACTGTAGGTACTTCCAGACTTGGAAGCTAAAGCTCAGCACCACAAAAACGGTGTCGGCAGGCTTCCATCTTAACAACAAGGAAGCTAAACGTGAGCTGAAAGTCAAATACAACAACGAAACCCTACCATTCTGCTCCGAGCCCAATACCTCGGAGCAACCTTGGACAGGTCGCTCACGTATCGCCGACACATTGAGTCACTTCGCAAGAAGCTGACATCACGCGTCGTGCTCCTGAGGTGGCTTGCTGGCTCAGGCTGGGGTGTTGGAGCAACAACTCTGCGAATAGACACCCTAGCCCTGGTCCATTCAACAGAAGGGCACTGCTTGCCTGTCTTGTGCCACAGTGCTTATACCCGCCTCATCGACCCGCCATCAACGACGCCTTGCGAATTGTGACTGGATGCCTGCGCACTACACCAGCGGACAACCTTCCAATCCCCGCAGGCATCCAACCTGCTGAGCATCGTCGCAGTGGAGCCACCCTGTCTCTAGCACGCCGTGTCATGAAGCCTGGGCATCTGCTCCACTCAGCTCTCATCCGTCCATCGAGTGCAAACGCACGGCGCCTCAAATCGAGACACCAATTTGTACCCACCGCACAACATCTCATCAGTTCATCTGACAACAACATACGTGCGGCACAGTGGGCGGATCACCAATGGAATGCAGAGTGGACGGACAACCCCACAAGGCTCCGCATTTTCATCCCCGACAACGGTTAACCACACCCCCGGAATGACCCTCCCAAGAAGAGCCTGGGTCCGGCTTAACCGCCTCTGCACTGGTGTCGGACGTTTCCGCTCCTGCTTGTACAAATAGGGTATGGCCTCCTCTGTGGCCTGTGAGTGTGGCGCAGAAGAACAAACCGTCGACCATGTTGTCCTCCAATGTCCAATCCATCGACCTCCCCATGGACTGCATGGCCTGACGGTTCTGGTCGATGACACAATCGAATGGCTGCTCAAGATCTGCCCCGAGATGTAGTGCGGCCAAGCAGTGGTGTGAACAACTGGCCCAAAAGAAGAAGGGCTGGAGTGCAGATATGTAAGAATTTTGATGTTGCAAATTCGTTTGCCATAGTTACTTCCTAAAACAAGCGCCATTACCTTTTGACAGTAAAACTCTTTCATTTCTGTTTGATTGTGGCATTGTTTATAATACTGTAAATCTGATCAGTACAACAAAAGTTTATTTAAAACTCTAATAACCGGCCTTTTTCTACACGTTACGTGCATTGTTACGAAATGTCTCTAAAATACTAAAATATGATCATGACCAGGCCCGTAACAAACTTGGAACACCAGGGGGAGCGAAGAGTTTTCTGAGAGTGGCCCAAATTTTTAAAACTATGTCCAATAGTTTTAAACAATGTCCGATACCTTTTTCCAGGGGGAAGAAATATTTTGCGGGGGAGCTTCGGCTCCCCGGGTTACGGTTCTGATCATGACTGAAAATTCTTCTTTCCTATGAATTATTATGTCCCTTGCCGATAACAAAATGCTTTTTGCAATACTGTTTTAAGCGTCATTGTTTTTATTAGTATAACTACAAATATATGTGTGTACAGCAACTTCTAATAACAAAAGGAATACAGTGAACTGTTTAAATGCTATTTCAGTTATGTGCAGTGCTTTCCAGGGTCGAGTTTTTTATGTTATTTTTGTCAGATTCCTTGTTTATTGTTTCTACCTTGCCACTGCTTTCTTCCTATTGACTGCATGTGAAGCACCTGACATCACAGTGGTGTGGCTTAACAAAATTAATTTATGTTGAACTTATCTCAATGTATTTTGTCTCTACTACTTTGTCACAATTTCGGCTGCAAGCCCTAGTCAGTACAGTTAGATGCAAAGTCAAAAGCTTTTCGTGTTTCTGTATCGTCTGGGTAAAGCCCGCGAACTACGAAACAGGTTTTCATCAACAATCTACCTATCGATTCTTGTCTTTGTCCAATTCGTTCGTTTTGGTGCTTTCAGCTAAATTTTTTTGATTTGATTCATGATTTTAGTTTTGAGATGGATTTTTTTAGATTCAAACCAACAAAGCGACATTTCATCCTTACAATTTGCATACATGCCAATACTTAAAACAGAAGAGATAACTAGTGCCCAAGTAAATGTTCTAAACGTTTTTCGATAGTAAATGTATTTGCTTATTTTTGGAAGTATTACGCATATTGCACTCCACGAAAGAAAAATGTGGTAGCCTACGCACAACATTTGTAGTGATTGATCCATTGCTCTGAACTGATTTTAATGTATATGACTAAGAGCTAATGATGCCTACACAGTAAGAGAGATATATACTCTGTAAACATCATAGTGTCTGTTTTATTGCTGGCAAAGTATTTCTTTTGATAAATATTGTATCGTCAAGGTTGTATCGATGGCGTACTTACGTTTTTGGAAGGCTAGAACGTTATTTCTTATAGGCACATAAACCCCAATGTGACGTAATAGTTAAGAAGAAGCAAGACTGATTTGGTCCTGAAGCATTAATAACTGGTAACGAAAGACTAACCCTTACCAGACTTAAAAGAAGCTTTAGGCTTTTGCTAGTAACGTAAAAAATAGCACCGGGATTAACCCGTTAACGTTTAGTGGTCAGTGAAAAACGAGAACGAGAATGGGCTTTTGCTGAGCTATGTGTGATGAAAGAAAGGAGAATCTGTTCTGTACAAAGACTGAAACGTTTCTCGGATAATGACCACAGAACGTAGTCTTCATGCAAAACTTGATGCACTTCTTAGGGAACATTTAAGCGAAGAACTCAGCCTTCGGCACAAGAATCACCGTGGACGTGAATACTCAGCCGAAAGTGATAGATCATGCTCAACGTACGAAGATGATCGACAAGGTAATTCTAACGACAACGAGGGTTGGCCCTTTCCTTCATCAGGAAAGAAAAGAGGACGCGGGCATTCAAAGAAAAAATCCCGGAAAAACAAGTTTTCTGAATTCAATAAGCATGGAGATGTTGGCAGAGATAGAAGGCATATGGCGTACGTTGATGATTTTAATAGCCATGTCGGTTTTTTAAATCGGGGCTATCAGCCTCCTGTTGCCACAATGCGTAACATGAGTAGCAGATACAGTCGACGTGAACCTAGAGATAGAGAAGATTTTATGGAAGACAATTGGAGTGTTAGATCTTCAGGAGAAAACCATCATAGCCACAAACGTTCAAAGAGGCCCGATAGAAAGCACAAAAGTCTTAAAGACCAGCAGCGCCCAGACCAGTTTTTGATGACTTCCACGGGATGCGGAAGAAATTCTGCTGCATGGTCTGGCGAGGAGGACTCCCACATGCGATGGCATCCACCGATTTCTCGAGGTCGAAGATTTTCGTTGGAAGACCATCGGCGACCAAGAGAATTCGTCGGACATTGTGTGCATCAGAGATGCTCACTGGAAGATTGCAGAAGCAGTAGCAGCTCTTTCTGTCTTGCGAATCATTTAGGAAAATTAGGCCCAAGTTGCCGAATAAGCTTGTCGCATCATGGGTATCGACGAAGGAGTTCTTCGTACGAAGATGGGTGGCACAGGTTTTCCCAGGAGGGTTGTTGTTGCCCCAGACGCTGGTCCTCTATGGACAGCGGACGAAGGCACCACAGGACAATTCACGAATGTGACCCAAGATGTTTCAGCATGCCTTATCCTCATCATCATTATCAACATCAACACTATCCTTCTGCTGCTCACCCGTATCCACATCAAAAACTAGGAGCTGAACTAAACTGGAAGCTATCTAGAGAAGATGTGCCTATAGTGTTGGTGGTGAAGAATTCGGGCGTTGTGCAGAAACTAATGCAACGGCGCCAAAGTCAAAGAAAATGACCATCGTTGAGGTGCTGTCTCTGTTAGAGCCGCTCTCGGGGCTGTTGCAATAAATCTTTGGGCAGTAGTTCTTCGACATGTTGTTTGTGTCAGGAAACGGAGATGCATTGCAAGGGCTTAAGAGTGATACATCAGCAATTAAAAGCAGACGGTAGCTCTAGGCAAACTTTTAAACTCCGCTGCGTCGCCATCGCCGAGTCGCTTCAGCCAAGTGGGCCTCGTGGAATTTTCTATGGGAAAATTCATGGTTGCGTCACAACCATAGAATGCTTGTGCATCAGTCCTGCGACAAAAACGATCCACCAGCATCGAAATTAAGAGCAAATAAGCCAGAACCTTTCTGATCCGAAGTAAGAAAGGCAGAACGAGATAACTACTCTCGTGATGTCGTTGTCTTCATACAGAGATTGTAACTTGTATGCTGTGCAAAAAATTTCAAGCAATGCTTTTCGTTCAACAATGCCATTAAACCACAAAAAATTCACAAATGCTCTATTGCTTCATTTTATACCTTACTTTGTTGTTGCAATGTAATAATTTACATTTTTGCAAAACCTGTTTCGCCATGAATTGCGTTTAGTAGTCTGTTAAACTTAGATGGGCAGTCAAGGCTGAATAACCAATACCACACTCCTCAAATTTAAACATTGAGAAGATTAATTTCAGCAGATTGTTGCAAATTTCCATAACGTCTCTGAGCAGAATGACAAGATTTTTTTCAGGCGTGCTGACAAGGATGGCTACGTTTTTTCACAGTGTAAAGTCGACGCAAAGTCAGCCGTTATGACTTGCAACCAAATCAACCGCGCTTGTGGTAGTAGAAAATAATATCAAGCAAAAAACGCACAGGCTTGGCGTGTGGCCGTGGAAATTTTGAACATGCACCTGTGGCTTGAAGGTTCAACTACCGAAAAGTTAAAACAGCAATCAGCAGTGAGTCGTGCTTTTCAGCGTACGATCTACCTAACATCATGGCGGTTTCTGATAAGTTGATGCTACCAAGATTTTGCACCTGTGTACCAAAAATACAAGTCACAGCATTAGTTTTGGACTTGGTAACCAACATGTGCAATGATTTTCAGAATAGCTGAAAGAATTTGCCTTGCGAAGTTTTCAATGCGCTGATTGATCTAATTTAGTCAACCATCTTTTTATACAATTCTGTACAGAGGGGCTCAGTCATTGCATGCTCTAAGATGCTACAAAAGGATCAGTAGTTGCAACCAAATAAAAAGCGTTTACATGCAACAAAATCGTTCACCTTGTCAGCTGAAAATCAGGCATAAAATTCCTCGGCAAATTTAGCGCGGTTTTTAAAATGTTCTGCAGCAGGCAGATTTTATCTAAAATTTATCAATGAAAAATATCCTAATATATGCAGGCAAACTCATAACAGGAAGAAGACCTTCAGCAACTAGATAGTAGAGAAGATGTGGGACCAATGAGCCATTTTTTACGTTTCAGGTCATAAGGCGCAAAGTTTAGCCAGCAAATCTCTAAGATTTAGCTTTAATAACAATCATCTGTCCCTCTATCCACATGCAAAAAATCAGTAGGATTTAATTTGGCGAAGTGGCTGAAAATTTCACATGAAAAAAATATTTTTTTTGGCGGTGGGACCTTTGAACCACCTCTGTGAATCCTGTCTTATTCAAGTCCAATACAGCGAATTCTTCAAAAAACGGAGATTTCAACCTACTGCAAGATTTCTTGTTGCAACGCAATTTATACAATGTAACGATTTGCAACGAAAGAATGTAGGTAACGAATGTAGTGGGCTACGATGTAACCACAGAGATACGAACTGGACTGTCACCCTGGGTTGATTGCCACAAGTTGCAACTGTTTCTCAGTCTCAAGCACCTGTAAATTCTATGAGATAAATCGGTATCACATCTTGAAACATCAGAAAGGCGCTTTGTGGGCTACAACAAGTGATGGCTCTGATAGCACACTAACAACTTCCGATGTTCTGTCAGAGACAAACTTCCCTCTCTGGAAACACAAAGTCGTTTCCAAGTTTGTTAAATCTTTTCAGAAATTTAACTTCAAAGTCATCATCAACATCAGGTCCCCTTAGCACCATTTCTACAAGCATTTTGAACTTTCCATAATTGGAATAAACATTTACAATGAAGTATCAACCCGCCTCAATTGTTTAGTCCGAAGATCCGCTCAACACACAACCAATTTCCGGCTCTGTTGAGGAGTAATGTGTGACTGTCTTATTGTACTGAGTTTATAACATCTATTGTTGTTTTTTAATGCCGATCACTGTTGGGCCAGGAATGTGAAAGACATGTCAAAGAACATGTTTTGATGCCGTAATTAATACATGGGTTCGTTACGGACATCAAGGTAAGTTATCGCAAATCTTAATGTTTGTTTAACCTACCTATATTTTACCCGGTAGTCAACACAAGATAATATTCTTTTGTAAATATGATATTTAATTTAGAACGTTAAGCATTTCACAAACAATAGTATGATACTGATTATTTAGCTAAATAAAATACCGTTTCAGTAACAAGGTCCGTTCGAGCAACACGGGTGCTTGAGCCGTCAGTTCGAAGAACAATCGTACTTATGTTGATCGTTCTGATCATAACCACGTTCAGTTGAGACTCAAACGTTCATTTTTGTTGAGCAAGCGAATAGAGCATCGTAGAGTTCGTAGAACGAATGAACAGAACTTCGCAGAGTTTGTAGAACGAACGAACAGAACTTCGAACACGTGACCAAGCGTACAGTTCCAACGTTGAGATCCAACTTCGAGACCACGAGGTGATCTGAAATCTATGGATTTCTTCCCGGTATATTTATAAGCTAAAAGGTTGTTTCTTGTATTGCTCTCACCAGGGAAGCGCGTCATTGTTCAGTTTATTTTTTATGTCCGTGGTTCCCAGGCATTCTTGGCGGGAAGCCTAATTTCTTAGTCTACTTATGATATCTTCGGTTCTGGACTCTTCTGACCCCTTTCGCAATCGCAGGTGCCTGGCATTCTAGAGCCACCCACTTCCTTAGCTTGAGGGCTCAGTTCCTGTCATTCTTGTATCTCGAGCTACTTTTACTTCTCGTGCTTTTACTCTTGATGCTCTTTGGTCAGCTTCCTTCAGCTTGCATAGCCTTGTTTTGTATGTCAGTTCGTTTTGCGGCAATTGTGCATTCTGCTGTTCGTTGCATCATGGGATTATCATAAAATCCTTGCCTTGTTGCTTGATATGCATGTTGTCTCATAAGAATTGCTCACTGCGTTTTCCTTTATGTTCTTTGCTGCATATATATCATAGACTTTTTGTTCTGTGTCGCTTTTTATTGGAATATTGGTCAAGTCGTGTTGGGAACAAAACTTGTTCACAACACATCGCTCGCATTGCTAGATACCGATAGCTGACGCTTCACGATTTTATACTCATCCTTGGCTTGTCTTCGACTGTGAGTGAAAACTTCCGCTTAGATTCTTCGTATTACTGTGCTAAGATGATTGGTTCATAGCCTTCGTATATACTGTGCTAAGATGACTTGTATAACTTTGGAAGTCCATAGCGAATATCAGCAAATGTCTGTTTATACGTTTAGCAACGCACCTGTCTAAACGTCATCGAATTTTTTCTCACAGAACCACGATTCCTATTTTTTGGGTTTTGGGGCCTATATTGATGTAAGATACTCAGTCAATATTATAATATTCGGAAAATTTTGGCAGACTAATTGGATGCTCCACTACGTCGTTCAATGCCTTATTGGGGCCTTCTTGATAAAAAAAATCTTTTTTGATTTTTGTAATTTTGAAAGTAGGCATGTCTATGCTGAAGACATTAACAATATACTAAGGGACCTTTGAACCGCCGAGTCATTGGTCCCGTTCTCTCATGGTTCAAAGGTCCCTTCGGACGCCATTTTTGCATCACATGTCATAACAAAAAGTGCATAGTATCATTTTTCAATCTCTTGCAGTTTCAAAACTCTTTCCTTGAGCATATCACATTTGCAAAAAATCTTTCGAAACAAGCTGCCTGTCATTTGCAAAAACAAAACAACGAAGGCACCAAAATTTTACTTTCTTCCTTCAAAATTAAAATTAGGCCATAAAAATTGATTTAACAGCTATAAATCCTCTAAAACACATACGGGTGACAAGAAAGCAATCTCAATTTCAATACCAAAACCACAATAACACATGTTCACTAGGTGGCGAGAAACAGCCTGTGGTCATTGAGCCCACCCTGGTCAAAGATCCCACATCTCCCCTAAACAAGTTGGCCATTACAGTGAAAATACTTTATCAAATTCACTTCTCTGTTACACCGATATTAAAATATGTCGGCCGTAACCTGGAAGCTAGCTGTTCAAGAAATTGTTTTGGCAAGTTTATATCGCGGATCAAAACGAGCAATATGGACCAGCTATACAACGAAAATCGTTGAGTATCCCATTCGTCACGAATTATATCATCTTCTTCATCGGAGGTAGAAGAAGACTTAAAAGAAGAAAGCTCACCCGCAGCAATGTCTGGGAGTTTGGTGTAAATGGGTGCAGGTATTTTATCACTGAAATCCTGAAATTCTCAAAGCCCTGAATCAAAACTGTATTCTTTGGCTTACTCGTATGTGTCAAGGCCTAATGTTCTTGAATGGCACCGAGTAATTGGCAAACTGCGCGTGATCATCCTCATACACAAAAAGTTAGACAGGACTGGATGCACCAACTGCAGTGGCATTTCCATACTTAGCCTCCCTGGAAAAGCGCAGGCTATGCCAAGTGCCTTGAAAGAAGATGCCGTGAAATAATTGAATCAATGCTGGAGGCTATCCAGTGCGGTTTTCGTCCTGGCCGTAGCACTACAGACCAAACCTTCACTTTCAAGAAATTTTCGAGAAATCGTCGGAGTATGCCAAAATCTACACACATTTTGACAGCCTCTTGAAAGCATAAGACCGTGTTCCTCGTGAAACACTGTGTGAGTTTTGCGGGAGTGCGGTGTTGACGGCCCTCTGTTACTGGCCGTCAAATCGCTGCCCTCCTGCTCAAACGTTTGTGTCCGTGTCGGCGAAGTTAAATCAGTCGGTGTTGGACTCCTACAAGGATGCATGCCGTCGCCACTCCTCTTCATACTTCATATGAATTAGATAAACAGTCATAGCCGAGTCGACGAGTGTGTGTCACTGTTGGGAGCTGCAGAATCGATCATTTGCTTTTTGCAGACGATTTGGTTCTGCTAGCACCTTCTTAAAATCTACTTGATCGGTTATTAGATGCTTGCAACCAGGCCGGAATGAAAATCAGCACTTAAAAAACAAGGTTTTATGTCTTTCCAGAAACCCAAACCAGTGTATATTGCAAGCAAGCGGCAATACACTGCAGCAGGTGGAGAAGTTCAAGCACCATTGGGGTGATATTCGCGAGTAGCGTAAGGCGGAACAGGGATATTGATACACGGATTACTAAGGCACACGCAGTTCTGCGTGAGCTCTGCTCCGATCCTCACCTATGACCGATCCTCACCTATGACCATGTATTCTCACCTATGACCATATATCTTGAGTAAATGTGTAATGACCGAAAGAATACAATCCCAAGTGTAAACGGCAGAGATGGGATTTTTGCGAAGAGCTCAAAGACTTCATGACAACGTGGGCAGCTCTGAAATTCGCAAAACCCTGAATGTGGAGCCACTTCTCCTCCCAATAGAAAGATTCCAGCTATCTTAGTTCCGCCATGTGTTCAGAATGTCCCAGAAAAGATTGGCGAGGCAAGTTCTGCTGGCTACACCTACACCAAAAGAAAAGCGTCCCAGAAAGCGTTTAAGGATCAGGTGGAATGACCACATCTCCGACCTTGCTTGGTCCCGTCCTGGTGTGGAGCCAGCAGATTTTTTTGAAAGTGCTGTTGACCGCGTACGTACGAATCGCGCACATGTTTTATACAACGTGTGGATGTATGTTGAATACAAACAGTTATAACAACTATACAAAAGTAAACTATCGAGAAAAGTATGACTTGCCGTGTGTTGAAGAGAATAATTATAACTTTGTCCAGAAAATGTACACAGTCAAACTAGTGTTAGATTTGCAAGATCTACGCTCAGGTATGAATTACATTCTTTAAATCTTTTCCACTAGTTCTTCTTCTTTCGTATACACTGGACATGACTCCACACTTTGGTCAGAATTTTGGTTTAACAAGATATTCTAAAAGAGCAAGATTGTCTACAACATAGATGTGGCACAGAGGTTTAAATCTGGTGCAACCATGCAGTATGTGGTGTGCAGTCTGCATCTTGCCACACTCGCACAAATCTGAAAGGCGCAGGCCCAATGTTTTCATGTTGGCGGCAAATTGGCCAACACCAGTCCTCAGGCGGATGAGTTGAGCCCAGGCATTTCTGAGGAGGTCGCAGCCTGGTGGTTGTGTATCAAATGCATGTGTGCTGGATTGGAGAGCTGGAGGGGTTGGTGTTGTGGGTGTACCGGTAGTTGACAACAATACCACAAATGAGCGATGAGGTTTTCTGGAGCGGAAATGTTTAGAAGGTGTTTTTTTGAAAGAAAGTTTCGTGTAGGAGATGTTTGGATTGAGGGTTTTGGTGTAAAGTTTCAAGCATGAAGCCCAGGAGCCTTGTCTCAGTTGGGATCATGTCAAATAGAATGGACAAGAAAGAGGGGGATGTGCTTCGTAGTCAGCCAGTGATAACACGCATCGACTCGATGAAAAGTTACGTCGGTGTGCTTGGTGCAGTGTTGTCAACCTTGCGGTTTTCCCGCGAAATTGGGCTTGTTTTTTGTGGAGTTGCGGGTTTCTTTGAAGGCTTGCGGGTTGCTTGTTTTTGGGCTTGTTGTAAATGAAATTTGTTTGTTTTTTGGGCTTGTTTTTGCAGCCTTCTGTTTTGCGGACTGCTTTTTTTCAAATTTTATGGCACTTTTGCTCTTTCAATATACTCCTAAAGGCATATTGGGCGAGTTTTAAAGAAAATTTCCTCATTTTGGGCTTGTTTTTTCGGATTGGCCTCCCTGCTTTTTTGTTTAATTTTCTTGCTGATTTTTTCGTTTTGTTGACTTCTCATGCCAACGGATATTGGGCTTGTTTTTCGGTTAAATTACCTGTTTTTGGCTTGTTTTTCAAAATTACTTGCTTGTTTTTGCAAAATAACCTGGCATCACTGGCTTGGTGTGAGCATCACACTGGGGCACAGTTACTCTGCCGGAGCGAATGTAAGAGCTAGACAGGATGTTCTTAAAGATTTGAAGGAAAATCCCCACGCGACACGGCCAGCCGCTTGAGAGCGCCACTCGCGAGATACTTTCTTCTTGAGCATGTATAAGTGTGTCCTGAACGACAGAGTGTGGTCCAAGTATATGTCGAGGTATGATGGATGTGGGTCGAACTTCACTCTTGCAACCAGGGCTGCGGAGCCGGAGCCCGGAGCCCTGGAGCCGGCCATTTTCGGTGGAGCCGGAGCTGTTTTTAAAATTTGGCTGGAGCCGGAGCCGGAGCTGGTGGTTAATTTAGCAGCTCCGGCTCCGGACCCTTTCTGAGATGCATCATCCGCCACTATTTGCTAAGCGCGCTGAAAAACAAGGCTCTCTGAACTGGCTTACAGCAACAACTATCGTCGATTATGAATTATGACTAAACAATAGCGCTCAGTGATGTACACAACTGTCTAGTCGACACGCTTGCCCGCACTTGGGAATTGCACTGAGATTGTTTACACAGGTCAGTAGTAGCTTATTATCTGTTAATGAGGTTAAGGTTAGTTTCAGTGCTGCCGCATTGCGATTGGGTTACTTGAAGTGACAATTCTCTTCACATGATTTCATGCACACTACTTGCGCTTTCCAAGAATACTGAAACTTGTTTTGAAACGATGTGCATGCCGTTTATTTCTCACTTTTGCAAAATATATCTCTCACTTTTGCAAAAATATCTTATTCATTTTCACAGAAAAGAAATCTATCGTCTAAAATAGCCACAATTAAAGTCTTTGCCGAACGCCGATAATAATTGGTTAAAGCAGATCCCTTGTGAGTTTTGCAACCGATATTATTGATATCGGTGTGTGTCAAGGATTTTGAAAAACAAGAAAAATGGAAAAGTGCATTCGCCCGGTGTCAAACGAAATTTCTGACCTCTGCGAAATTTCTGACCTGTTGTTGTTTTTCAGTTATTTTGCTTCTCAGAATAAAGAAATAACGTCTGGTAATTCATTTTTTGATGTGTGTTGTGTAAATTAAAACATTTTGGTTAGATGTCAGGTACCCACAACAAGCTATAAGTACGGTAATACGTTCCACCATTGAAAATTTTCGGACTTAGTCCTTGACCTCAATTATTTTTCTTTTTATCACCCCAACCCATACCCTAACCCGACATACTTACCTAAACACGTATTCCTAAGCCCTCATAATCAGTTTTATCAATGTATCTCGTTTGTAGAATATTACTCTGTGCTTGCGTACATGATGTGAAGTCAGAAATTTCGCAAGTCAGAAATTTCGCTTGACACCGGTCTGCAGTCTCACAGTCCACACATCGGCTACGCAACACTGTCGCAAAACGCACTAGGCTTTCATGATGATACCGTCTCAAATGACTTTCAAGTGAAGTTATTTGAATATTCTGTAACCACCGTAACAAAAAGCTCAAGCAAATGAGCCTACCAACTAACTCCAAACTTAACTCTTATTCACTAATTTCTGCCGCGCTGCTATTGTGTAGAGGACGAAGATGAGGAACTGTGTTACCGTCAACTAATTCGATCAAAACGTGTAACGCTTTAGAAGCAGGAACATGACCGAGGACGAAAACTCAGATTATCATTCGCGTACTGACAGTTAAGGGCGTACGCAAGAGGGGGTTGGGTTTAAACCCCCCTTGAGCTTGATATTTTACAAAAACTTGATTACCTGCGCAAAGGAGATGAATTGTTTTCGCATACTTTTTGCTTGTTAATTTGTCGAATCAATGCAAATACCACGGAATGAATTTGCATGCAAATTTCAAGGAGCATTGTAAATGGGCCAAAAAGTAATAATTAGGTTTCGGTAGGAATCTGGGTTATCGCCTGCATCCAGAAACCATATCACCACTTTTTGCAGACCTTTCGTCCACCACGCATGTTTAAGATTGTGTTCCGCGATAGTTCACTTTATCCAAAACAATTGCATTTATTTTATAACATGTTTAGCAAAAAGAATACGAAATATAACATGTGTAGCAAAAAGCACTGCATTTAGTTTGTCTGCTAAGGCTAATCAGCCCAAGGGCTGAACGCATTGGCTACATTACCAATTTCTGTAGCATGATAGAACTGTTGCACGAGCTCAAAAACAGCTCTTGTTAACATAGAAGCATTCAGGCATTTGATGATGTCTCAGCAGGAAAAAAATAAAATTAAACTTTGCTTGACTTCTATAAATAACAAAAAATCGAAAGATTTCTTGCGTACTTTATGCGCATTCTCAATTCTTGTGTAGTTTAGCAAGATTCGATTTTTCAAACCGTGGTGTGTGCCAGCCATAGTCCAGCCGCACTTTTTCTATGCTCGACTGCTTGTATTCGACAAGACATTAGCGCACCCTCATTTTGCAGTTGTAAATTGCTCTGGCGAATTGACGAGTGTGTTTTATTCCCCTGTTTTAACGTGCAGCCTGATATTTTTGCAGTTATGAACTGCTGTATCGTAGCGTTGGGTGTATTTTACTCCGATAGCCTAACTTGGAGCGCTAATAGTTTATATTCACTATTCAGTGCAATGACATAAAATAAGGAAAGTGGATGTAGGGAAACATGCGTATTATGGCAACAAGCTTCGCCAAAATGTTGGTTTGGAAATATGACTATGACGTCAAATTGTGACGTCACAAACAGCGCACACCAAATACAAATGACCATCATATGCCATTGAATGAAATCCCCCCATGAAAAGTTTCTGCGTACGCCACTGCTGACAGTTGCCATAATTCGCTCATTCTTCGCAAATAATTAAGTTTAGTTCTGTAGTTACATTGTGTTGCAACCACCAGAGATACTACCAGCCTAGATTAAAGGGCAGGATGTTAGATTTCCATGAACTACATTTAACAATATTCCAAGCCGGTGACGTAGTTACATATTTGCAGGGTTGTCCATGGGACATATTTATCTGTCCCATTCCCATCCCGTAGCAATTTATGCCCGTCCTATCCTATCCCATGGGATTCCCATAGGAATGACATTCCCATGGACAAGCCTAGGGTTGTCCATGGGACGTATTTATCTGTCCCATTCCCATCCCATAGCAATTTATGCCTGTCCCATACCATCCCATGGGACGTTTCCCGTGGGATTCCCATAGGAATCCCAGTCCCATAGACAAGCCTGCATATTTGCCCCTATAAAAATTGGACCCTGACGAGTTCCTCTTCCCTAAATCATGGGTTGATATGCAAGCACTTTTAAGAGCTTCAGCTGCAGACCAAGATGACCGACAGTACCGTAAGCTGCCGTAAGTGCGAGAAAGATAGCTCCGCACACATTTTTGTCCTTGACCGCTTATTCCATGTTCTGAGGAAGACGAACAACTCGGTCCGTACAGAGGAGGGAGATTGGGTAATAGCTCTTTGGAGAGGTTTCTGGTTTCCCTGGTTTCAGCAGGGCTATAAGTAAACAGATTCTCTGCGCCACATCTGGAATACGATTGTTGTGGAAGCATGCGTTGATAAACAGTGTTAGCCAGAGGTGAAAGTAAGCCGGAACGGCCCGGAACGCCGTTCCGGTAAAAGAATTATTGCCGGTACGGCGTTCCGGTTAGAATTTCTAGTAGGTTGGTATTATGACGCTGACGCAACAATGGTGGCACCTGAACTTTAC
>Ga0210059_1009021_pt1 | contig 15631 bp, 12 predicted proteins | sample Ectturendosymbi2_FD_188042 | JGI IMG/M metagenome (GOLD analysis project Ga0210059, IMG submission 188042) | Ecteinascidia turbinata endosymbiont from Florida, USA - Sample 2 (SPAdes) (version 2) | ecosystem: Host-associated > Tunicates > Ascidians > Unclassified | place: Key West, Florida... | reverse complement strand
AGGACTTTTAGGCCACCTTGGCCCACTTTGCCTGGCCCTGGGCGCCAACCGTTAGGTGGTAGTATTTCGCTGAAGTTTTTACTGGAAACTAGGCTACAATCTGAGTCTTTTGATACTTTGGATGACCTGCTGGGGTTTTGGGTTCAAAACTTGTGATGTAAGTTAGTAAAAATATTTGACTAATTAGATAATTAATTTGTTTATTTTAGATCATAAGTTTTGAACCAGAAACGCTAGAAAGTCGATCAAAGGCTCAAAAGACTCGGACTCGAGCTTAGTTTCCAATGAAAACTTCAGCGAAACACTTTGGCCCAGTGGTTGGGCCCTAGGCCAGGTAACATGAGTCAAAATGACCCAAAAACTACTTTACTTATGATGTCATTCACAAAAAATCCGCAACCCCGAACCAAAAAAATTTTTTTTCGAGTGCAATCTACTAGGCTGGGGAATCCGTTTGAGCCCTTGAACAGCTCTCTAGCGCAATCAGCGGAGAAGCTAGGGCGTTGGTAAGGCAACCGAAAACTGCTGTTTTTTAGGCCGAAATCGAAGTACAAATATATCGTACACCGGCTCTCAAAGTGTTAACAAACAACAAATACCAGTTGGCGTAATCTGGTTTAGCAGTTTTTTTCCAGTTGATTTGGACCAATTGGTATACGTATGCTAGCATGCATTCAGAATCAGATTAAAGTGTAAATACCACAAGATCACTAAGATTGCTATGTTTGCTAAGATCGCTAAAATAAAAGATATAGTGTACTGGATTAAATTGTACTGGATCCAATATAAAATGATTTTTCAGGTTGGATCCGCACTGTTAAATTTTTGAAAAGAATATAGTTAGGATCAGAACCATATTTGACTAAATTAATGGAAATAAACTGCAGCGTTTTTGTTGTTATAAAACTGTGACTTGCTTACATTTTGGAGTGAAATTGAACTTGCAATTAACTTCTACATTTTCTTCACTATTAAATTTGATCTGGTACAATTTAATGTCCATGTCTGATCTTAGCGATCATAGTAATCTTGGTGATCTTACTTATCTTGGCGATCTTAGCTGGTCATTCCATGTCAACTGTCCCAGCCAGTCAACCCACCATCTCAAATTTTCCTCAAATTTAAAATAAGCAGCTCATACTTTTCATGCTGATTCAAAAAAGTTAAATTATTTTGAAATTGGTTAAGGCTTTGTAAAGTTATGAACCACAAAATGACTACTTTTTGTGGTCAATGAAGCATAATGACTAGCAAGAAAATAATCAACAAAAACTTGAGAAAAGAATGTCTCAAGTATCTTATCTTCACTTGTGAAGAAAAATTTCAAAAAATCCATGCGCTTACCCCAATTTTGGGGTAAAGAAAATGGGTAGTCATCAAAATCACTCATGCAGGATATAAATTTTAAATGGTAATAACTCAAGCACACCTGCTAGCTATTGGCATGGGCATTACTTCTCAGGGCACGGTAGCAGAATGCTGCCGAAGATGACCCACGGCTACTCACGCTAGGTGTGTTCAGCATGGGATGGGTCAAACAATGCCCTTCTCAGGGCACGGTAGCAGAAATGCTGCTGAAGATGACCCACGACCCAACATACTCCAGTTGAACACCAAGGGGCTCACTGACAACAAGATTTCTGTCATTGAGCAGCTAGCCTATAAGAACAAGGCTTTCATCATCGTCTTACAGGAGACCCACTGTATAACTGGAGACAAGCTAGTGATTCCCAACTTCTCACTAGCTGGGTCAATCCTGAGCAGGAATCACGGCCTTGCCACATTTGTCCACGAGCGATTGGAATGGCCACTGGTCGATTACTCTCCAGATCAATCAGAGATTGAGTGGTTGTGCGTAGACGTCGCAGGTTACAAGATTATCAACATCTACAAACTTACACACTCGCGACTCACTTCAACGACCATCCTGATGTTCCCACACCTCAGTCTGTATATTGGCGACTTCAATCGCCAACATGTCAACTGGGGTTACAGCACAACATCCCCAAACAGTAAGAGCCTGGACTCCTGGGCAACATCCAACAACCTTGGACTGTTGTACAACCCAAAGGAAACAGCCAGTTTCTTCTCTCGCTGTTGGAACGTCGGCAACAACCCAGACCTGGCCTTCGCGAGTTTCGGCCAGGACAGCCGACTGCCAGACAGATGTGTCCTAGGAAAGCTCCCGAAGTCACAACATCGTCCCTCCCTCATAACGCCACCAAGATCAAGGTTCTTGCCCACAGCAATCCGGTGAAGCGTTGGAACTTTCGCAAGGTCGATTGGAAGCGCTTTTGCCTTCTCACAGGTGAGTCCGTCGAGAGACTGCCACCTCCAGACACACCAGATATTGAGAGGGCTAACAAGGATTTTTGCAAGAGCCTACTTTCTGCGACTAAACAATGTATCCCACATGGCCATCGGAAGAACTATGTGCCATGCTGGGATAAATAGTGTGAGACCCTCTATCACTCCTTTATCCGAGCCCCAGTGGGGACTGGCTCTGACAGAGCCGCCTCGTCCCTACTCTCTTGACTACAACAGAAGAAGCAGGAGCGATGGGAGGAAGCTGTCATTTCCATTGACTTCTCGCACTCCAGTCACAAAGCATGGAGAACAATCAACAAACTTACTGGCAGGTCTGGACGCTCCTCTCGCCTGTGCCCCGTCTCAGCAAATTCAATCGCCTCGCAACACATGAAGAACGGGGCACACAAGACCGGCAGCCGCGAGACCGTCAGGCTTGTCAACAAACAGCTGTCCAACCTATGGAAGATTCCAACACCTGAAGGTCACAGTATCTCCGAACCCTTTAGGCCGGAAGAGTTTGCTGCTGCCCTCAGACACCTCAAGTCAGGAAAGTCTCCAGGATTGGATCCATCTTCCCTGAGTTTATACTCCACACCGGGTGGGCTCTCAACTCTTGGTTCTGTGACTTCCTCAATGCATGCGCCAACTCAAAATTCCTAAGATCTGGAGAAGAGCACTAGTAGTTGCAATCCCTAAGCCAGAGAAGCCATTGGGGGACCCTACGGGCTATCGTCCTATATCTCTGCTGTGTGTCCCCTTTAAAATCCTCGAGAGACTCATCTACGCTCGTGTCGAAACAATCACCGACCCACTGCTCCCACAGGAGCAGGTGGGCTTCCGACACGGACGGTCGACCGCAGACCAGGTCACCCTGTTGATGCAGGACATCAAGGATAGCTTTTCAGCTAAAAAGAAGGCCAGAGATGTGTTCGTTGACCTCACAGCAACCTATGGCACCACTGCCTCACCTGCATGCTGCTGCGACTGCTGCCTGATAGACACATGGTCCACATGATCATGGAGATGGTTGGCAATCGCAGCTTTACCTTACCACTGGAAATGGCCAAAGGAGCAGGTTACGATGCCTCAAGAACGGCGTCCCACAGGGATCTATCCTGGCGCCCCTACTGTTCAACATATACATCTCCAACCTGGTAGCCACCAACTCCAGAAAGTGTGCATATGCTGACGACCTAGCAATCATGCATGCTGATGGAGATTGGCAGGCAGTGGAAGGGGTGCTGAGCAAGGACATGGCAACGCTAGGTGAATATCTCCAGGCTTGGAAGCTAAAGCTCAGCACCACGAAAATGGTGTCAGCAGTCTTCCATCTCAACAACAAGGATGCTAAGCATGAGCTGAAAGTCAACTTCCACAGCGAAACCCTGCCCCTCTGCTCCGAACCTAAATATTTCGTAGTAACGTTGGACAGGTTGCTCACGTACCGTCCACACTTGAGTTACTTCACTAGAAGCTAACATCACGCGTCGCACTCCTGAGGTAGCTTGCTGGCTGCGGTCGGGGCGCTGGATCAACAACGTTACGAACAGCCACCCTATCCCTATTTTATTCGACTGCAGAGTCCTGTTTGGTGCCACAGTGCTCACACCCACCTCATTGACCCCACCATCAACGACATCTTGCAAATTGTGACTGGATGCTTGCATCCTACACCAGCGGACAACCTTCCAATCGTTGCAGGTATCCAACCTCCTGAGCTTCATTGCAGTGGTGCCACACTATCTCTAGGACCCTTGCCATGGAGCCTAGACATCTGCTCCACTCAGCGCTCACCTGTCCATTGAGTGCCATTGTACGGCACCTCAAATCTAGACACCCATTTGTACCCGCTGCACAGCAACTCGTCAGGTTCTCTGACAACAACATATGTGTGGCGCAGTGGGTGGATCGTCAATGGAACGCAGAGTGGGCAGACAACCCCACAAGACTCTGCACTTTAATTCCAGACACTGGTACACACCCCCCAGAATGACCCTCCCAAGAAGAGCCTGGGTACGGCTTAACCGCCTCTGCACCGGTGTCGGACGTTTCCGCTCCTGGTTGTACAAATGGGGTATGGCCTCCTCTGCAGCCTGTGAGTGTGGCGCAGAAGAACAAACCGTTGTCGATGTTGTCCTCCAATGTCCAATCCATCGACCTCTGCACGGCCTGACGGTTCTGGATGGTGAGACTAGCGAATGGCTGCTCAACACCTGCCCCGAAATCTAGTGCGGCCAAGCAGTGGATAAAAGAAGAACTTGCTCAAACGAAAGAAGAAGACATTAATTATTGCCTTACATCAATTACATCATCATTATTGGGCATTACATCAATAATTAAAAAAATTATTGCCATATTGCTAAAAGGTGCATCACTTGAAACAAGAGGCCTCTGGTATGAACTGCTACTTCACCGAAAACCACATGTCTCCAAAGGCCTTGTGGGTAATAGGGTAATAAAGCATTGCGGGTAGCAACTTGATTGATATAGTGTAAGGGACAAATGTAGGTGCAGAGAGTTAACATAAGAAAGTACAGTAAGAGGTGGGTTGTACAAATATGTGTAGTACAGATGACTCTTTTAAATCCGTTTTTCTCTACTCAACACCATCACAGACACCAATATTCATAAAAAGAAACCGTTTACATAAAGGAATAACTTGGTGTTTCATTTCTGAAACATTTGTTTTCAACATAACATATATACTGCATTTGCATGTCAAGCGACGGCCCACAAAAACGAGACAGCCTGTTCTGACGTCATTGTACTGCTCGGTTTACATATCTGAAAGTGATTCACGTGTGGCAGACGCGTCGGTAAACATCTTCTATGCAGGCTAGTGAACAAAGGGTTGTATGGAGTTGGAAAGCATGTACCCTGATTACAGATTTCATGAATTTGGCAATTGCTGTTCATGCCTCTCATGAAGTTGGTGCCATGAATTATAGATTATGCTGCACACTGTAAAATCCAACCATAGCAAACGTGCACTGACGTTTACAGCATGCATTGATGTCACATGTGCAGAGGTTACAAGCATACAAATTTCACACAGGTTTCCTAAGCACAATGCTGAAAACCATTGTGGAGATTACCGCTTAATATTGCATGTGTCTGCAAGTGCCTAGGTGGAACTTTTGGTGACACATCAGTCAAAATCTTTAATTTACACTGATATTTTAACTAATAGCATAATGAATGTCACATGAATACAAAACATGGAGTATTTGTTATATTAAATATATCCTATGACATTTTTTCAATGAGCTAGTAAAATAATTATTTATCTTTTACTACTATCACCACTGATGCCAGCAAGTTGCCCTGTTTTTACAATCCTGATTTATGAAGATTAGTGCAACACAAAATGTTCTTACTTTCAAAACAACTATTCCTAACACTGCCAAGCCACTCCAGCTTATCAGTAGCCTATTTAAAATATATATTAGTGTTCAAACAGAGCCTCTTACCGTATGTTGTGCACAGCTTTCAGCCTTTATTATGAATAAGCATCTTCTCAGTAATGTTTCATTTCCAAACAATAAGGGATATCTAAAACTGGCAGATAGCCTACATTTCAAAAAGAATATTTTAGTTACTGTAGTAACTTCTACTTCTATCACCACTGATTGCATAGAATTATGTTGCACTCAATTTTTTTAATGACATGTAAAATGCAGAAGCAAACAGCTTTTAGCAGGGTGGTTTCTGAACATTTGGTTAAGATTCTCAAAATTAGAAATCCTAACACTGCTAACCCGAACCCTAAACTGCTATCTATTGTAAAACTACCCATCCTCGCCAATGTGCCTTTTCAACTGCATGGTAATTATGTTGGTATTACACTTCTAAAACTGAACTCAACACACTAACAGTAAAAATAACGGTGCAGTCATATCTGATCTGGAGACAGGCACTGAATGCTAGCCTAGTACCACGCAAACGAGACCACATACCCTTCATAACGAGTCGTCTTCCTTTCGAGGTGGCTAAAGCATTGACTCGTTCAGGGCGTTGACTCAGCAAATCATGTTCAGAACCAGACCACTTGTTATCCATATATGGTAACAAGACAATGCAAAACTGGCCATGTAAACGTAGTAATTGTGACTAACAGGACATTGTGGTTGTGACAAAATTCTCTGGTTTGAATACAAAGTGCACACTAAGGTATTAATTAATCTGAGATATTGTGAAGAAAGCCTTACTAGGTTTTACAGGAAAAAACTTTCAACAAAAGAAATGTGACTAACGGACATGTCTTTCAATATTATTCAGATTCTAAAATTCCCAGTGATGAAACTTATCAAGTTATTTCACTATGGAAATGATTAGTTTGCCAATGCTTCAGCCAAAAAACTTACCTGACCAGAGAAAACAACTTAACTCTTTGATGTCCGGCTGGTTTCGGGAATTTTTGAAAAAAAAACACCTAAACGCACGTGGCTTTGTGCGGGAATATCTCAGCTCTTGTTCAGGTTACAGACCTGGTCGAAGCATCAAAAGACGCGGCAAGTCTTCTAGTCTGCACAAATTTTTTTCTTGGGGATGCGAGTTTTTTTGAGTGACGTCATAAGTAGAGGACTTTTAGGCCACCTTGGCCCACTTTGCCTGGCCCTGGGCACCAACTGTTAGGTGGTAGTATTTCGCTGAAGTTTTTACTAGAAACTAGGCTACAATCCGAGTCTTTTGATACTTTGGATGACCTGCTGGGGTTTCGGGTTCAAAAATTATGATCTAAGTTAGTCAAAATATTTGACTAATTAGATAATTAATTAATTTGCTTATTTTAGATCATAAGTTTTGAACCAGAAATGCTAGAAAGTCGATCAAAGGCTCAAAAGACTCGGACTCAAGCCTAGTTTCCAATGAAAACTTCAGCGAAACACTTCGGCCTAGCGGATGGGTCCTAAGCCTGGCAACATGAGCCAAAATGACCCCAAAACTACTTCACTTATGATGTCATTCACAAAAAATCCGCAACCCCCAACCAAGAATTTTTTTCCGAGTGCAATCTACTAGGCTGGCCGATCCGTTTGAGCCCTTGAACAGCTCTCTAGTGCAATCGGCTAAGGAGATAGGGCGTTGTTAAGGCAACCGAAAACTGCTGTTTTTTAGGCCGAAATCGAAGTACGAATATATCATACGCCGGCTCTCAAAGTGCTGAGCTGATTTTAATGCACCCAAAAAACATATGCAAATTTGCAGTTTTTTTTCATGTTAGGTACATGGTGTTTGCATAAAAACATTCATTATTGGCTTCTGTTGTTTTTGTAAACAGTGTTTTCATAAAGACTGATGTATGAAAAGTTATTTAACACTTGGTTTTCTTCAATTTTTGGTTTTATTTTCTTTTTCAAGCCTGGAGTACGTTTAAGGTGGAATTGCCCATATATTTCGCAATCAGTCTACTCAGTGAGTTTTCACTTTGAAAAGTTAATCCAAGTCTTAAATTGATGTAATGTAACATTAAATAACTGCATGTCCTCAAGCAAACTAGTTGCATTAGTTACTGCAACGGAAGTACTGGCATTGGTATATATACGAAATGAAACACCTAAACTAATTAGTCAATGCCCAATAGTTCCATTTCAATTAATTAGATTTTCATACAGAAAGCAAAATTTTTCTGCATTTTCACCAAGTAGCTTGCATCTTTTGTTATGTAGATGTTTCTGGCAGTGCTGATAAACAGTCTCTCACTTGGAATGTAGGTGAAGGTGGGTATTTCTTAGCTATATAAATCTTTTAGAAAAGGAAACCTTTCTCTGTGTACTTGTCCACCACTGGAGAGGGTCAGTTGTTTTTCTGTTGGCCAGAGGCTCACTGATGTACAGTCGAAGTTGCTGTTCTGGTTCTCTTTCAGGTTCCTGAGACCCTAATAAGCTTTCATATACACTGTCAACGGAGCTACTGCAACTTGGTTTATCCACATCTAGTTTTTGCTTTGTGTTATCAAATTGCAGGCTGATTTCAGTTTCTTCACTTTCTTCAAGTAACCACGACTTTACATTTTCAAAAGTATCTACAGAGAGAGACTTGTTTTTGAATATTGAATCCAAAAAACAAGAAATCATTGCTTTTTTTTCCAATGTTGGAGAATTCATTTATCTATGCTTTCCAAGATAAACCTTCTCAAAGACTGTATACCTTTTGTTTTCTCAACGATAGATCTTTGAACTTCATCATGCTCTTACTTGTGTTTCATTTCAAATGTAGCCATACAGTAGGTTTGTAGTGTTTTTCTTCTTGCTTAAAGTAGAAGCTTGGTCCTTAACATTACACAATCTGCAAAGTATGCCCAGCCCTTCCACCACAAAAAATTTCACACTTTGCCTGCTATTGCTTTGCTCGGCAAGTTACAGTATTGCAAAGCTCTGCAAAAATGTGGATTAAAAGAAAACTGTGCAGTACCAAAAGTGTCAAGCATTTTTGGTATTAGGTGTTTTCCACGAGAAATTGTTTGGGTACCAAGCAGGTTTTGAGAGTTACTACATTTATATATCCAAGTGTTGTAAAACACCTTGAAACTGAAGTGCTTTGTTTGTTAAATGTACTATTTTTCTTCACAGTGTATATGAACTTCTAATAACATGAATGTATGAACTTCTAATAAAAAATATACAGCTGTTATTCAGTAGAAGTTGGATTTGTATCTACATGTTGTAGACCTTTATCTGCTCTTGAATTTCCTCTGGGTAAAGATATGTAGACAGCTAGCCAAACTGTTAATGATGTGTGTATGATTTTTCATTTCCAGAAAACTGCTTGTTGCAGCATGTGAAAAAGATGCAGTTGTTGTTGTGGATCCTTTGACTTGCAAAATTGTGGATAAAAGAGAGAGAGTGCATACAAAACGTTGCAATACTATAACATTTGTTGATGACAATCTGTTCGCAACTTCTTCAGATGATGCAAATATTGCATTGTGGGATCTAAGATATTTGCAAGATGTAAGCTGTTCCACCATTTTCTATCTCAAAAGATCTTTACTTGGTATCTACAGGATAGATACCATGCCGTGCATGTGCACTAATATGGATTTGGCGTATTTATATATTGGCTGTGATGTTTTTCTTTTCAAATTTCATGTACTTACATTCAATAACTATGAAGATAAATCATGGATTTAACACTTGAAGTAATTGTTTGGGCTTCAATTATTGTGTGCAATTGTACCTTTGTGTCAAATGTAGTTTATATAAACTGCATGCAAAGAAAGGTTATTTAGACATTCAAGAGCGATTTGACCAACCATCTTTTGCAGCCTAAGTCTTGAATGCTTTAGCTTGAAAGGTGTGCAATGCTTTTTTGTTCACTAATCTTTATTTTCAGACTTTTCAGTGTTTCTGGTTCGAAAGTTATGGCCAAAAACACAAAATTTGGGTAAAATATCTGTTTACCCAAACTTGTTTTTTACACAGATTTTGTTTTTTGGCCATAACTTTCGAACTATCAACGCTAGAAAGCCAATCAAGGATTCTGAAGACTTGGATTATAGCCTAGTGTCCAATATAAAGTTGAGTCAAAAAATTGGCTCAAGTTGCAGTTTCTGCCCAGGGTGTGATGATCTTGGACAAAAATGCCAAAACTACCCCACTTATGACGTCACCCACAATAAAAACGAAATCTAAAACTTCCAAGTTTTTTTCAATGCTAACTAGAAGACTCGCTGATCTCTTTAGGGTTTGAATAGATCTCACCCAATTGCCTGGCAAGGTATGGAGTTGCATAAATAACAGTTCATTTGGGATTTTGAAGTGCGAATATCTTGTACACTGGCACCGAAGGTGTTAGGTACAGTTGATATTTCAGAAAAGCATATATTAGCCTCAATCAGATGCAATAGTTACATTCATCAACAAGTATTTCAAACTTCGTTAAAGTTTTGTTGATTGTTCTTGCTTGAAACAATTTACATGTTTCATCTATTGATTTTGTTTGTATTGCCTGTCTGTTGAATACAAATTAAACTAGAACAGCAACAATTATGTTAAATGCCTGTTTTAACTGTTTTATATAAATACAGTTTTTATGAACAAGCCTTTTTGTTGGCTTTACTTTTCATGTCAACAAACTTCTATTGTGTGTAGGAAGTATTGGTGTTGAGAGGTCATAACGGCTGGGTCAAAAATGTTGAGTTTCACAAGCCTACTCAGCAACTTCTATCTGCAAGTTTTGATGATCAGGTTATGTCATGGGATATCAGCAAGTATGTTGCTAGTACCTTTTCACTGTAATGTACTTACTGATTTAAAGTTTAAATATATGGTAGATTTGCACTACAAAATGGACAGATGTTCACTGGTAAAGTGTGATAATCTTGAAAAATTTTTTTGTAGTCCATTGCCAGGTGGTTCTTGCAAATCCCAGTGTCTTTTAAAGTGTCCAAATTTAATGAGAATGAAGATATCTCCTGATGGTGAAAGTATGTACATGAGCTCTATGCAGACTGCAGATTTAATAGCAATACACAATCTTGATGTGAGTTTGCCTTTTTTGTGGTATGAAATGTTATGCAAGTTCATTTCTAAAATGGTTCTTTCAGCGATCTTCGCCTGCCATCAGAAATTGCATTTTTTCTTGTAATAAAAGCACACTACAAGGTGATTTCATTTACCATACTTACTGGACCATAAGGCACTGCATCAAAGATTGAATGCCAGCTGTTCTATTTGCATACATAAGGTGCAGCAGATTATCTGGCACCTTTACTGAAGCAAAACTAAAAGCTGTGCACATTTTTGATTCAGTGTGTGCCAATGTAGTCAGGACACTTACCGAATAATACATATAGCTCTGTGCACAGGAGCCTTACAGAGTAATACAGTCTTTGCTTCAACATTGAGGTATGTGCTAGCTACTCACGGAACCATATGCATTGCTCATTGCGATTGTTGTTGGTTTATTACGTAACACAATGGTCTGTTTGCAATTTTTTGTGATTTTGAACGAACGGGAAAGCCTCCATTAAGACAGGAACAAAACTGTCATGTGGCTAGTGGCAGTCTTCAAAATGAACTATATGTAGCACTCATAGTTAAGCTGTAACTAAAAATTAAGTAAATAGTCACTGTTTACCACAAGGTTGGTTCCAGGTGAGAAAGCACAACTAGATTCATACATTAGGTGCACCACATTATAAGGCGCACATATGATTTTTGAGAAAATTGAAGGTTTTTAGGTGTGCCTTATGGTCCATAAAATACGGTATATTTTCCATATACCGAATGGCCTAAAAGTGCTCAACATTCATATGACAGTGTTTTGCAAATATCGAGCTGGTTGTGTTATCTGAGGCAAGTGTATCTAAACATGAAATGTGGCTAGATCTCATCAAGTACATATCTGTACCAGGACACTTACCCTGTATGGTATTATGTGTTGCTCCTCTGGCAACACTGCTTCCAATGCTAGTGGCAAGTATAATTTTTGAAAAGCTTGCAACACTGTTTCTCAACTCTTTTAGTTGAACATGTGACAGCATGTACAGCAGAGGTCATGATTAATGATAATGAAGTGTTGCATGGGTGAAACTAACACTGACCACAAATAGCCTCTTGTTTGTGGAAAACAATACCTACAGTAACTTAGTTTGATAATTGCTCATCTGCAATATGGTTGTGGTAGATGTTAACAGTTCTGAAGGGTCACAGGTGGATTTTCTTAATGTGTTATCGTGCTCTTCATCTTTGTCATGCGTAAATTATGACATCATTTCTTAAAATATGTGTTTCCATGGAATTCTGTATCTACTATAAAATTAATGAGAATATATTGTTGCAAAACTGACCTTCAACACTATATTAACCAAGGTGTTATTTTCAACATCATGGTGATTTTAAATTCAATTTTTGCAAAATCTGCACATCCTGTGAGTTCACGATTTATTGACTTTTCCTAAAAAAACTACTTTTCAAAGTTAATGGTTGGTGCAATTTTGTTTCATTTTTGTGACAGTTATTTGATCACTTGAATTTTTGCACCCCACCGTTTACCAGTATCATTTTTTGACACCCAATGGTTGATGCCAAAACGAATTACACCCAGATGCCAAAACGAATTACTTGTTTCTCATGGTTCTTTTTTTCACATGTAACTAAGTCGATTGTTTCATGTGTTGACTGAGATGTTTGCAATCTGGTGGCAAACACGCTGTTTTGTTTGGACTTCATTGTTGTTTGTCAGGTTTTACTGCATATAACGGAGATACTGTATAGTGATGCAGACAGGCCAGGAAAAAGTGGGGAATTTGGGAATGTCATTCCAAGGAAATCTGACATGCTTGTGGGAGGTTTTATGCAGCAACATTATCATTTTTTAAAATTTTTATGGAGATAATAAAAAATGTGCGCCAAGCACAAGACGTTTAGCACAGCAGGTCACATTACTCGGCTTTCGGAAGTCGAGCTGTTTGATTCAAAGCACACTCCTTCCATCGTTACCAAAGGTCAAGGCATTCTACTCAAAGCGTACTCCCTCCACGAATCGCAATAGCGGCAAGCACTGTTGGCAAGGTATTTTACTCGGCAGAAAGTTCTTAGTTGTCATACAAAGTAACTGAATCAATGGTGATGCAAGCTTAACCATAGTCTTTGATTACAATTTATAATATTGCAGAATGCAAGCTTGATTGCTTTGTATATTTGTGCTACCACCTATTTCACTGCATAAGGTTGTTCACTCGGGGTCTATTCCTTGGGCTTTGTCACTGGTTTTGTTCCATGTCTGGATGGAACGATTCATGCTGCAGGTGACCTGAATCAAAAACTGACATTCGTAGCAAGCATTCTCTTGACTTCGTTCGCTCATGCTTTACTAGGAATCATCCGTTATAACCCGAGCTGCCCTTTGCATTTAGGCATTAACACTTTCGGTGTCGTGTTAATTCAGGTGGCTCGTATGAAACCAGCCTCTTCACATGTGGTTTTGCACGGGCATAACTCTGGTACTGCAAGCACTAGACAGCTGTTCAAACGCTCAAAAGACTCAGTAAGTTGGTTTCAGATTTTTTATGGATGACGTCATGAGTGGAGTGCTTTAAGGCCACTTTGGCACATTTCACCTGGCCCTGGGCCCAAACCACTAGATGGCAGTATTTCGCTGAAGTCTTTTTTGGAAACCAGGCTACAATCTGAGCCTTTTGATACTTTGGATGACCTGCTGGGGTTTGGGGTTCGAAAGATATGATTCAAAGTAAACAAAATAATTGATTAATCCCATAATTAGAAAATTTGTTTGCTTTGGCTCATAACTTTTCAACAAGAAATCCAAGGCAAGTCGACCACAGACTCAAAAGACTTGGATTTAAACCTAGTTTTTAATGAAAACTTTAATCTGGCGGTTAGGCCCTTGGCCAGGAACATGAGCCAGAATGGCCAAAAACCTACCTCACTTATAACGTCACTCACAAAAAGCCCAAAACCCCAAAGTTTTTTTCATTGCAGACTAGAAGACTTGCCGAATCTTTTGAGAGCTTGAAAAGATCTTTCACACAATCGATAGAGGAGCTATGCTGTTGGTAAGACAACCAAAAACTGCTGGTTTTAGGCCGATTTCAAAGTACGAATGTATTGTACCTTGGCAGGCAAGGTGTTTACGCCTCGGGAGCCGGCCTACGGTATATTCGTACTTGGATTTCGGCCTAAAAAAGAGCAGTTTTCGGTTGCCTTACCAACGCCCTAGCTCCTCCACCGATTGCGCTAGAGAGCTGTTCAAGAGCTCAAACGGATCGGCCAGTCTAGTAGATTGCACTCGAAAAATATATTTTGGTTGGGGAGAGCGGATTTTTTGTGACTGACGTCATAAGTGAAGTAGTTTTAGGGCCATTTTGGGTCATGTTACCTGGCCTAGGGCCCAACCGCTAGGCCAAAGTGTTTCGATGAAGTTTTCATTGGAAACTAGGCTCGAGTCCGAGTCTTTTGAGCCTTTGATCGACTTTCTAGCATTTCTGGTTCAAACCTTATTTAAAATAAACAAATTTCGAATTAGTCTAATATTTTTACTAACTTACATCACAACTTTTGAACCCGAAACCCCAAGACTCAGATTGTAGCCTAGTTTCCAGTAAAAACTTCAGAGAAATACTACCACCTAACGGTTGGCGCCCAGGGCCAGGCAAAGTGGGCCAAGGTGGCCAAAAAGTCCTCCACTTATGATGTCACTCACAAAAAAACCGCACCCCCCAAGCAAAAAATTATTTTTCGAGTGCAATCTATTAGACTGGCCGATCCGTTTGAGCCACTGAACAGCCCTCTAGCGCAATGGGCGGAGGAGCTAAGACGTTGGTAAGGCAACCGAAAACTGCTGTATTTTTTTGCAAAAATCGCCGAAACCAGGCGGCTCTAAAAGTGTTAAGTATTTTTTACCATATAATTCATGTCAGATTAAATTTTTTTTTTCAAGTAACATTTTGCATAGAGCAGTGGTCTTCAACCTTGTTTGTACTGCAATCCAGGGGTGCCAGACAAAAATTTCAATCAAAAGCCAAACAATGCAAAAAAGAAGCCAAAAACGGCCAAACCAACTGTTTAAAGGCCAGAAAAAAAGCCAAATTTTATTTTCGGTGTGGAGATTCCTTTGTCACAAAAAATGTAAATTACAAGAATATCACAATTTTTTCTTCTAAATTAAGATTAAATCTTGCTTGACATTGTACTGGAGCACTTCTTTCTTTTGAGCTAGTTCTTCTAACCACTGCTTCGCTGCACTAGATCTCGGGCAGATGTTAAGCAGCCATTCGGTTGTCTCGTTGTCCAGCACCGTCAGGCCATGCAGTCCATGGGGAGGTCGTTGGATTGGACATTGGAGGACAACATCGTCAACGGTTTGTTCTTCTGCGCCACACTCACAGGCCACAGAGGAGGCCATACCCCATTTGTACAAGGAGGAGTGGGAATGTCCGACACCTGTGGGGAAGCGGTTAAAAACTAAATCTGTGGGGAAGGGTTAAAACTAAATGAAACAAAATGCTATACAGTTGTGTACATAAAAAATCTACTCGCAACCCTACCAAAAATGTTACATGACCCCTTTGGACAGTGTTCCCTCAGAAAAATGTACACTAAGCAAATGTTTGTTTTAGTGCGCATGCAGCTGCGCACCCATGTAGACACACAGGCAGTAAAAGGTTTCAAGCGTTACAAAGGCTATGCAGTATGTGTACGATATTAAATCTGGACTGTTGCAAGTGGGTGAGGTAAAAAAGGCTGTGCAACTTCTGAAAAATAACCGAGCCCCGGGCATCTGCAAGATTACGTCTGAAATGCTTAAAGCTGGTGGCAATAATATCATTCGGTGGCTGACACACATCATCAATGAG
>Ga0210059_1009020_pt1 | contig 15631 bp, 12 predicted proteins | sample Ectturendosymbi2_FD_188042 | JGI IMG/M metagenome (GOLD analysis project Ga0210059, IMG submission 188042) | Ecteinascidia turbinata endosymbiont from Florida, USA - Sample 2 (SPAdes) (version 2) | ecosystem: Host-associated > Tunicates > Ascidians > Unclassified | place: Key West, Florida... | reverse complement strand
TTGCCCATCGCGAGCAACGCCACCTAGTGATACACTCAAAAGCAAATAACTCAGCTGCCCCTTGATGGATTTCAATTATGTTTTTTTTTCAGGCCATTTTACATGTGGGTGCACCTTATATAAAAAATGAGGCATTTTTGTGACATTGGGTTACACCCCTTGTTGGATTATAATGATTTGACCCTTTGGTGTCCGGCTCCTTTTGGGGATTTTCGAAAAAAAACGCCTAAATGCACGTGGCTTTGTGTGGGGATATCTCCGCTCCTATTTGGGTTACGGACCTAGTTGAAGTGTCAAAAGACGCGGCAAGTCTTCGAGTCTGCACTCAAAAAAAATTTTTTTTGCTTGGGGGGTGCATTTTTTTTGTGAGTGATGTCATAAGTGGAGGGCTTTTAGGCCACCTTGGCCCACTTTGCCTGGTCCTGGGCAACAACTGTTAGGTGGTAGTATTTTGCTGAAGTTTTTACTGGAAACTAAGCTACAATCCGAGTCTTTTGATACTTTGGATGACCTGCTGGGGTTTCGGGTTCAAAAGTTGTGATGTAAGTTATTAAAAATATTTGACTAATTAGCTAATTAATTAATTTGTTTATTTTAGATCATAACTTTTGAACCAGAAACGCTAGAAAGTCGATCAAAAGCTCAAAAGACTCGGACTCAAGCCTAGTTTCCAATAAAAACTTCAGCGAAACACTTTGGCTTAGCGGTTGGGCCCTAGGTCAGGCAACATGAGCCAAAATGACCCCAAAACTACTTTACTTATGATGTCAGTCACAAAAAGTCCACACACCCCAACCAAAAAATTTTTTTGAGTGCGATCTACTAGATTGGCTGATCCGTTTGAGCCTTTGAACAGCTCTCTAGCGCAATCAGTGGAGGAGCTGGGCGTTGATAAGGCAACTGAAAACTGCTGTTTTTTCAGGTGAAATCCAAGTACGAATATATCATACGCCAGCTCTCAAAGTGTTAAAGAATAATCCCATTTTGCCGATTTCACAAAAAGGATGTACTACGGTTGAGTGAACATGGTGATGTCATTGAAACGCAAACAATGTTATATTTGTGTGATAAACTCAATAACATGCGCATATCACACAAAATTTGTCACGCAAAGTTTTCTAGCAAACTCTGTCTCTGCAGTGAATGCTGTTACATTCAGTTATAATGAGACGAATGACTGAAATGTCTCTGGGAAAAAAATCCCAGGCGCAAAGTAAAGTTGTATCTAAATTCCATCTAAATTATGAACTGATTTGTCTTTAAAAGGAATATTGCATAAGGGCAAAGAAAGTATGAATGAAAGTTCAGATGTTTCTAGTTTCTGCACTTGAAGAAACAAAGCACAAAAAAGTTATATTAAAACCAACTATTGAAAATGAAAGTGTTAGGTGACTAACCCTACATATTAAATCAAAAAATCTTGATTTAAATTAAAAAAATCAATTTAAAGCAAAAATTTAGATTTTTTTATCAAAAAAATCATGATTTATATCTGCCTTGGTGGCACAGTATGATATTTGATCAGCATTAATGATGAGTGCCTATGATACAAGGAGCTTGTCATGGCAGCCAAACAGATGGCTTGGATGCATTCCTAGTCACAATGGCTCGTGGATATTGTGCAGGTGATGCGAGGTTGTGGCTGATGTTATCCATAATTTTTTTGCTGCCCCCAATCAAAAAACTAAAATTAGCAAGAGTCATTTAAATACCACAAATAACCAGTAGTAACTGAGCTGAATGCAAATATTTGCATGTTTGCATGTAATTGCAATTGTGACCTTGTGTTGTTATGTAATTGTAATATAATTGAGAAATTTGGAACATTATTTGTAATCTGCTTTTTTTTATCATAGACCTAAACGTTTTTGAAATGACCAAAAAATATTAAGTCATTTCGGTCAGAATGTTTGAAAATATAGGCTGAAAAACACTGTTATGGCGAGTTTTAAGACAAGTGTGACAAATGACCGAAATGTTTCAGTGGCCAAAATGTCTCAGCAAAATATGACAGAAATGTTTCAGTGAAAAAAAACAGTTCATAATTATAATGAAACTCAAGTGGTTGAATTAAGTCTGGCCTCAGGTTTGTCTTCAAAGCTCAGTTACTACTTTTCAAAGTTCAGGTCTTGGACTTTTTAACAAAGTTTTGGTCTCATACAAGACAAAAGTCTTGATCTTGAAGGTTGTGGTTTTGACTGCATCACTGGTAATTTGCAAAAAATTTGTTTCTGTTTTTTTAAATTAAATTAGTTTTAAAAAATGTCATTTATTACTTAGTCACCAATGATACTTTTTCTTAAACAGTTTGACAGAAAATGGGGAATGACTTATTATTTTCGATTGCCTGATCATGTCCTACCTGTAATCAGTGAATGTTTTTTTTCAAGATTTTGTACCAGTGACTGCAAGATTGAGACATTTTCAAACTTATGAGACACGGACTTGGTCAAAAATCTGAAGAGTTAACAAGGTCTTTATTTTGTAGATCAGTACTTGAAGGCTTCAGAGTTTTTCAGCTGAAGTTTGTGATGTTTCAGGCACAACATAAACACTTCTGAATTAATGAAAACCAATGTCTAACAGGATCTAAGATAGATTTATTTATGGTTTTCGGTAATCATATTTATTATTGTTATACTATGGTAGTAAGTTTATTTTTAGTACTTGTAACAAAGTTCAATATTCCAACAAACTTTATTCTTTGTGTTTATTGCAGAAGTAGTTGCAGACTGTATTATGGTTTACCGTACCATGATGGAAAAGCTGTGTGGGCAGTGTGCTTGGTTAGTTATAAAAAACAGTCACATTTGTCTTTTGGGCAAGTTTTCATTACCTTTGATTTCTTATAGTAGTATTTCGCCAGTTCGTGGTTATAATGCTGGAATCAAGCAATTTGGAAGCACTGACCTGGAATCAAATGTGATAGCAGAAATGGAAAAAAAGTGCCCAGAAATTTCAAATATAAGCAGGAATGAACTTCAGAATCGACTAATGAATTTACTAGGACATGTCTCAAAAAACGATGTTCGAAAAATTATGCTAAAACATCCCAGAATATTGACAATACCACCAGAAAAATTTAATGAAGGAGTAAACAGGCTACAAAATACAATTAACATCAAAACTACTGAAATGCGAACTGTGTTTTCAAAAGCTCCCTATGCTTTTGTGGAGCCAATTGAAACATTACTGCAACGTGTTGACTACTTGTACACAAACATGGGAACAACTAACTATACTATTGAAGAGTTTGTTCTGGTTGTAAACTGTACTTTGCATAAAATAAAGCTTCGTCATCAGTTCCTTTCCAGAAGGGGCCAGTATTTTACTCCAGATAAAGAAGGCAGAACTAAAATTTCTAACCCTAGACTTTGTGAAATATTAGATAAGTCAAAAGAAAGGTTTTGTTCAGAAGTTGCAAAATGTACAGTGGAAGAGTATGATTTGTTTAAGGATTTGTTTGAAAAAGAGATGGACATTCTACAGAAAAAAATGCAAGGTGATGAACCAGATGTAGATGAACAACCTGAAGGAAGAAGTGACTTTGCTGACATTTTACTCACACACTTGCATGGTACAAGAAATGAGGATGGAAGTTTCTCTAAAAATTAAGAATTTATGTCAACCAAGGATACTTTCAGTATGGAATGCACTTTGTGATTTCATTATTATTTATTTTTGTATTTTAAACAAACTGAAAATTTTCCTTATGCCATTGAATAGCAAACTTATGATTTTACATGGTATTGTATCACGTTTTTCCTCAAAAAGATGTGATAGTTCTAATGTTTCTGGAGCAAATGAGGCTGTGTTTATTCTTAACACCTTTGCTGCTGGGTTAGTTTTACCTTTAACACTTTGATAGCCGGCGTACGATATGTTCGTACATAGATTTCGCCCTAAAAACAGCAGTTTTTGGTTGCCTTACCAACACCATAGCTCCTCTGCCGATTGTGCTAGAGAGAACAGCTGTTCAAGGGCTCAAGTGGATCGGCCAGTCTTCTAGCCTGCACTTGAAAAAAATTTTTTGGTTGGGGGTTGCAGATTTTTTGTGAGTGACGTCATAAGTGAAGTAGTTTTGGGGCCATTTTGGCGCATGTTGCCTGGCCTAGGGCTCAACTGCTAGGCCAAAGTGATTCGCTGAAGTTTTTATTGGAAACTAGGCTCGAGTCCGAGTCTTCTGAGCCTTTGATCGGCTTTCTAGCATTTCTGGTTCAAAAGTTATGATCTAAAATTAACAATTTAATTAATTAGCTAATTAGTCAAATGTTTTTACTAACTTACATCACAACTTTTGAACCAAAAGAATCGGATTGTAGCCTAGTTTCTAATAAAAACTTCAGCGAAATACTACCATCTAATGGTTGGCGCCCAGGGCCAGGCAAAGTGGGCCAAGGTGGCCTAAAAGTCTTCCACTTATGACATCACTCACAAAAAATCCACACCCCCCAAGCAAAAAATTTTTTTAAGTACAGATAAGAAGACTTGCCTCATCTTTTGACACTTCAACCAGGTCAGTAGCACTTACTGGACCAGAGAAGCAAAGCCACGTGCGTTTTGGTGTTGTTTTTTTGGAAATCCTCAAAAGCGGCTGGACGCCAAAGTGTTAAGACCTGTGTGAGCCACTAGTTAACCATAATTTTGCAATTCCATAACTTGCTAGCTGATTGTGCTAGAGAGCTGCTCAAACCCTCAAAAGGTGCAGTGAGTCTTCTAGTTTGCATTAAAAAATGGAAAGTTTTAGATTTTGGATTTTTTTGGGTGACAGCGTAAGTGGGGTAGGTTTTAGGCCATTTTAACACAGGTTACCTGGCCCTGGGTGTTAGTCGCTAGAGGGTATTTTTTGACTCAAAGTTTTTTTGGAAACTAGGCTATAATCTGAGTATTTTGAGCCCTTGGTTAGCTTTTTAGTGTTTCTGGTTAAAAAGTAGTGGCCTGAAAACAACAAACTAATTGATTAATTATTTATTGATTTTTTTGTTAAGTCATAACTCTTGAACCAGAAACCTTAGAAAGCCAATCAAAGACTTAAAAGACTCAGATTACAGCCTAGTTTCCGATAAAAACTTGTCAAAAAGTTGCCATTAGTGATTGGTGTCCAAGGTCAGGTAATCTGGGCCAAAATGGCCTAAAACCTACCCCATTTATGACATCACCCACAAAAAAACTGAAATCCAAAACTTTCCATTTAAAAAAATGCAAACTAGAGGACTTGCTGCATCTTTTAAGGGTTTGAATAGCTCTCTTGGCACAATTGGTTGGCATGTTACGGGGTTGGAAAGTAGCATGAAAATAGTGGTTCACGCGCGATTTCAAAGTACGATTATCTCATGCACTGAGAGCGAAGGTGTTAAACACCAAATTTTATCAAAATATTAGGTATTGGTAAACCTCAATCAATTTTCCTAACTGCATTTCTACACCTTATTTTGCTTTGAGTTTGTATTGATCATTATGTTTATGCATCATCTTTACCTATTCTGGGCGCAGTTTTAAAATTGGTCAAATTCTTTTCATCATATGAGCAGTTCTTTCGACCCACTACTATGCCACACGAGATCTCAGGGCAGGTGTTGAGCAGCCATTCGATTGTCACATCATCCAGAACTGTGAGGCCATGTAAAATTCTTTTACAGTGGGCTTTTGTGTCTCAATGGATGAAAGCAATGCAATTGTTTATTATAAAAATTTAAGCTGTATAAGGTCTAGGTCAGCGGTTCTCAAAGTGGTCGATATAGACCCCCAGGGGTCAATTTGACCACCCAAGGGGTTGATAAAATAGTCATGGGATCAAATGGGGGTCACTGAATGACTAGGGGGTTAATGAATAACTGCTGGGGTCTACTGGAGCAATGAAGCTACCAATTCAAAATTATTGTTAACCGGGCAAGGAATGCAAATGGCGTTTTTCAACAAATCAAACAAAATAAAGAGGGCTGATCACATCTCAGCTACAGTAGTTTAAAAGTACATTTGATTCGAATCAGTGTTGCCACTCTATATTAACAATTTTCCCCTACAATAAGGATGAAAAATCTCTACATTTCCCTACACCATCTGACACAAAAACGCAATCATCTTTAGCTACTGTACAAAACATCTAGCCTTGAAACATGACATACTATATACGTTGCATAATTAAGAGTACAAGATCAAAATTACATGTGCAAAACAAGCATCATTACATTACAGAAAGCACCACTGCAGAACCACATGCCAATTTTTTTCAAAAAATATTATCTCAATGTTTTCTAATATTAGCCAGAAGCTTTCGCAATAGCATAATCCTTGCAACTCTCCAGCAGGGCGGATCCAGCCCGTAAGTTGAGGGGGGGCAATTTTAGTAATATTTGGCAGTCAAGTGTCTTTCCAAATTGTACAATATCATGGTGAAAAAAGTTACTTTGATAGGTTTTAGGAGGGGCGGTTGGGGTGATGCCTCAGTTTGTTTTTATTGTTATTCAAGTGAGAGAAAGTTCTTTCAACCTCAGCAGTGCTATGATGTTAAGCAGTTATCAACACATGGTATAATAACTGTACTTTTCACTGTAGAGTATGAGCATTGTACTTGTACTGCAGTCTTTGCAAATTGGAATAGACTAGGCTGCACCTAATAGGCTAAGCCTTGGCTTTCACTCAGAATGGAATTCTAGCCACCAGAAACTTAGCCACACTGCAGTCCTTATGTCAAAAGTAACCCAGTACCAGTTGAAGACTAGGATTTACTGCCTTCCAAATTGGAAAAAACGCATTTTCTAGTGCGTTTTGCAAGTGCACTAATTAATAATAAATTATTGACAAACACGTCCATGAAGTATCACAAACTAAAGGTAGAAACAAAGCGATAAAAATTCTAAACACAAAAATCCCTACGCATCCCTACAAAAATGGTGATTTTTCTCGTAGGGATTCCCTACTCCCTACAAAAGCCTAAAAATCCCTACTGTAGGGATTTTTCCCTACAAGTGGTAACATAGATTTAAATAGTTTTTTAATTTATTGAATCATCCATTGTGATGACATTATGAAGAAACAATATTGTACTGCATGTGTCACAGTTCGGTAGTTGTTAGACTGGTAGTACAGCAGTAGGCTACGCAGTAGGACGGATAACAATTCCTTGTATTAGTAACTGTTGGGCTAGGCCACGAGGTCTACAGAAAATTGTATAGTTTGGTTGGGGGTCAATGTGCAGAAAAGTTAGAGAACCACTGATCTAGGTCCACCTGGTTTTCAGAAGACTGTCAAATATTTTCCACTTTCATTACTTGTCTTCACTTAATAAGCAGTAGTTCCTAATTAGGGATGCTTGCATCTTCTACAGAGGTGAGATTAGACCTTTCTGGGGTGCAAAATTTTCTGATAGATGACAGCCAAATTTGCATCATTATTGACCAAATTAAACAAGCTGTAAGAAGGGTAGAAATAACTAGGATACAGTCTGGGCTGCTATACCATCCTTTTGAGATCTGTCCTTATTTTGAAGATCTGTGTCTTAGAAAATTTTTCTGTCCGTATTTGTAAGAAATGTCCTTATTTTGACATGAATCATTTTTGTCTTTTTAAGTCAAAGTTTGCCAAATTTCGTGTCGCTCAAGTCCATCCTACAAGTAAAAGTAAATTTAGACAAAAGCTGCAGTGAAATGCACCAGGTAGCCTCTAAGGATAAAGCATTGGTAAGCTGACCATTTCCAGCACACAATATGATTGATAACTGATTATATTTCCTTCAGCAATTTCTGTTCCATGTTGTATTTTGTTTCCCGGTTTGCCCTTATTGTTTAGTCCAGGTCGATGGCAACCCTGGATATAAATGATGTGTGTCAAATTTTGTTTTGTTGTCAAACACAGTACGAAGACAATATGTTTGAATAATGTATTATAGTATTTTATAAGGCTTTGACAGCATTTAATACTTTATTTTCCACCCTAAATCTTTGCGCATTTTGTTCAAATCTGCCATATATTTGTGGAATTTTTTGCCAATGTAGTCGTGGCCAAAAGTTTAAGACCAAAGTCGATTTTTATGTGCGAAGCTACTTGTTCCGCAGTATTGCATCAAAAATCTTTCGTGATTGCATCATCCTTTCTGGTAAGCGAGAGTGTGATGCAAGAGACTGTTTCAAGTCATAAACAGTCAAACATTCAGCAGTGAGGTTGTTTTTTTTGTTTTTTCGTCATTATTTCCTTGCCTTAGAATGGGTAATAAACGGTCTCTCTATGAGGCACAGCAAGCTCAGATTGTGATTCTATGCCAGGAAGGATACACTGAACGTGCAGTAAGTGAACGCCTTGCAGTCAGTAAAACAGCAGTACATCAGGCAGTGGTCGAGTTCAAGAATTGTGGATCTTATTCAGATTGTAAGAGGAGCGGTTGTCCACAGAAAACCACCCGACCACACAATATTTTGATAAAAAGATGTGTCGTGAAGTCTCCTACATCTTCAACTAAAAAGAATCGAGCGGAACTTTGGGAAACTGGTTCGAGAATCAGCAGAAGAACCATCAGTTGCCTCTTAACTGACGAATTTGGCCTCAAATCCTGGAAACCGGCTAGAAAACTGAGACTGACCCCTGCAATGAAGTTGAAGCGCTTGCAGTTTGCGAAAAAATAGAAAGACTGGACAAGCCAGCAATGGTCCAGAGTTTTGTTTTCCGACGAAACAACAATTCAGCAGTTTGCCTTGAGGAAGAAAACTGTGATGAGACCACCAGGAACTCGGTACAAGGAAAGATTCACATAGCAAACCATGAAACACCTGCCGAGTGTGTTGATTTGGGGAGCGATTTCAACCCAAGGAACGACCGGCCTATTCTTCCTCCATCCCGGAACCACCATGAATGGCAAAAAAATATCTGGAATTGATGAAAGAGAAGTTGGAGTTACACATGGCAGTGCATAATTGCAAAATGTTTATACACGACGGAGCGCCATGTCATCGGGCAAAAATCGTCCCAGACTTTCTCAAGATGAAAAATATCAAATTGTTGGAATAGCCGGGAAATCACCTGGACCTTAATCCAATTGATAATTTCTGGACAGAACTGAAGAATAGAGTTGCTGAGAAGCATCCAACCAGTCTTCCATCGCTTATTAGGACCATCAAGTCATCCTGGGTTCTCGACATGCCCACAGAGCTGTGCCGAAACCTCATCGAGAGCATGCCGAGATGGATCAGGGTGGTGTTAGAGGCCAAAGGAGGACATACAAAGTACTGAATGTTGATATTTTTATGTAAAATGGATGATAATACAGTATATAAATATGATGCCTATCTATGAAAATTATAGATCGGGAACACCTGTGTACTTTCATTACGCTATGGGATCAAAAAATTATGAAATTTCTCTGTTTGGTCTTAAACTTTTGGCCACGACTGTATATATGCAGATTTTTGTGCAAAAGGCAAGCTATTGCTGCCAGGATGTGAAAATGATTTTTCTTATGTAGTGGTAACAGCAGGTTTTTTTAAGGCGTTTTAGGGACCCAATTCAGGTCCCTAGAATTTCCAATCGGGTCCCTAGAACCAGAGAAAATTATCATCGGGTCCTTGGGTCCCTAGAATCAGAGAAGTCGGGTCCCTACAAATCCAAACCGGGTGCCTAACATTTTCCTTAAAAAAAACCTGGGTAACAGCCTGTGAATTGAATTATGAACTGTTACCTGTGCAATCTGCTAAGCTACAGAGCACTTGTTTGTTCCTAGTATGGTACTTTTGCTTCAGAATTCTGACTTTGACATCATCTACATTATCATAAAAAATATGGCTTTTAAGTTTCAGCAATGCCATGACTTGACAATTTGAGTTGTCACAAGTTACTGTATTGTATTGTTTGAAGCCACTTGCTTCATGAGAATCATGATGTTGTATTTTCTTACTGTATCTTATGGAATTAGAAAATGCTGGTATAATGTGGGGTTTGATATTGACTTGGGCTATTGGCGGCTTTAACTTTGTCTGTGGTCAACATGATCAGCTATATCAAACTAGTTTGCCAAATATATTGTTCATATTAACGGATGACCAAGATGAAGTTTTAGGAGGAATGGTAAGTAATAAAGATGTAATGTGTCTGTTAGTAGTAAAATGTGGTTTCACCTTTGTTGGTTCTTGCAGTTAACTATTGTTATGGCCAGCTTGTTCTACAAAAATGTTGTTCTATTTAAAAGCCAGTGTGCTTTCCTGCTGGTGAATTCAATATGAATGAAAAATTGTCAGAAAAGTGTTCTTCGGGATCTGCGTTTATTTATGAGAGGTAGCAGTTTCCAGAAGAGTGTACTATCAAGTTTCACAGATATGTAGCAAAACATATATTTGCAAGTGACTTAAGATTTCATTATGCAACTGCAGGTTGTTATGTTATACAACAAACAACTGTTTTTTAGGTCACAATTTTCTTGGTAATGAGCTAACTGTTACTGTTAGACTACTGGTGGTCCACCTGAAATTTCTAGTGGTTCACAGAGAGTTCCGTAAATCCTCGATAAAACGGTCCTGCAAATTGTAATGTTTACAGAACAATAAATTTTCAGTAGTTGTTCAAGTTTCGACTAGTTGTTCATGAGTCAGCATAGCAAGATGGTCCATCGAATATTTTTTTAACATGTTGGGAGCCGATGTACGATATCCTCGTACTTTGAAATCCCAGTTCAGGATAAAAAATCTCCTTACCCAAACTTGTTTTTTTACGCAAAGTTTGTTTTTTTGGGCCATAACTGTTGAACCAGAAATGCTAGAAAGCCAATCAAGGGCTCTAATGACTTGGATTATAGCCTAGTTTACAATAAACACTTGTCAAAAAATTCACTCTTGCGGTTAGCGCCCAGGACCTGATGACCTCGGCCAAAAATGCAAAAGCCTACACCAATTATGACATCACCCACAAAAAATCCGAAATCTAAAACTTTCCGATTTCTTTTAATGCAAACTAGAAGACTTGCTGCATCTTTTGAGGGTTTGAACAGCTCTTTAGTTCAATTGCTTGTCAAGTTATGCAGCTGCAAAAACTTGCCCAAGTTGGGCAAATTATGCCTTTAAAAGTGAAAATCGACCTGGCACTGAAGGTGTTAAATAAAACATGACGTTTTCTGATACAGCCTGGGTGATTTGTGAAGAGTGCTGCTATAAAGCATTTTATATATTTAGACTCCAATGAAGAATGTTAAAGAGTTACTCCAGGACAAAGGTGTTACTTTTAACAACATGTTCACACCCACACCATTATGCTGCCCCAGCAGATCAAGCATTCTAACAGGTATATAGTTGTTTTTTGTCTTTTTGTGCACACTGTTAAATTGTTCCTTTAATCTAATTTGTTGATTTGTAGCAACATCCTACATGTTTGATTGTTAACGTTTTGCTGGAGCAATTTTCTGTAACCTGTTGTTGCAAATTTGCATCCACATATGTTGGTACATATTTTGTATGTAGGTCGTTATTCCCATAATCATGATGTTGTCAACAACAGCATCAGTGGAAATTGCAGCAGTTTGTTCTGGCAGAAAAATGTAGAGATAGATACATTTGCTGTACATGCTCAAGCTGCAAAATATAAGACCTACTTCGCTGGAAAATATCTGAATCAGGTTGACACTTGATTTATTTTTATGCTGTATGTCTCATGTATATGCCAATGACAGGTAATTCGGTGATGTGAAATGTGTAACAGTGTCGCTATTTTGAACATTATCATTTTAATTCGTTTAGAATAGTCTGCTATTCTGTTACTCTTGTTTCAAACTTTTTTTTCGGTCATAGACCAAAACGTTTGTGAAATTACGGAAGAAATTAAGTCAGTTTGGTCAGAATGTTTGAAAATATAGGCTACAAAACACTGTTATGGCGAGTTTTAATACAACTGTGAAACAAATGACCGAAATGTTTCAGTGCTCAAAATGACTGAAATGTCTCAGCGAAAAAAAAACAGCTCTGGGGGTACATGTACCCAGTTTGGGAACCTCTGGTATATACCAATGGTTGACAAACTGGTGGCTTGCGGGGCGCATGCCGACATGTTTTGTGTGGAACTTCTATCTGAATAGTAATATCTCAATTTTATAGAGAGATGTTGCTTCGTATTTAATGTTTTTCTTTTATACAATGTGTTTACACGAGTTCGTAAGGTTACCAGGGATTCTACGCGACGTGATAACAAAGACAGTGAACCTGAAGCTCAATTCAGGCTATTCAAGTTTCCAAAACAAAATATAAAATTTTTAGAGACATGCTGTCAAAAACATTCTGCTTTTCCCTAAAAAATTTCAGTCAATGCACTCTATAGTTGAGTTTTGGTGACAGGTTCTGGAAAGTAAATGCCCTGAACTTCAGACTAGTGTACGACTCATTTCTGGATTTAGCACGACATATTGCTGTTAATTTTTATTCTCTGTAATGAAGTTCTTAAAATCAAAACATCGTGCAACCCTAACGAATGAATACTTGGGAGAATTAAGTGGTGCGGTATAGCTCGTACAGCAACGCATCGTCCAGATTTCGGAGAATAGCAAATAATCCCAAACCTTTTATTGATAAATAATGCGTTTGTTGTGTTTCAATTACTGTAGGTCAGTTTATGTAATACTTGCATTGTTTACCGTGTTTGTGTTGACCCTGCAAACTGATTTTGCGGTTTGCTGGTGCTTTTAGTTTTCCGCAAATGACTCCATTGAACAAGTTTGCCCACCCCTGGTATGTATTTATGCGCAGTGTTGCCTCAAAGGTGCACAGCTGCGCAATCGCGCAGTACCACCAGACATTTCCGCAGCGCTATCTCATTCTCGCGCACTTCCAACATTCTAAATTTAATACGTTGTATATGTATCGCATAGCCCTTTCAACACTTGGAACGCTTCACTGTTTGTGTGTCTGCATATGATTGCGCAGTTGCATGCGCTTAGTGCGCAACAAAACAAATATTTGCTGAGGGTAGTATTTTCTTGGAGTGAACACTGCTTATGCGTTCGTGTAACCGTATCTTATACAGTGTTCGCACGTGATTGCATGCACAATGACTTCATCGTTGTCTGGTGACGGGATGGGCCATAGTGTTACGATCGGAAAGTCCGAGCAGCAAGCGCGCAATGCTTCACACTGGCAACAAGCAACAATAGAGATCACCTGACAAGATCACTCCATTATTGCTTGTTCGTCCCACTTGCATATTGTTATTCTTAGCGCACATCCCATTAGTCTCGCACATTTAACACCGCGCCTACCGAGTGGTTCCGACATTAGTAAATTATCCTAACTTAAAGCGATCTGTTGACGATGCTAAGAATAGCAATACATTATTACATTTGTGTTTTTCAGTATGGCAAACAAGTCGTTGGTGGGCCTAAGCATGTTCCCCCTGGATGGAATCAGTGGTTTGCCTTGGTACAAGCATTCATTTTTTTCTGATTGCAGATTGTAGTATTATTGTACAATTTTTGTTGTGTGTTCATATTTTTCTAGTGATTTCGCTCGTAATTCATTTTTTAATTATCAGAACTCAGCGCAAAGCATCTGCCTTTGAACCACTAAGGTCCACTGTCATTGTGAGTCTGGTACTGTTCTTAGGCATTAAAATGTCGTTTTTGCTTGAATATGAAATATGGACCTGCAAATTTTGTAACTAGTGTTTTGTATATAATTAAAGTAATTTTTTGTATGGGAATGTATGAAAATACTAGAATCAGTGAACTTATTTAATATGGTGCGTGTAAACGTGGTAATGTGCAGCCTCTTTGCTACTGGTCTATCCTTGATTGCGTCGTACTCTTTTCTTCCTGGATGTAACGGTTAGAAGTAGTTTTTTACGACTTAGCCAGCATAACCTTCCTTCGAAATTTTCATCTTGATTTGTTAGACTCTGGGACATAGCGTTTCCTGATCAAGTTGACGTGCTTTACCAGGGGAAGGAATGAAAACAGCGCTTTTATATCTTTTCTTAACTTATGCGTGTAAAACGTGTTTGTTTTCATGCCTTGCACCAAATTTTGATGGAAATAATGTTTTTCTGTTGAAGGCACTACGTTGATGTTATCAACTTCCAACTGTTTCCTCCTTACGTCATTTTGATTAACAGCGAGTTGAAAAACAATTTGATGTAGTCCTGTGCTTTCTTTGCGTGCCACCTGTGTAGCAATGAGCTACATTGTGGACTTTCTGATCAAGTTTTTCATTTATTAACAAATGCAATGTTAAAATTTTAATCTGAACATGCACCCATTGGGAAAGAAGAGTTGAAAAACGAAAACTGGTTATGTCGATGCGGAAGTGCTGCCGTAGCTTCATTCCATCTACGCAGCACACAGAGTCGAATGCTGAGTCGTCATCTTGTAAAAAGCTTAACGGATTTGGGCACCAGTCCCTTTTGCAACTCAGAGCTTTCCTGTTAATTGCTGTTGATTGGATCTAGCTTGTCTAGTGCTACTTTCATTGTTTTATCTTTTCAGGTTGGTAACTCCAAGTACTACAAATATGTCGTCTCAGACAACGGCAATCCCGTTAAGCATGGACATTCCTACACCCACGACTATTTTACGGACCTTCTGGTTTGTTTGTTCGCGTCGTTGCATGTTCAAGTGATTAGTTGCCGCCATTGTTACCACTTTTGCATTCTTTCAGGCAAATAAATCCAGTGAATTTATTCGACTCCACGCAAAAGAACATTCAACGGATCCTTTTTTGTTAATGGTATCGACTCCTGCACCACACAGCCCTTGGGATACTGCACCTCAGTACGAAAATGAATACGCCAATTCGTCAGCTCCTCGGGGCGGCAGTTTCGACGTCAGCGGAAAGGTTAGACCCCAGTTGCACGCTGTGACAGTATCTTTTGATTGCTGCCGTGTCTTTCTTAAGCTGGGCACGCACGATAGGGTGCAGTGCTTCTGACGCGGCGTCACAGTATAGTTGCTTTCTTTCCAGGGCAAGCACTGGTTGCTGAGACAAGCTACGAATCCTATGAAACCAAGCTCAGTAACTTATTTAGACGATGCGTTCCGAAAAAGGTGGCGAACATTGCTTTCAGTTGACGATCTTGTTAAAAAGGTTGTGACTGATTTGGACGACACGAAACTGCTCGACAACACGTTCATAATTTATTCTTCCGACAACGGATACCATTTGGGTAAGCCTTCTTGACGTTACACATATTCTGTGTGACAGGTACTGCAGAAATGCTGGCACTAATTCTCTTAACCATCACGGCGGCAACTGGCGCAGCACTTTGTACTTTATTCTAGGAATCTTGTTCCTGAAGTTTTTCGCTAGTACTTTTTGTCCAGTGCTCGTGTGATCAAACAACGAATTTGCGCTGGAAAGAGTGATTCAATGATCAACATACACACATCAATGAAACAGATCTGAATCACTGAATGACATGGCGAAAATAACGACAGAACTTTATGCTTCGAAAGTTTTCAAGAGGTATCGCAGTAGCGAGATTTATGCGAACAGAGCAGTGTTCAGTTCCAAAGCCCATGCGTTTGTGTCTGGTACAAGTGAAAACAAGCTCTCTCTTTGTCCACATCGCTGTTGCGGTTAGATGGACATTTTTCTATGAAGTGCTTCGTGGTTGGTTCGCCGGTTGGAAGCGGGCGTGACTGCGATGAATACCAAGGTTGCGGAGTGGGAGGTAAAAT
>Ga0210059_1009019_pt1 | contig 15633 bp, 9 predicted proteins | sample Ectturendosymbi2_FD_188042 | JGI IMG/M metagenome (GOLD analysis project Ga0210059, IMG submission 188042) | Ecteinascidia turbinata endosymbiont from Florida, USA - Sample 2 (SPAdes) (version 2) | ecosystem: Host-associated > Tunicates > Ascidians > Unclassified | place: Key West, Florida... | reverse complement strand
CACTTTTGTATCCTTTATAATTCTAGTATTGGAAGGTAAATGACTGAGCATTATTGCAGTTTTATGTTTTTTTCCAACTCTTTGTAGTTGACTTTGGAATGTCGGGTTCCTCTTCAGTTGGAGATTCGTGGCGGGGGAGTGTCAGTTGATGATCTTACATCAGACCAACGATATCGATTTGACCTAAAATCAAAAGTTGAAAATAGTAACCTTACATTGCAATATTACAGGTAATAAATTTCTTTTCTGTTATTCATGATATTTGTGCTTTCATTACGAAAAGCACTCTGAAAACTGCTTTTCAGGAAAACGGTTTTAGTTTTTTACATGGAAAGTACTTTTTAGTTCCTTTACTTTGGGGTTGTAGAATGCACAACCAGACAAAGTTGAACTGACGTTGGAGAAGTCTACAAATTGTTTCTAAACAGACGTCTCAGTTAAAAATGATATTTTACTTTTTCTTTTGAAGCTTTTGATTTAAAAAAGGCTCTAAACCGCGAAGAAATTTAAACAACTGAGCCAACAAAACTACTACATGTAAACTCATTTGTGACACTTGAAAGTATTTGCATATCCACAGCGTAGTACTTGAAAATGTATCGCATGTGGGCCATTCTGTGTCAATTCTCAGGAAGTGGTCAAGGCACTCTCTCCAATTTTCCTGAAATTTTACTCAAATTGTCATTACCCCATGTGATGAACATCTGCAAAATTTGAATGAAATCTTTCAAGAAATGGCATGATTATAAAGCATTTTATTTGGGGGAGACGTAGCCGGGGGGGAGCTAATTGTTCATATTTGGCCATGTTTAAAGCCTTATTACTGCCAAACTACATTAGTGAACAACTCCAATTTTTCAGGGATGATAGTAACTTTGCCAAATATTGAAAAAATAACATTATCTACATTGTGACTTTCAAAGGTCATGGACCCCCAAAGTTGACTGTTTCTAGCTCTTGCTTCAAATTTTGGAAAATTTTCAAACCTCGCCACGGTTTTATTTCTTGATAGTTTTCGCTCATATTTGGAAAAATTGTTGTTGATAAAATTATCTTTGACCTTAGAAAATTCTATTGCAAAATATCAAAAGGTTTGTAAGATATCTTGGGCCAAACTTGGCACGAAATGAAAAAACTTGAAAAGTGGGGTATCTTTGTCGCCTCGGTTACCCATGACCGCAGTGAAAATTTGCGTTGAAAATTTTTTCACATAATTATTATGGTATGGTAAGTTTTCCATACAAAATTCATGAATGGTTCTCAATATTTTCATAGAGAAAAAATTTGACGAAATTTGTGCAAAACCTACAAATTTTGCGTAATACAGAGGCCTTAATATTCACTAATTTTCATTATACCATTATTATTCAAGCTGGCGTTGTTACTTCACAAATTCATTATTAAATTCTGGAATTCTATTGTGTCTTGTGCAAAGTCAATTGTTTGTTTAGGTGGAATGAAACTGAAAAATTGTGTTTCATTTCACTTAATATGTACCATTTGTGAATTTTGTATGGTAAGCTTGCCATATCATAATGAATATGTGAAAAAATTTTCAACGCAAATTTTCACTGCGGTCATGGGTAACCGAGGCGACAAAGATACCCCACTTTTCAAGTTTTTTCATTTCGTGCCAAGTTTAGCCCAAGGTATCTCACAAACCTTTTGATATTTTGCAATAAAATTTTCTAAGGTCAAAGATAATTGTATCAGCAACAATTCTTCCAAATATGAGCGAAAACTATCAAGAAATAAAACCGTGGCGAGGTTTGAAAATTTTCCAAAATTTGAAGCAAGAGCTAGAAACAGTCAACTTTGGGGGTCCATGACCTTTGAAAGTCACAATGTAGATAATGTTATTTTTTCAATATTTGGCAAAGTTACTATCATCCCTGAAAAATTGGAGTTGTTCACTAATGTAGTTTGGCAGTAATAAGGCTTTAAACATGGCCAAATAGGAACAATTAGCTCCCCCCCGGCTACGTCACCCCCAAATAAAATGCTTTATAATCATGCCATTTCTTGACAGATTTCATTCAAATTTTGCAGATGTTCATCACATGGGGTAATCACAATTTGAGTAAAATTTCAGGAAAATTGGAGAGAGTGCCTTGACCACTTCCTGAGAATTGACAGAATTGACACAGAATGGCCCATGTTGATTTGAAAAAATTGAACACTAGAATATTAAGATTCCTGCAAGTTGGAGTTTAGATCAAGTTTTCAGCTTGACCTAAACTCCAACTTGCAAAAAATTGAACACTAGAATATCAAGATGCTTGCAAGTTGGAGCTTAGGTCAAGTTTTCAATGCAGCAACTTTGCAATCCTTCTGAAACGTTTATTACTCAGATACGTTTCACACAAACCGCACAAAATGTCTTCATTGTGCTACTGTTTATTCTGCAAAGGGTGTATAGTGTATGTGTGCTAAGTCCTGGGATCGGCGCTTAACAGCGACAGGTGATGGGTTTGCAGTTCTGGAGTTCTACAATTTCGGGAACCTGGAGTATCCTTATGGGGTTAACTGATTTTGAGGAGTTATTTTCTACGTGAAACAAACGCTGTCAAATCGTGACATGACCCAACTATGACACTTTAAAAGTTTGTTCTAACATTTGCTTCAACGAGGCACACTATGCACATGTGGGGGGGAAAGTGTACGAGAGAAGACGATCGCTTTTAAAAACTTACAAAGTCAGCCGGGCAAGGATTAGGTCTTAATCATTAGAGTAGCTGAGTTGCCCATCCATCAGTAAACCACATATCGCATACACCAGAGAGTCCCAAGAAATAGCATGGCCAATACATTGGATCCATGTTCAGCTGCAGGAGCTTTCAGAGTGGCAAAATTTCACCACCTGCCTATCGGTTCTCCACACATAGACGAAAAGGTAATCCGCCATCAAAAGAATGTTTAAAGACTATTCTGAAGCGCAGCTGCGCAAAGTGGCAGCACGCGAACAAAGATTCAAATATTTAACAAACGACTTGCAATCTAAAGTTTTCGTGATTATATTACACTTGCTTAAACTTGACAAATGCAAAGTTGTTGCAAGGTGCGCAGAGTAAACATTGCAATTGTGTACTTTTCAGCAAAACCTCAGATGAAGGCAGTGCTTTGCAGACTCTGCAGAACTTCGTCATTGGAAGCCGAATATACGTTCTGGTAAGATTGTGACAAACGCAACGTACTGCCTTTTGAAATAACGGCTGCGGTGAAACCAGTAATTTCGGCAGTGAACCGTCGTTCAGAGCAGATGATTGGCTAACGAAAACATCCGTTCCTCATATTGGTCAAAGAAATTCGACAAAATCTTGATTTTCACGAAATCTTCCGAAATATACACGACATGGCCAGAACGGTTGATTTTTAACCTCTTTGTAAAAAAAAGCTGCAATTTTCTTAAGAAAGTTTTCGTAGTATCGAAGAAAATTATTTACAGTGATGGCGATGTACAGAGTTATTCTTTCATGACAAAACAAGGAACGGCAATAACGAAATATTTTTTCGTTATGCTGATGGAAATTTTCTAAATTGAAAAATACGGTATAATTTCTTGTCAAACGAACTTGACAACTAAAGTAGGGTATTCGAGGAGTCGTCCTGCCATTGAACTAAGTTCACTTGACCCTCGAATCGTCAACTGAACTTGTTTCTGATGTATTGCACGTAAGAAAACCAAAGTGGCTTTATGTCAACTTATTACGACGTTACACATCTGACATAAAGGGAAGTAGAGTTGAGTTCATAACTAACAATACTGCTGAATAACGCATCATGCAATGCAACGAATAACGACTGGAAACGACCATCACGTCGTGCGAGGTTTCTACCAACTGATAATGGCAGTCGAGGAACCAATAATAGTTCAGCGCTTACACGCATAATTAAAGGTGATAACACAAGCAATCAAAGGGGATCACATACGCCATCAATAAAACTGCAATCAAAGGGAACCGTGCATTCGCAATACAACAATTTCCACAATCCGTTTGGGAAGCTACGGGTGGGCAACTTACGGCACGCATTATTTCCAATGGCCCGCAGTAGCTCCATGTTTTACATATCGATTTTGTTATGATTCACACATGAGGTATATTGACCTTGACTTGTATAAAAAACGTATGTTGTTGGCACGCTGAATGATTGGCACCTCAAGTCGGCACACACTTGGCAAAAGGTTTTCTATCTCTGGTTTAGAGCGCTGGTTACTGAGTGTATGCAAAAGCGAAGCGGCAACTTAGTCATTGCGATTGCGTAGAAGTTGGGTCGCTCCCAGAAGCCAACCACTGACCACGTGACGTCATTTCATCTCCGACCTGGTTTTGTTGCACCGTGGTCCACTCCACCTTGATGTGGAGTCAGTGGAACTAGCAGAGGTTGCTGGTAAGCGTGAGGTATTTCAAGTCTTACTCCTCATGCTGCTCCGGCGAACCTCCCGACAGGAGAAGCGGTTATGAAATGAAGTGAAGGCAAGGCTGCTCTCAAATCAATCAACAATTGTTTCGCACAACGCATTGTTGACTGCTTTTGTCATATTGAATTATCTTGTTTCGTGTCTCACGACCCTGAGTCAATCGCAAACAACCTGTTAACATTAAACTCAAAAAATTGTGATTTCATTTTCGTTCAGGTTTCTGCAAACCAGCAGTACAGGCAAAACAAGGATTTTCTTAAAACTTCTCTGTCGTTGTCAAACTGCTATGCGACTCCTGACAGGAGCACGGGCATCCTGCGATACCACTTGCTTGAAAACGGGTAGGTTGATCGTTGGGATGGTCGCAGAGAAACTGTGATTAGTTTCACATTTTTTCTAGATAACAAACTTTCATATTGCTGCATCAGTTCTTGAATGTAGCTTTTTCATTTGACTCAGAGTTAACAATTGCACTTGTTTGCTTTTCCAATTTATGTCCGAGACATTTGAGGCTTTTTTTTCACTTTTTGTTTTTGAAAGCTGGAATTTGAAATGAGTGTTCTTCCACAAACCACGTCATATTTTAGGGTGGGGGATTTTCTGATTTTTAACAATTTTTGACAATAAGAAAGGGCGTAAAAATATCGTGGTTTTACGAAGTTCAAGATTCCTCAAGCACAAACGATTGAAATGATTTTCTTAAAATTACAGCATTATTTTCAAGAATTGTATACTTTTATTTAGAATTGTAGGAACACAGAGTCATAAGAAATCTTGCATTTCCAGAGTTCGTAACAAAATGAAGACAGTTACTTCGGTTCAGTGGAAATATGCTGCGTAATCAGTTCATTTGTAGCAACTTTCTTCCATTTTTTTATCAAACGCAATTGCTGATATGAAGGTTTTTAAGATTTCCACTGCAAGTTCAGTTCAGCACATATTTCGGTCGAGTCGTCTCTGATGGAAAAGGCCGTAGTGGCCATAGCTTTGAAAAAATTTATCGCGACAATTAAAATTAATTAGCTCAATTATGTAAGAACATTACATTACCCCCAATAACATTACATGAGCCCCAGTAACATTCCAGTAACATTACATTAACCCCAAAAATTGCACGCAGTGGTTAAACGGCCTCGCTAATCATAGGCTTGGACAGTTTCTTTCAAGGTCGAGACCAATTTGCAGAAGAAAATGGTCGAGTTCCAAAGGAACAACAATTGTGGTATGCAACGATTGATTATCTGAAAAGTTTGTCGAAATGCAGAATGATGCAGATAATCGAGAACAAACAATCCAAATTTCAGTCTGTGGGCACCGTGTTCTGTCTTGATTTTAAGTCTTTTCTGACGAAAGCAAACATCTGAAGCCATTCGGAATAAACTTATTGATTGTAAGACGTATAACTTCCACCAAGGTGATGCAAAATAATAAACAATGCCAAGGTTTTTCTTGTCAACTTGCGATGTTCATCGAAATTTTGTTCCTATTCCGCTTTGGCCATTTGTTCGGTTTCCATTCTTACCTCACATGTAGTTTTATATTTACTAATTTTTGTGCCCCCTAACGTTACCGTTTTAAATGCCCTCTCTAGGTACGTTTGCAAACATTACGACCTCTCAAGGCCTTCTCTCTGTTTATGCATTCTGCTACAGCTTTGTGTTGGGTCCCCCAGCGTTGATCGTAGCTTTAGTTTTGTTGCTCTGCAATTGGCTTCAGATAAAGTTTCAGGTTTTGTGAAAACAATTATAGGAGAATGTCCTATTTTCCAGTTATTACTTGCCACAGCTTGCGTATTGATATATTCATTTTAGTTTTGAGTTTGATAGCTTTCTCTGCTCTAACTTTAGCCTTTCAATTTTTCACCCGTAAGCATTTCTTGCTGTTCTCAGGACTGAGGGAGCGTAGTGTTAAGTGAAATCGATTCCCTATTAAATGATTTTCTGATTGATTCGACTGCGTCACCTTTGCAGAGACTATTACTTGAAAACAGATATGTGCAAGTTTGAATCATCGGAAAGTCGAGAAAGCAGAGTCCAGTTGGTTGATTCTTCGAAAACTTGCAGCAAGTCTGGAGTTGTTTACTGTTGTTAGAAATGTATTTTCAAAATCACGAGCCAGCAGTCATGTGATGTCAGGACAACGCTCTTTTCTTGGCAATAACGAATGGTGTTACCGTTGAAACAACTCCAACAGCACAAGTTTGAAATCACTGCTGCCATGCACTTCAATACTGAATCGCCGTTAGATAAAAAATACGTCTCTATTTTTGTTTATCTCTCCGCATTGTCGTATTTGACAAATATAGAGGATGTTAAAAATTACTTTTTTCTTAATTGCTGACGAAAAAACAAATTGAATATTTAGCACGCAGAGATGTTGAACGTGCAATAACTGAACAGAAGCAGTGAAAGATCAGTGTGTGAAACTGACAAAGAGTGCAACAACGGGAAGCAAATATCGGAAGAATTCAATCAGCATATGCACTTCCTATCAATCTAAAACGAAACAAACATGAGTTAATCCATGAACACACTGTCAGTAAAGCAAACGAACACGCAGATGATTTGCAAAGTGGTTGCAAGCAGAATTACCAGGCCTAAAACAGGAACTTGCATATATTCAAAAACGGTTATCAGCAAAATAGATCTCCACTACAACCAAGTGCATTGCAGACTGAAATTACATTCATTTGTTTCATTTGTTTTTATCGGTGAATTTTGAAAGTCCAAGAGCAAAAACTGCTAAACTCCCTTTTGCCGCTTTCGACCACAACCACAATGTTCCTTGAGTAAAATAGTGTTTGTGACGTTTTGTGTCAGGTGTCTTGACAGAAAGAGGTAAGTACAAAACAACCTGTCATTGTTTTGTTGGTCCAAACCATACAGTTTACCCAAAAAACGTTGGTAGATTTACTGTGTTCTATTACATCGATTGTGAATTTGGCGTGAAGTGTTTGTTTTCATCGGGTCGTTGCAATGCAATGCTTTTCATAACCTGCTGGAGGTGACCAACTTGCAACGCCATAATTGTGAAGCTCCATTGCCGTAATTTCGTGCTCACAATGACATACAATTGTGTATTTTTCTGAATCTGCGTACTTGAAAGTTACGCTGATAATTTCTTGATGTATTGAAGCACTGCCGTTAATATCCAGCTCATCAACGTACTGTGTTCTTACCTAACTCAGTTGTGAGAAATTTATAGTCAGTGAAACAAAGACTTTCGCATCATGCAGATTGCGCTGTTTAGGGGTTTATGACGTGATAATAATCGTGGAGTCTGAAAAGGTGGCATGTTGTAACCAAACATAGAGAGGGCAAGCTTTGAATAAAATAATGTCACTTCATATAAACAATTCACTAGATTTAATTAGAATAAAGCAACTTCATCTTGCCAGCGATCCACCATGTGCACTGACACGCCGATAGGAGTAATGATATTTTTTGTTTTGAGATATACAGTTTAACCGAACCTTTTAAAGCAGTTTTATTGAACATCAGTGAAGCATGCTTGTTGTTGATGCAGGTGTCCTCGGGATGAAACCTTCAGGTATGAACCAAAGCTTCTGTCGTACCGCGCTAACACCACCAACACCCCTGCCAACATGCAAAAATTGTTCAGTTTTATGCCATTTCTATTCAAAAGTGGAGAAAACAGCGTAAGTAAAATTTTTAGAAACTAAGTTTTTATGGCGCACGCTGAAGTTGTTTCAGCATGAAATATGCTTTTAAAGCGTTATCTGAAATGTGCAATTGCGAATTCAGATTAGGAACTAAACATTGCATAAAGATTGCTGTGTACTGCTCCGTACCTGTTTACCACAGGAACTAAAGTTCATTGTTTTGTAAAACTTCTTAGGTGCACGTAACAAGAAGTTAAACTGAAACGTTTTTGATATTTTTCGCCAACGGCGTATTTTGTTTCAACCAGACAGCGGATTTTAGATACAATCTGCTGCTTAATTTATCTAAAATTGCTGAAAACTGATTACGAATAACGTTCACATCAAATGACCAGAAATGTAAATTGGCTTCAAATTTGGGCAGAAACTTCCTCATTCAATACTGCGTGATGTGAAAAGCTGCCAAAGCAACATGTAGGGTGACTTTGCTTGTTGATTCTAAATGAGGGAGTAACTGTCCTTCCAAGAGCATTTGCAATGTTGAAACTGCTGATATATAATCAGAGTGATTCCAATAATCGTTGATGCATTGTATTTTACGCCTTTTCCACGAGCAGATTTACGTCCACTGCGATGGAAATCTGTGCGTTGATGAATGCAACCAATGCTCTGATCACGTGAAGAAACAGCGAAACAAACGTGACTTATCAGAAGAACAAGGAGAAGTGGACATTCTGAAAGGAAGTTCTGCTCGACTGAGCATTGCTGAAGACATGAGCGTCACGCATCAGATCATCCCATAACAATAAAGACCGCAGCTCACTGGCAGGATGTTAATTGACAATAACATGTTCTTATTCACGTCATGCCACATGTGAATAGTCTTCGAAGGCTGTACTGTTCATTAAGAACACTTCACAGTACACTGTCGAAACGTGACAATTAAGCTTAAGCCTTTAAGTTCCAGAGAACCAAAAATTGGGCGCGCATGTTCGGCCATAACTCGGCAGCAGATAGAGCTAGAGGCCCTTCAAACCTTCAAAGATGCGGATAGCCTTGTTGTTTAAATTAAAAAATTTGGGAAGTTTTGGAGTTTTGGATTTGAACTTTTAAACAACATGAGATTTTCGGGTGGTGTCTTTTTTGATGAAACGGGAATGTTGGAACTTTTTCACAGGTCCCGAAAAAGTCGCACGTCACGGGGTCCTCCTCTTTACGTCACACTGCCACAAAAATTTCAAATACAAACGAACCTGTTTCTTTTTAATCAGAAAGTTCACGAACTTCTGCATCTCATGGCGTCGTCATTGACTCTCCAGCGCAGTGGTTTTCAACCTGGATGTCGTTTGCCATTTTTCTAGGACCGCCAGAGCTTCTGATAAAAATATTCATAATTTCTTCTACATTTTATATTTCGTATATGGAACCACTTTTGTCGTAACTACAACAATAAGATCATCTGGCAAAAATGATAGCCTACGTTTTCATTCATAATATTTTTAAGTGTGACCATAACCATTACAAAGTTTTGAGTGTAATTATGACCATTACAGTACAGAGTACTGTTGCGTTTGGCAACGCACGATTAACTTTGTGACATGAGAATGTGCTGTGTTTATAATTTAGATATCTGAATGCGATAGCTAACTTGGGAGTCATCTAGTTTTCAATGAGTTGTGCTGTGGAGTGCTTTGTATACGGCACGGGTCTCCCTCACTGATGCTGCCATGTGCATGAAAGTGAATAAATGAGTCTTTGTTCAACATAGTAGTGATATCGTAAGTTATTTTTTAGTCACTGGGATTGTCTATTCTGCAAACACAACTGCATTGCATATGCCTGACTGGAAATTTTTTGCAAAGGGGGCCGTTATGTTAAATTGGTTACATTGGGTTGCAAAATGGGTCGCTGCATGAAAAGGTTGAAAACCACTGAACTAGCGCTATCGGTTGGTGTGTTATGGTCGAAATTGTCTCGAAGTCACTACAATGGATTTAGCGATCCTTAAAGTGAAATTGATAAATTCACTTCCGGAATAACGAGTGAACGTGATTCCGCTTCTATTAACAGGTTAATGGCCCAGAACAGTTGTACTTAGTTTTTGTATATTTTTGACGAGTTGTTTTTGTGAGTTTTTGGTTGGAAATTAAGCATGAAACAACGGTAAGCTGTGATGTAAATAACACTAGAATCGCTTTTACTTGAAATCTTACTTTATCTCGCTTCACGATATTTTGAAATCTAAATCTTCTTCAAGCTTTTCCTCTAAATCTTTTCGATTGATATATGTGAATTGACTCTGTCGCATAAATTCTTGTTCGGTTGAAGCTGTTTTGGTGTATGCCATCATGCTCGTTCCTGATTTCGAACATTATTGCTGAAGCACACTGTACTTCGACTACACCTGTCATAGTGACTCAGGGGCTACCTCGCCACGCACTAGTGCGCAAGGGGAAATCAGTCATACAGGTTTTCTAAACTTACCAATTAACTGGCAGTTATCTGTAATCTTGGTGGGAACAGGAAGTGAAAAATGCTCTTCGAGCAAAGAAAGTAGCGTACAAGGTATGCAAGGAATGGGATGCATTCGCGGTGTACTGAGGTGGGAAAGTCCGCTGTTGGTGTGGTAAAATGTCGAAAATCCAATCTTGTGAGAATATCTGGTATAAAACAGGATTCCAATTACTGGAAAGCAAACAAAGTGTTCTGGCACACCATCCGACGTCTTCGCGGCTTCAAAATTAGCACTAAAAAACGAAGTGTAATGTCTCTCCTGTCACCGAATTCAGTGTATACTGAAATGATAGAAGCAAGCAGTTGTACGCTGCAGCGTCTCGAGAAGTTTAAGTAACTTGGGATAGTATTCACAAGTGGCGGAAGACAAAGCAAGGAGCTTAATGTATAAATTGATAAAGCAACCGCAGTTCTGCATGAGCTTCATCGCTCTGTGTCACACAACACTGAAGCTTTCAAACATCGCACAGATTTAAATTTTAAATCAGTCTGTTCCGACTCTCACCTATGGTCATGAATTTTATGTAATGACCGAAACAGTGCTATCTCAAGTTCAAGCGGTGGAGACGGGATTTTTGCGAAGAGTTCAGGGCGTGACACTTCGTGACAGAGTGCGCATGCGTGTAATTCTTAAAACCCTGAATGTCAAGACACTTCGAATCAAGGGCGTACGCAAGGGGGGTTGGGGTTAAAAAAACCCTTGAGCTTGATATTTTGCAAAAACTTTACTGCCTTTGCAAGGAGATTAATTGTTTTCGCATACTTTTTGCTTGTTAATTTGTCGACTTAAAGCAAATACCACCGAATAAATTTGTATGCAAATTTCAAGGAACATTGTAAATGGGCTAAAAAAGTAATAATTAGGTTTTGGTGGGAATCTGGGTTATCGTCTGCGTCCAGAAACCATCTCACTACATTTTGCACACCTTTCGTCCACTAAGCATGTTTAAGGTCGTGTTCCGCGGTAGTTCACTTTATCCGAAACCATTGTCTTTATATTGTCTGCCAAGGGCGTACGCAAGGGTGTGTGTGTGGTTAACCCCCCACTTAATTTGATATGTTAGAAAAACTTTATTACCGGCGACAAGGAGATTAATTGTTTCCGCATACTTTTTGCTTGTTAATTTGTCGACTTAATGCAAAAATTGTAGTTGTAAATGCTCTGACGTAGTGATGAACGTGTTGTACTCCCCTGTTTGAACCCTCAGCCTGATATTTTTGCAGTTATGAACTGCTGTGTCGTAGCGTTGAGTGTATTTTCCTCCGATATCCTAACTTGAAGCGCTGATATTTTGGTTTATATTCATTGCCAAGAGCGTTCGCAAGGAGGGGGGTTTGATTAAGCGCCTCTTGAGCTTGATATTTTACAAAAACTTTATTGCCTGCGCGAAGGAGATTAATTGTTTTCGCATACTTTTGCTTGTTAATTTGTCGACTTAATGCAAATAACAGGGTATGAATTTGAATGCAAATTTCAAGGAACATTGTAAATGGGCCAAAAAGTAATAATTAGGTTTCGGTATAGGAATCTGGGGTTATCGTCTGGGTGCAAAAACCATCTCACCACTTTTTGCAGACCTTTCTTCCACTAGGCTGTGCATGTTTAAGATTGTGTTCGGCGATAGTTCACTTTATCCGAAAAATTTGCATTTATTTTGTCTGCTAAGGCTGATCAGCGCAAGCGCTGACCTCATTGGCTGCATTAGGCCTACCGATTTCTACAGCATGATAGAACTGTTGCACGAGCTCAAAAACAGCAGTTGTTAACATAAAAGCATTCATGCATTTATTGTGTCTCAGCAGGAAAAAAGGAAAACTAAAAGTTTGCTGGAGTTCTATAAATAACAACAAAATCGAGAGTTTTCTTGCGTACTTTATGCGCATTCTCAATTCTTGTGTAGTTTAGCAAGATTCGATTTTTCATACCGGGGAGTGCGCCATCCAGTCCACCCGCTTTTACTCTATGCTCGACTGCTCCTATTCGACAAGACATTAGCGCAGCCTCATTTTTCCGTTGTAAATTTCCCTGACGAATTGATGAGTGTGTTGCACTCCCCTGTTTCAACGCGCAGCCTGATATTTTTGCAGTTACGAAATGCTGTATCGTAGCGTTGAGCGTTGGGTGTATTTTCCTTCGATAGTCTAACTTGGAGCGCTAATAGTTAATATTCAGTGCAATAACACATAAAATAAGTAGCTTTGATGTATAGAAAAATGTGCCTATTATATAAACAAACTTCGCCAAAATGTTGGTTTGGAAACAGGACTATGACGTCAAATTGTGACGTCACAATCAGCGCACACCAAATACAAATGACTACCCTATGTCACTGAATGAAACCCCCATGGAAATCTGCGTACGCCACTAAATCGGTCTTATTTCCGATCCTCACCTATGGTCATGAATCTTGGGTCATGACTGAAGGAGTGCTATCTCAAGTATAAATGTCAAATATGGGATTTTTGCGAAGAGTTCACTGTGTGACACTTCGCGACAAAGTGTGCAGCTGTGAAATTCGTACAACCCTGAATATCAAGACACTTTTCGAATAGAGATATCTTATCTAGCATGGTTCGACCATGCGTCCAGAATGCCGCAGGATCAATTCTGCTGGCCACAACCACAGGAAAGCGGCCCAGAGGACGTCCAATACTCCCGTCTTGTGAATTATCAGAGTTTGCCGAAAACCGTGAGATACCTCCTAGGGTTGCTGAACTCATGACCTCTTAGAGGAACAGTGGATGTTGTGCGGGTGGCAGCCGTCTTTTCACATGCACGACCAACAAGTGTGCGCAGTAATTGGTTTCTGTAAAAAAAAACAGTTTAGCCAGAATAGAGCTTTCTTCTAAACCATATGTCATAGGTTCCCAACCTTTTTCAAAGCTGGAACCCCTCTCATAAAAATAAAGTGACGTTCGCACCCCCTCGCTGAAAAAAACCTAGAAATCACAAAAAGATTCCGATTTTGCAGCATCTCCATTTTAAGAATCACTACTCCTAATACACAAGCTATCTATACTGACAACACAACAGAAAACACTCAGTCGTAGGACTAATGCTTGAACTTTCACGCCTTACTGCTCATTAGAAACAAACCTAGTGACTTTTTGTTATTGCTTCTCTGAAATTATCCGCTCACGCCTTGGCACACACTTACTAAGAGCCACGTGCAAAATCATTCGATGGCTTCAAACGATTCTGATACTTGTTTTTATACTGTACCATGGCCAGGTACGCCGGAACGGGGTTGCATGATGGGGCACTGCCTCCTGCATTTTGAAAGGGGGGGAAACGGGGGAACCAGTGCCCTTACATAACAGTATCGTAAGTAATTTCATGATTTATCAAGATTGACCTCAAACAAATTTACTGCAGCTATTCGCGCACACATAAAATTCAGAATGGTTTTCTATAATTTCTGTTGTAGTTTTTAAGGTCAACATTGTTGATAAACATGTAAATGCGAAGAGAATGCCTACTCTAGGGCGCTTTTACAGTGAACTCAAGGAAACAGTTTTGAACTCGTGGTAAGTCAAAATATGGGCTCCCGCAAGGGGGGAAACGGGCAATTCCCCCCTGGAAATTGAGACTAAGAATCAAAATTTTCTAGTAAACCTGACGTCAGCAGCTCAATTCCGATTAATTGATTTATTTCTTGCAATGACAGTTTGTTTACCGTTATGACACTGAAACTGCACAAGAGCAAGGTTCACTTGTTGGTGTCATGCAGTGGGTAGCTAGCAGTTCACTCATGTCCGCTCCTTTGCCCGCAGGGGCAGCTAGTTGCCAAACTTCCGAGTGGATTGTTTTACTGTTGGTCATTATTGTGTAACAATAACATGGCAACAAATCTTTTAACGTTCACTTCAAGGTACCATAGTAGGCGTTTTGCAGCATGTGTCTGTTGAACGCAGACATCTTGGCAGATAATGCGGCAAGACAGTGACTGCTGATGGCGGTAAGCAGGGACGCCGGAGAAAGGGGCATTTCCCCCCTGAACTTTCAAAAGGGGGGGAACGAGGCGGAGCTGTCTTTTTCATAGAATATCAAGATCAAATTGAAACAAAATTTCTATATTTTCTCTGATTATTTTTGAGATCAACTTCTTTCGCTTGAGCGAGTTCTTCTTTATCCACTGCTTGGCCGCTCTAGATTTCGGGGCAGGTGTTGAGCAGCCGTTTGGTTGTCTCATCGTCCAGAACCCTCAGCTCGTGTAGTCCATGGGGAGGTCGATGGATTGGACACTGGAGGACACATAGTCGACGGTTTGTTCTTCTGCGCCACACTCACAGGCTGCAGATGAGGCCATACCCCATTTGTACAAGCAGGAGCGGAAGTGTCCGACAACGGTGCGGAGGCGGTTAAGCCGGACCCAGGCTCTTCTTGAAAGGGTCATTCCTGGGGGGTGGGTACCGGTGTCTGGACTTAAAGTGCAGAGTCTTATGGGGTTGTCCGCCCATTCCGCATTCCATTGGTGATCCGCCACTGCGCCGCACGTATGTTGTTGTTGTCAGAGAAGCTGATGAGTTGCTGTGCGGCGGGCACAAATGGGTGTCTCGATTTGAGGCGCCGTGCAACTGCACTCGATGGACGGGTGTGCGCTGAGTAGAGCAGGTGTCCAGGCTCCATGGCACGGCGTCCTCAGGATAGTGTGGCTCCACTGCGACGAAGCTCAGTAGGTTAGATGCCTGCGAGGATTGGAAGGTTGTTCGCTGGTGTAGGACGCAGGCATCCAATCACAATTCGCAAGGCGTCGTTGATGGTAGGGTCAATAAGGCGGGTATGATCACTGCGGCACTAGACAGGAGCGCGGTACTCTGCAGTCGAATGGACCAGGGCCAGGGTACCTGTTCGCAACGTTGTTGCTCCAGCACCCCAGCCAGAGCCAGTAAGCCGCCTCAGGAGTGCGACGCGTGATGTTAGCTTCTTGCGAAGTGACTCAACGAGTCGGTGGTACATGAGCGACCTGTCTAACGTAACTCCGAGGTATTTGGGCTCGGAGCAGAAGGGCAGGGTTTCGTTGTTGAAGTTGACTTTCAGCTCACGCTTAGCTTCCTTGTTGTCGAGATGGAAGAC
>Ga0210059_1009016_pt1 | contig 15637 bp, 12 predicted proteins | sample Ectturendosymbi2_FD_188042 | JGI IMG/M metagenome (GOLD analysis project Ga0210059, IMG submission 188042) | Ecteinascidia turbinata endosymbiont from Florida, USA - Sample 2 (SPAdes) (version 2) | ecosystem: Host-associated > Tunicates > Ascidians > Unclassified | place: Key West, Florida... | reverse complement strand
CACTTTGGCCTAGCGGTTGGGCCCCAGGCCAGGCAACATGTGCCAAAATGATCCTAAAACTACTTCACTTATGACGTCAGTCACAAAAAATCCGCACCCCCCAACCAAAAAAGTTTTTTTTTTCGAGTGTAATCTACTAGACTGGCCGATTCTTTTGAGCCATTCTACAGCTCTCTAGCGCAATCGGCGGAGGAGCTAGGGTGTTGGTAAGGCAACCGAAAACTGCTGTTGTTTAGGCCGAAATCCAAATACGAATATATCGTAGACCGGCTCTCAAAGTGTTAACCTTGTTTTTAATGTATTGTTCCCGGAATGATTCTGTCCCAATTATTGATCCAAGGGAGGCGTTCACCTTGGTCTGTGTTTTGATTCCATCTTCTTCAAAGAGTTTTACACTACTTATGAATAAGGTGTATTTATTTGTGCGTATAAAAGCATACCCTATGCTAACCTGTATATATCCTCAAGTTTTGGAAGTTAGATGAATCAAACATGCTGCTTAATTGCTTTGTGCAAAATGTGGGGTATTTTACTCAAATTTTGGGAATTTTAAGCTCAACATTATGGAATTTCTAGTCAACATTTGTGGGAACACTGTGCAGAATGAATGCTCAGTGTGTTGTGTGCTTGATGTGTTTTGGACTGTACGATGTCGATATGTGTTGTTAGTATTTGTTTTTAGTGTGTGAAAAATAGCTCATGCGTTTGTAGGAAGTTGGGTTCACTGAGACTGAATCAGTGAAAGTGCAATATAGACTAGTTCGCATTCATAGTACTGTATAGATCACCATTGGGTTGAGGAAGAGCCTGTGAAAGTAAGTGCTGCAAAACTGACGAGAACCTGATTTATTGTGTTTTGTTGCCAAGTATGTCTTCACTTGATTTTAATTGCTGCAGTAATTTCTTTGATTGAAGGCAAAATAGTGCCAGCAGTGTCTATTTTATGGGCCACGTACAGGCCAAAATTTAGGAGGGGTTACAGGTACGGGTTGGCTTACAGGTTTGTTGTGATGGGTAAGGGGCTCTACAGGTCATAAAAATGTGAGCCCGTGACATCTCTAGTCCAAAGTTTTATAAATTGCTGGTAACAATTCCATAAACGTGACAACAGAATCATGCCTTTCTACCCAGAGAGTTTTGCATAGAGAGGTATAAGTTGATTTCTTCGACGAGATGTAGGTGTTCTTGTTTGGACAAACTTTTGCAGAATAGCTGTTTGCTGCGCAGACCATGAAATAAACACACAAACGCTAGCCACAGTACCCACCGCATTTCGAATAGAAGGCAGTTGTGATGCTCCAGAGACCACTACATTTCGCACATGACTGCAGCAGTGCATATATATATATATACATTGGTGATGGATACAGCATAAATACTTTTGCCTGCACACCTCTGTGTGCACCATTCATGTTGATGGCTCCATCATATTCTTGCCCCGTGAAAAGTTCAAGTCAAATCCAAGTTGCGAAAATCTGTTAATTATGCAGTCCACTAGAGCTTTTCCAGTGGTTGAAGTAAGTCGAATAAAACAGAAATTCTTCATGATTCTTGTTGTTTTTTTACAAAACGGAGAGATAAGCTAAGCTACCCAACATGACCATTATCAGATGTTTTGTCCACTAATACAGAGAAGAGCTTCATGTTTACCACATCCTTCACAATTTTATTTGAATTTGCCTGGCAAACAAGTTGGTTTTTATCTTGTTTTGCATGTGCCAGCTGATGTACGAAGCGTGCGTGAAGCATACTTGAACGAGTTTATTATAGCTTCATCTGCAGCATCTAAGCGTGGTCTTAGTGCAGCTCTAAAGACCCCATCACTGTGATCAGGTTCCTCAGTGCAAAAGCGACCGCAATCTCTGTGATCATGTAGAGATAGCTCCTGACAACCGCACAACTCGACAATTTTCATTGCATGTCTCAGCTGAGTTTTGTTTTGTGATTTTTTTTCTACTGTCTCAAAGCATATTTCTCATATCCACGTAACGTGGACCACGTTTCCTTCAATTTTGCTAAGTTTAAGAAAAGGATCAAACATCTCTGTGCAAAACTGGTGAGATTGACATTTTTGATGAGACTTATGATCTTCTTTCGCTTTTTTCCAATTTTCGTGACCTGATTTTACTAATGTACCAAGGGCCTAGCACTGTGACTGACAGCATCAGCTGGTGCAAATGCAACACACCATTTGCGAAATGCCACTTCATAGATTTCACTGTAGGCTATCCACTTAACACCTTGAGAGCCGGTCTACGAATATATCGTACCTGGATTTTGGCCTAAAATCAGCAGTATTCCGTTGCCTTACCAATGCCATAGCTCCTCCGCCGATTGCACTAGAGAGCTGTTCAACCCCTCAAAAGATTCGGCAGGTCTTCTAGTCTGCACTCGAAAAAAATTTTTGTTCAGGGGTTGCGGATTTTTTGTGAGTGACGTCATAAGTGAAGTAGATTTTGTGCTGTACTATATACTATAACTAAAATATACTCTTTGAAATGTAGGCTATCTGCCAATGCCAAGAGCGTTTCGTTGTTTTTTTCTCGGAAATCCCCAAAAGCGGCCAGACGCCAAAGTGTTAATAAAATATATCTAACCTTGCTGATTACATGTCCACATTACTGAATAACGTAACATCTTGCAACAAAGACCTGCTCACAACAAAAATGTGCACATCAAAATAACCTGGTCATCACCTTGCAAAAAGAGCAAGCCATAGTAGCTTTGCCTCAGCTTGATAAAAGAAGATATAAACATTTTCTCAGTTGCATGCCATGTTGCATAACAAGACAATTGCACATTCTAAAATGCAGTTACAAGAGACAGGGTCTTGCATGGCTCATTTGGTGATTGAATAATGTGAAGTACGTTTTAAAATGTATGTTGGCAGCAGAAGTGTTAATACTTATTAACAAATATGACAATAGCAAACATCATTGAGAAATATCGTGTAATGAGAAAAATTATGCAAAGCTACCTATGGTTTGTGTGGCTAGAAAACAGTTGCTGGGATTATTGTATTGCTGCAAAAAGTACCAGTTGCCATTTGCATATTTCTTCTCTTGCTGAATATTATTTAAAGGAGATCTATTATGGCCTAGCAGTGGATTCAAAGAACTGCTCATATGAAACAAAGCAGTGGATTCAAAGAACTGCTCATATGATACAAAGCAGTGGATTCAAAGAACTGCTCATATGATACAAAGCAGTGGATTCAAAGAACTGCTCATATGATACAAAGCAGTGGATTCAAAGAGCTGCTGATATGATACAAAATCCTAAGGAAAACATTAAGAGTTTCATCACTTGTTTTGTTTGTTTGTAAAATTTCAAACAAACTCCCTTGCAAACAATTTCATGGAAAAAATGTTGCAACCAAGATCATTAAGAACTGGTCTTGAAACCAGAAGGTTGCAAGGTTGTACTTCAGCTGATAATGTACACTGAGATCCTAAAGCCAAAACCAAAAAAGTATTTTTTTCATTGCAAGCTAGAAGACTTGCTGAGTCTTAGCGTTTGAACAGTTCTCTTGCACATTCAGTGCCAAAGTTGTGCTCACGCAAACCATGTGCAAACAGTCTGATTTTGTGTGAACCACTTGAATTAACCTGACTGTGAAGATGTTAATAAATCAAGATTATATATTGAATCCTCTGTGTATGGAAAAAATATCTAGAAAAAAAATGGAATAAGTATGGAAAAATGAAACTAATTTTCCAGACTTGATCTTTGGACATGCATTTTCATAGTATTTTATTCAAGATTGGTCAAATTTTACTTTTGTAGTGTTAAATAATCGAATGCCTGTATTTGACGTGGGTAGGCCATACAGAAATGTTAGGTATGGAAAAGTCTGGAAAATGTCTAGAAAAGGTCTTGAAAAAGTCACATAATTTATATTCAAAATTGCATAGGAATTGAACATTTGGATGAATCATGTTTTGCTCCACGTAACTGCTGCTACAGGAAGAGCTGACAAAGAAAGTACATGAAACAAGAGCAAGTGAACCGCTGCACAAATCCAACTTTGTGGACCTCTTGTGCCTCATATGGAGAAAAAGTTAAAAGTTAAAAAATTCAAAAGTTGGAGTTTTTGCAATGGGAATTTTTCCAGTGAATGAAACAAAATACAAAACTTCCAGATCATATTTTTCTGACCATAAAGCGCATGAAAAATAAATCCTTTAACTTCCTCAAAAATCAAAATTGCGCATCATAATGTGGTGTGCCTAATGTATGAATCTGGTTGTGCTTTCTCACCTAGAACCAGTTTTGTTTGGTAAATGGTGGTATTTATTTAACACCTTGGTGTCCAGCCGCTTTTGCAGATTTCACCAAAAAAAAAACAACGAACCTCACGTGGCATTGCATGGGAATTTCTCTGATCTGGTAAGTGCTGCAGACCTCATCGAAGTGTCAAAAGACGTGGCAAGTCTTATAGTCAGCACTCGATAACTTTTGAACCCGAAACCCCAGCAGGTCATCTAAAGTATGAAAAGACTCGGATCGTAGCCTAGTTTCCAATAAAAACTTCAGCGAAATACTACCATCTAACAGTTGGCGCCCAGGGTTAGGTAAAGTGGGGCAAGGTGGCCTGGAAGTCCTCCACTTAAGACATCACTCACAAAAAATCTGCATCCCGAAACCAAACAATTATTTTTCGAGAAGACTAGAAGACTGTCTGATCCATTTGAGCCCTTTCACAGCTCTCTAGCGCAATCGGCGGAGGAGCTATTGTGTTTATAAGGCATCCAAAAACTGCTGTTTTTAGGCCGAAATCTAGTTATGAATATATTGTACGCCGGCTCTCAGAGTGTTTATTGTTACTTACAGCTTAATTATGAGCACTGCATGTGTTTGATTTCGAAGTCCGCTGTTAGCCACGTGACAGCTTTGTCCACTGTCTTAATGGAGGCTTTTGCATGTGTTGAAAAGCACAACAAAATTTTTGAACAGACGATCATGTTGCGTAATAAACCAACAGCAATTGCAATGAGCAACGCATGTGGTTTCGTGAGGAGCTAGCACATACGTTAATGTTGAAGTGCAGATAATATTACTCCACAAAGCTCCTGCGCACAGAGCTATTGTGAAAGATTTAAATACAGATTGACTTATCTTAGTTTTGCTTTGCATTTAAATCGCCTTAGCCAATGCACCGTATATATGAAAATACAACATTTAGCATTCAGTTGTTGATGTTGCAAGTGCACCTTATAATCCAGAGCACCTTGTGGCCTGAAAAATACTGTTGACCAGCAGTTCCCAAACTTTTTCTGATTGCGTGACCATTTGTGGACCCTGTTTTTTTCACCTCATACCACCTTGAAAACACCTTGTTCCAGGAAAACTCATTCTACCCAATATCATTCAATCAAAAGTTTGGCAAACCAGACTTGACACAAATGCAGCATGAACAACATGGCTGTGAGAAATTCTAATGGCGATTTTTCGAAACTAATAAGGAAAGTACACAAAAATGCCGGAATTTATTAACAGAACCCAATAAGTAAAAACAATGTCTTCTTTTTCTGTAGAAGAACAGAAGGGTCTTGCGTACCACCTTGAAGGCCTTCGCGTACCATAGTTTGGGGATCACTGCTGTAGACAAAATTAAGTTGGTCACATACAAGAAATTGTTGGGCAATGGTTCCCATTGGTGAGGATGGATCATCAATCCCCTATATGATAGATGTAACGGCATCAAGTTCTGGGTGTGAGGACTCAATGATTCACAATTCTTCTTTCACATAAGCAATTCTTGAAGTGATCCTAGTGGGATTGAAAAAGAATACAAAGATTTTTCCATCTGGTATCATGTGTAATCTTCTTTGACACTTGCAACTCTAGACAAACATCTCTTGATGTTTTCATCAAGTAAAAAGCAGGCCAGCTTGAAATTCCATCCCCCAAAAAAGAAAAATATCTATGCATGGGAAAGTCGTATACAAACAAAGAGTTTGAAAAACAAATAGAAAGTGAGGAAAAGAAGAATTCAGCATGTCAAAAAAGAAAGTCAACAACAGAGTTAAGCTATTAGAATGAGGTAAGGAACTTGTTGACCAAGTAAAGAGTCAGTTAAGGCTTCCCAGGTACCACAGAATAGTAAAGCTGATGACGTAATTGGTTAGGAGTAATTTTATACTGTTTTTTTTACCAAGGCTCCTTTTACTGGGAACAACTTCAAAAAGTCTCCTTTCAGGATGTTGATGATGAAACACCTACACATGTAGAAATGTGCTTCTTGCACGAAATTGAGAGTACAACTGATAGTAGGACTAGTTGTGGCCCATGATAAAGGCATGGATATTATCTACACTAAGTATTGTTTTAATGAACCAGAACAGCCAATATTTACCGATGCAAACATAGGAAAGCTCGTTTCAAATTTTGAAATGAGAGAACCATGTCCAAAAAGTTTGCCAGCCTCTGCAAGTTTGGAATACAATACTAATGACCTCCTCAGGACTACATGAACTGAAGTGACCATTGTAACCTACGGTTGTTACATAAAAGGATGCTATAAATAATATATCATTGCACGTCTACATTGTGGTTCAATATTTACTCAAAAATATTGATGACCTTCAATGTACAGAACACAGTTGACTGTGGATATAAGAGGTGTTTTTTTACCCAGGAAGTTTTTTTGCCCATTCCTCTGGGTTCTAGGGCTATAGCTCTCTGGAAAACTGCCACTAGACAAGTGTCGCCTGGACAATTGACACCCAGGACCAGTAGCGTAGCCAGCCCAAAATTTTTGTTTTTTTGGCAAATAACACTATCCTGTTTGGGATACTGCCTGTCAAAGCATAAAATGGCTATATGTTGTAAACATTTGGGGGAGAATGACCTCCTAGGCCCCCTCTGGCTATGCGTATGCCCAGGGCAACTGCCACCTAGAACGATTGCCACCAGTGCAACTGCCACCTAGAACGATTGCCACCAGTGCAACTGCCACCTAGAACGATTGCCACCAGTGCAACTGCCACCTACGGCATGTTGATTTTATGCCTTTATTGACATTTTCTTTAACTTCACAAGGATGTAGTGAATAAAAAATGTTTCCTCATCTTCTGACCACATCAAGTAAACAAGTTAAGCTTTGAATCTTTTTGGTGAAGAAAGTCATGTCAATATCATTACACTTTCACAAACATTCTTAAGTCCTTGCAAAGGGCAATTTTATATTGGGCATGTTCAAAATTTTCACAGCAAAATGTCTTATACGCATTATTGCATTCATAGCGCTCAGTCATGAAATGCCTTTTCTACTTTTCATTTTACTTTCTGTGAATTTGTACCTTAGCTTTCGATCTGTAAGTTGCATGGAGCCAACAGCAACGTTTCAATTCACTTTTGGTGAAGTATGTTGAAGCAATACTATCATAACACAAAGGTTTTCAACCATTAAAAAAGTGTGGAAATGTGTTCCCGTCCCACAACACCCCTGGGGTGGCAGTTGTCTAGGTGGCAATTATTGGCAGTTGTCCAGGTGGCTGTAGTCTGGATACCATTCGCCTGGTTAAGCAAAAAATTCATTGGAACAATATGCTTTGACATAGGGGCTATCTTTGATCAAAAGTCCAACAAAATACCCTGCTTTGTTTTAGGGATGATGTAAACCTAAAAATTTCGTTTTTTACCCCAATTGGCTTATCCAGGATTGTAGTCAGCAAAGATGAGAAAGCAGAATTTTAAAGTCTTGCATAATATTGTGCTTATGTTGTAAAATGTTCATTTATTAGAAAACAGTTTTGTTCATTTCACTAAATAGAATAAAAAGTTTGTGATTCATCCAAGACTTTGGTTCCATTGGCATATTTGCTAAACAATTTAACTAATGTATCACTATTCACCCCTATGTTTGAATTTCATCATTTGTTCTTTAACTGCCTAAATACTAAATGTGTAGATGTCTGGTTTACAGTTTGTGCTTTTTGTGTTTACTTTGTGCTTCTTAGTATTCACGTTGTGTTTATCCTGATCATTGGAAAAATATGAATGTCTAAGAATGTTTGCCAGCATGATAACTGGCCTGCAGTGTACAGTTAAATTTAAACTTAAACTGAAGTGCTCTTATCTTCTTCCAGGTATATGACAGGTGACAGGTGGAGTTTTGGTGTTAACACCTAAACCTTTCAAAAATGTGTGCTTTTTTGTTCAACTAGCTATTTGAACAAAATAAAGCAAAATAATTGTTACAATGATGGAAAATGAGCTTCTTAACTATTGCTGCACAGAAAAGTGATTGGCCATGAAGGTAACTTGTTGCTGTTTCACTTGTTTGATTTGTGAAGATGGTAAAGAAGACGATGAAAAAAGTCGTCTTATATCAAACAAGGAAGGGCATGACGCTTTGCCTGAAACCGAACCTCCTGGGACTTCCCAACCCTCCGTTGGTAAGAATGAAGGTGAAGTACATCCTGTGGTCAATGAAAATCCTAGTGTGTCACAGCAGGAAAACAGCCATAGTATATCGAGATCTTCTAGGGCCAGGCGTTACTACATGATGTCAAAAAAATACAGCGTTGATGAGATCACCGCTACCGAAGAAACTGCAGTGTGGCTCAGAATTGCTTTCAACATTATTAACCCAAGTGGAGTAGTGAAGATATTTGCTTTAGAAGCTCGGAATGTTTTCGACGTGCTGAGCAAGTTGGCGTCAGTGGAATCTAGTGGCCTTGATGACAAAGCAATCGTACAGCTGCGAACAAAAGTGTTGCCCTCAGAAGTTAGGGGTCATAGCAATAAGTATGAAGTTGCCGAGGGTCTTGGTGGATCGTTGAGGTTCCATAAAGAACGCCTCCATGACATTCCTGCTTCAGAATTCACATCCAGTTTTGTCCGTTTTCGTCTTTATCATGTTTTCAAGCATCAGAGAGATGTCCTTCTTGGCGAATACGTCATTGACTGTTCCGCCTTAAACCTTGACTTGAAGACCAGCTCGACCACTGATGTGGAACTCGTGATGCATGACCCGGCAGCAACCAATGCGAGACCGCCAGAAGTTCTTGAAACCAGAGCGTTTTTGAGCAGCGTGTCCAGCTCCAGTCAGGAATGGGTTGAAGCACCGGCGGTTTTTAAAAAAACAATTCGTAGAGGCGACACCAGAGCGGCGAAGCACCTCCCCATTCCTTCGTTTCAATCTCCAGATGAAAGGGAAGAGCGGAAGGGCTCATCCGAGGACGGAAGCACAACCGATGAAGGCGGAATCAAAAGCAGGAAAGTCAAGCGAGCAGTCCTCACGTCCGTGTCCAGACAAAGTTCTGACAAAGTAAGCAGTGAAGATGTGACCAGTAGTGGTACTGCGCAAACAAAGAAAGAAAAGGTTGATAAAAAAACAGCATTGGAATGGCTGCGAAAAGGTGGTCAAGAAAGGAGTGAGAAAGTGAGTAAGCTGCAGGATGCCACAAGTGAACTTGCCCAGTCAGCGAGTGATCTAAACTCAACCAGCATGAAGCTGCGCGAAAAGTATGAAAAGAAGTATCGCAGAAGGATTTCGCTTGACTGAAACTTCGCCGTGCAGTTTTCCAGCGTGTTGCAATATCATACAAACTCCCGAATGTACCACAGCCTGCACCGAATGTACCACAGCCTGCACCCTCGCGCGCTTCCGCAGTGTTTTGTTGCGTTTGTAATTGCAGTGATTGGATTTATGTCGCGTCCCAATCAAAATGACGTAGCAGATTCTGTTGTTCTGCAACTTTTTCGAACGTTTGTCGAACGAGATTAGTTTGATGTGTTCTTTATATCAGCGCCTGTGAAATGGTTGGCCATACTTTGTCGGATAATGCAGTACTTTTCAAAATTATCTTCGCTCCAAGTCCTGCAGCCTCTCCGTCAAGCACGGGCAAACCACAGACTACTGCCCGGTTAGCTTTTAACTCGGCTCGCTGCCCTTGTTCGAATTATCTCAAAAAAGCCAATTCATGATTTCCACGTCTTTGCCCGAATCGTCCAACCATCAGCTCCACATCCGGCTCCTGCCAAATTCAGAATCCGCCGCCACCTGCGAATCAAGCCACCCCCCACTCCTTGCTCAAGCTTGTGCGCGTTAAACGTGGGCGCGAGACACAAAACTCGTGAGCAGCGTCTGCTGCCGATGCTTGTTGACCTCCTGTTGCAGGAAACACTTCGTGGGGGTGTGTGTGTGGCGCATTGTCGCGGTCATGTATTTACGAAACCTTAACATCGCAGTTCACTGGCGTTGCGCCAAGCCACCGGATGTGAGAAGTCCTGGCGTTCGCCGCTCAAGATTCATGAACAGTTCGTTTTTTTGTGTCTCGTTTATGCTTTAAGTATTTTGTACGTTCGCGCCCTACACACAAAACTATTGCTTTCCGCTCCTGCTGCGTGCGTTTCTTCTATCAGTGCAATAACGGAACATCCGACAGGTGTGAATACGTAAATATATGATGACACTCTTGCGCTATTGACGTCAGATTTTCTTCACGTAATCGTTTTTCGCTTCGCTTGCGTCACAGCTGTTGCGAGGTACGAGGAAATGTTTACATTGCGAACTGTCCAGTTTCTTTGCCAGTCTGATCTCGCCCCTGTGTTTTGCTTCAATGACTGCGGTTGGTTTGTTTTCTGATCACCGTCAAACGTCAGTTCGTGGCAACTGTTTGTGCAATAGAACGTCGTCGTGCTGGAAATTCATCTCAATGTGCTTGGGTGGGGGGATGGGGGGAAGGATCGCCGGCGTCGCTTTTCAACACGTGGTTCCGCGAAAGACTCGTTAAAACTATTCATCAACATCAGGGCGCAACCAGCTGATATTCTCGGTAGGGGGTACAAAATGATTGTAATTTGTTGTTGTGCCTAACAACTAAACATGTTTAAGAAATTTTGAGTGGTGCAATAGCCCGGTCCCCCCCCCCCTTGTTGGGGACCTGATTAACATAATACGCCGAAATGTTTTTCGTGGCTGTTGTTGACAGAACTTGATGTAAAGCGAAAGTGTTTGTTTCAACATAAAAGCAGGGGGAGGCATTGCGTCCCCCTTGACACGTGGTAGCAATGAAACATGGCAAATGCGGAGAAGAACAACCGTCGTTTCGTGTGCTTTAGCAACACACTTAACCTGTGTCAGAAATGTTATCGAACAACTCTGACGACTTGTCCTGCACTGTGTTGTACTTTTGCACCACTAACATTTGTGGTGAAAAGTTCCTTTTCAGTTTTCTTTCCGAAACGCTGCGACTGCTCTGCTTTGTGACGTTGTTCAAAGCAAATCACGTGATCCTACCGCGATTCACGTCATTCAATTTACAAACCTCGAATTCCTAGAGATCCTAACACTGCGATTGTGACGTCAATCAATTTAGTCCTGCGCCAGAAACATGTAATCATCGCCACTTTGCCAACTGTTCCCTTTTTGTTTTAATCTCTGAGTTATCAGTAACGTTTTGCTTTAAAGTTGAGACGAGTTGTCTCATGTCGCACAGGGCAGATGAAAGTGCTGCTTCTTTTCTATGTCTGGCTTATTTCGCAGAAAACTTGTGTCAAGCAATTGTTGGGCGATTCAGTTGACTTTGGATCGGACTGAAGTTGTCTGAAAAACTGTTCTTACGTTTTGGTGTAGTTTCTTTGCACAGCTTTTCTGGCTGTAGCGATCATGACGATGACTTCGTTTGTGTTTATTCCAAGTGCTGGAAAGCGACCCAGCGCTGCGGATTCTATAGTCGGTTGCTGTTGAGGGGATTTACCCACAACACTGGGGTCCTGCACAATTAAGCCAAGTTTGATGCCCATGTGTTTCATGAATCACGTCAGTTCACGTGCTCGCTTATCTTTGTTCTACTTTACATTTGTATCCAAGTATTTGTGTGCAGTTTAATTTATACTCAGCCACATCGACACCGACACCAAGCAGTGCCGGCAGAGAAACGGTGTGCGCCTTGCAAGATTGATGTCGCTGCAAATAAACGTTATTGAGTTACGTTGGATTTTTTAAACTTAGAATGGATCCTGGTATTTCACGCGGTGCGCGTTTATAGCCGCACATCACTGCACATTATCGTAATGGAAATATCCATGCGCAAAAACCGAAGCGAATAAAGCATAGGCTGCGATGAGACGCGGCCTTTCTTGGAGCAAATTCTTGCATTGCAAGTTTGATGCCCGGCCGTGTGGATGACGCAACCAGCTTATATTTCCGGGAGGGACAAAATTATTGTAACTTTTGTACTATTTTCGTTGGGGGGGGAAATGATCGTAGCTTGTACCTTACGACTAAAGATGTTCTTCATAATTTAGCGGGGCAATTGCCCGTTTGCCCCCCCTGCATGCCGGCCTTGGCGCAATAACTTCACAGTATTACGTTGAGGGAAGGAAAACTTCAGGGCCGCGACTTTCTGTTTCAATGACGATACGAAGGTGCCAGCTGATATTTCCACTTCGCTTCCTTGACATGGCGCCTCCACTTTTCTGCCGCTGTTGACGATTTCCATTAATTTTAACAGCTAGACTTCATTCCGTTTATTTTAAATCGATGTTGGAAATTTTGGAAAGTCGGATATTTTACCTCCGACTCCGCAACCGTGCTTGTTTGTGACTAATGTATTTGTAGTTTTCATTGTGACGTATGGCGAAAACCATTTGAAATACTTTAAGCCCTGTGGCGCTGATAAGATGACTTGGCAAAAATATGCTAACGCATAATCGACGTCAGCAAATGATGCAGACAAGCTGCACATATTTTTTCAATTATTGGGTTTGCTCGATGACGTCATTCAGCACTAGAAGGTTACTACCGTCGTTGCGCGTTCACAACCTCCCAACCAGGAATGTAGTTCTAACAAAAAAGGTCTGGGAACACATACAAAAAAATTGGCGTTTCAAAACAGCTTCAAACTCATTTTAACGCAAAACATGGGAAAGATGTGGGAACGCCGTTCCCGCCCCACCACACCCCCGTTCCCACCAGGCGCGTTGTGCTTTCTATAGGTTTAATTGTGAAGTAACAAGGCGTGCAATTTGTAGGGACGATTTCCATGTGTTGTTTCTCGGAGAAACACAAAGCTCGGATCAATCATACGTTTGTCGTTGTTGAAAACGTTGATTTGGTGTTAAATGCACCAGTTATTAACAGGTCAGCATGCAGTTTCTTGACTCAGTCTTTACTGAATTTTAAGCTGGGTTTGGCTTAGCGAAGGCCAGGTCTATAAAACTTAGGTTTGAAAATTTGACCATCGATACAAAACTGCAACTGTTCCGCTTTCATTGTCTGGACGCAGAGACTTCCTGCTTCACGACAGCAGCCTCAGAGTCGATGCAGTCGTTTCGACCTTGCTGCGCAGCCACTCAGCGCGTTGCCGAGGAAGTCCTGACCTCACATCACGAGTTTGATTGCGCGTCCGCCTGCACCGCGGAAGCAGCGACTTATCAAAGCTTTCCCGGCTTTGTTGTTGTTCGATTGGCCTTGCAGCGCCAAGTGAACGAAACATGCTGCGCTTGATGGTTTATTTTAGTCGCTCCGAACCTGCATTCACGAAGCAGCGCGCGAGGCAGAGAAGGCGGCCGCTGAACGGAATTCGTCTAAGTCGAGCTAATCAGATCATATTTCGTCGGTTTTCAGGGAAGTGAATTTACTTCCGTGGTCAAAACAACAACTTAAAGGTTTTGGGTCAGTCCTGATTGCGGGATGAAACTAATCCGGATTCATGTACGGCGATGATAGTTCCACAGCGTTGCTGGCATTTTTAGGAAATTCCTCCGCTCTGCACAACAATCGATGACTTCTTTTCTCTTCACGTTAGGTCCAGTGAAATATTACGGAAATTCCGCCCAACTTCACACGATGTAGATGCTTTTTCCACGAAACCCCTTAGTGAGTCACAGCCGACATCAGAATCGGTGACTGTTTCAAAGTTTCCGGGATAAACGGTTTCCGACCTTGAAAACGTTCGGCCGTCGCAGAGCAACGAATTTAAACCAAAATTCATTAAAATTGGAAGAAACCGCTGTTCGCGTTTCAGGTCGTTCTGTATCAGGGTCGGCAACCTGCGGCCTGCTGCTGGCCGGATCCGCACCGAAGCCCCTTTACCAAATTGTAGTAACTATATATGGCCAGACTGTGGTATTATGTTTTGTGAATCTGCTCTCCGCATTGCGTTATAAATGTGCACTATGTCGCATTTTAGGCTTTCGTAACGAACTGAAAATCAGGAGTTAATCTGATTAAAATTCCCAAGATTTAGGAACAGCAAAAGGAACGGAATTATTGGAGGAAAATTAGTACGGCCCGCCATACCTTGCAGAGTTTGTTTTGGCGCGCGACTCGGTAAAGGTTGCCGACCCCAGTTTTATATTCTCCATAGAAAAATAGTTGCTTTTTTGCCATTTTCTTCTATGCTAACTAGGCACATTCTCTGACACTATTGGATGAATTTATTTAAAACACCACTTCCATCACAAAAGCCGTAGTTCATTTGCACTACAAACCAGTCCCGTCGCCACGAGGGGGCTTTGGTGGGCTTAGCCCCCCCAAACAAAGCTCCAATCCCCCCAAATTGAAATTTGAAATACTATACATCAATGGAATTTTTGTCAAATTTTAATGTCAAGCCCCACCTGCTCAAAAGTAAATCCCCTCCTCACAAAAGGAAAGCCCCCATGTTGACGACTTTCTGGCGACGGTTCTGCTACAAACCTTTAACACATGTTTTGGGTTTGCTCATGTGAACGCTGAAAATGCAATATTAACATGAAAACAACTGCATTGCTTATCGCATTACTTGTGAGTAGTAGGCCTAGTCTTTAAGCAGTTTAGTGTACATTATTTTCCTATCTCCCAATCGTTTGGTATCTCAAGGTTTCCCAAACTACTTCCAATGATATGTTACCTCAAAGCATCTTATCATTTTACGGAAGGACAGAAACTTGCCAACTGAAGGTGAAATCATCTTGTGGATTCTGTCAAACCTCACGGTTTGTGAATGCTGCATTGAAGCGGTTACTGGCTTGACTTCGAGGTTGACGTCCAATGGGAGGGATTCATTCTCAATTATTGCTATCGTGTTGGAAATAAGTAAAGAGCATTTTTTGATCTTTTGGTCGGTAAATTTGTTGGCTTGTTGTCCCCCACCGTCAACCAAAACCTAGGAATGCGTTTGTAAAGTTTAAGCCAATAGTTGGAATAATTTATAGCATGTGGTTGGAAAACCAAATTTCTGTTATTTTGAATAATACCAAAATAATATCGAATGAATCTCTTGATCTACAAATGCATGTTTTCGTTATTTTTAATTTCATATTTCAGCAAAACTTTCGTAACAGGATGTTGTAGAAAGGTTCTTCTTAAAACCTTTTTCGTAAATGTTTCAGCTTCATTGTGAATGCTCTGAACTAGGTACTTTGTATTGAAAGATTTATTCTTGAGTTCTAGGCCTATAGTTGCTTATTTGCTTCGAAGCAACTTAACGTTGTGCTCGGCTCTGCTGATAGCGATGAATGGTAATGGTTTATGGTAATGGTTTATTGTTTCATATGACTCAGCCAACAAGCAGAAGCGTCATAAAAGCCATCGCATGCAGTAAGCCAATCGTTAGCGAACATTAGAGCAAATGAAAACACAATGGCGCAATAGTTGATCAGTGTAAACAAAGAGGGGCGCTGTGTCATATAGGATTGG
>Ga0210059_1009015_pt1 | contig 15637 bp, 8 predicted proteins | sample Ectturendosymbi2_FD_188042 | JGI IMG/M metagenome (GOLD analysis project Ga0210059, IMG submission 188042) | Ecteinascidia turbinata endosymbiont from Florida, USA - Sample 2 (SPAdes) (version 2) | ecosystem: Host-associated > Tunicates > Ascidians > Unclassified | place: Key West, Florida... | reverse complement strand
GTAATTTATAATGCGTTTTTTCATGAATTGTAACCGTCCGCCTTCCGCAATAAAACTGTCGGGCCAGTTTCCTGGCATTTTTAGTGGAAACCAAAGGCTTAAAAACGTTGCTACAAGTGAATATGTCGTGGAAAAACCTTGCACGTAAATTGCTTCTCTGGCAGACTTGCACCAATGTTAAGCGTACATGGAGTGACTGTGTTGCTGTCTTGCGCTATCACTTTCGTCCAGCAATGTTTTCGTTTTTTTGCCCGTAAATTTTCAGTGAAAAAAATGAACCTCAAAAGTAGTCACCAGCAATTCGAATTGTTTCAAAAGAGGTAAGGTTGCACATTACTGTGCAAAATTATGATGTTCATCACGAATTGCAGGCTGTTCATTATTTAATTTGTTCTGTGTATGCATCAGCCTGCTTTCACTTCCTTCACATTAGCTGCGGTTTTATTAACAAACGCGCATTGAAAAATGTTTCTATAAAATTGTCAACGTCAATCCTTGTTAAAAACAACACGGCATGAAATCTAGCAGCCGCGAAAGTAAAGTCGCTTATAAAATAATGTTTGTCTTTGACAAGTTGCTTTTTGTAAACAGTTGATTATTTTCAACAGCCACCTTCGCGTTACTTTCTTTTTGAAGAGCAACTGTGTAAAGGTAAGGATTTGCTACGGACGCAAGACGCGGTAGCCACTTTGCTTGCTGATCGCGCGGTAACGTGGCAGTAGTCTTGTAAAGCAAACTGTAAGAAAAACTGCAAGTGGGTTCTAGCTTGCATCAAAAATTTATTCCAGCGACAAAATAGTCTCTTGTTTTGCTAAGGGATGCTGCAAAGGTTGATGCGAATTGTGTTAACTGAGCATAAGTCTCGACAGACTTTGGGCCTATTCCTCCGCAAGATGTCGCTGCGCACCTACGCATGGCGATTCCTAACCTCGTGTGACACACCCGTTAACATACACTTTTCAGTTATTTTCTTGCAAATACTACTTGATGTTTATGCAAACTGTTGCATTTCAAAAATTAGGTTGCATTTTGAGCACATTATAAGTGCTTGTAATCACTAACCGAAAGTAAAACAAGGAGTAACGCTTTTCGCAGGTGTTTCTGGCGCACCAGCTTGCTGTATGTCACCTAATGTTGATGTAAACTTCATTTCAATACCATCGCAAAAATTACTCTCTGTTAACCCTACCGTGCTACTAATACAGTATTACTTTTGTCTGTAGCATCAGCCGCAACCTTAAATGGACATCCTATATTTTTGTTTTTGTACAATTTTAAAGTAAATAGCGGCAATGTACGTTTTATATGCTTTGTAGCTCAAACTTTGACTGAGAAGTAATCCAGTGTCAGTCTTTTTTATTACGCAAATAGGCCATAGACCACGAGCCTCAAACTCAAAACAAGGGCAAAACAAGGACTTAAAAAAGAAACAGAGCCGCATTATGACTATTCTAGAACTGCAGTATGACGCTGACGCAAAAAGGCTGTACCTGAAACTTACTAGAAACAGCTTTTGCATCTTTTTTCCTGTGAATGATATCGTGAGTTATAGGGAGTTTATCTCTAGTCCTCTCCATGTTCGTTTAAAACAGCTATGTCCAACCCACGGTCCAGTCGAAGGTTTTGTTCGGCCCATTTTAAGTTTTAGCTGCAGTGATAAATTATCCTACATACTGACAACCACTTCTTATTTTGATAACCTTCAATTTGCCATTTTTGATGTAGACAGTTCTGAGTACCACTTTAACCAGGACATAACGAGGGCGGAAAGGGGGGCACAATTCCTCGGGGGCCCTGTCACTATGGGGCGCCGAATGACTACAGGGTCGCCAAAAAGTCATAATAATGTCACAAGCACTTTCTTCAATACCCTACATTTACTTCCAAAATATCTCAGGTTCGAACGTGGCGGCGGCAAACTTGCTTCTTGCCCCAGACGCCATCTAACCTCGTTATACCCCTGACTTTAACACGTTTGTTACCATTGCAGTTAAGATTCGAACGCATTCAGTACATTAGCTTAAGCTAAATTTAGTTTGCTAAGACCAAAGTAAACCATTCAATGTGCGGCTCAGCACGCTAATATGCCACTCATTATGCGGCTCTGGTTAAGATAGTGACATAATTTGTTGTTCAGTAAGCCATTTGGTTTGGACACAGCTAGTTTAAAATTTGACACGCTGGCCGAGCACTTTTAAACACCGGTGCATAAACAAGATAACTTAAATGTTAGTTATTTCAAAATTCCCAAAAAGCATCACGGGCTGCACAAAATGCCCTCGCGGGCGACATGCGGCCCACGTGTTTGAGACCCAGAATTCATTCTAGATATTTGTTTGTTACGATTAAGCATGCATTGTGCCCGTTCAATCACAATCATGTGGAGTGTTAACGTTTTCATCAATGATTTTTTTCACATTAACTTGCCGGCGAAAAAACAATTTTGTCAAGTAATCATACTCTGACCTGTACACAGTCTTGACAGTGTTTCAACTTTCATCTGATGTTGAACCCTATCCTACAATAAATTTGAAATTATTCAGCTGCAACGGGTAGACTCAGCAGCAAAATCTAACGTAAATAGGAAAAAGTTTTTTTTGCAAGTGCTGAGGACATTGACACGGCCATCACTTACAGATAGTTTGCAATATCTTTTCTTGATAAAGCGCATGTGACTAAAATGAAACTAAATTGGATTTTTTCCTAGTCGATTGGATTTTGTTATTTAGACACCCATGGATAAAAAAGAGCTTAACAACCGCTTACGCTGAAATGGCTGGAGCAGCGGTTCCCAAACTTTTTTGAGCGCTCCGCAAACCTGAGTTTGGTGAACACGCCTCAAACAACAACTGAGTTTGGTGAACACGCCTCAAACAATAAATCCTCAAACAACGTATTAAAAAATAATGATTGTAGGGCTATTGGGGATTTTGGCAATAAACTGCTAAGTTTGTTTTCAATGTCAGCATTCCACTCTTTTCTCAGTAAGTGCTTATGCTACAGAAAAAAGCCAAGCAATGGTAATGTTGAAAATACACAGCTCCGGTTTGGATCGCATCGGCATGGCCCATTTTTTGACACTTTCGCCACTGTTATTTCGGTTTCGACCCATACTTCGGGAGCCACTGGGCTAGATCAACTAGTCGACCGTTGTGTTAAGCTGCGGTGACAAGTATTATTAACTTCACTCCAGAGCCGTGGTGAGAATCGATTGTGGCTTCGTTTCCGCAAATACACAACCACTTTCACCTTTTGTGTAGAGAGGGTGGGTGAAACATACGCAAGTTTGTAACTTTTGCATTACAGAAGTGTTTAATGAAATAAAATCCAAACATTCTTCAAACGCATAGAGGTATTCTAGCCTTTACGTTATCAGCTGCATACGTCAATCAGTCGACCGCTCAAAAATTGGATAAGATCCACGTCTTTTATGCGCGCAAGTTTTGTAGACCAACTTCGGGAGTCTGTGCTCTTAAACCATCGAGATTTCCACCATCGGTCTTGCATGAACGTTTTATAAGCAAATGGTGGCTTTCATCCAAAATAGAAACGTAGACATTTACTCAGAACAAACTTGAAAAACTTGTCAATTCAACGAAGAATGACTTCTGTTTGCCGGCTTATATCTGAACATAATTATTCAGAATAAAAGCGCCAGAAAAATGCAACTTATGTGGAAGATGCTTTAAAACAAGGGGCATTTTATGTTTAAATGTTGGGACTTCGTTGTTGTTTTCCCCCCCATCTAAATTTCTGGCTACGTGCCTGTGCATGCCTTCCTGAAATTACACCATAATTGTGATGCATACATGCACGTACAGAAGGAAAGAAAAAGTACATTTTTTCTACGTTTGAACATCGGGTAAAACAAGCTCGCAGCTTCTTTGCTGCACAATACTGATACAGTTGTCTATGAATGTCTTTGTCATCTGAGAGCTCAGTATCTAGTGCAATCCCCAAATTTTTGTAGTGGTTAACCGATTTTACACTTTGTCCACCCAGTGTCAGCAACGGGATGACCGTGCTTTTGCGCTATTTCGTGCTTTTTGCCCTCTTTTAGACTTAAGCGTTATACAAACAATTTTGCTGCAGTTGAAAATAATTCCATGGCGATTCTGCATAAGCGTGACACACATCTCGTATACTTTGCAACCCACGTTAGAATCCAAACGCTGTAAAGGCGTTTCTGCACTTGTCTGACGTGGACTCTACTAATATGATGGTATGTTATGGTTTATTCATGCATTTTTGTGACTCAAATCACGAAATAACACAAACGCAGCAAGAGGAAAAACAATAACATCAAAGATCACAAATTGATTTCATGTTGATGAGAATACAAAAACATCAAAAGTTTCAGGTTTCACAGTTTAATGATCGTGTTATAACATGCTGAATTACAAAAGGTTGGCGAAAGGTCACCTAGGTCAAGTTCTCAGCCAGCCCTAGAAGTAGGTGCCCTGCAGTATGTATGTGAGATTCCCTCAGTGTACAATTAATAAAACGCAGAACTTAAATACCTTCATTTGTCAAAGCGGTCTGCCCCTGCGGGCACTTTTATGGGGGCGCCATTATGGGCTATGCTGCAGGCTATAAACCCGTATGTACAGGCTGTATTGAAATAAAAGTGGTTTCAATGTCGGGACACTACTCGCAGTTGAAAGACGTTTATGATTTTGAGTAATTTGAATTATGGCATGTGTGTTTAAGCGATTGTTATCTTAGCCAAACAATAAACAATCCTGTATCAGGGATGTTGTATCAATAGGCTTTTTTACATGACCCTGCAACACGGTTCTCAACACGCTTATCGACACGCTTGATGTCAAATTTTACTGATTCACTACACGGTTGATTGATCGAGTGTTGGGTCGTTGTTGACGTTTGATCGTAGTCCTTATATGACGTTATAGAACTTAGTAGGAATATGGTGGATGACTGTGGGCAAACGTGTGGCTGTGGTGAGCTCTAAGCTTTTGTAAGTGCTGTTAAGTTTTGTACCTGCGAGTAAAAGCTCATTGTTGGGTCAAAAAAACATTTCTGTGTAAATCTAATAAATGTGTGGTTGGATTTGTGCTCGTCAAAATGGATTTCCGTGTGTGTGGAGAAATATAATCCAGCTCAGTCTTTTTCAACAGGGGTTCCGTGGAACCCTAGTGTTCCGCAAAACTTGTAGTGGGGTTACGTGAGTTTTAAGGGTTCCGTGAGGGTTCCTAGCTTTTTTTAGGGAAATTGATTTCTTGCTTCAGTTTGTTGATGCGTCATTATGAAAATTTTTAGATCACCGTCTTGCATTCAGATTCCAAGTAGGCCAGCTAGTTGTACAGGAGGTGGAGTGCAGCTAATAGCCGAAAAAGAAATATTGATAGTTGTTGCGTCGCTTGTTGTTCATTGTTGTGCAATTAAGAAGAACTTTATTGTTGCATCACTGTTATACGATGTTGCCGATGTACAGTTCACAGTAGAAAAAGAAGGCCCTCTTGAACTTTTGCAGTTTATTAAAAGTATAACCCTGGGAACTCTGTTCCAAATATAGTAATAATGCAGCGGATTTTCCTCACAATTGCCGTTAGGTTAGGTTGCTACCTGTGAGAGGAGTTTTTCGAAACTAAAACTGATCAAGAACTACTCAACATCTAGTATGAGCACCTTGCGGTTGAGAAATCTTGCCACACTGTCTATAGAGCAACAATTGACAGATAAAATAATTTTTGACATTGCCATTGAAGAATTTGCCAACAAAAAGGCAAGAAAAGTTACTGTGTAGAAAATTGTAGTTTTCATTTCAGAAATAAAGAGGGTCCTAATTTTTTACACTTTTTTGCTATTTTTCCCTATATATCATTTATGCTCTTTGTTTAACTGTCACTTACAATGTTTGAGTTTTTTGGTGTGTATTTGAAGTATACCGTATTTGAGCATGCGATAGTAATGTAATATTATAGTGGTGCACAAACTAGTTAATATACAGTATATACAAAGCAACAAGAGCCAGTCACTGTGCAATATGTATTTTTATGGGCTTCGGGTCGCCAAACTAAAGGGCCGCCCCGGGCAGCCCACACACTAGCTACGCCACTGCCTTGGTGCATTGAATAAATTTACATGCAATGGATATCGCCAAAGCAATTTTACTGGGCTGTTCGGTCGACATGTGAAATCATTGTGCACATCAACTAATCCGAGCAAACTGTTACAGTAGCACTGATGGCTTATCACTGCAGAAGTTAGCATAGGAGGTTTGCAGTTTTGTGTTCCACAGTAACTCACGGCGCAAAATAATGCGACCATTTATAGGACAATACTTGTTCACAAGCGCACTCTACAAGATTAGGAACAGGGGCGAAACAAAGAGTGTATTCTTGCGCTGCTGGGCGTTTCGAATTCCTGCCACGACACGAATACTGGTTGCAGGCATGGTCACGGACGATGCAACCCAGCTTTTATGTGTTTGATCGTTGCAGCCTGCGGAGCATTTAGGAAATAAAGTAGCGGCACGGTCCCTGAAAGTCGGCGCTGATCCAACCCGCAGGGTTCGACTTGTCTCACTGTGGTGCGACATGCCTTGCACGTTTGTTTGGAGAGCTCTGGCGGCAAACGCTTTGTACAGTAGATGCTTATTTGAAACCAGTCCATTGCAGCCTGCAAGTCGAAGGAGAGGCAAGGAAGCTCTGGTTTTGAGGGTTCATTTTAGCCCCGCTAGAAGAAAAGCTAAGTGATATGTGCAACTGAGACGAATTGTGGTTTTTATCGCTAGATCCGAAATGCAATCAGATTTTCTTAAAACCGAAAAAGGTTAATAAACTATTTTAAATCATCAACGCTTAGAGCGACTAAGTCTCTTCATAGTACTACGAGCTTTTTCTTCAGAATACCTGATGAACACAGTGCTGGTTAGTCTTTAGGGTTGATAATTTTGTTGGTGCATATCAAGTTTCAAAGTTCCTACGTAACTGTTTCATTTTCTTTAAAAACTCAGCAATACCTCAGAGTAATAACAGTCTGTTACGCTAGCATTCTTTTTTAACCTTGCAAGTTTTGTTATCTGCCTCGGCGTACGGTTAGTCCTACCTGTGTTAAAGTTAAGTTTTTCGTGGCATGTGAATTGGTTATTACAGGAAAAACTGAGTGTGTGCTATATCTTTGTGGATATGTTGTGTCATTTTACTAATATCGTCACTTAAATTTAATTGTGTGCATGCAAAGACAAGGCTCATCTGTTGAGTGGAACACAAATGAAAGGTCTTAAACAAAGATGTAGATATGAACAACGATGGTATAGCTCATTTTTATGTGTACAGTATAAAACTTACATCACAACTTCTTGAATAAAAATTCTAATCTGGTAATATCAGCCAGCAATACCTTTTAAAGTGGCGCTGCGTTTGAGTAAATTTGACCTTATATTGCTTTAAAGGGTATATCACACGCAAATAAGAGCAGTCTTTGTAAACTTCCTCTGTAGAAATTGGGTCGAACAGGAAAACACAGAAGTTTGCTGGCAATACTCTGTGGTTGCCAAAGAACAGATGATTTTTTTACTCTCCACTTCCGCTTTTAATTAAAAATAAAAAATAAAAAGACGTGCTTTCCACTGAATTATTTAAGTCATGAAATGTTTTAGTCGGAATATTGACTAGGCGATTTTGTAACTATGGCTGTTTATTCTGAACAGAGTTTTTATCGATTGCACAGAAACCCATATGATTTGTTCTATCATGTTAGTGACCTGGTGGTCCATCTAATTTTTTCTGATGCCTGTGCATTCTTTACTTAGATGTTGTTTCTCAAGCAGGAGAAATGTGTTTTTAAAGATGTCGAACGCACATTAATGGGTTTGAACTCGACTGGCTCCTTCGTAACTATGATACAGTTACTTGCTTGGTTTGTGAGAACGGTTAGGAAAATAGTTTATTACATCATGCGGTCATTTCTATTGTTTGGCTTGTTCAGTTTCAGTGGCGTCACTAGCACCTGTGGCATTCGGTGTCAACAGCAATTTTAAATCTCTCCAAATGCTGCGCCCGAGGTACTTGTCTCCAACTGCGGCCTAGCTATAAAAAACGCTGACAAACTGACAACATTTCCTGAAAATCAACGCAGAAATACTGCATTTGTTACTCTTTGTAAAGTTTCGACAGTTTTTTAAGCATATGGTCGAGTACTCTTTTGATTTATTGTCACGCCTTTGGAACAACATTCTTTCCCAAACGCAGCGCCCGAGGCTTTTCGTTCTCTGTCCCTATCGTGACGCCACTGTTCAGTTCTTGAAATCAGCTATTGCTCGTTGAAATGCCAAGGACATCCTTGTTGAGGATTTAAATTTGAGCTTCTGACGTCCAATACTGAATAAAAGCAGTGCAGATAGACGCATGGTTTCAATTTTACTGAATAACTATGCCAGTCTGCTACCTATTAAAATCCTTGCTGGTTTAGCCCTAAAGTTTTGTTATCAGCATTGGTGCCAGTATACTGTATATGTTATAGATAAATTGACTCTTCCACGTACATCTCGGACCAAATTTTCGCTGTTTGAAAGGCAAAATTAGTGACACAAACAAAATATATCAAATCCAAAGTTTCTGAGCTCAAGCAATGACATAGCATACAAAAATTCTTATTCGAAATTGTCATGCTTTACACTGCAGCTACACAATACCAATCAACATTGAGATGACTTTCCGAACTCTAGCGATTCCTCTTTGAACCTGGTGATCAGGCCTGTGAAAAAGTTTCCGTCTTAAAAGTTAATCTTGGAATAATGGCAGCAATCTGCCACAAAAGATCTTTCAGAAATAACCGCAAACACGTTACGGAGCGTCTGCGTTTCGTGGTTTAAATTTTTTGAAAGTTCGCATAGACTTACGTGTATTGTGCAAACGCGAATGTCGAGATGGTGTTCTTTCGCGGCAACTCCTCAAGATGATTGAACGGAGATGATCGTTTCAAGGACTATGCCGCAGTTTCCACCAAGTGTGCTCTGCCGGTGCACTTTCCTCTATCGATCAGCATGTTTTAAAGAGACACGTACACATCATCAAGACGTTTGCGCATTGTGTAACTTTATGGTTATCATCCGAGACACGCGACGAAGTGGCGAAAAGCGAGTTGCACGTGTGACGATATAATAAAAGCAACATCAGCTGTCCCCTACAGCAAAACATAACTCCGCGCTTGTGTGTTCAACTTGTTGACGCTGCGACGTGTTCCAGAAAATGCCTCAAACTCGCAGCGCATTCCCAACGCTCACTCTGAGTCAATTTTTCAACCACGCTAGTTGACCGATCTTCAGTCATGCTGAATATCTGGCGAAAAGAAAGGCGCATACATTTAATACATAAGACGTTCTTTTACGATCAGGAGAAAACCTTTAAGAAACAACAAAGTAACGACCAATGATTTGAATGATATCACGTTGGAGTTTTCGACAACCAAATGTTTTCATTGTCAGCAAAGATTCGTTCAATGAATTCACTGAGTTCAACGTATCTTTACTGATGATGTAAACAGCTGTTGATTTTTGAAACTTTCAATATGATTTTATTGAAATCATTGGTTGTAGCCTTAGTGTTTCTTATAAAAGTTTGCAAAAATTATAAGTTTTTCACTCCGTTCAAAACACGCATTTTCTTTTAAGCATTTAAACACAAAAATCACAGTCTTTACTCAATTGCAATAATATTACTGCACAAGCAGAAATAAGGTTATAAAGAAAGATCCAAAATAGTCTGAGTCAAGTTGACTCCGTATAAGGGCATTCGATGGTTTATTTTTTTCGTTTCAAAGCAAAACGCCGACATGTTTGATTTTATCAACAAGTTCATTACAACACTTTGTAGTTTGATCGGCGATAAGATCGTCAGCTTTATTGTTTACCAATCATCTCCGTTACGCTTTTATCGTTAGTTTTGAGAGGTGTTTCAATGGCGATTTTTTTTAATTTTGCTGTAGCAAACCTTCAGATCATGTCATTTGCAACCAAACGATTGTGAAATAATTTGCAGAGAAAACCACAGTGCTTGACTTGATTGTACTTTAGGAATTCTAGACATTTTGTCAATTGGATAATAGTTTTTATTTTTACCTCCCAGGGGGGTTGTCTACAGAGATGCAAAAAGACCCTTGATTCGTTTTGCTGTCCACGAATTTCAACTCAGTGGACTGTTATAGTTGGTGACAGAAGTTCACTTCGCTTACAACTACAGATATGCAGTCCTGCGGAATTCCCAGCAACTGAACGTGACTTGTTCACATGTTTGTTTGTAAGCAAGTCGTCAGCGCAAACCAATTACACGCGCAAAGTGGGCTGTAAATCAAGGTATAACAATTGCAGAACGGCGTGTGCGAACGAGGAATGGAATTCGGGAAAAGTGCTGTCTTTGTTGGTCGCCTTACGCACATATTTACAACATGCTTGCCAGAGATACTGTAGTTAGCACAAGCACACTGCACTTTTGTTAAGCTAATTCTGTGCTCGGTGGAACACTGGCCACTTCGCCTTACAAACTTTTGACCGAAATCTTCTGTTTGCATAATTTAATTGCAAGTCTATTTATCCGGAACAATACCACATTAAGAATTGCGAGGCAGATGTGCGGAGTGGATTGGCCTATTTTCTCGGAAAACATGCTGTTAAGCAAAAATGTATTAAAACTATAGATTGCATAACATCACACCAGGGCGAAAGAGAAAAGAAATGTCTTGAGTATCAGAGTGCTAACTCATCAGGAACGCACTTCAGATGTTTACCTGGTGAAAACTATTTCAATTCCTTAATACGAGAATTACCTCGTGTGCTTTTGCGATGTTTTTAGAGAACAACAGACTTTTCCCACTTTGTGACCCAAAACGAGCTTTCCTCAGGTCGGACACAGGTTTGTAACGAACAGGATCGCAGTTTTCGTCTTGGGATCTGCAGTTGATTTTTTGCTCCATTCACCAACAACTTACAGAGACAAAAAGCAATGCATTACCTTTTTTAATCTGTGTAAACAGGTCTCAGCTCTGTCATTGTATCGTCTGTGCAAACGGGTCTCAGCTCTGTCATTGTTCGCCTATCCCACTGACCGAACAAGTCACGCCACACTACTTGCCACCAATCAAAGTGGAAGGCGTAATTTATGTGCAAGAAACGCTGCCGTCCTTCGATCGATGTGCTGATCCCCACCTCTCGTACTGAGCGGTTTATTATTTACTGTTATCTCCAGCATCAGCAACGCAGCATTTCAGGACTTCAGAAAACTTGCTGACCCCTGCTTGCTGTGGTATTCATCTTTCCAACGTCTAGTAGATCCAACTTAGAAACAAGCATAAAGATACTACATTTGATAAAGGAACGCGAGGCAAATGTTCCGCAAGAAAGCCACTTGATGGTACCACATATTGAAGGTGATGGTATCTTCTCAGCTTGTTTACGCCGCTGTCATGATGCAAATCAACCCCTTTTAGTGATAAAGTTTAGTGCAAACACAAGCAACACTCCGCAGCGTCGTGATAGCACGTAACGTTGAAAGGATATCTAAATAAGGCCATTTCGGAAGATCCATCGTCACCAAGATGAAAAACGTTGCGGGACAGTCATTTAGATTTCAAAACATAACTTTATTTGTCAGCGCCTGAAAAAGCACAGACCAAAAATTTGTGACATCATTGTTTACTACTGTTTCAAAGCAAAGTTGCTATTTTTAGAAATTTTGTTACACGAAACCGTGGTTTTTCAATCAGAACGTGATTTTGATACCAGAGATACACTGAAAGGTCACCGGCTGATTTTTGAACACATTTTTTCCAACTACTTATTCTATTTGCAATTAAGCGTGGGAATTGTGAATGCCAGCAAATTTTTGCAGGGAGTTGTTTCTATCTATACTTTCGATTTTGAAGGTAATATTAAACACCTGGACAGAAATCGACAAAACTAACAAATGCCTGGACTTCGCAGACTGCATTTCGTACGTTTTATGCAGAGCTTTGCGGGTGACTGAAGCGGAAATGTCCAAACGTTTTTGCAGTGCCCAGATTTTGCTATTTCACATTTTCATCGCAGTTGTTGTAATAAAACTGACAGTTGGCATGTGTTAATGATATGGTAGATATGAAACTTGATTAATTTTGAACGATACCAGATCCACGTGCAATGATGGTTATATCACCTTGGATACTGCACATGATATTGGTGTTGCATTTTTGTCTTTGTGAACAATATTGTATCTTAGGAGTAATAGTACAGCTTTGTCCAACCGAAATTGTTTGCTGAGCCAAAAATCTATCTTAACCAGGGCCACACATTGAATGACTTCCTTTGATCTTAGCTATCCTAATTGCAGTGGTAACGACTGTTTGGCACCTTTAACAACTCCGTAAGTGTGATTTCATAGGCAAATTTAGTGCTAATGGAAAAGGGTAGAAATCAGGAAAATGGTAAAAAGTTTGCAGCAATGTGTCAGTGGACATATGGAAATGTCCCACCACGCAGTACAGACGTGATGAAGTGGCACCGAGGTCCATGGCATCAAAAATGTCAAATTTAACATTATCAAAATAAAGACAGGTTGTCAGTATGTAGGCTACTTATATTACAGCGAAAACCTATCTTGGCGGCACAAAACTTGGACTGGGCCGTATGCGGGGCGCGGGGTGGACATATACAGGCCCGTAACCAGCTTGGGAAACCAGGGGTGTCGAGTTTACTGAGAGGGTCCCAATTTTTTAAAACTATATCCAATAGTTTTGAGCAAACTATGTCCAACACATTTTTCCAGGGGGGCGAAAAATTTTGCAGTAGGGGCTTTGCCGCCCTGGGCTCCCCTGTTTACGGGCCTGGACACACAGCTGTAGTACATCGCTGGTGGACGCTTACCCTCGCTGCAATAAAATATTTTACTCGTTTTGTGAAAGGTTGACCTAAAGCTCATGGCCTATGTGTGCGGTGGTTCAGGGAAAGTTGATGCTGTTTCTTCAGTTTTTTCTGCAGCCACCCTGATTCCGGGCGGAATGTTTGGCCACGTCCCAGGCACCTTCAAATGTTTTTCCTGCGACAAGTTCATTTGTCGCAGCGGTTCGCAGTTATTAATTGATCAAATAAGTTTGTGAAAAATTGCATCTCTGATGATATTATCAGCAGAGTATCAAACTTTGAGCAACCATGGTTTGAAGTTAACTCATGACAATTCTCGTGCATTGTAAGAGTATACCAAAATCGGCATCAGCTTTTACATTAAAAGTAATGAAAGAGGGTTCGATTTTCAGCGTGGCGTAGATTTTTTAATCAATGCTTGTTCAGCACTACTGTATATCATATGACAGCAAGTGTTCGCAGTGGCAGTCACGAAGCCCAGTTTTAAGAAAGTAAGAATTACGAGGAGAAACCGTTGCAAAAAGATGTGGTATATTTTATGTCAAGCTGGGGTTGGACAATAATTTATAGTTATTTTCAAAATTGGCTGAATGAGTACGTGCGCGAGTATATCATAACATCGGGTATTTGTTTTTACGGTGTTAGTAAATTGCATTTATTTCTGCATTAAAAATAAAGTGTTTAACATGAAGCAAAAGCAAATATTCCCCTTCGATGCAGGCTGTTACACCCCTTGTAATCCTAATATAAACACATCTTTTTGAAACGTTCAGCCAAAGTCCTGGTTATTACTGTATATCTTTTTACATGCCCCGGCGTCCGGAAAGAAAGTTGGAATTTCGCACTCCTGATGAAACTGGCGATACTGAAGTTATTGTAGGTAGTGAGCTTTCATAGGTTTGAACTCAGAAAAGTGTATACAGCAAATTTTTGGGTACAACAAAGAACGGGTAAGAAGTTTTGAAGTTTGGATTAAGTCTCTATTCTAAAACGCACCTGGAAATGGTGTTGAAATGTTCTAAGCACTTTGATTGGGCAGATTATACATGCTTGCTTGTGCAATAGATTTAATAATGATTTAACTCCTCGTGTAAATGCAAAAAACAAATGTTCGCAATGAAGGCAATCCATATTTGTTGAATAAACTAACTTTATAATAAAGATAAAACAATGTTTCCCAACGTTTTATCGCCACCCCCATAGCAATACTTGGTGAAAGGAACACATAGGGTAGAGCTTAATGTACCTGTTGAGAATTTCGTGCTTATTCTCATCTGTCTTGGATTTTCAAATCGTGTCTTAGTTTGCAAGCGGTAATGTTTTCCTTGTTACGCCACTGCATGTAATTATCGCACAGTTATTTAAAAAGGGGCCCATTCTACTTTGCGGTTTGCTGTACTAAAACTTGTGCTAGCCACGTCTGCAAATTCCGAAATTTGTTTCTGTAAAGGAGTATGCCGTTACTTCATACTTAAAACAAACACTGAACCAGTGTGAACGGGCCTTTTCGTAAATTCAGCCTTATTGCAAGGAAAACGCAACGCCCCAAACGATTTCAAATCATCACCCATTGTTGTTGCTAACTGAAGCAGCAAGTGCACCATTCTGATCTGCATCAGTCCAACCAATCTCGGTTATCGCTAAACTAAAAAACTTTGAGTAAAGCAATACGCATTCTGCCTGCGAGGAAGAACGAATATTTTGCCAACTCATGCCCAAGGGCGTACGCAAGGGGGTTGGGGTCAAACCCCCCCTTGAGCTTGATATTTTACGAAAACTTTATTACCTGCGAAAAGGAGATTTGTTTTCGCATGCGTTTTGCTTGTTAATTTGTAGACTTAACGCAAATACCGCGGAATGAATTTGCATGCAAATTTCAAGGAACATTGTAAGTGGGCCAAAAAGTTATAATTAGGTTTTGGTGGGAACCTGGGTTATCATCTGCATCCAGAAACCATCTCAGCACTTTTTGCAGACCTTTCGTCCACTACACATGTTTAGCTCTGTGTTCCGCGATAGTTCACTGTATCCGAAATAATTGACTTTGTTTTGTCTGCTAAGGCTGATCAGCGCAAGTGCTGACCGCAGTGGCTGCATTACCAAATTCTGTAACATGACAAAACTGTTGCACGAGCTCAAAAACACCACTTGTTAAAATAGAAGCATTCAGGCATTTGATAATGTCACAGCAGGGAAAAAGGAAAACTAAAAATTTGCTGGACTTCTATACATAACAAAAAATCGCAAGTTTTCTTGCGTACTTCATGCGCATTCTCAATTCTTGTGTAGTTAGCAAGATTCGATCTTGCAAACCGCGGGTGTGCGAGTGCGTCAGACAGTCCAGCCGCGCGCTTTCTGTGTTCCATTGCTCATATTCGACAAGACATTAGCGCAGCCTCATTTTGCAGTTGTAAATTGCTCTGACCCAGTGATGGAGTGTGTTTTAGTCCCCTGTTTCAACGCGCAGCCCAATATTTTTGCAGTTATGAACTGCTGTGTCGTAGCGTTGAGTTTATTTTCCTCCGATATCCTAACCTGGAGCGCTGACAGTTTATATTCAGTTCAAAAAATTAAGGGGAGTGCGTGTAGAAGAAAGTGCATATTATGTCAACAAACTTCGCCAAAACGTTGGTTTGGAAACATGAATATGGCGTCAAATTGTGACGTCACAAACAGCGGACACCAACCACACAAATGGCCACCACATGCCACTGAATGAAAATCCCCCATGAAAATTTTCTGCGTACGCCACTGCTCATGCCCAACTGTTTTCATTCTGTT
>Ga0210059_1009014_pt1 | contig 15637 bp, 8 predicted proteins | sample Ectturendosymbi2_FD_188042 | JGI IMG/M metagenome (GOLD analysis project Ga0210059, IMG submission 188042) | Ecteinascidia turbinata endosymbiont from Florida, USA - Sample 2 (SPAdes) (version 2) | ecosystem: Host-associated > Tunicates > Ascidians > Unclassified | place: Key West, Florida... | reverse complement strand
TGAACACCTACAGACTGGGAAGCTGAAGCTCAGTACTACAAAAACAGTGTCAGCAGTCTTGCACCTCAACAAACGAAGCTAAACAAGAGCTAAATGTCAACCACAACAATGAAACCTTGTCCTTCTCCGAAGCCGTATACCTTGGAGTAACATTGGACGGGTCACTCACGTATCGCCAACAACGACACCTCGAGTCACTTCGCAAAAAGTTGACATCACACATCATACTCTCAAGGCTCTGACTGGGGTGCTGGAGCAACAATGTTGCAAACAACTACCCTAGCCCTAGTCCACTCAACTGCAGACTACTGTGCTTCTGTCTGGTGCTGTAGTGCTCACACTCGCCTTACTGACCCTGCCATCAACAACGCCTTGCGAATTGTGACTGGATGCCTGCATCCTAGACCAATGGACAACCTTCCTATTCTCACAGGCACACAACCTGCTGAGCTTTGTTGCAAAGGAGCCACACTGTCTCTAGCACGCCATGCCATCGATCCTGGACATCCGCTCTACTCAGTGCTCAGCTGTCCACTGATGTGGTGGAATGCACGGTGTCTCAAATCAACACACCCATTTGTAACCGCCACACAACAAATCATCCGTTCAACTGACAACAACAGAAGTGTGGCACTCTGCGTGGATCACTGATGGAATGCAAAGAGTTTGCACAACACAATGAGACTCCGTACTTTTACCTCTGACACTGGCACCCACCCTCCCGGAATGGCCCTTCCAAGAACAGCGTAGGTCCGGCTTAACCGCCTTCGCAATGGTGTCAGACATTTCTTGCTCCTGCTTGCACGAATGGGATATGCCCCTTTTCTGCTACCTGTGAGTGTAGTGCAGAAAAACAAACTGTTGACCACCAATGTCCAATCTAAACACCTCCCCATGGATTGCATGCCTGATGGTTCAGTATGATGAGAGAATTGAATGGCTGCTCAACGCCTGACCGAGATACAGTGTGGCCAAGCAGTGTATAGTAACAACTGGACTAAATGACTAATAAGCCGCAAAATGGTGAAAACACCAACTCAAAACTAGTTTCCCTGTGTAATAAAACGTGATCGATTTACTTTTGCCATTTTTGTTGCTTACAACTTCAGATTATAAATTGTCGTTTCAGAATTTCTTCCAAACCACAATGTAATAGACTTTTGTGGCCCATGGCAAATTTATGTTGATCAATTTGGCCTTTTGAGCTTTCTGAGTTGTGCAGGCTTGCCTTAGGGGATTAATTAATTAATTGATTTTTTTGCCATAACTTGCCAGCCACTGATGTTAGATGGCCAATCAAAATGATCTAAAATGCAGAGTTTCCCTTTTTTATTTTAAAAGAAAAAGCAAGTAAATTGCCACAATTAGTTTTCTCTGGCCTCAAAGAAATCATTCAAAAATCCCTTGACCTCCCTTAGTTGTGACATCACGCCAAAAAAAGTTTAAACTCAAAACTTCCCAATTTTTAAAAATTGAAACTAAGACTTTCCTCATCTTTGGAGGGTTTGGATAGCTCTCAAGCTCTATTGATTAGTGAGTTGTGGCTGAATGTTTGAGCCACACTTTTGGCTAAAGCAGGCATTAAAAGGTTTACTGACTCCCAAAGATATAGCCAGTACGTTTTAAATAAAAAGCAGATGCCCTTTAAGATATATGCACAAGAACTAGACGAAAATAATAGTGTAAAAGATGCTGTTCATCTCCTTAGTTCTTATCCAAAAGATTAACATATTAACACATCAAGATCTGGTGTACAAGCATATCTTCCTTTGAAATCACGCATTGAGCTGTTATTTTTGCACCACTTTGCAACTCCATAACTTGCCAGTCAATTGTGTTAAAGAGTTGTTCACACCCTCAAAAGACACGGTGAGTCTTGTATTTTTGTAATGAAAAAAATGTTTACGTTTTTGGATCTTTTGTAGGTGACGGCATAAGTGGGGTAGGTTTAGCCCATTTTTAGCCAAGGGTATTGGGCCTTGGGCCTCAACCACAAGAGAGAAGTATTTTGCTCAAGATTTTAGTGGAAACTTAAACCAAACTCTGAGTCTTTTGAGCCTTCGATCGACTTTCTAGCATTTCTGGTTCAAATGTTAATGCAAAATAACCAAAGTTTGGATTAAAAAATCTTTTTGGGTAATTTTTACCCCAAATTCAATTTTTTGGACATAACTTTCCTTAGCCTCCCTGGAACTTTATGTTTAATTAGAAAAAATGTAAGACAGTTGAAAAAAATCCAGGATAATGTGACATCCTGATAATGATAATTTGTTTCACTGTACCAATCACTAAGAATTTCTATCAAGTCTGTATTGAAGCTTAGTCGTGTTGTGAAACCAGTTACCAAATTTGTTGGGTTGACTATACCTAGGGACTTTAGCATTGTCAGTTTATCACGTTCCATGAAGAAACCAACATAGACAGTGATGCAATCAATTGTTATTGATTGTAATTTATTACATTTTGAAAGAGTAATTGCAACTTTCAAAAATTGTGTAATTAGAACTGAAATTTCAATTGGCATTATTTCTAATTGAATCCATAGAAATGCCAATTAATTTTTCCTTTACCAATATGATTGTTCACATTTTCAAGTTCATGACTAAACTTATGGACAGGCTCTAAGCAAGCCTAACTTGTGTTTTAGTGTTATGAATTATTTCTGCAGCAATGTAAGATCGCATTGTTTGTAGGATTGATTTGAATGCTACTTGAAACATCATAAAGAAATGTGCTATTGTAGTTTGCCAAAAATTTTACGCCGTGCTGTGCAGTGGAAGGTAAAAGTTGGCATTAAAGTTGTCAGGCTGTTATAGAGTAGTGTTCGCAGAGATGTCATCTTAATTTAATAAATTACCTAATTGTCAAAAATAATTTTTCCCTGAGATATGAATATGATTACCGTATTTTTCGGACCATAAGGCGCACTTAAAATCCTTCAATTTTCTCAAAAATCGGATGTGCGCTTTATAATACGGTTCGCCTAATGCATGGATCTGGTTGCGCATTCTCATCTAGAACCAATTTTATGTGGTAAACGGTGCTGTTTATTTAATTGCTAGTTACGATTTTTTGTGAACAGACCATCGTGTTATGTAATAAACCATCAACAATTGTGATGAGCAGCGTGTAGAGTAGCTAGCACATACCGTAGATCATAATACTCCATGAGGTTCCTGACCACATTGGCACACACCGAATCAAACCTTCACACAACTTTTATTTTACTCTATTTGTGTCTAGCGGATTAGGCATGTGTAACAGGTTGAACCCCTCGTTTGTACGGTAATCCAAGGGAGTTTGATCTGTCCGATTAAACTCACTCGCATGTTATCTGAGTTTTGCTTCATTTAATGCGCCTTATGTATGAAAAAAGAACAGCAAGCATTCAATTTTTGATTCTGCGCCTTATAATCCGGTGCGCCTAATGGTCTGAAAAATACGGTACAAATACAATCGCTACTCACTAGTGACACCAACTGTCACTGTGAAACAGTTGCATTCTACTTTTCTTAACTTGATGTATTAGGCTATAAGCATGCTAGTTTATACTGTACACAAGGTGAAATGTCCTGTTTGTGGGTTTATTGACATTTTCCACAAGGCACATTAACAATAATTGTGATCTCACAATCCAAGCTGTTGCAACATGCTGGTTTGTGGATGTAACACACAAGTTATGAAAGCACCACTCCAGCATTTCACAAATACATTGAAGTGGTGATTTGGCGATAATTCTTACAGCAGCATGGTAGTAAGTATTCATTGTTGCATCACAATTGCTATTGTCCCTTTGTTAAACACAACTATCAAAAGCAGTGTTTGCGACAACACAACTTACTCAAAATAAAAGCACAGTGTTTGTGATTGAAGCAGAACTACGGTGGCATCACAGGATGCGTAATTCGCACCTGTGCACGTTACCTGTTTTCATGGTGACTTGCTCTTATGGAATTTACTTCTGCAGACAGGCGGCAATCAGTTGTAGCCTAGTGCTGCTTAATATACACAATTTTGTTTCGGCTAGGTTCAGGGTTGAGAAAAACCCGTTTTTTTTCAAAAAAAAACAACCCACCTGGGTTTTTTTATGTTTTTTTTAAAAGAAACAAGATTTTGTTATTTTTTCAAGGAAAATGGAAAAACCTTATTCTTAATTGTTTTTATTACATCATGCAATATCATTATTTTCAGAAGTACACAATAATACCTTGTTGTACCTATTATGCCATTCAAAATTGAGGGTAACGAAATGTATTCCATCTTTGTTTTCGCAAATTGTTGGCAAATTCACTCCACAGTGGCTTAGCAAGAATGCGCACAGCAAATGAAGAAAAACCATTTCCACACCAACTCTGCAGTTTCACGTCAAGTTTATCTACATGCCCTGCTAATTCAGCATCTATAGCAGGGATCACCAACTTTCTTGAAGCTGAGAGCTACTTCTTGCGTGCCAATTAATGCAAAGAGGTACCAGTTTGATATACACTTCTGAAATAAAAATGTTGCTCAATTTACCTTTTATTTTAGTATTAACAATTAACACTTCGGCGTCTGACTGCTTTCGGGGATTTTCGGAAAAAAACGCCTATAACTGTTATGCGATTAACCGTACTATTTTCTTATATTTGAAGTTTTAGTTTGGGACTCTGGAATCTTTTGCGATAAAGCAGTTTATGTGTTTAATTGGTATGAAATTAGCCGAAGTCGTTTGTAGTTGTCTTTGGCCACTAGCCAAGTTTGATTGGGTCTAAGAACATCTATAGTCTAAAAAACTGAGTTATATTCTAAAAAGTATTGTCAAAATCTGGCCTTTCCTGGCACAACTACTTTCGCCTGGCAAAACTGCACTGCTGCATGAGAATTAAAAAATTTGTTGTTCAATGTTGCGAAAATGTATTGTTTGTGTGGTAAAATGATAAATTGTTGATTTCCAGTGCCAGATTAAAGAAAGTGGGCTGTGTGGGCCTCCTTGGTTTTTGAGTGAATGATGTTTTTTTAGCAATTCTTAGGTGTAATGCATTGCAGGGAAAAACCAGAATAGGATTCGGCATTCTGGATTCGGTTTAGCTATTCTGGAATAGTAAACTATTCTGAAATGCCCATCCCTAGCAGTACATTGAAGCAAAATACAGTACACCTCGATTAACACTTTGAAAGCCAGCGTACGATATATTCGTACCTCGATTTCGACCTAAAAACAGCAGTTTTCGGTTGCCTTACCAACGCCATAGCTCCTCCGCCGATTGCGCTAGAGAGCTGTTAAATGGCTCAAACGGATCGGCCAGTCTTCTAGTCTGCACTCGAAATAAAATGTTTTGGTTGGGGTGCAGATTTTTTGTGACTGACGTCATAAGTGAAGTAGTTTTTGGGCTATTTTGGCTCATGTTACCTGGCCTAGAGTCCAACCGCTAGGCCAAAGTATTTTGCTAAAGTTTTCATTGGAAACTAGGCTCAAGTCCGAGTCTTTTGAGCCTTTGATCGACTTTATAGCGTTTCTGGTTCAAAACTTATGATTTAAAATAAACAAATTAATTAATTATCTCATTAGTCAAATATTTTTATTACTTTAGATTATAACTTTTGAACCCAAAACCCGAGCAGGTCATCCAAAGTATCAAAAGACTTGGATTGTAGCCTAGTTCCCAATAAAAACTTCAGCGAAATACTACCATCTAACAGTTTGGGCCCAGGGCCAAGTGAAGTGGGCCAAGGTGGTCTAAAAGTCCTCCACTTGTGACGTCACTCACAAATAATCTGTATTCCCCAACCAAAACATTTTATTTCGAGTGCAGACTAGAAGACTGGCCGATCCGTTTGAGCCATTGAACAGCTCTCTAGCGCAATCGGCGGAGGAGCTAGGGCATTGGTAAGGCAAGCGAAAACTGCTGTTTTTTAGTCCAAAATCAAAGTGCGAATATATCGTACGCCGGCTCTCAAAGTGTTAATGGCGCACAGCCCTCAGACTACATCAACTAGTGTGTAATAGTCCAAGTCAGACCACTGGACAAACGTCTCGATAAACTGCTTTATGATGTAACATTCACTTGTAGCTTTTTGCACAGAAAGCAGATGGTTGCCAGTGAACCAATCAGGTTGTGCGCTGTGGTGGTGGACTGTTTTACTTGGTTTTAACAATGCTGCCTAGCAAGACAAGGTCTTCAGCATGGGCACACAATGTGCCTACGTCACAGCAAGCAGTGACTAAGTTTGCGCAAAATTTGATGTTGTACAGTTCTTCATCGCATAAAGTTACAGATTCTGTTAGTAATGCATCATGCATTGTTGTTTACCTACTTGCGAGATGTGCGTGCATCTGAGTATAGGCACATAGGCGAACATAAGGGGGTACTTATACGCAATAATACATATTTACCTGTTTGTGGATTTGCTTGCACATGTGACTTAGAGTAGGACTATGGAATGCAGTAGCTACGATAGATGAAAACATGACTGAACATTACATGAAAACATCTTGTGTGTTGATTTATGTATTGCAATGTAGTATTACATGTGACAGTCTTTTTCTTCAACTTTTTTTTTCACTGAAACATTTTGGTCATTTTCAGCTGAGATATTTTGGTCACTAAGACATTTTGGTCATTTGTCTCACAGTTGTATTAAAACTCACCATTGAAGTGCTGTTTAGTCTATATTTTGAAACATTGTGACTGAAATGACTTATTAATTTTTTTCGGGTCATTTCAAAAACGTTTCGGTCTATGACCGAAAAAAACGCTCTACTGTATTGCCGAAGCAGTGTTATAACGTATCATCGGCAATTCCAAAAGTGACTAACGGGACATTTCAACTACTTTTTCATTTCTATAGCAAACATGAAATATAGAAGAAAACTAAAATTAGTAGCATTTGTTAGTGATGACTCGTAGTTACTGTTTGCATGTTTGGAAAAATTAATCTGTCTTTTAATTTTTTTGGTCATTTGAATATTTGTTTGTGACTAACGGGACAAAAGTACCAAATAAGAAAAATAAAATCAAAGTCCAAAGTCTGCTCATTTCACAAATATAATATAATAATAATAAGAAAGACTGAGTCAGATTTTGGATTTTTATTTAGGCTTAAAGTTTTTCATCTGCTTTTCCAAATATTTTTCATATTTTCTTTCTTCAATTTTTTAATATACTTTTTTTCCTTTCAACTACAGATTTAGCCATTTTGATATTATTATCTAAAACAATGTGGTCCAACTACAGGCTTGTGGGCTGCATGTGGCTTGCCACGGTGTTTTCAGTGGCCCTTGGAAGTATTCAGGAAAAATCTTCAAATCTGATGTTTGTTCAAAAGCGTGTGAGGTCACATTTGGATAAAGTGCATTTTCACAAGAGCAATACCCTTTCTGTGCACCATTTTGTTTTATACATTTATTTTGTGATCAAATCAGAAGGTTTACGGTTCTCCACTAATCCCCTGACTAGATAACCTGTGTCTTTTGGGCGTTCCTTGCATATTTATCTGCTGAATGCGGCTTTCTCAAAATTGCCTTCGAGCCAAATTAATTGCTTATCCCTGTAATAGGCAATTTTGATTAGAACAAGCATTTTACTAAAAATGTAAAATACTAACAGTGTTAGAGACTGCAGAGAGCTTTTGGAATTTAGTCAGCAATGAAAGATTTCGCACTAAAATGCTCTCAATTTAGAAACACATGTGTATGAGGGTATATTTTCTACGATGAAGCAAGTCAAGCCTAAAAACAGAAATGTAATGGCAGATGAAAGACTGGGCGATAGTCTCTGAGTTACACCACTAACACTGGTATTGATGAAGGAACGATGATGTCCGAGAAGCCTCCACTGCAGGTTTCCCACTGATAGTGATTTGTAATAAATTGCTATCTGCTATTGTGTAATAATTTCAATGACACACTTACGGATCTTCCCTTTTTTAGTTTTAAATGCTGCAAATCTGTTGTTAAATGCATCATTTTTTAGAAGTGGCCCACAAGTTGTCATGTTTTTGTAAAATGGCCCCTAGGTTAAAAGTAGTTGGACAACGCTGTTCTAAAATAAACAAGCATGCCAGTTAACTCTAAACAGAAAGATGCACAATTAAGTCAATTATATGCTAACATGAACAAAACAGCATTAAATTGCTAAAGTGTTAATTAAAAAAATTATTGCCATATTGCTAAAAGGTGCATAAATTTTAACAAGAGGTCTCTGGTATGAACTGCTATTTCAGCAACAATCACATGTCCTCAAAGGTGGGTAGTAGGGTAGTAAAGCATAGTATAAGGGACAAATGTAGGTACGATGGGTTAACATAAGAAAGTAGAGTAAGACTAAAAGGTGGGTTATACAAATATGTACATATAGTACAGATAACCTTTTAAATCCATTTTCCTATACTCAACACCATCACAGACACCATTATTTGTGAAAAGAAACCGGCTTGTCCTTTACACAAATGAATAACTTGGTGTTTCATTTCTAAAACATTTTTTTTTTCACAAAACATATTGTGACTAACGGGACAAAATCTTTTTAGCTATAAACAAAGAAACCATCAGTTTTGACAAAATTATTTGGTTTAAATACAAATTACACACTAGGTTATTAATTAATCTGAGGTTTTGTGTAGAAATCCTTCCTAGGTTTTACAGGAAAAAACTTTTAACAAAAAAAATGTTACTAACGGGACAACTCTTTCAATATTATTCAGATGTTAAAATTCCCAGTGGTGAAACTTTTTTTAAGTAATTTCACTATGGAAATGATTGGTTTACCAATGCTTTTAAACAAAAAAATTACTTACCAGAGAAAAACAAGTTAAGCTCATTTTAATGCACCTAAAAAAACATCTGCAAATTTAATAATGTTTTTTTCATGTTAGGTACATGTGTTTGCATTTAAAAAAATATACGTTTTTGGTATCTGTTGTTTTTGTAAACAGTGTTTTCATAAAGACTGATGTATGAAAAGTTATTTAACACTTTGTTTGCTTCAATTTTTTGGTTTTATTTTTTTTCAACCCTAGAGTACCTTTATCGTGGAATTGCCCATCTATATTTTTGGCAGGTGTTACTAAAAATAATACATGTTACAGACATCACAATCAACTGAGCAAGTCATGCGTTCCAAACATACCAGATCAACCAATTATATTTGGCAGAAGGCAAAATAGCTCCAGGAGTGTTTATTTTGCCTTTATGAGTAATGCAAAATTATCAGTAACAGTTATTGGCAATGAAAAAATAAAAATGTCAGTATCGTCCAAAAAAACGTATTGGTCGTGCTCTAGTATTTAAAGTATTGTCATGCTTGAATGCACACTAAAAGCATGTTGCTTATAACAACAATTAACCAGGGTTCAGAGGTCACTAGTAAAAAACTTCATCTTGTTTTGTTCAGCATAGAACCTTGTACTTTATTGCAAAATATTGAGATGTAGGAGTGTGACAATCAGTGGAAGTTCCAACAGCAAAATTCCAAATTTTTTGGCCCGATCTTCTTTGAAAACATCACAATTTCAAATGCTCATAATTTCAGAAATACAGGTCTGATTTCAAAAATTCCAATGTTGTTCAGCTCAGAAGTCTGAGATCTTTCCACTTATGAAATTTCATGAATTTTAGTGAGAGTCAAATGAAAAATTACAATTTTGCTGGATCACTTGACATGGAATGATCTTCAAGTTTTTATGGAAACTAGGTTAAAATCCAAGTCTTTTGAGCTGTTAATTGGCTTTCTATGGTTTCTGGTATCAATTTGCACTAATGAAGAAACACTTTCATTAAAGTATACTGCTTTGGCCAGCCTCATATTTGTTGTTTCAGTAACTGTGCTTTCATAAATGAATGATATAGGCTTGATTCCGGTTTCTTGCAAAGACTTTGTGGTGATGGTTCTGGCTGCAAAGACTTTGTAGTATAATTTGGGAATCATTGGTTTATACAAATTCGATAGAAAGCCATAGCCGAGTCAATAAGATTGTCATAGTTAGAAGCTGCAAGATCAACCGTTTATGTTTATGGATGAATTTTGGTACTGCTAGCATCCTTCAACATGCACTTGATTGGTTTTCTGCTGTGTGCGGCCAAGCCTGAATGAAAATAAGCATAAAAAATACAGAGGTATTATTGTCTCCAGAAACCTAAGGAAGTGTACACTGCAACTGAACAGTAATGTACTGCAGCATAGAGGCCTCCAAGTACCTTGGGTCAGATTCACAAATGAGTGAAGGCAGGACAAGAAAATTGATAAAGAGATCAATAAAGCAAATAGTTCTGTATATCAGTTTATTGTTCTGTAATAATAAAACAGAGGTTTCAAATTCCGCAAAATTGTTAGTTTACAAAGTGGTAATTGCTATGACTTTTGCCTGTGCTAATGACTAAAAGAAAAAGGTGATCCCAAAGCAAGCATTACATTTACAACTACCATATATTATTAACCTGGTGATTACAGGAATAAATTTACCATGTAGGGTGGTAAGAATAAATCAGAATCCTTACTTCAGTTTAAAAAACCTTTGTAGAAAATATATCAATTACTTTTCACTTATACATTGTAATAGTAGGTGTCTTCTTGCTTGTATATCATTGATAACTAATAATTAATTATTGAAATTAGAGCTTGACCGATGCACTGGCATGCATTGGCTAATATGACAATGATACCTATATGGCAAAATTTGCTCATTTGCGCTACTGTTCTGTATGGAAAAAACTTAAGTCATTTCGGTCAGAACGTTTCAAAATATAAGCTGAAAAACACTGTTACGACGAGTTTTAACACATCTGTGAAACAAATGACTGAAATGTTTCAGTGACCAAAATGTCCCAGCAAAAATGACTGAAATGTTTCAGTGAAAAAAAACAGAGCCTACCTGTCTCGCACTGTCTTTGTAGTGGCCCCAAGATAAAGTGTCCACAACTTCTGCATCCCACACCATGCTTAGACCTCTGTACCAGGGGCCCAAATCAATCCATCAGGCCTCCTTAGTGTCTACCAGGAAAAACTTGTAGCAAACAGGGTTCCCACACATTTTCAAAAAACATTTTTCATTCTTTTTTAATACCTTTTTCTATAGTAAATGAAGAAACTTTAATAGCATATCACTTATCTTCATTTTTCTGAAATTTTATTCATGGAACGCAATGCATAAAACATCTGCAAAACTGCCATCACATCACCAATAAAGAACAAATTTTGAATAAGCAAATGGCTAAAACAGTAATTTCCATACCTTCTTTCCCACATCTACATTTAAGCCAAATTCAATACATTTTCAAGGTCTTGAAAACTGATTTCACAATTCAATACGTTTTCAATACTGTGTGGGAACCCAGAACAAATCCTGATTTATGGTCAAAACGGATTTTGGCACTAGTTTACTTTTGAATAAAAGTTTTTTTTAGATTTACAATGTCATTTTTCAAAGATTCCTTTTTTTAGAAATCCACGCTTTGGTATATTATTGAGTTGTGTGTGTCAACATGTACATTTGACAAACTATTGAAAACACTTCCTAAGTGTAACTTCAACAAACATGATTGACTGAGACTTTTGACCATAACAGAATTAGTGTAATCTGAAACAGAATGTCCAGCCATGCTTTGCAGAACAGAAAAACATATAGATTGAAATTTTACATTAAATGAATGCATGACTATTAGGGAATCAAGATATAGCCCTTAAAGTTTTGCATGCACCACTTTTCTTGCTGAACTTAGCAACACCATAACTCGCCTGCCAATTGACCTGGAGAGCTGTTCAAACCCTCTAAAGATGCAGAAAATCTTTGTTTCAATTTTTTTTAATTGAAAAAGTTGGATTTTTGTTGATGACATCATAATGGAGTAGGTTCACATACATTTGCATGATGTCATCAGGCCCTGACGCCCAACGCCAAGAGCCAATTTTTGACTCAAGTTTTTATTGGAAACTAGGCTATAATACAAGCCTTTAGGATTTGTTTCTGGTTCAAAAGTTATGACCAAAAAACTGCAAATTAGGGAAATCCCCTATGGAGTAATTAATTAATATGCATTTTTTTTCAGATATGGTATGAAAATAAGTGACACTCACAACTTTTGGGCATGCACACCTTAGCCGCATACTCCTTTTTTTGCTGAGATATTTCAATCCTTATTTTCTGAGACATTTTGGTTGCTGTGACATTTCAGTCATTTGTATCACAGCTATATTAAAACTTGCCGTAACAGTGTTCATTAGCCTATATTTCTTAGTAGGCCTAAGAATGTCACAATTATTAACTTACTGCGATGATTGCAATGCATGATCTGCTTAGATGACCAATATGTCTGCAATAACTCAGTCCAGGGGTCGGCAACCTTTTTGGCTAAGGGAGCCAGGAAACCTACACATTTTTAATTGTATTGCCGTGAGAGCCATATAATATTTTTCAACACTTAACGCAACTAACTTACTAATGTGTGCATTTTCAAGCAAAACCAACAATTTTAAACAATGGTAAATGTCTGAATTTTCTCTTTCATAATATGCTTCTTACTATCAATGCGACTTCTGGTGTTGCTGATGGCTTTGTAGCCTGGTAGATGGAAAATTACAGAAAAATTTTCATTCCTAACAATCATGTTAAGAAAATATCAAGTGAGCCAGATGCCGTCATCAAAAGAGCTACATCTGGCTCGTGAGCCATAGGTTCCCGACCCCTGGCTCAGTCCAATCGATGAGTGTTGTCATGATTTCAGTGATGGTAAGCTGTTAGCAGCTTGTCCTGTTGTCTTTGCATATTGTTCTTGCTATGCGACCGCATAAACCAATCATGTTCAACTGAAGGCAAAATAGTTCCACCAACTAAAAACCTTCTGCATGCACTTGTTACTGCATAGAATCTACTCCTGCTGTTCTAAACCAAAAGGTGCAATGGGTTAATTTTTATGTAGCCTAACGGTGATAACATTTTTATGTATGTAGGTACATTAGGTAACTAAAACCATCCAGGTAATCACTGTAAAAAGGGCGTCACTTATTTGCTTATATATTTCTGCAGCTGCATTATTGGTTGTTTTGGTATTTGCTTTGCCGTATTTTCGGGACCACAAGGCGCAGCATCAAAAATTGAACGCTAGCTGTTTTTTTTCATACATTAGGCGCAACGCATTATAAGGCGCATTAAATGAAGCAAAACTTAGATCAGTCAAACTGTATTCAACTCTTTCACAAACCCTCCCCGAGTGCCGGAGTCACCACTGGGAGTTTAATTTGTCATTACATACGAGGGAGTTTAATATATCACACATGCCTAATCCACTAAACACGAATAGAATAAAATATAAGTTGTGTGTGTGTTTGATTTGGTGTGCGCCAATGTAGTCTGGAGCCTCGCGGAAAAATAGGGTCTGTGGCATGTGCTAGCTTTGAACCACATACGCTACTCATTGCAATTGTTGTTGGTTTATTACGCAACACGATGGTCTCTTTACAAAAAAATTGTTACTAGCAATTAAATAAATATCACCGTTTACCACATAAAATTAGTTCAAGATGAGAAAGCACAACCAGATTCATACATTAGGCGCACCGCATTATAAGGCACACTTTTGATTTTTGAGCAAATTAAAATATTTTAAGTGCGCCTTATAGTCCAAAAGATACAGTAATTAAGTTTAATCATACGAAGTGGCTATGGAACCACCTATGGACCTTCTTATTTCAAAACTGATTCCACTGTACCGATTCACATGACGCGATTCGAATAAAGTGGTCAGTTTGTCATCCAAGCGGCGTCGATCTAGTAGCACAATGGATAGGTGTCAAGTCTGCCATGCCAACGGTTGAGGGTTCGCCTCTCAACTTGGAACCTTGTGTTTTCGTAATAGTGACTGCTTGCACGTTTCAATTCATGGGACCAGTTTTTCTTTACTTTTTTCAAAACTTTCTAAACTTTTGCTTTTGGGGTTAGATAGGTTAGGGCTACAGTTAGGGTTAGGTTCACCTTTCGTGTTTGCTAGGTTCACCTTTCGTGTTTGCTATCATTCTACAAAGCCTAAACTGCATTCCCATTGTGCATTACTGCCACATTACAAGAGATGATCGAATAAGGTTCCAAATTTAAAGATCCACACGTGGTTCTGTAGCTACTACCTTAATCATAACTTTGGTTACGTGATATAACATAAGTTTTGTGGACTACTTTCCTGCAGGTTTTTTAAGGTGTTTTCGGGACTCGAATTGGGTCCCTAGAATTGAAAATTGGGTTCCCGCATTCCTGCAATCAGAGAAAATTGTCATCGGGTCCCTAGAATCAGAGAAGTTGGGTCCCTACAGGTCCATACTGGGTACCTAACATTTTCCTTAAAAAAAAACTGCTTTACTGTAACAACATTGTTATGTACCGTACTTTTGTTTTCACCATATTCTTTTATTTAATGTTTGAACCAGACATGAAGTCTACAGCGCACAAGCACACACTGTCTGCACAACACCGACTGATTTTAACAGACACATAACATTTTGTAAGTGTTGGGGGTAGAACCACAGGATTAGACAGTTTCTTAACATGATGGTTCACTAATTTAAGGCAGTGGCTATAGATACACGTTTGGATCTTAAAAAAGAAAACTTATTAATACGCCACCTGTGACGTAACAGTTACGCACGACGAGAGTGCAGTAGGCTTGGTAGAAACGAAGTAAATGTAAAAGATAAACCCTAAACCTAACCCTAACCTTAGCCGTATCCCTAACCTAACCCTAAGCTAACACTAACCTAACCCTAAGCTAAGCTAAGCTAACCCTAACACTATCCTATCCCTAACCTAACACTAACCCGTAAATGTAAAACGTAAGCCTGAAAAAAAGTAAAAAAAACAACAAAAAGTTGGCAAGGTGAGATTCGAACCGAAAACCATAGGCGTAGCGCATAACCATCACACTATACGATCCACGCAGTTTGAATGACAAACTGACCCTTTTATTTGAATTACGTCAGGACAAGCGTATCCCTAGTCACTTCTAATTTTTAACACTTTGTACAACACTTTACAGACACTTTTAGTTTCCTTAAAATATTTGTTTGCTAAACTTGTAACACTTGGTACAACATTACATCCAGAGTAGGACACGAAAATCACATGGTAGGAATTAGAGTCCAACTGTGGCCCTGGTCAAGGCCAAATAAAGTACGAATGCATTGTGGCCTACACATGTCCTAAAACTAAGACTGTAGCATCTGGGCACTCAGTCACAAAGTAAAATTCAGTTGTAGTGTTCAAAGTGTTGCAACCTCTTGGTTGGTGTTGCATTGAATGTACGATTCACCACAAATGGGATGTGCGTGAAGATTAATATTCATATACAAGGTGTTTCAAAAAATTTGACATCATTTCGCAATCTAATAACTTTGGCAGTTCCTGTTTAAATAACTTTAAATTTACACAGCATGTGTAGAAACAGGCCAAAATTTTGTGCTTAATATTTGATATGTTTATCTTTTCAGGTGTAGAAATTTGTATTCGTACTGTGGTCAAACCTGTGTGTTTAAATGGTATTCACTAGCAGAGAAAAGGCGTTTTGTGTGTTGGAGTATGCTCGAACAAACTCAAACAAGACTGTGCAGCGTGCGTTTGTGAGATGGTTATGTCCCCTCTTCCTGAAAATGTAAACGAGCTTAAACAAAGAATCGCTATC
>Ga0210059_1009013_pt1 | contig 15640 bp, 8 predicted proteins | sample Ectturendosymbi2_FD_188042 | JGI IMG/M metagenome (GOLD analysis project Ga0210059, IMG submission 188042) | Ecteinascidia turbinata endosymbiont from Florida, USA - Sample 2 (SPAdes) (version 2) | ecosystem: Host-associated > Tunicates > Ascidians > Unclassified | place: Key West, Florida... | reverse complement strand
CTTGAATCAACATCGTCAAGAACTTGACTCAAGCTGGTTTCAGATCAATTGCACCCGACCAAGACTTGATGGTGTGATGCTTGGAACCCAGCTTAAATTTCAGATTCGTGTCCATCTGTGGTGCATAACCATCACTTTTAGGCTCTTGCTGACGCGCACTACAGCCTTGATTGTGTTTTAGGAGAATAAATTAATAAACATTGCAGTAAAAATTATTAAACTTAAAGACTCGGATCGAAACACAAAATTGCATCGAGCCTTTATAATAAACTGTGTGCAGTGAGAGCAAGCGTTGGTGCAAAATGACACGAGCAGTGCTGATATCCATCAGAAACGTCTGCGAGCAATTCCGCACTACAGTTCGCTTTCAAAACTTGTGAACAACTTTAATAGGGATATATTGTGGAAATAAGTCGTTGCAAATTGTGATAAATGCAGGGGTAAATTAGCTTAATATTTTTGTTCAGAAACGATCAAACTCACTGTACTATTGAATTATTCAACCTGAGGTGTTTTTTGCTCAAAAGATTCAAAACTCCGAAGGTATGATGCATTTTGCTTCTTCAAAAACGTAAAACGTGCTGTTTGTGGAATGTTATCTGCGTTTTATTGCACTGACCTACTTCAAATTTGGCTTGGTAAATAAGTCAACAAGCCACCTGAATATTTATGGGTGTCGGGAAAAAATCTGTTCCTTTATGCGTTTTTTCTTAACGGCGATGGAATCCAAATTTTTCGAGCAACTTATCCGTTGTTGAGAATTACCAATAAATTTTTAAATGTTCCTCATTGAAGCAAAACTTAAGCTTGAGTTTGTGGTAGACATTAAATCAAACGCCTCCGTTGGTGTTATTCACAGGGTAGGATTTCCATTGCTGGCCGCCCATAGGATATAGAAATTATGCCGACCACTTTTCACTCAAGAGGAAAATTGTGTCACGTGAGTGTCAAAGGCACGATCATTCAATTCTTGAAAAATTACACTTATATATATACATATATATGTATATAAATTTTAGTTGCAACTTCTTCACTTTACAGTGACCGGAATGCACTGAAACAGGAAAAAACAGACAAACAGGAAACTCTAGAAATGGTGTTACAAAATACCTAAGCAAAGCAATTCAAAAAAACTTTTGAAAAAAAAATTTGCCACCGTTGGAAATTCTGCCGCCTTAGGCTATAGCTTCGAAAGCCTACATGGTAATTCTCCACGTTTCTTTTAAATACAGCAGACTGTTTCAGTTTAGACTGATTGAAGTCAGGACTTGCCTGTGGTCTAGTGATACGTGCGTCCGCTTCGGTGCTGGTAGGTCGAGAGTTCGACTCGGCCGGGTCTTACCAAGACATTGTAAATTGGTACTGTAGCCTTCTTACCAGAAAGCTGCAGGCACATCCAGGACAAAAAACAAACCGACTGAAATGGAACCAGAAATTGTACAAACTCGGTCGTGGCGCTACAAGACCATTGTAGTTATAAAACACCAACAACAAACCACCATATAAAAAAAAGTTTGAAGTCAGCCTTGATAACACGCAATGCAGCATACAAAGAGATTTACTCTTTGCCAGCCAACCTCAGCCTATTCTAATGCGTTTTACTGCGTTCTGCAGTAAGCAGTTGTGATCATCCGTCAACGGAGAGCAGCTACGAAGCGGTGATATTGCTACTCAGAAATTAGATGAATTTTGCAGGTTCGTCTACCTAGCATGGAACAGAGTGAGAACTTGTAAGGCACGTTGAACAATTAGCAACGGTGCGTGACGGCATCTTCTGGTTCCCCGACCAATTCTGTGCAAGAAGCGATTCAACGGTTAGTCAGTTTGTCGTCGTTATGGGAATGGGTTCATTTCAGTAAATATTCATTTTTGAAATAGTGCCACTCAGGCACGCAACCAACCAAAGGTTTGGAGTGGCAAAATGATTAGAAAGGGAGGAAAAACTTAGAAACCACTGAACTTTTTAAAAAATGGGAAATTTCTCACCTGTTCAGGATTTTTGCTATTGTGTGTGCACGTCCTCGATTTGCAGGCTTGTTGTGGCCCTGCTATGTTTCTTGAAATTTGCATACTTGACAGTGCCAAGTTGGCACTGCGCTAAAAGCTGGCGTTTGTTTCATATTATATATAGAAAATAAAAGATTGATTTCCATTACTCTCTTGTATTGGTTCATAACTTTAAGGTAGCGTTTCTTTGATCTTCTATGAATGTATAAAGCTGAACATTATTTTACTTCTAAATAGCGTTGCCATGTTAATCCTCTTTTCTGCAAGAAACGTTGAGTGCTTCACCATCAGCTGGTATACACTGTCAAACTGATGTTTTCTCAAAACCATATTTTTGTATATTTTTGCCATGAATATTGGTTTATTGAAGCATGAGAGGACTTACCCTAATACTGCATAATCTGCACGTTATAGAACACTATAGAATTTCTTGTTTGTTTCAGCAACTCCTTTTGCATTTCCTTTCAGAGACAGGAAAAACCCGATCTACACGGGAACCAGACCAAAGAGTCCTTTCAGCACCACACTTAGCGACGTCAGTTTTCTGCGCGAAAAGAGCAGTGCGAGAATCACCGAGAGGTGCGCTCGCCTCTTGCTTGCCGGCATCATCGTTGCAAACATTCTAAGCATACTGGCCATAGCCCTTGCCCTTTCGCTCTACTTCGGTGTCATGCAACCAGGTGAGGTATAGAATCGAATAGATTTGAGTGTTTTGAGTTTGTCAAGTATTGCGTGCTGTATTTTAACGGAAAAAATACGTCTCAACCCTTGCCCTTTCGCTCTACTTCGATGTCATGCGACCAGGTGAGGCATAGCAGAATCGAATCGACTGAGTGCTTTGAGTTTGTCAAGTATCGCATGCTTTTTGCTGTATTGAAACGGAACAACAGGCCTCATTTTCGTTTGCGTTTGTTTCATTCAAGCGATGTGCAGCAGGATGTAACTGGTCACTACGGTGGCAACAAGAGCTGCGATGAGGTCCAAACTATACTTTACAATAAGCCGAAGGTTGTAAGTTTCAAGAACTCGATTACTCCTAAAAGAGTTAGTTTGGCAAAGGTCTGGTGTCTCACAGGTTTCGTTTTTTTTAAAGATACTGTAAACGTCGAACCTAAACCTACGGTCTGAGGCAGATCAAACCTTGTGGCAAATTTTATTACGCATCGCACAGATGGTTCGTTTCCGAAACACCGAAGTGGTCTTGTTTAAACAGGATTTTGCTTCTATTCAACATTGTTTGCATTAAGTGTGTATTGATTTCAAAGTACGAAATGGGGAATTCATTCAAAACGTCTATTCTTTGCTCTGGCAAAAAACAGCCATAGCGCAATCCGGCGTATATACTCATCACAAAAATATATTTGGTTTAATTAGTTGTTCATCCTCGATTACCTCAAGTGCGTTTTTCTTTGATGTCAAAGGTGCAATAGTGTTAAGCGTTTCAACCAAACATTGATGAGGAAATTCAAATTCTTTTGGTTGCCATACATTCTGAAGCTTTTTTTTCCCCAGAACGACTTCCTTCTTGGTTAAACTGATATGAGATTGAATAGAGGTGAATGAATATCCGAGGTTACATGCCAGAACGTGATAAAAGAGACCAGAGAAATACGCCATATCGTCCTGACCAGTGTTTTCTGGAGTTTGAGGCTGCACACTGGTCACCAACAAATTACGATATTTTTTTATTTGACTGCTCGTAAAACAGGCTCCATCAACCCATTTTAACCTGGACTAGATGTGCTGCATACTTGTCAAAATCATTGATCATAAATGCCAACAAAACTTTTCTAATAGGAACAATCAAATGCAATTGCTGCACTGCGGTACAAGTTTTCGAAGATGATCCAGAAAAAAGGTCGAAATTTTTGCCTCTAGGCAACAACTGTTTTGGCATCACGCTCACGTTGATATCATTTGTTTACTTGCAGTGCTTGATAAAACTGCCCACGATGTTAGTGCTCTGCGCCAAGATTTCACAAACTTCAAACAGCACGAGGTGTGTATTTCTGGTCATCTTTTAAAAATGGAAGTGTAATTTGTTATCAGTATTCTCAATCAATGCCGTAAAAATCATTATCAAACTAACGTGTGTATGGAGTTGATTGGAACTCGATTTATTTGCTGTTCGGCTTCCCAAGCTTCACGCCAGCAACACGCATGTGCGGCGGAGGTAAACATTATTAGTGATATTCTAGTAACACCCACTTTTTCGAATTGCAATTGTGACGTTTAATTTGCTATCTTTCGTTTGCACAATAGAACGCTTTCCGGACACTTTACATCTGCTTTTCTACAAATCCGTGCAGGAACTCCGCCTGCTCCTATCTGCAGGTTGTAGTGTGAGTGACCGATAATTTGACTTATTCTGTACCGTGTAGATCGCAGACATTCCACAGCAGCTGCATGAAAGAGCAAGTGGCGCTTCTCAACTTCTAACGCAATTGAAAACTGCAATGGAATCACTGGACGATGCAGAACTGAGACACACTTTTGCGAAACTTTTAGGTAAACAAAACAGCTTATTCAACTTATCCTGCCTAATTGATCGGCATTTCGTAGCATGCTGCGTCCCCAGCTCATTGCAGCTATTGTCCTCTGTGGTTCTTTCGTAGCGGGAAAGGGCGATGCGGTTCCAGCAAGAAAAAGCGCACTTGTCTGACTTTGCAATTATAATGAACGAAAAGCAAAAAAGATTGCTTCAGCACAAGACTTCGAAACTAGGGTAGAGATATTCAAGTAACTACTCTCCACGAGTGAGATAAACATCGGCGTCCGTAGGAATTTTTCCAAGGGGGAAGTCGACATTTTGCTTATTCTTTTCAGGTTGCTGACGATGCAATGCAAATGGGCGTTCGCATAGCATTTTGCCCTTCTTACACCACAAAGAAAAGGTTTCGGCAACAGTCGCAAAAATGCGCTTCGTTGGCAGCAATGATTCTTTTTCACTCACGCTGCTATGCTTCTTTTCACACCGCATAAAACTATGTGGCTTACCGTTACAGCAGTCAGTGTCTCGCTGCATTCACAGACGCCTATGTTCAACAGCCACATGCGGAAAAATGTCTACTGCCATAACTCGAAGTAAACCTTTGTTGCCATGTTATTGTTACGCAATAAAGACCTATATTAGAATAATCAACTGCCCAGTATCGCAGCCTGCCTCTGCAGGCAGCGGAGCGGTTTTAGTGAACTGCAAACTCATCACTGATTCTCTGCATGATATCAGAACAGTGAACCTGGCTCCTGCGCAAGTGTCATATCGGCAAATAAAACTGTCATTGCAAGAATTAAATCAATTAAGCTGTTGACATCAGGTTTTCAAGAAATTTGTGTTTCTTAATCCCAATTTCCATTGGGGCAACTCCCCGTTTTGACCCCCGCTACGGACGCCCATGGAGATAAGCAAGGAAACGATCGGCAAAATTGTAACAGGAAATCAATTTCACGTAACACTACCCATCGTCACTCCTGGAATCTTATTCATCTAGATTTGAATTGCTATCTCACATGTGGAGAGTAGTTACTTGAATACAGATATGTGCAAGTCTGAATCATGGCAAAAAGATGAAAGTAGAGCACAGCAACTTGATTCCTCGAAAGTTACAACAAACCTAGAGCTTTCAATAGTAGGAGACAAATAACTTGGTTTCGTAGCTAAGCTATACAGAATTACAGTTGTATGAATCATACAAAGATTGTTCACAATCTTCCTGCAAATTTGGGCATAGCGTGTAGCTTCAAAAAGAACAATACGTTGCAAAAATCTGGTACAGATGATTTGAAACAAATGAGTGTGTACTGCAAGTTGCAATGTTTGCAGAGCGCAGTGGTGCAGTGCGATGCAACAACGAAGTATGAGATAGTGCTGCAATGTACTGTTTCCTAAGCTGGACAAGCCACCAAAGTGCAGTTACCATTTCAGGACCACTGTTGCGGTAGTGTTTTTGTAAAAGTGAAACGCTGATGGATTGCCAGGTAGATCACACAACTGATTTTTGGTGAGAAAACTTGACATTGTCGTTTTGGGCGAAACATTAAGCCATGTCCATGTAAACCAGCAGTAAGGCAACTCGAGTATTCGTTTGAGTATCTAGTTTTACCCCAAAACATTTTGGTATGTTACGTCAATTCTCTGTATATTTTAAATCCAACCGCATGAATGAGTTCAGATTCCATCGGGTGCATTGGGACTTTAAATTTTGTGATGTTACTTTTCTTTTGACCCAACCGAATGCTTTTGTGAGATTGCTGCTTTAACTGTTTAGCGGTGACTAGTGTGATGGAAGGTGGTCGCGGGACCATCGCTTGCTTCGCACCAAACCTACCATTAAATGGACTATCAGATTTAAACTGGAGTTTTGACTGTGCACTTTCCGATCGAATTCGGAAAATTTTCATACCATGATATCAAGGTCTAATGCGCTCCAGGTAAATCCTAACGGCGCTCCAACGCCCTTATTACCTATCTGAAGTGCATTAAACCTTGATAAATACAAAGGCGCCAAAAGGGGCGCCCAGCCCTTGAAGAACGTTGCTGATACATCGTAATTTCGTTTGTTTGCCAATAACTGAAGGTGATGTCAGCGGCGCGCTCCCGCCCCGTTGCAGTCTAGCTTGTGGGTTGGCAGTGTGCTGCTCTTGTGTAAGCAAAACAAGCCTTACTTTGAAACGTCACTATCAACAGTGTTTTTGCAGGACGTACTGTATGCTACTGAGCGAAAGTTTCTCATTTCAGGCATCGCTTCTCCACGCTGTCTGTACCGAACATTTACAATTGAAAGTTCTTCTTCGGCTGACGTCATTGACAGTGGGGAGTACTTTGCTGATCCGGTGAGGCTTTATCGATATTAGATTTTTAGTACTTAAGAAAAAACTTGTCTAATAAATATGTTGGCTGGTGACGGCTTCTGCCTATTTGTGCATGCTTCCACTCTCCGTTGACTGTAATTGTCTGAAAAACACTGTGCACGTAAAAGCAGTAGTACCTAAAACTCGCACAATTTGATCGAGTGTGGTATTGTCGTGTATTTTTCAAAGTTTAAGTCAAACAAAGGCTTCTGAACCGGTGACTAGGATCTTGCCAAGGTCGCTTTAAGTTGGCCTGCTGGAAAAACTCTTTCAATGCTCTTTCGACGTTGAAAAAATGAAATAACATTTACATTCTTATTTAGGGAGTCTTAATAGTTTTCGTAAAGCGTAGGCATGTTGGTTATTTGCTAATTGCATGCTGAAGCTTTTTTACTTTCAAAATTTCTTGTTCTTCGCTTTTCTTAATTGCGTGTTTATGTTAGTTTTGCGTGGCTTTCTAAAAAACATTTCGTGAAATTCAGATCTTCAGGGGGCTGAGCTTTTGATCAAGTAACAACGGCTTAAAATCTTTGACACTTTTCGATGGATGGTGAACGTAGCGCAGTGGAAAACTCTTTTCAAGAGAAATTTCCGACATTGAAACACCAGAAAGTCAGCAACTGTTGAAGGTCTATCTCCATCCTTGCTCTCCATTGTAACTGCTGTAAGTTTGGTTGACCATTCCTTATACTATATCTTCTCCGCAGGGTTACACTATCACAGGAGTGTCCTGCTCAGCCCCGGATGGATCTGCTGGAAAGCTGGCAACGAGAGATCAGATCATCAATGGCGCAACTCGCACGTACTACAGATGCGACTGCAGCAAAAGCTCTTCGACTGTTACCTTTCCTCTAAGATTGGGGTGTCGAATACATTACTGGTCGTGTCCGTTTTACTGAAACCTTTTGAGCGAAAGTGCGTCTCCAGTTAACCTCGCAAGATGATTAACTTTGTCTTACGAGTCAGTCACTGTGGAACTGCTTAGGACATAGGTTCCCAACTTTTTTCGAAGACGACACCCCTTTCATAAAAATAAAGTGACGTAAAAAAGCAAAATAAAAACTGGTTCACACTAGTAATTTTGTGCTTGATTGCAGAAGTGTGAACATTCATCCTCACCGGCCCGGGTACGATGTACATTTTTAACCCCTTCTCGTAGGCCCTGGGTGTAGATATTTGTACAAGGTTGTCAATTGCTAGGGTAAAACATGTTGCTTTTCATTCCAGCAATTGTGTGTTGAGCAGCTCGCTAATTTTTTCGAGAAATACCGTTTTCAGTTATTTTCAGTGCTACAGACAATGAATGTATAACTGCTGTAACCAGTGCCGGATTAACAATAGTAGCAAATGTAGCAATTGTTACGGGCCCGCGCTTTTGGGGGGCACGCGGTCCCTTGTGTTAAATTTGTCTTTATTATATGCATGGGTGGATATTGGAATTTGGGTGGCCGGGACAAACTCTCAGAAAGGAGCTTATATTTTACACATGCTATACAAAAATTTTATTTAGTGCAAGCAAGTTTAATTTTTTTTATGTTGACTGGGAATTTGCTTCTCGTGAAGGTCAATTTCACACTGCAAAGTTTTTGAAGTCAGTTGATTTTAAATTGTACTTTGCCTACACATTAGTCTTGTTGAAGGTCACCTTTTGGCATATTTGCACAGAACTTTTGTTTTAATTTGACGAACATGTGACTTGCTTCAGAGCTTTTTGAATGTGCTAGAGTGATTGTTAAGTGTTTTACCAAAACAGTGCGAAACTCTCAAAAGGGAGGCCTAAGATCAACCCCTCTTTCGCCTCACCTAAAACCAACCCATAATTATATACAGGTTTTTATAAGGGAAAATGTTAGGTAACCAGTATGCACCTGTAGGGACCCGATTTCTCTGATTCTAACGACGCGATTTTCTCTGATTCTAGGTACCCGATGATCATTGTCTCTGATTCTAGGGACCCGATTTTCAATTGTAGGGACCCGAATAGGATCCCTAAAACACCTTAGAAAACCTTGTTATATATATAGAATTTTTCAGTCCAAGAAGTCACTATTTTGCTAAATTTACCATAAGCAATTAGGAGAAAGTTTTCAATTGAATGCTTTTATATTAGACTACTGTGATTTGAAGATTAAAGCATTTTACAGTTATTTACAATACTATGGGAACACTCAAACAATGTGGCGAATTCGCAGCAATTTCCAGATATTGCTTCACTGTATTATTATAAATGGCATTTTTTAAAACTATTATGACATCACATTCACCTGTTCTGTAAGTTGTGTTACCTTTTTGATGCTTTCAAAATGGCTTGGCCAATGGCGCCAAATTTGGAGTTTTGTCCCTAAATCTGGGTTTTCAATGCCTTGCTGGGTTTCTAGGTTTTTCTTCTGAAGATCTGTTTTTTTTAGGATTTTATTGCTTACCGGTGATTTAAGATGGGGTATGACTTATTGCAGTTCTTATTTCCTGTCTCGTTTTTTTCATCTTGCTTAATCAAGGTAACTCACTCTTCAGCATAAGTGATGAACAAGCAAATGCCACCATGTAAGCTGTAAATATTAGCTATATGCAATGAGTTCAGGTGGCAGAAATACTAATGAATCAAGCCCTAAGAAAAATTAAGTGGTATACCCACAATTTTTGAGGTATAATGGTTGAGAGATTCAGAGCTCAAAGTTTAGCTGCAGACGAACACTGGCAATGAAGATTTGATTATTGTAAATGCTGCCGGATCACCGTCAGAAATGCAAACAACTCCATGTTACTGCGAGATAATCATTCGGACAAACACAAAATTTCATAAGCAACGTTACACTATATATTCACTAGCACGTTTTGTGATTACAGATGCCCAGGTATGGTAGTTAATAGAAAGACTCGCTTAATTTTGTGTCTACCTGGAATTTCTGTTCAAATCTGGGTTTTTGGGTGAGTCTATATGAGATTTTCCGAAAAATCTCATTGGCAGCCTTGGATTTGGCATCTATTCACTAGCCATTGGGTAATGTACTTGTAGTCATCTTTTACAAATGCCTGAAATGATTTGCGCATTTATTTAACTCTCATGGTTTCCAACTGCAGTACAGAACAGTCATTTTCTAAAGTTAAGATGGTAGAATGAACAAAGTAGCACCATTAAACAAAACAAGCTGAACAGCATGATTCTAAAGAGTATCGAGCAGGAACGTTTATGTGTTATAGACACCATATGCTACCAGTATCATTAACAAATTTTCTAAGGAAAAATCTAGAAAATACAGCAGAAGCTTTGCTGCTCTCGACAATCGACTTCGAAACGTATGCTCTGTGACTACACTGTCTAAATATACCAATGATCAAATTTGTTGATGAGTCTGGAAGTACTGCCTCTGTGCTGTATTTGTGAGTTGCACAGTAATATGCGTATGTAGGCTACCTTTTGGTAAAAAATATATGTAGCCCATGTCCACGAGTTGCAATTTAGAACCAGGTTTTTCGCACTTAACGGAAGTCAGTAAGCTACGCTTAATGGTAATCACATAAACGTCCACAGAATTTGTGATTTAACAGTTGTTCACTTGTTCATGTGTATTTTAACTTAAGGCCCCGCGCTACCTCAATCCGGCACTGGCTGTAACGTGCAATAAATGAGCAGTGGTAACAAAGAGTTTTTCCGTCCTGGTTTGAATGTCAAGAGAAAAATACAGTACAAGCAACTTGAGTATGTTACTGCGCATAGTACAGCCACAAACATCCCTTCGATATTTGTGGCTACATTGCTCGCAGTAAGAATCTAAAGCGACTCCGTGCATTGCTTACCAAACTTGAATGTGATGTACTGGCATTATTGCTTCACTTCATGATCTTCTGCCATATACTTTTCAGAGAACTACTGTATCAACCGAAATGTAATGATCACAAGTATTTGACTTTTGCGCAACTTTAATGCACAAGGTATGCTGCATTCAAAGGGTGAATTTATTGCTTCAGGGTCCTGAGGTAAAGGGAAAGAGGGTCTATAAATGACTGTGTCTTCACAGACACAAAAATTGCTATTGCTGTTTTCAGAAACTTTGTCTTCGCTGAAGTCAGTTCGTGGTGACTTTCCAAACATATTTCTATTCAAACCATTCGTCGTGTGACGAAACACCGAAAAGACTGATTAAATTCTTTTAAGAAAAATTTGAATCAGATTTTTCGGTACACTTTGATTTTGTGTGCATTGACTGGAATTATCAGAGGTAAAATCTTCATTATTCGAAAAGGTTGATTGTGAACTATGTGCAGAAATAACGCTACAGTTTGAAGCATGCAGCAGCCCATTCAACCAAAACATGTGGCTACTACCAACAAGTTCTCTTGGTTTCGAGATGAAAGAGGAGCAATTTTTACTGCCTGTGACGTTACAAAGATATATCCTCGTGAAGACTTAGCTGGCCAGGGGAGCCCTTTTTCCTTAACTTTACATTGTTAATCTCTGGATATGTGGCGATCACGATAGGTATAGCGAACAAATGCGAACTAAAAGTCTGTTACACTTTGTATTTAAAATCCAATCATCATGCTACACAAACATTGTTATTAAATTTTAAAGCAAGCCACTTTGGGTACTTTACTTTGACTGCAACCATGGGCGTGTGCAGAAATTTTTCCAGGGGGGGCAATATCGACATGTTGCTTATCTTTTTCAGGTTGCTGAAAACAAAACGCTTTATCCTTTCTGCACCAGTAGTGCAGCCAGAATGAGGTCGAACGGACCATGCCCCTCGAAACAAGCTTGCTAAGATTTCTCTCTGGTGCTTTATATAAATTTCAACTGTTCGAAAATTAACGGAAGGAACAGTCGAACATCAGGTGGCTGCCCCCTCCCAAACAAAAGTTCTGGCTGAGCCACTATTCTGCACCACAGAGAAAATGCACCATGTCACGACAACAGCCACAAAAATGCGATTCGTTGCAGTAGCGTAGTCAGCCCAATTTTTTTGGGGGGCTAAGCATTTTGACCTTAAGAGAGCTATAGTAATTGGATTTGGCACACCGCGTCTCGAAGCACAAAACCACAAGGTAAGCTAGGAATTATGGACAATGTTCTCTGTTCTCGCTCGAGCTGGCACTTCATTTCATCTCTCCGCCCTAGAAGTGACTTTCATCAAATCTCTGAATCACCTTCTCTGCAAACAAAAAGAATTCGTTTACTCCTTGAAGATCTCCTAAACCTCTTAAACTCTTTCTATTGGCTAATTGTTTCAACCAATGAGAACTCTTCATTTCCGATCTCCTAAACCCTTTCTTATTGGCTACTGTTTCAACCAATGAGAACTCTGCCTTTCTGTTAATAAAACCAGTTCGGTTGTATCTCCACTCCATTCTGACGATGTCCCTTGAAGAGTGTCAGACGAAAAGCTTTGGGATGAATCTCTTACTTCACGCAATGTTCAAGAAATAACTTTCACGACCTCATCTATAACAGTAAGGCAACCAAGAAGTGAATGGAGTAATCTGCATGAGCTTTATTGCTGCTTTAAGCCGTGGGTGGCAGAACGTGTTGTCTACGTTCATGGGTCGCAAGGTGGGGTGCAGTGGACCCTTGTCACCCCTAGATTTTGAAATTTTTTATTTCACCATTATCCTAATGTTTTAGTGAAAAACATTTCTCTGTTAGTTTTGAGTTGATAAAATAAAATTTCACCACTGTTGACCCCCCCGGAAAATGCTTTTGAGAAAAATCCTTCCGACTCTCATACCTGCTTGATTTTTGCACGTCTCGCCTTTTGACCACGTAGTCTGACTGCAATACAACACTTTTTAAGCATAGCTTTGAGGAATTCACATAAACTTCAACACGTTCAAGTCGAATTACTTTCATGTAAAATATTGCTGTTTGCTGTAGAGACGACCAAATACTCAAAGGTTCTACAGTAGTAACAATTTGAAATTTGGCACAGAAGCGATTTTTATGTATATGTCGCTGCGTTCACAATAGGAACGACTACTTTGCGTGTTTTTTTATGCTAAAGCTTTAACAATCTCAGTGCACTGCCTGCAAGCATTGCTTGTCAAAACAAACTAAATGCAAAAATAAATCAGGAACCACCATGCTCGTTGCTTGAAACACCACACTCCACTTTTTTCGTAGCTTATACGATTTTCGTTTCTGCAACATTGGTTTGTTGTAGGATGTTTTGCTGTTTTTATTAGACGCTCGCTGCCGCTTGCGTTACTTTTGCAAAACCTAGCGACGCTACAGCTGTTTCTAATGAGAAAGTAACTCAGTGCGGTCCCACTCTCGAAATAGGATATGGCCAATACAGCTTAACCTTAAATCCTGTGTTAAAGTGTAACACCAGTGTTTTAATAGAATTTCATACAACAGCCACTGTATTGTACCTGTAGGTTCAAGTGGACAAAAAATGCCAAACTACTTGTAAAAAATGCCAAATTGCTTCAAAATATACCAAACAAGCTCAAACAGGCTGAATGCTGATGGTTTTGATATTACCAGATAAGTAATTTGGCAAAAACACAGTGGTGTTCGTGATCAAGACGATAACTATAGCATACAAAGCAAAAAACAACAATTGTACTTTAGAAAAACAAACAGAATTAAACCAGAAACACTCTTAATCATTTTTTGCCCTTTGATATACAAGGTTTTGTCCCTGAAGCCAGCGCTAGAACAAAATATGTCACCACTTACTTTTGCTTGACATTGCTTAATCGAAAACAGGCTACCTACGAATGCCGGAAACAATAAATCACAGTTCATGAAAATACACATGCACCATCATGCCATAATTTCAAATCATGTGATTCTTGAAACCAAGCATTGGACATGTCATAATTCCACAAAATATCTACTACAAAAAGTAAATCTACCAAATCTGGCTGTTCTGTTATAAACATACATCAAAATCTGCTACATTCACATTGACGTAACTTTTTTTAATCGGGGAAATCTGCTAAATTGGCTTTATCATGGTTTATATTTATACGAAAATCAGGCAGAACTGTTATGTGCTTATATTGAAATATTGCCAATGGCTGCACTGATATGCACTTTTTACGTACGTACATGCATGAAGAATAACAATAATCTGGAAATAACAACAAACACTGTAAAGTACTAGATTCGTTCTTAAACGAAACTTAAATACTGTACAACACAACAGTTAGGCTGATTTGCACATTCATGTTCATGTTTATTTTCCGAAAACAGCGCAGTCTACACTGTTAAGATACTGTACAATATGCCGCAGCCGCAGTTTTCGAATTCTTGCCCAAAAAGTATTACGTCTTTTGCCCTGTGACGTCACTCAGACGGCAAAGCCACTTGTATCTTCGAGGATGGGACCGTGGTAGAAAAGAGGAGACCTTTGTCCTGAGAAAAAGTTCTTTAATTCCAAGCCGACAGCAGTAACTGTGCCAGAGGTTTTAAAAAATGCCAAAAATTGTTTTCTCATGCCAACACCACCAAAAAATGCCAAAAAACGCAAACTGTGACCTACATACCAAACACCATTTTTTACGTCAAACCAATTTGAAAAAGGCCAAATTTCTGGAATTTGGCTTCAAAAATGCCAATCTGGCAACCCTGATGCAAATCACTCCGCAGCACAACTCAATGAAAGATAGAGCAACTCCCAAGTTAGCTACCGCAACCAGATGTCTAATTTACAAACACAGCACATTCTTACGTCACAAAGTTATTCGTGCGTTGCCGAACGCAACGGTAGTGTAATGATCATAGTCACACTCTAAACCTTGTAATGGTAATAATCACACTTAAAACAATTTTAAATGAAAACGTAGGCTATAGTTTTTGGAAGGTGATCTTATTATTTTGGCTATGACAAAAAGTAGTTCAAGATGCAAAATATAAAATCTAGAAGTAATTATGAATATATTTATCAGAAGCTTTCTCGTCCCTTTGAAAAAAGGCAAACGACCCCCATGTTGAAACCACTACTGCAGTGTAAGCAATTACTCTTTTAGAACACCTTTCGTTGGGTTTTTTAATAGATTTTGTATATGGGACCCTGGATAAGGGAGTTGCACAAATTACCTTACTTTGAGGTTGGATGGGATTTTGCACAGATTTTCTTGCTGGTTAAGTAGAGAAGGTTACGTTTTGGGATGTGTAAAATGGCTTGGACACCCTTGCTGAATGCATTTAAAAAGATGAGACAAACTTTCAAGACGATGTACTTCAGCCTCAGACATTAAATTGCCATAAAAGTGCTTTGGTGTCGAAATTTTGCATTGGCGAACTTCCCCAAACTTAAAATCGACTGCATTGGATTTGCAGCTTTATATCTGCAAGCTGCAATACGGTATCTCTTCTTGCTTCTTTTTGTTTGGCCTTAAACAAACAGGTCAATGCATGGAAATGGACAAACGCTAATTGACAAACATTGGATTTTAGTTCAATTTTACTGCATGTCTATCCCACCCTATCGAAAGGAGTCTTTACTGAATGCGGGTAATAGCTTAGACATCATATTAGAATCGCCTCTAACATACATTTGTATTTAGGGTAGGATCGTTAAGAATTGCTTGATACGCGTGTGTGTCGTAGTATGTGGTGTCTTTTTCAGCTAACTTTGCAGTCGAAAGTTTAGTAGCAACTCATATTCAGATAGCGGTGCAGTTGACTGCATCGCCTTGAACTACTGAGGCAAGCACAAGCGAAAGATGGTAGTTCGGGGCATTGACTACCAGGAAAGCAACCAGCAGCAATAGATCTCCCTCGGCGAGTTCACTCTACTACTACTACTAGATTCCACTATCATTATATAGGGATAAG
>Ga0210059_1009012_pt1 | contig 15641 bp, 6 predicted proteins | sample Ectturendosymbi2_FD_188042 | JGI IMG/M metagenome (GOLD analysis project Ga0210059, IMG submission 188042) | Ecteinascidia turbinata endosymbiont from Florida, USA - Sample 2 (SPAdes) (version 2) | ecosystem: Host-associated > Tunicates > Ascidians > Unclassified | place: Key West, Florida... | reverse complement strand
AGTGAATGGATGATGGTACGTCACACTACAGAGAATCACGATGAATGTTCAATAAAATCTGGTTTAAATTTCCAGAGCGTGTATCCCTGAAGACTTTGGTGCTTCGTACCCCCTGCTTTGGCTCCTCGTACCCCCAAGTGGTACGTGTACCCCCGGTTAAGAACCACTGACTTAATTGGAATCTGTCATCAGTTTCAATATTCTGTTTTTTTTCAGAAGATATAAAATATTGTATAAAATTTTGCAAAGGGCTGCGATTTTTTTAAAACACGGAAGATGGTTCGAAACTACCGTAATTCATAATTAAAAATATTTCACGGAAACAGTATTAGAAAAAAATGGATTCCCTGCAAAACGTATGCTCACCGTCGGATTTACATGGTGGGGCAAGCGTTGTGGGAGGTCCCATGTGCGGATACAGAATCTTCAAGTAGGGATGATCGATGAAGTCACTGGTATTTCCACGGATCATTAATATTTATGACGTAATTTTGTGACGTCACATCTTTTAACTCAATTGTAACAAAACTTTATGATCCAACATGATGTTTGACAATGATTAGCGATTTGTGAAGCTTTTGCAAAACCGGTCACCAGAAGCATCGCATCTTCTTGATTTGAAATTTTGCTTGAAAAAAGTTTTGAAAAGCGTTTCTGGGCGATCCAACGTTTTCAACATCTCTAAACGCCAGTTCTCGCTCAATAATAAATTTTACGACAGAAACCAAACGTTGCAGGCAGAAGCGATTTCTAACATTGTTCGCATTGACTGACCTGACTGGCTAGCTCTGAATCAATTCTTCATAGTGAGTAATTACATCTGCGACCAAACGTGATCGTGGCATCTATATGTTCCACTGATTCTCGTGGCTCCTCAGGCGCTCAAGAGCATATTCTTCCAGTCGCAAGTTCCTTTTCTAATAGATAAATGCGCATATATAGTCCTATCTGCACACATCAGACTGCAAACGAAACAACAAACAAAAGTTTGTGGAAGGAGACAAACAAAGCCAGCTCCTATCAACTACTTCGGTGTCGTGGTTCTGGCGAGGAATAAAACTTGCAGTGCATTTCCGTGACGAGTTTCTGTCTTATCTGGGTTGTGCAACATCATGGTTTAAAAGTAAATTTCATTACAATGTCAAAGAGAACCTCTCATTTTTCAACAAATATTCCCGTATTTTATCCGGTATATTGGCTGGCCAGAGACCGATATCGTTGCTTCAAGTGATAGCGTCTGCCATCTCATCTATCGTGTGTTTCCATGGTACGTCTTGACGTTCGTCTGCTACTGGTGCTGCACCGCTGGTGAAGCTAGGTCCATTCTCATCGTTACGTAGATCTGTCTGTAACAGCATGTTCTTCGATTTTCCGTCCTGTTGCAGATTCCGCAGAAATGTCTTCGCTGGACTTCACTGCCGCTGTGAAATAGTAACTTAAATGTTTCTTGACATTGGAGCATCTTTTTCCTCTCATTTTTGCCTCTTTTGCTTCTTTATGTTTAATGGAACTACTTGGATAAGCTCTACACTTGTAAAGTAAAGGTGACGTTTCCCCTTTCTTCTGTCCATGTTTATTTATTAGTAAGCTCAACAGCTCTGCCATATTTTCATCGCAAAAAGGGAGGACAATTTACGTCTGTCAATTACTTGAGCGTATATTACCTACACTTAACAAGTTAACTAACAAATAAGCCTATTGATAAGTATTAAGTATTGAAGTAAGACGTCAAGTATAGACGATGTTTCAGTCGAAACGCATAAACCAAGATCATTATTTACTTGTCCTAATTAGCCCAAAAATATTTTGAAGTTTACCTTAAATTTCTTAAAAATGTGGAATCGCCTTTAAATACATTTTGAAACTGCTTGCATGAAATATGTTTTTAAATTGCACACCAGCTTCACTAGAGTAGAAACTGGTTCAATTAGAAAGATCTCTCTTCTTTAAGTTTGTGGCTGCACCACGGAAAAAAATCGTTCCACTAGCGTAAAGTGCCATATAAAGCTGAAGTAAAACTGTGCAATCTCTATCAGTTTGCTGAAACATTCAGTGGTATTGCAAATTACAAAATATTTTGCCCATCTTTCATGTTCCATCATTTTACAACAAATTGCGTTTGGTTGATGCTCTTTTTGCACGAACTCAAACATGTTTTGGTATTGATCAAACCGTTTACTTCAGCTTCATCAATAGAAATGTTTCTCTCAACCAGATACCACTCACATGGTTCATCATTTTCCCATTCAGTTGTTTGCAAACGGAGGAATCTAGTCAAAAGATTTAAAATTTAGCAAATAATGTAGTCCAATTAGCCGGATGTGCGACACAAGTCTTGTACAATACAGATACATTTGACATGAAGAAAGCACAGTCATGATCCTTGCCTTCTCTGAGTTTTCACAAGGCGGCTTCACACAGAATCCGGCTACGGCTTACGAGCTGGCTTACTGCCAACGTCAGTCTTCCCACATGCAGCAAGAACACCATCAACGACAACCACGGCAATCCAGCTTTCTTAAAATAATTTTAAGTAAGCCGGAAGCCGGTCGAAACTGAGAAAATTCACCCAGATACGGCCAACGGAGCCTGTGTGAGGACTTCCGTTGGCCATGAGCCGGATCGTAAAACGTAACCGGATTCTGTGTGAAGTCGCCTATAGTACTGTATTGATTCAACTTGGCTTAATGTGTAGGCTACAACTGATTGTCTCTCTTGAATCCTTGCCTTCAGAGTGGCGAAACACGATACAACCTCAACAATCGATGCTTTTGGCTTCTCAATATTCTGAACTTGCTCATTAAAAGCAACTACAAATGATTGCAAATGTCGCAATGTGTTAAACAGAGTTCGCTCAAAGAATTTTCAGAAAAACGTTTCAGAATAACAGTTGGCTTGTTGATGGACATGACGTATGAATGTGAAGCTGGGTGCATTTGAAGCATCCTTGGCAAGCTAGGATAAAGTGATAGCCACCTGGTTACGCTGTGAGAAATACGTTTTTGGCATTCAATATCCACAAAGTCACAATAGTCTTTTCACTCTTTTGTGCGAACTGTGCAAATGCAACCACACGTAATTCACTCAGCTTAAAAATCATTTAGTTCTTTTCTGAAAAAGGGATATTTCTGACGCATTTCTTCTTTTTTCTTGCATTACTGATTAGCTATAATTACTAGAAACTACTATACTAAGCTATGTACAATACACTGATCATCGTATCACGGTTCATCAGCAAAGCTAGTACAATATAATGGAGTTAACAGTCTGCACTCTAATGCCAAAGTCATTGAGATATTGAAAAAAGGTTTACCACCGTTATGTAACGATTATGTGAAAGCATTCCCGCCTTTCCAGCCGAGAATTATCTCAACCAAAACACAGATTAATTAGACAACTTGAAATCCCTCCCATAAACTAAGCTACGCCACCAGCTCGTACCTTGTTGCAGTTGAGTAGGGACAACTTACTGTCTATAAATACAGGGGCGTAACGAGAGGGGAAGGGGGCACAATTCCCAGGGCGCTAAATCACTCTGCGGGTGCCGAATCACTGCGAGGGGCGCCGAAAAGTCCCAACCACGCCACAAGTACTTTCTTAAATACAGTAAATTTGCTTTCGAAAAAGCTCAGGTATGAACATGGGCGCGCCAAAGTTGTTTCTTCATAGGACGCCATATAACCTCGTTATGTCCCTGTATAAATACATTATTTCGCAGTCAGTATCGTAACTAACGGGGTGTAAAGAAGCTGATTGTCCCTCCTCTTGGCAAGCTAAATGTGAAAACTGGACCTCACTGTACTTATATTTCGGTTTTAGTATTCTTTTGGTTTTCAGTAAGTTGTTATTTTTTGCGTTTTTTGGATTATTTTCCGGTGATTTATGGATTTGGTATAAGTATCCACATCCGGATTCGTCATCATTTAACAAGTTTTTTTTCTGAGTGTTAGCTAGTGGGCCTCGTACAGTAGCCAGTGGACCCCTTTTAGCTAAGTTTTCCACCCTGGCTCAAACCTCTAGTTACGCAACTGATTATAGCTATGTAAAATAAGAAATGCAAAAAGGAAGACATTCTCACATATATGATCCTTGAAGAATATTTCATTTCTCATGAAAAAAGTGGACATGTAGGCTACTTCAAAAAGAGGACATGCGGTAGCCCTACTTAACAATGCTACTCCAATGGACCTGTGCAAATCTGAGTAAGGCAGGCGCAAAATCTACTACGAACGAGAGTTGACGTAAGCTAATGCGTTCTGCGTGGCTTCGCCTTGCATTCACTAGATTAAGGTACCTGACCGACTTTCAGGAAACCCAGGGCAGACCCTAGTAGGTGCGGGACCAATGCAAGACCTAGGCGAGGGATCCCTCTGAGCGCTGGTTTTATGACGTCATCGTGCTCACTCAACCGTGCTATACGACCATGGTAGAGCGCAGACATAAAGCCTTAGTACGAGAATTGAGCACGTTTGCTAACGTTCGACAACAGAGGAAATTCATCGCTATCTCTAACGAGAGTGTTGTTTGTTAACAATGAGAATCTTAAGCCGTTTCTATTGAATTCTCGAGCGCAAGGGATATCTGGAAAAAAACGAACAATCTACCTAAACACCATGGCGCGGGGTCCCAGAGGCGCGGGGCCCAATGTAACTGCATCGGTTGCATCGGCTTAAGGCCGACTCTGAGGAAACCAATAAGTGTAATAATTGTTTCATCACAGTATCAAATACTTTTCATGTGAAATACTGCCATCATACCGACCGATAATTAATAGAGTCTACATGCATACTTTCCTCGCTGAAAATGACTAAGTGGCACGCACATACATGTCGCACATACGTATGGCTAAACACATTAACACGGGGGGCCACTTTGGTGGGGGGTCCTGCCTTCCCCCCTAAATCCGGCGATGCGTGTGCTGGCGAAGTGTGTTATGGATATGGACGAAACAACTTTTTTGCAATAACATCTTGTAGAAATTTGTGTGCAACATGTTCAAATTTGTTGAAAGTGTTGGACGATATTTTAAACGTAGCAGGGTTGTGGCGATAATGTTGAGTAATATGATTGTTGAAGATCTGAACATAGATGTGGTGGAGTTACATTTGTCCAGACACGAGTCGATAGACAAGCATCTGAAAACTACCGGTAAGTCATTTGAAAATCTATTGACGGAAGGTGTTGACCTTCGTCAAGTCGGCGACGAGCCACAAATTCCTTTGAGTTATTTCGAGCCAAGGGATTGTCAGCACCAAGTCAGATAAGATCAGATGCGTTTACCATACTTGTTGACAAAATGATGTAATTTCAGCTCCTAAATTTGACTGGAGTCTAGTAGACCCTATCTAGAAAATTGTAGATTGAGTCGATTTTCCTAAAAACAACAATCAGACTCGACTACCCGAGCCAATTCATGTTATTTTTCAAATAATGTGAAAAGTTTAGAGCAGTCACATCACCTTCACAAAAACTTACTCAAACAACGTCAAATACACTCGTGAATCGCATCGACTCATGTCGAGACATTTAATCGAGTACGCAATCATTGGATGTATATATTACTTGTTCTGACTTTCAACACCTAAAGAAGAGTTCCATGTCCCTGCAAAAATGTGGATGAACTGTGGATAATACGACTTAGCCAAAACTCATTGCTCAACGCAGCCATAAAAATATCAAACAAGAATTTCGTACTGTGTAATACAGCAAAGTTGTGCCCGTTCTGAATCATACTGTTAGTGTCTGTTACTTTGCAAATTTCTGAGGTACCTGTTTAGGAGTCGACGAAGATATAATCCAGAAATTGTATCCGAATAAACAGCATTGGGCAAAAACGCAAACAAATGATAAAACGTAGACCCGAGGTGAATGAGACTAGCATTGTGAATGATTATTATCAACAATTTAACTGTTTTGGTTTTCATGCTTGATCCTTTGTGAAAACGCACACTGTGCTCTATTTACTATGCAGAGCTTATCATTTCCCCTACTTAACAAAGCGTCAAATTGAGAAAACAAATAAATGTTGGTGCAATCCTTAGCAATCATTGAAAATTTTTTATCATTGAAATTTGTAAGTTTGATGTCCAAACGTCACATGGGCAGCGAGCTTGCAGATTTCAGTGATATTTATATTTTTATCTCGCTAAAATGCGCGTTGGATTTACGATAGCTTAGCCGTACAGTGACGACCTTTCACTCGAAGAGTGGCATAACCGATCATAGCCTATTGTGTGAATAATCGTAGGCAAAAACCGCAAACTCAGAAGTTGCGACATGAGGCATAAATCAGGCTTCGTCCTGCCACAAATTGACGTCACGTATATTACAATAAAAAAGCAATGAATTAATGCACCGTAAGAAACAAGTAACCATACGACACGTAAAAAATACATTGCGAAAGCATTTGCTCCAGGATTCCAAACCACCTTAATACTGCAAAAAGTGAATGAGTTTGTTTTTCCATCCGAAATTTGGCATCAACAATGCGGTCAAACACAATTTTTTGACAAGCAGTATGCAGGAAATTTATGACCATCTGTAAATGTACTCACCTTGTAAGGTCGTGGAGCCGAAAATGTCTGCAGCTAGACAGCTATGTCAGGGTTTTCGCCGATGGGTGGTGATGTTGTCTCGCCTTTTATTTGCAGCTAGCTGGAGTCACACAATTCAGTGTTGGTGTGAAGCAGTAGAAACAGGAATTATTTCAATTTAAATGTTTTGGAAGTTTCAGACGTTTGGCCAAATTTGGCAATCATAGACAGTGATAACCTTTTTTAAATGCAGTTGCTGACAACGTGAAAGAGTTTTTAGTTAACACTGTGGAACACAAACACTTGAATCCCAATCTTTGTTTCTCCTTCACGTTTAGTTTCAATATAACGGTTTTGAGCACATTTAAGGATGTCGTTTCGGTTTTATTAGTCTTATACCTTCAACAACAAAATCTTGACGACGTGCCTGAGTATAGTCTTAAACTGATTGTCATTAAATCGTCCCGTCATCTTTGTTAGCATGCATGAAAATAATATTTTGAATAACCTTGTGAGTTATACAAACGCTTCAAATTTTTTCAGATTCGTTGTGAACTTTTTAGTCAACGGTAATGACAAAAACATTGCCTTGCACTTTAATCCCCGCTTCTCCACACGCATGGTTGTACGCAACAGTATGAGAAATGGAGTGTGGCAATACGAAGAAAAGAACCTTGGATTTGAATTTCACTGGAAAAGAAATGAAACCTGCGAAGTGAGCGTGTAGTCCATAATAAAATGTTCAGTTCTCCAATACGCCTAATATTTGTTGTATCGAAACCAAACCAACCTCCAACCGTCAATTACTGCTATTTTTTAAAGCAGCAAAGACACAGCAGTTATATAAAAATGAAGGACGATCGAAGTTTCCAATGTCTAAATCAGGGGTCGGGAACCTATGGCTCGCGAGCCAGATATGGCTCCATTGATGACGGCATCTGGCTCGCTTGATATTTTCTTAACACAATTGTTACGAATGAATCTTTTTCTATAATTTTCCATCTACCGGACTACAAAGCAATCAGCAACACCATGCAGCACCAGAAGTCGCATTAAAAGGAAGAAGCATATTATTAAAGAGAAAATTCAGACATTTACTATTGTTTAAAATTGTTGGTTTTGCTTTGAAATGCACACGTTAGTTAGTAAGTTAGTTTCATTAAGTGTTGAAAAATATTATACGGCACTCACGGAATTACAACTAAAAATATGTCGGTTTCATGGCTCCCTTAGCCAAAAAGGTTCCCGACCACAGGTCTAAATATTACTGTTGACTTTATTACTGATTTTCCGTCACTGTCTTTTAGTTAGTGAGTGATTCAAGGTATATTCCATATTTTTAGTAATTGATTCAACCCATTTTCCGTATTGATGTACGTTTTAGTTGACGTTTGCCGTTGGAAGAAATGTCTTCCACATTCGGTGGAATGGAGAAGCTTTGCCAGACTTCCAGCACCGTTTCCCACCGGAGCAGCTTTTTGGGATCAAAACGTACGGGCTGCGCGATTACAACATCAGTACAGAAGCAGTTTGATGATAATGTCTATAGTCTATGCTGTAAAAGCTCGAGGCTGTCACATATAGAACTCCATCTCTGCAGGATACAAAATTTGAGATTAAACAAATTTTTAACTTTTCTGCTTTTGTCAATGGCACAAAATGTTTGAAAGTGCCGGCATCATTTGGATTTATCAAATTGTACATTTGTGTGAATTAAAATGATTAAATGTCGCTGAAATTGCTTATTTCATGCTGTAAGTGAGTCTTAGAAAAACATTCCTGTTGTTTTGTCAATGTATCGTTGTGCTTTGCCCCAATCTCCTTATTATGAAAAACGCTATATCCACACAGCTTTGGGCAGTACAGTAGTGGTCTTAATTAGTGCGCAGGATGTGTAAAAGTATTCAAAACCGCGGGAACTCCGTTTTGAATATTTGCAATTTGAGTAGGACCCCATTCAGGTCCGCAACCAGAGGGGGGCAATCGGGCACTGTGTATTTCTTTGCTACAGCAATAGGTTACATCATTTTGCCCCCCACCCCCGAATATATCAGTTGGTTGCGGCCCTGACCCCATGTTTAGTTTATGCGCTTTCAAAAATGTATGAGTTTTTGTTTACGATTGTACTTAGCTAGGCTACAATGTAATGATCACATCATTTGGTACCACACTTACTCTGGTTAGGTATATGGCATTATGAATATTGATATGTTTTAACACATTTGGATTTTTAAACTTGAAGATAAGAAGCCACCCTAAAATGACAAAACATAAATAGCTTATCAATAATGGACAAGGGGCCCTATTCATGATCAAGAAACCCCAAGAAAGGTTGTTAATGGCCCTTTAATCAAAAATAAGCTGGTCCATTTTTTTGCACATGGAAATAGGGGCCCAATATTATTTAACAAAAACATGGGGCCCTCCAATAAATATCCAAAAATTTCAATTTAATAAAATTGAACCCTCACTTTCTCGAATCATTTTGCAAATAGTTACAAAATTCAGTTACTAGCATACCATTCTTTCTTATAAATCAACTAGTTACCCAGTTTACGTATCTTTAAGTAAAATATCATGCAGAAAAGCCATTATTGTAAGTTTTTGTTATTCAGCACGTACCAACATTTTATTCAGCACATCCTACTCCACAACCTTGGTTGGCAATTGTCCTGTTGGCAGTTTTCCAAATATTCCAAATCTTCACAATCATTTTCTTTTCCCGTGATTACATCGTCATACATTTGTTTCTTATCACACATGTAGCATTTTCAGAGTAACGGTAATATCTCTGCAAAGTTTAATTTTCAAAAGTGACAGGCCTTTTTATACGTAACAATGGGCTTCATTCGAATCCTTAAATCTGTTTTTGTTGAAGTTACTGTCGAGAAAATTTTTTCTGATCAAAAAATGAGCATTTTTTGCTTAGGTGATGGTCGAGATTTGCACCTGTTTTGACGGTCTAGTTGTGCCATGCTACATTTTAACGATCATGTGTCCCCAACTTGCACAAATGAAGACTTGAAGCATTGCTTTTACTGAAGGGTCAGCAGGGCACAATATATTGGCACCTTATCGTTGTTTAATGTAAAATTTGCATATCGTGATCATGGCAGTTGGCCTCACACTGTTACTTTGAGTCTTTTTCAGACACCAATGAAGTGATTTAAGTTTTTCAAATTCAAATCCAATCCAAAAATTGTATTGCAAAATATAATTAAATTACACAAACCGAATCTTGCTGTTATCAGCATAAGCTCATGTGGCGACGTGATTACGCTACGTATAGTTTTAATGCAGCAACATCTAGGCAAATGAGTAATCTCAAATGCTATTATGCTGAGAATCGTCGGAACGTCTCTTTCTTTTGTTGGCTCAGGGCGACACAGCATTGTGGATGGCTGCAGCAAATGGCTCCTAACCAATGGCGTAAGCAGAGGTTTGATTCAGGGGGGCAAGGCTTGGCTGAAGGGAGCTCACTGGTCAATGTAGGGGTGCAACTAGCCAGCACTCCGAAAAGAGTTAAGAAATGATAGTGAATCTGGATGTCGTGGATGTCCACACTAGCTTAAAAAACAGAAAACACCACGAAAAATGCAAAAAAACAACAACCTAAAGAATGCTAAATATTTTTACATTTAGCTTGCCAGGGGGGCTCGCCCCCTTGCCCCCGTCAGTTACGCCATTGCTTCTAACGTGTCGGTGGTTCACTGTTAACGGTCGCCTTGTGCTTGTGAAATGTTGATGTAATGTGGCGAGATGATTACGCTTATAGGCCTAACGATGAATTATATAGGCCTAACACATATAGGCCTAACGATGAATTCGTTGCAGCTACAAAAGAGTGAACCTAGTCCAGTGGTTCCCAAACTGTGGTACGCGTACCACTAGTGGTACGCGAAGGCCTTCAAGGTGGTACGCGAACAGGTCTACTACTTTCTGTTTATCTTCACAAAAATATATTCACAGCTATGTTTTTACTTATCAGGTTCTGTTAATTAATTCCTGAATTTTTGTGTACTTCCCTTTTTGGTTTAAAAAATAGCCATTATAATTTCTCACCCTCACTGTCTTCATGTCGCATATGTCAGGGCTGCGGAGCCGTCGTAAAAATGACACAGCTCATACTCCTGAACTATTATTTCATGAACATGGCTCCGGCTCCAAAGCTCCTGGTTTCATGAGTGTGGCTCCATCTCCGGAGCTCTCTTTTTCATGGCTCAGGCTCCAGCTCGGGCTTCTGTTCGTTTTCACAAGTTAATATTTTCAATTGTCTTGGTGTGCTTCAAGTTGAATGGAAAATGAATTATATGAAGCACGCAAAATTATGAGAATATACCAAACACATTTAGGTGATTTAATCTGGTAGTTTTTTACAAGCAGCGCTGTTACCATTAGGAAATCAGCAAAAAAACAACAATCATAGGTTCAGACGATTCAGAGAACAGTTACTAGCAGAAACGTAACTCAAGAGAACGGTAATATAACAATAATGGAAAGTCAGTCGCTGGTTTTGCGATCAATGCTTGACGACCGTTTGTTATTTCTTACGACCAGAATCAAGAAAATGGCTGTTTAGAAAACTACAGTTTGTGTCCGAGCATTTAGACACAGACCCGTCCAAATTGACCAAGTGTTTTGCACAGGCCCGTAACTAGAGGGGGGGCGCAGAAAAAATTTGCGCCGCAACTGGAAAAATTTGTTGGACATAGTTTAAAACTATTGGACATAGCTTAAAAAGTCTGGGCCCCTCTCAGAAAAGTCTTCGCCCTTCCTAGTGTCCCAAGCTGGCTACGGGCCTGGTTTTGCACTTGTTGCATGCTTTGCCTGTTGCAGTCTTGGCGATTCCAGCTAACAGCGCTGCCCAGGCAAACCATGCAAAGATCGCGAAACACAAGGTTGATTACCTCTCTCATGTGTTCTTTCAAACCTGCACACATTTGCACTAACACAAATGCGAAGATGTGTCTAGAAGACCTTTTTTTCAAAGAAATAGTATGATTTCTAGTAAGAAATTCACCTTGACGTTTTCAAAACGGTTGAAGAATTCTGATTTCCTATCTTTTGCACTCATATTAAGCAGTGATGAATCGCAAAGTAAAGCACAATTTAACCTGTAAAGTTTAGGAGAAAATAAGACTGGTTACGGTGCTGAAAACATAGGTTCTTTTCCATAGAAGAAAACCTCAATAAAAGTCCACATTTGTTTACACTGATTTTTATACCCTGCTGATAATGTACTGCTATGCAAAGCATTGCTAGTTCGCTACCAATTATTTATAACTTGATGTTATGCTACTGTTTGTAAAAGTAATGTTTCCTAGTGAACTTTACCAGTAATCTAGTAAACCTTGCTAAAAATTCCTACTTTACAATAGCATGCGGTGCATTTCATGCTTAAATCTGCAATGTTATCATATATTAATCATACTCCATGCTAACAGCATGCTGATCACCCAGCTAAAAAGCTATGGATATTATATTATATGTACCTACTCATTAAAGCTCAGTTCTTTTTAGATGGCCATACTACTACAAACCCGGTTTGATTATTCTGACTAGCACTAGAAAGTAAGATGTGGTAGTTAACGTTTTTCTTCCTTCTGCAACAGTGGTTCTCAACCGTATCTCTGAAGAGCGCCAAATACAGACCTACGATTTTGTTAGAGAGCTGCACAAAAAATTTTACCACAAGTCAATTGATACATTTTGTTTTATTGCACTAACAAAGTCTGTAACACAAAATATTAGAGGTGTTACTGAAACACACTGTCTGTCGAAAGGAATCCTTTCCCAGCAAAGAATCAGGCACTAAGCTGTTACAGAGTATATATTTCGCCTACGAAGTAGGCATCATCAGCTCTTATTCAAATATAATCTGTTACTAAAAAATTGTCAAAAGCCAAACAAAGGATGCTTGGTAACTGCATGTGGCTCTTAGAAAAGTGTTTGAGAACCATTGCTCAACAAGTAACCTCACCAACCCTGCCAACTACGATGTCACAGTTTTAGCGATTATTAAACCAAAAGAACATCAAAGGCTTGCAGATCCACTGTTGCAGTCTCGCGTCGTAACTCCTAACAATCGCGCTTAGTGTGCTATAAAGAGAACACGTAAGTCTATTTGGCAAAACCGTTAGTATGTAGGAAGGGACCCGGTGCCGGAGCTACCTCTCAAAGGCCATAGCTCCGGGTCCGGTCCTAAATTTTAAACTGAGCTCCGGCTCCAGATTTTTAATTCGAGCCCCGGCTCCAGGCAAAATGCCCAGCTCCAGCGCTCCGGGCTGCGGCACGGCAACCCTGGCATATGTGTCAATTCTGGTTTTCCAAACTTTTGATCGAATGATATTTTGTAGATTGAGTTTTCCTGGAGAAAGGTGGTACGCGGTGACAGTACGGGACCCACAAATGGTACGTGCTGAGAAAAAGTTTTGGAACCACTGACCTAGTCTAATGGGAAATCTCAATGGCGGTTACGCCGGGGGTCGTCCTTTCGGTTCTCTCTTCGGTTGGCTTTTTAGGGCGAAGCATAATGGTGGCTGCAACACTCATATGTAATCCAACTCAAAGACTAATAAATAGTTTGGAAAGTAAATGAAGCTAACTTATGCTTTATCATTGGCTCACAACATCATAACAATTGACAGTTGACGTTATAGAGACTTCAAAATATTCACTGTTAGCAGCAATGCAGTGAGAAGCTCTGTTGAGCTTAGCAATAGCCTGTAAGATATCATACCAGAAGACTAACAAATATGCAACACAAACGGCTCACTAAAACTGGACCACACATAAAAAAAAGGATAAACTGTGCTAAATGTTATTAAGTATATATAAGGTATAACAATGATGAGTGAAGAAAAGTGATTGGATCAATGAATGTACAACGAATTCTGTAAGTTTGATGACATGATAGACCAGGGGTGTACAACCTTTTGCTATTGCCGGCCGCATTGCTTTTATTTATATGAAGTACGGCCGCCACTGAGTTCCAGTTATACTTATTTAAAGCAGAATAAATGTGAGCATTCTATCCAAACAAAAATTACGGTCTCGGAAATCTGGTTGCTATAACAACAAGCTTAAATTAGGCGTTAACTTTGATCTATCGTTTTATCATAACTGCTGGTGCTACAGTCTACAACTCGCATAACGCACACTTACTGCTATGACTAGCAGTTACTGCCAAGTGCCAGCCAATGCAGAACACATTCAAATATAAATTACGTATTCATTCTATAACTCTTTATGACATTGCCATCCAGATTGTTACGCATCGTGTCGTCTGATTTTCTTGCCTTGCATTTGTTTTGCTTCAATATTCGCCAGCACGGCCGATAAATCTTATATCTTAAATTACATGTGGACGGCGGCAAATTTCACTACCGAAGGCCGCATGCGGCCGTACTGCCGCAGGTTGTGCACCGCTGTGATAGGCAATGGAGCAGATTTGTTTCGCTGGTAAGAAACAAGGCTCAACATTTAAACAAACACAAGAAACAATCTTAATGGATATCAGAAATTCAGCCAATGGATTTGAGAAATTCTTATCAATACAGTAACCTGCAGTCCCAAAACTAAATCGAAAGTTACATAGAAGTTCAAAAGAAAATCATCAATTCCAATCCAAATCTGGTTAAGCAAAAATGATAACATCCATCAAAATATTGGAATATCGCAAGATTTACAGTAACTCCAAATTCAAATACATGTTCATCTCTGTTCATTTTGCATTGGGTATGCGAAAGACAAGGAAGTATATTCCTTATGTTGCGATCGGAAAGCTTGAGTGGCAAGTGTGCAAAGCTTCACACTGTGGCAGCAAGCAACAGTAGAGATCACCCGACGAGATCACTATTATTGCTTGTTCGCGCCACATATATTTGTGTGTTGGTCTTCGCGCACATCACGTTCGCGATGAATCGCGCTTTCAACGCAACGCCAACTGAGAGTTTGCAACAACATCCCTTCCTTTTTGCAATTAGCCGCACCGATCGCACGTTTTTTTTGTGAAGGTTGCACCTGGCACCAGGGGCAGATCCAGGGGGTGCGATCGCCCCCTAAAACCTGCGAAAGTTGCATAATTCACTATGATTTTGTATAATTTGGAAAACAGCATTCGTGATATAAAGCTATTTTTCCATCCATTGTTTTGTAACAGCAGTGCTGTGAAGTGTACTTCATCTCTTTTACAGTAGTGAAACCGTAATGAGACCCGAGCAACAAATATTACTGAAATCGACCCCGCCCCTCGTCCCCCCCTTACCCTACTGGGTTGATCCGCCCCTGCCGGCACAACCTTCACATCGTGGTCACAGCACCACTTTGCTGCGATTGGAAACCCCGAGCAGCAAGTGCACAAAGCTTCACACTGTGGCAGTAAGCGTAAGCAACAATAGACATCATATTTCGTGCTCATTCCATTATTGCTTGTGCGCTCCGCATGTGTCTGTATGTTGTTCTTCACGCATATCTTATTCGTGGTGAATTGCACATTCAACACAATGCTAACCGAGAGGGTGAAACACTTCCAGCAAGATCGGGCTAGACTTGTTGAAGTGACTGAGAGTGAAAGAGACAAGTGAAATGCAACATGCTTTCACAAAAAAATTACCGTATTTTTCGGACCATAAGGCGCACCGGGGTATAAGGCGCATTACACGAAGCAAAACTCAGCTAACAAACGAGGGACTTTAAAAATGGACAGATTAAACTCCCTCAGAGTACCGTCCATACGAGGGAGTTTAATCTGCCACGCATACGTAATCCGCTAGACACAAATAGAATAAAATGAAAGTTGTGCCCATGTTTGATTCGGTGTGTGCCAATGTAGTCAGGAACCTCGCTGAGTAATAGCAGTGATTACTATAAAGTGGATGGCCAACTCCATTGTCTTCATTGTTATGGTCACGCATCAGTGCGCCTTTACTCCACGTATGCATTTGCACCAGTGGCGTAGCTACAGTGTGGGCTGCCCTGGGCGGCCCCTGAATTTGGCGCCCCCGAAACCCATAAAAATACGTATTGCAGAGTGACTGTCACTTAAAGCTTTGCATAAATATTAACTAGTTTGTGCACCATTATGATATTACAGTAAGCAACAAAAAC
>Ga0210059_1009011_pt1 | contig 15641 bp, 10 predicted proteins | sample Ectturendosymbi2_FD_188042 | JGI IMG/M metagenome (GOLD analysis project Ga0210059, IMG submission 188042) | Ecteinascidia turbinata endosymbiont from Florida, USA - Sample 2 (SPAdes) (version 2) | ecosystem: Host-associated > Tunicates > Ascidians > Unclassified | place: Key West, Florida... | reverse complement strand
AGTGTCCGTTTGATCGATGGCGTGCCAAGCCACAACGCTTGCGCATTTTACCTAGACTAGACCAAGTTAGTAATTAGCGCCCTACTCCGCAGTAGTGCTGTAACAAGTGTTACGTTTTAGCTAACAGTAGTGTTAAGAATGTGTCTGTAACCCTATGGTTCTGTCTAAATGCAGTTGCAAAAACTGTCTGTAACCCTGTGATCTCGCCGGCTTCAATGTCTTGTACTACGTTCTGTATTGTCTGTTTTTATCAACCTGCGTTCTGCAGAGTGTGTGTGTTCATACTATGGACTTCGTGTCTGCTCACAAACAAATAAATTAATTGTCCCCACAAAACCGACCTGCAGTGGTTCTCTAGCTAGTGAACACTAACGCAAACATCCTGCAGGATATACTCAATCCATCCTGCTCCCGTTCTGTATGAACATCTCTCCTAGACTATAGTGCAGTTCTTTACTCGTACTCTCCAGCCGATCCTGCTCACTTCACCTTGTCACTACTGTTGCCCTACATTTCCTGATGTGGGTAACAGTGGTAAAACCTGAACCACGTTCTGTTCACGCCTGGACTGCCAAACTCAAGATATTTCCGGTTACCGAAGTGTGAGAATGCAACTTCGGTAACCGATAGTCCGGCTACGGTAGTTGCCATCTCACACTTCGGTGACCGTCTTCCGGTCACCGAAGTTCCATTTTCACACTTCGGTAGCCGTTTTCCGGCTCCCGTAGCGTGAAAATCACACTTGCGTAACCGTTTTCTGGTTCCCGTAGTGTGAAAATCACGCTTGCGGAACCGTTTTCCGGTGAAATAGTCACTTCGTACAAAAATTTGTGTGATTTTTTTCTGTGTTGCAATGTTGATGTGCGCTACTCTCATTCCCATAGATTTTCACCTGATGAGCTTTTCAAATTTGTGTGAGGGCTGTTTCATGAAGCCTACAATAGCCATTACTTTTGGCTTTGTTTCCTTGTCATGGCATACAAGGGTCACTTTCAGGAAATCTTCACAGGCCATCCCCTTGGTTGGGTTGTCCAAGTCCCAGTTTGTCTATCACTGATTTGGAGGATTCTGGAATGGACTCCAACATAATTTAAAACTTGTTTCACTGCCATGATATTAACTAGTAATTTTTTACTTTGTGCACTATGCTGGTTGGTGAGTTTGATTAAGGGTTTATTGTTGTTAAATTTTGTTTAAAATGGTTTACTATGCAGCTTATCATATGTGTTTGAAAATTGCACAAATACAAATGTTTTTGTTGTTCTAAAGGTAATAGACGTCAGCTGATAGCTTTGGTTTTATATTATTTAGGGCAAACTTCTGTGACAGTGATGTGATGTCTGAGGTAGTGTTTCCACAGTTCAAGTTGGCTGTGAAAATCTTTATGATTATTTTTACCACAGCATTTTCACTTTTTTCATTTTGGATGTTGGGTCTCCCATTGTTGCCTGATCAGATGATTGGGCTGAAAAAACTTTTTCCTGATCCTTTATGGGCCACAATTATCATTGTTTGTGGATATGTTTTTAATTCATTATTGTTTGGTAAGTATTATTTGCTATTGCAGTACTAGTAATCACTGGTACTTTATGAAGGTAAACTAGTGTCAGTTATTTTTGAAGCTCATTTTGCTGCTTTTTATGTCCTTCCTAATTGGGGAGACACTAAAAACTGCACTGGTAATGTTATTTAAATTGAAAAATCTGTGTATACTAATGGAGCGAAGCATTAAGCATGGGTTGAACAAATATGCTTTGAAATAATGTGTGTTGGTGTTGTTGGCATAACCTTAGTAAAGGGAATAACTAGAATTCTTTCAAGGCAAGGATAACTCAATGTTCAATTTAAATTCTGCACCACCCTGAGCAATGGCTGTTGACATGTGTAATGGCATGATAAGACATTAGCATCAAGGCAGCTTCTTCAAATGTGTAGTGTGCTTTCTGAGCTGCACAGGTTATGCTTAGTATATCCCTCCAGTTCATTTTTATTTTAACCTGTTAGATTACCATAATGTGAACAACATTTACATTGAATTGTGAGGTGTTGTGGAAATTTTGGTATTGGCTTTTAAAAGACATAATTATGGTGAAGGTGTAATTATTTTTGTTGCAGTTTACTATCTCTATTACTATTAGCAGCAATGTCTAGATTTCCATCTTATTTTTGAGACTTGCCCAAAAATTGTGTTTAAGTTTTTATTTAGACCTAGCATTATACGTGTTTGTAAAAAGGGGTCTAACTCTGGCATCTATTGTAAAATATTCATTCCATCTTGCAATAGTGTACATATTTCATAATCACCTACAATATTACAATAGTGCTGGATATGTGCAAATCTAAAAAGTTATCCTCACTTGCCTTAGATTTGAACAGGAAAAAAATGTGTTATGTTGGCCGAAAGCAGACATGACATTTAGGTGTATTCATTCATTAATGTTAAACCTGCAGTGGCTCTCAGGTGGGTTTTGGGGTAGCAACAGAAGCCTTGAAATTTCATGTTTTCCAGCAAAATCTGGTAGTTCATCCAGCTCCATGCCTCATAACCTACCCCATTTAGGTGTGGTCTAGGGAAATTTACAATGCCTGTATTGATTACAGGCTTTCTACAACCTGCATGTGTCTGGGAAGTTGGACAACCTGCGTCATGGAATTATAGCAAATCTTAGAATGGCTTCCATCTTGAAAATCTAACAGACATGCAGATAGGGTTGAGACTGGATTTTTTGAAATTCGTGACTACTGATGTTGATGCTGCAATACAGTTCCTGGTGTCTGGGCATTAGCTGAGGGTGCTTTTCTGTAATATGGTTTCGCTCAATTACTTAGCTCCATTCATTCGTAACAGCTCCATACCTCAACCCTGTCGGCTTCACAACGTTGCATGAGTTTCAATAGTGGCAGTTGGTTACACTTGCTGATCATGCTATAACCGTTCTTTGTTCAAAAGATTTGATGGCGGTTTTCACCCTTGTTTTGCAAATTGCATACGATCAGTGCTTTTCACCCCTTTATGCCAATTTTGTATATCCAAATAAAAAATCCTCAGTGAACCTCAAAGTATTGCTAATTCAGAATCCTGTTTTTCACCATCTGATACTGAATGATAGTTGATTGATGACACATCTTCCCAATAGCATGAACCAACACGACAAAGTGCAGAATTGACATCTATTAGACTTTGGTTGTCATTTTCTTTTGAAAGTACTCAAAATGAGATCGAGATATTGGTTTATCAAATTTATTTTAAAGAAAAGCATAAATAGAAGAAGTTACCACCTGTAGTAGTGTTCCAATTTTTATATGGTTTTGTCCACCTTAAACGGGGGTGGGTGGATTCACCTCCTTGCTGCCATGAATTAACCTATTTCTCCATCTTGCTCGATCTAGGGCGTCTTATTTGTGCTACCCAATCCTTTCAAGCTTTTCTTCCATTTGCCTCCCCAAGCCTTCCGTGGTCGTCCCTGTTTTCTCTGACCCTCCAAATTTAAAATCAATGCCTTTCTTAATGCATCATCGTCATCTCTCCTCCAAATATGTATGCACAATCAAACGCGAACCCTACTTGCATTTGCCGAATTTTCCACAGTTTCTCTTAATCCCAACATGTTCATTAAGTAATCAGTGCTCTTTATGCAGGTGCATAATGAGGTTAGATGGCACCCAGGGCAAGAAGCAATTTTGGCTTGTTCAAAACTGAGGTCTTTCGGAAGCAAACTTACTGCATTGAAGAAAGTACTTGTGACATAGTTGGGACGTTTTGTCGCCCACTGCAGCCGTTCGGCACCCCCATAATGACTTTGCGCCCAGCGAATTGCACCCCTATCATTACGCCCCTGTCTTTATCTCCAGCAGTGTCGTGCCACACATTGCTCTTACTCCCTACCAGCTCATAAAACAAATGAATGGTGCCTTTGAAAAAAACTCCTGTTGTCAGTTTCTGCAGTAAAGCATTGTAGAAATGTTTTTGTGCATAAAAGTGGTGTGCATTATACTATCTTGTCACAGCTCTGACTAACCCTAAATATAAAACCAGCAAACTTCACAGGAAAAATTCAAGGTAAAATTGAATTCATTTTTTAGGATTTCAAGTTTTGTCTTTATCAACTCGATGCATTAAATTTTTTGATCAATTTGTTTTCAGGAACATGGGCATTGATAACGCTGTGGGGCTTTCAAGAAAAGGCGAAGGTCAACTGATGTGGACACCATTTCTGCTCACAGCATCAGTTTGTAAGTTTTAAATCATTATTGAACGATGAGCCCGTAATATAATTGAAGCTGTCCGCAAGGTTCTATGTTCACCGTGCATTCCGGAAATTTATTACCGTGGTGTTTTACAAACTTTTGTTATATTTTTTTCTTTCGCAGTGCATCTACGTTATATATTTGGAGCAGTGGTCTTTAACCTTTTTTGTTCAATCACCCCCTTACCAGAACTTTGCTTAAAAATTGCCCCCCAGTCAGGGGCTGCTCTAGGGGGTGGCGATTGGGGCAATCGCCCCCCCTAAAACTTACGGAAGTAACTTTTTTCACTATGATTTTGTAAAATTCGGAAAACAACATTCGCGATGTAAGGCCATTTTTCCGTCCGTTGTTTTGTCACAGCAGAGTTGTGAAGTATACTTAATCTCTCTTACAGTAGTGAACCCGTGATGAGATATGACTACCAAATATTACTGAAATCACCCCCCTAAACTTATTGGCTGGATCCGCCCTTGCCCCCACTTATGATTTTAATGTAGGCAAAAATATGATTTTAATTTGAAAATATTTCAATGTTTAGGACATAAAGGGGCAGTTTAGTTTTAATAATTAGCACAAAAAAACGAACAAACAAAACGAATGCAGTTGCACTTGTAGAAACAATGTCATTCATTTCCAAAAACAGTTGGTTCCAACCACGGCTGTGGAGCCGGAGCGAAGAAGTTTTGAATGGTGGAGCCGGAGCTTGAAATTTGAGTTCCCGTTCCATAGACATAGTTTGTGGAGAAGCCAGTTGTACAAATAATGCAATAGTTTTTAGTTTTTAATGGACCAAACCGTTCCGGAGCCAGAGCCAAAACTTTCAGAGGTTGGTGCTGGATTCGGAGCCAAAAATTTAGATGCCTAGATCTGGAGCCGGAGCCCGAAATTTGTGTTTCGGTTCCACAGCCCTGGTTCCAACTACTGCGAACCTTGCCCTTGGTTTTTATCTGCAAGTATTTTAAAGCAGGTTGCAAATTGGTCAGCTTAGTCGTATGGCGTTTCCACCGGTCTTGCTCATGTCAAGACGATTGCGTTATTTATTACGCATATGCAGAACTTTGTCGAAACTTGCTCAGCAACATATTATTCCCCCCAAAAAAAACTTTCTCAACTTTTCCTCAAAATTTTTTTAGCAAACCTCAAACTACAGGTGGTGAAGACGATTTTTTTGAATTTTTAATTTAGCCATGACGCGAGTGGTTGGACTTGCTAGTATAAGTTATCCCTTTCCTAGCCTACTGTACTGATATGCTGTGTCGTTAGTCAGATGAAGGCAGTAGGCCTGCAACTATATCCAGTGATGTAGTGCTAACAAAAAAGGTGTGGGAACGCACCCAAAAAATAGCCATTTTAAAACAGCTTCAAAGCCATTTAAAAAAAAAAACGTGAAAAAAGTGTGGAAACGACGTTCCCGCCCCACTACACCTCTGGCTATATCTACAAGCACAGTGAAACACTCGAACCGACTGAAAATCATAATAAGCATGTTTTACATCTTACGGATAACTGTAAATGATTTTGCTAGCCATTAATTGCTGCCTAATAATCAACAGTCCTTTTTCACGTATTTTTTAATAGAAGACGCTTGGTTCCACTGTTTTACTCAAGTTACGAACCAAAGTTTATAAAACACATGATAACGGACTATGACGTGTTTTGCCGGACTATGACGTTTTTACGAAACAATGTTTTGGCAGTGCTCTACTGAACACTATATGAAGTCTTGTTTCAAGGCAATTTTGCTAATAATAACACATACAATTGGGGATCTGTGTCAGTTCACGGGAAGAAATAATTAAGCTAAGCTTACTCACAACTTTTTATTAATATTATTGATCACAGCGAAAGTCGATGTGATTATTTAGTGGTAGCAATGTTGGACCATTTTTAGTATCTTGAAAGAAACTGAAGTTTTTCGTGTTTAGGAAATGTAGCTCGGCTTATTAGGTACTGTATTTTCCGATAGCTCTATCAGTGTTGGTTGCTTTCAATCAACATAAATATAATAAAGCGAATCAATGCATGTTGCTGTATACGAGAAAAGTCCAAAATTCCGCGCGGGTTGACATGCCCAGAGACTTGCAAATGTTAAATTGCTTGTCGCTTTTTTGACGCTGCTAATGCAACGACTAGGTCAACAAGCTACCAAACTTCTTATTACAACAGTTTCCCCAACATTTTATCTTATTTTAAATATCAGGTTAACAATATACCTGAAAATTCGTCAGAACCACAGTGCTTGACTCCCAACTAGTAACCACTCCGTAGCCTTGGATAGTTTGTGCAGTAATGCATTACACAGGACAATGCTAGTTTGATTGTTACATCATCAGTCCCATATCTTGTGTTTTATAACCTTTTTTACGAAACATGGAGTCGAAAGTGCATCAAATGAATTGGTTCGTAAGTGGAAAAAATAGTTTTTATGTGTGGAATCAATAGATAATTTTAATATATTCTAACCTGCAGAAATCGCTCCCTGGAAACTGAAATCGCCCCCCAAATCTGGTAAATTACAAAATGGCCCCCTTAACGCATGAAATCGCCCACGTTGAATGTCACTGATTTAGAGTTTCTGATCCCGATGAATCCCTGTCTTTTGCAGACCTTCTTTGAGCCCCTCAGTTGTCGCAAAAACCCAACCAACAACAACTCGAGAAAATGCTACAACTGATAGTATTGAGAAGATGATGCCGGAAAATTTGTGCCTGTGTTTGAGTCCTACGCCATACCAAGATTGGCGCGATCTTGTACAAACAAAAACAAGAAAATTAAAAAAGATCTACTCCCGGAATAAAATACGAAACGTTTTCCACTCCTGGAGCTGGCTGCCATGCATTTGCAAGCATGGCTTTGGTTGAGGTTATACGTCGTGTGTCTTTGCAAATTTTTAAGAAAACCGCCTCCCAAATGCTCTAAGGGAAAAATGTGTAATGCAGAATTTGGGAATTATTCCCTGACAAACCTTGTCTTGACCCATTCAATTACATTTTGCCCTTACATTGCCTAAGAATTTTACGAGTACTTAACGTATGATATATATATGTCACTTCGTATGTGGTAAGTTTCGTCTTTGCCAACGCCTGTAGGCTTCGTCACGCACATGCTTATGATTTATCTGAGAACACTTGGCTTCGTACCGAAACGTTAGATGATCATTTTTTCCCTGGGCAGCCGAGGTTATTTTCTTCCTCCAGATGCAACACTGCAAGACACCGCAACGTAGTCAGGGGGTACGCGGGAAAGTCGTCCTCCGCCTTTTTGAAGGGGGTGATCGGCTTCTTTGCTTTTTGATGTGACATTAAATATTGGAGCTTTTCCTATGTTTATAGATCTCCTCACCCACATATTCTTGTACTTGATCACGGCCATATCCGAGCCTGACCTCTGCGGTCGAGCAGTGGAGGCCGACTTTGTGCGATGATGGCTACCGTGCAATTTGATTGCGTTTACCAAATTTAAAGTGCAGTGTCAAGGCATCGCGTTAATCTCGGCCTATTTTTCTGATTTCTCAGTTTGGTTATGCCTGCACTTGACTCAAGGCACATGTAAGACGAGATTTTGTTGTACAGTTGGCGTGGCTATGAGTCGACAATGCAACAGAATACAGAGTCTTTCAAACTTATGCAGTGCAATGAATGAATTACAACAAGTTCTTAGTGTGCAGTGGAGACGGAAACTGGTAAGAACTAGTCCAGAGTTAGAATTCCTGAGCTAGTCTGTCATCCAACATTGGACTAAACCAGTACTTCTCATCCTTTTCAACGTCGCGGCCCATTTTTACCGATAAATGATTTCAGGGCCCACAGTAAGATGTGGCAAAAAAGCAACAAACCAAAGAACACACACAGTTTACTTTTAATGCTAAACTGAAACTTTAGCCACAACCACACCTTTGCCAGGATTCAAACTCCATCTTCACTTTGTCCAATTGACATTTCCTATGGGCTATCTACCTGCCTGAAAAGCTGGTTTGTTAACGAGTGTTACATCTCAAGTGAAGATTGCCGTTACCGTTTCGAGTTACGGTTGTTGCACGTTAGTTAAGATCTTACTGATTAACAATAAGAACCTGCTAGCATATCAAATCAATTTCAATAAGCTTTTTTTGTTTTAAATGAAATGTTACCAAGGACATTTATAAATCGAAGCAATCGGTTACTATCAACAATTTTTTTATGAGATGCAGTTTCGTTGTTGTGACGTTAATGCAGAGGGGTCGATTTTCTTCACACGTAAAATTAATTTGGAAACTTATTATACCTGGAGTTAAACTAAAACTTGTTTATGAAAAATTATTTTGAAAAGGCATTTGCACCATTTCCGGTTATCGTGTTGCTATACAAAGGATGGAATTTTTCCATTTGCAGTGCTTTCTTTAGTTTCGTATACAGTACTTCGTAACGCAGAGGGTAAAGAGGGGGAGTCTTACTGTAAATAGTGAAGAAAAGTTTCAGCCGAGCAGTCATGAAACAGTTCTTGTTCTTATACATATTTGTAGCATTCAAATGTTGGTGTTTGGTGTTACCTAACCTTCAGGTGACTGTCATATGCAAAAGTCGACATCATTTAATCTATGGCTGAGCACAGGAAGCGAATAAAATTTAAGCGTAATTGTGGTGACAAAAACTATCAATCACTTTACGCTTGGTATGGTTGTTTCAGGTTTGAATGTAAAGAAAACAAAATTCAGAGCGTTATGAGACATCATTTTGAGAATATATGTCAGTTTTGTTTAATTTAGTGTAGAAACTTTCAAGTGATTTCAATGTGAATTTGTACGACTGAGGCTGAATCAAACACGGTAGGTTTGCTAGATCCGTGACATGTGTGTTACCAGAATATAAGATAGCAGTTTTCTTTTTACAGTTATACCATGGTTGAGATAAGGCATATCCTGAAACGTAAATCCGCCGTGTAAGATGATGGAATCTTGTGTAAAAAAGTGGAGAGAAGAAATGCCGTTACCATCTGCACTGCAGACTGCAAGGAGCTGTCACGACATCGCTGACACTGCCGGGATAGATATTCAAAACTGGCTTACCGAAAGAACGTAAACCACTTCTTACCATTAGAGTTTTGTTGGTGGCGGTAACCCGAGAAAAAGTTTTCAGTTGGCTTGGTTCTAACAATATCCATGGTTGGAATATTCACACTGAAGCGGTTTTTGTTTGCTTGCCGTCATTTTGTGCCATCCGGATCAAGGAAAAATTCTGAATCTACAACCACTGGCTTTGGAAGGTAGAAGAAAGCTCAAGACTCCGGTGCCGAGTTTAAATTACACGTTATATCGGAAAATCACAATTCGAAAATGATGCAATGGATTGAATTTAAGCGGATGGTCGACCGATGAACTTTGGTTAAGGTTGCCAGACGTCCTTGAGCGCCAAGAACTTTCCTTGAATTTGCAATAAAAAGTGGTTATGTCCTCGATCCTTCGAAAACATTTTGTTGTCCTTGAGAATTTTCCGGCATCCTTGACATTTCTTGAACAGTTGTGAAATCAGGGCCGGCGCAAGCCATTCCAGCGCCCGAGGCAAGATCCATTTTCAGCGCCCCCTCATACTTTATGACGTCTTGCGATCCACTGTGGCGGACCTTTTTGCAAAATTGCCACCGACCGCACTTGCTAAACGTAAACAGATACATTCTCTTTGCACATCTTAAAATTACCGGGACAACTAGGCAAGGTCCATTCCAGCACCAACCCCTGAAAAAGACCCTTTTAAAGACGATTTTTTTCATCAAACTAATTTATTAGATGCATGCCGATTTATTTGAACACCGAATTCATCAAAATATTACGCAGGTCCACAATTTTAAATGGATGTCTTGGAGATTGGGGTTTGAGAGCGTTTTCTGGATAATTTTTGGGCGCTGATTTCAAAACTGTTGTCAGATTCTCCCTATGTGGTCAGGTATTTGAGCTACCGTATATACTCGCTTATTAACCGCATTTTTTTACCTGGAATATGGCCTGTATTTTGCCTTCGGTTTATACGCACAACGTACCAAAAACTGCGTAGGATATCCCTTGAAGAGTGTATGATTCAAAAATCTTTCAAGAAATGTTCTATCAGCAATGGCCTTGACGGAACAGAAGATGACATTCTCTGGACAGATGTTCGCAACGACACCCATGACACAGATGAAGAAGATGAAGGTGACACCTACGACGATCTACCGTACTTATAGACGAACTTCCTTCTTCCGACGAAGAAGATTTCTTATGTTTTGAACAATAAAATTGACTTTCATTACATTTGCCTGTAAAAATCAATATTTTATGGTTGATTGATCGCGCAGGGTCGTGACCGGTGAACAGGTCAATTGACCTGCGACTTGTTCGTGAAATACCCTTGATTCTCGGTACTGTATATGGCTAAAATTTCTGCTGCGGCTTATCTGCGGATGCGGCTAATAAGCGAGTATATACGGTATTTAATATTTGAAAATTATGCAGTTGTAGCATTTTAAGCATATTGTTGTATAAGGGGGTTGCACATTTCGTGATTTGTTGAAGTGGCTAACATGTTATTTTGCACTAGTGACTTCTTGCAAGAACCATGATTTGTAAACTAGCTTATGAAGAGCAATGTGGAGCATACAAAACATACAGAGGTTAAACAAACACAAGACTTCGATTAGTGTATACTGTATACTTGCAACTGTGACTTATAAGACACAGATGAGAAACTACACAGATATTATGGCCTTGCAATGCAAAGATTGTGGTGACAAAACAACGTTAAAATGCAAAGAATAGCCCAAAAATGATTGCTAATCCAGAAATTTTATTTTCTGTTTTTTTCGGGAGTAGCTACTGCCAGCAACCTCTTTCTAAGCACCAGCAATAGTCTGCCAACATGTTGGTATTCCAGCATCCCTGGTATCTTTTCTATTGTTTTTATATCTTGATGGAAGGACTCTCCTTGCTCTTCAATCATTGCTTCCAAGTTTTCAGGAAGATAGTTTACATGACTATGAAGAAAATGAACCTTCACACTCATATTGCATCCTAATTTTTCGTAAGAATTTAACAGCTGTTCTGAAAGGTCGTAATAGTTAGGAGCTTTAAAATATCCAAGGAAGTTTTCGATAACTGCTGTAAAGGACTGCCAAGCATTTTTACGAGGGTTATCAAGGTAAGTGGAAAATATTTGTCCTGCATTTAAACGTCATATCTGAGAACCATAAAAAATTCCAGCCCTCAACTTTTTAGTGCTCAACGCAGGGAACTTTTCACACAAATATGCAAAGCAGTCACTTTTACCTATTTAAAGCTTTTGCAAACTGTTTTCATACTTTGATATGGAAAGGATGAAGTAACACCTCGTTTGGATAAATCAAAGGAAAGTGTATAATATTTCTTTTGCCAGTCTCAAGTCTTTCTCTCTTTGGCCAACTTTTCCTAGCCCAATGCTCTTGGCAAGCCCTACTGTCCCACAGACACAAGAAACATGGAAAGTTTGTGTATCCACTTTTTTGCCTTACCGATATGCACAAATTCTTCTAATTTACTGCAAATCATCCAGTCATGCTCATCAACTATGGTACCAGGCACAGATTATTCTGATATAGGATTTTATTGTAGTTACCGCTTATAATAGGCTACCACTATTTCACTCCCTGTGGGCATATACGCAGTTCAACAACAGCTGATACAGCATTTCAGCGTTTAAAAGCACAACTAGTGATTACAAAATCTGTTTTCAAGTTAAAAATGGTGGGAGATAACTTTTGAAACTTTTGGTGAGGTTTTTAAATGTTTTGCGAAAAACCGCAAAACGTATGTCCTGTAGCGGCTAATCCTGACCAGATGGACAAAAATGGATGCGATTTTTGGACTCAGCGCTCCCCAAAACCCCCAAACCCGTTACAAACTTCAAGTCCCCAAAAATCCTGTATACCGGTGTAACAGCGTTTCCTAATGTAGTCCATGCCTATACACAAAATGTTCTCAGCAGGTTGGCTTCTTCACCAGGTTTCTGATAAATGCAGCGACGTGAATCCTCCTGTTCCTGAAAGAAATGAGAGATACAGTTAACCAGGATCTTTGTGTGAGTTGAGGATAGAGATGGGAATCCCACGTGCCTCTGGCCATGCACCAAATTACATGGAAAAACTTGGTCGCCACAGTAGTATCGTTTTTCAAAATAGTGAACTGGTTTCATTGCTTTAGTGTCAATTCGTGAATACATACTATTTTTCATTATGTGCATATCAAAGGATATTATGTGATGAAACGTATATTTATAGCACTTACCAATTCACTTGCGCATTCCGTCATTAATGAACTCTGTTCTTGATTACTTCCATATTCCCTTGCCCTTTGATTTGCTTTTTCTTTTGGATACATATTTGACACGATTTTGCATTTCACTTAAAATACAAGAAGTTTTCTCGACCTGGTATGAAACGTCTCGAGAAAATCACATTTCCAAAAGTTATCAAATTTATTAGTATATGCTTTAACAAGAGCACTGTAGGCTGAATTAGGCTGGGTTTGAGATGAGGGAGTATATTGTGTCTGTAGTCAGAACTATCTTTCCAGAAATACGAGTAACAAGCTCGTAGGTTGCAATTCAAAATTGTGTAACAATCTTGTTGAAGGGATTTAGGTTTTAAACATGGTCATTTAATTAATGGCGATTACTTAGAGGTGTAATTGCAATAAACCAGATTCAAACCTTCCGTGCAGTTACGGCACCGCTGTTGCCGAAGAAACAAATCTGAGTCTGATCAAACAATGCACCGCCCCCTTTCATCAGCGCAAACTTATAACCTTTAGCCTACTATCAAATGGAGTAAACGTTGCTTAAATCTTGCACACAGGGCTTGTTATTGGTCGAATGACGCATGATAAAGACTTTCTGGTATTCACTGGCCCCAATTTAATCTTCTGTAAGGCAGATGTTTAAGAGTACTAACCTACTATAAATTTTGTATTGCACGTATGAGCTATAAATATCAACAAATATAGAATAAGGTGTAGGTGGACGGAGCATGTCATCTGTAACTCACTAAATGGATTACATTGTCGAGATAAGCTTTGCGATCATTGCTAAACAAACTCAACCAATCTCGTTTCACAACTAACTTCACCTTTCTATCTGAACAGCAAGCTGCGCAATGTCAAAAACTTTAGTCATAAGCATTGAACATATGTTACTCTTGTGCAATACAAAATACGAGAAGACTATCTGGGCATCCCATGATAAACTTTGCGCAAAACAATACCTTCACTGGTTTAGTGATAAAGTACAAGACGAAGTTTTGTAGCTGTACGTCCACAACTAGACATGTAAGAAACTTGACGCTGAACACTCCAAATAGCGAATGCTGAGGCTTCGCGTTCAAGCGAGTTTATTACATATATCACAACCGAATAAAAATGATCAGGCTATATAACTCCGGGTCAAAGTGGAAAGTGTAGTAATCTCCTCTGCTCCTCTATTTTTTCTGCAATCCGCAACGATATCGCTGTAACGCAATTTCAGAAACAGTTTTCAAAAAATAACTTAAACGACTGAACAGAAAATGGGTCGGCGGAAAAACCAACTATGCTCTAGTGCTTCCGTTTATATTTTATGGGGGTTAAAACTTAGTTGGGGGTTTTAAGCCCCCAAAACCTCGCCGTGGCGACATATTCGGTGACGTAAACTCTCTCAAGCATTTGGTAACCCTGGTTCCTGGGGTTATATGCTGGAGATTTTGCAACAGGTTTGAAGTAGTGGTCTTCCCAGCTTATCTGGTTAAATTTTAAGGTAGCCATTTTGGGGGCGTCTGGCGGGGGTGTCCCACCACTTAAAATGTCTGGCATTGATCATTTATGATTCCTGGGGTTATGCTGGACATCTCGCAACAGATTTCAAGTTGTTACCTTTCCAGCTGATCTAGCCTAATTTTGGGGGTACCGTTAAGCACCCCCCACCAGTTGTGACAAGACAGACCATCCGCTTCTTGTACAGGAAGCTTTACCACATGACGCGATGTCATTAGAAATTGGTTACCTTTCCGGTTAACTTGGACCCTCTGGGCTCCCGCTCCAACTTGATTTCCTCAGTGTACCAATAATAAAGCACATGAATTGTTACGGCAAGTTACGCCTACTTGGTTGCCCAATCAGTGAGAAACTCGATTCACGTCATTAATCACGCGCGCTCTTTTTTGTTTTGATCAGCTCTGACTGCAAATGTTGTCGGGTTTAGTTGTTCATTGTGTGTTTACAGGGAGAGGCAACATTTGTTATGAACCGTTTTCACGGTGCGTTGTGGAAAGAGAATTGCATGGGCACGCGTTATTATAATAGTACTCCAGTGTAGGGCTGAGGGGTCTACATGAATGAAACGCTTTTATTTGCTAAAACTTTCAAGAGAGTCAGTCACTCTTCAATTCTAACACGAAGTTACTAGAAATAGTTTGTTCATTTTATATATACAATATTCAAAGTGCTTTCTGTGATACAATAAGATTTTGTTTATACACAAAATGAGAAGGAAGTATAACTTGATTACTATTGTTAAAAAATTTCGAAGCGTCTATGGCCAAACGTTTTGAGGTTTTGCCCAAATTTTTGACAAATCAAAACTTTTGGGGGCGCGCTTGCACGCCCTACATCCCCAGCTCCTGCACCAATAATTTGGTTAAGCAAACGCAATTCCACGTGAACTTCATCGCTCTTTGGTGACAAAACAGGAGCATTAAACACCGCAAAGCTGTCAGTTTTCAAATCGGTCTTTGATCTGGTCTTCACCAATGTTTACCCATAACTCAACTTAGCACCAAGCAGCAAGTGCAGCTGAGCTCACCCGAACGTATAACGTGTAAAAGTGGAATATAATGAGAGGTGTAGCCAAGGTCAACAGCTGGAACGACCAGAAACGGATGTGTGAGATCTTCGCGAAGCGGTCGTAGCAGACATTTTCACAACCGTGCACTTTTGTGCTGCAGCGGAAAGCGGACTGTTCGTCAATGTAAACAGCGCCACCTATCGTCGCCACAACAATGAGACGAAAGACGAAAACGCAGAGATACCACGCTCTACCAAAGATTGTGCTGTAATGATAGAATTGCCCGGTGATGTCGTTGATGACGTCCCACATATTCGAAGATGACTTTTTATAAAACACCTACTTTTATCTTTGAAAACCTGAAAATTTAATTTTGTATTTATCCGTGATTGACAAATAAAACCTACCAAATCATACTTAGTATACCAAGGCCACAAAGATGACGGCAAGTAAATCAGTCACAGTTTATTGACGGGGAAACTAGTTTCGCGTTTTCCAACGCATCATCAGTCCTGTAAATGTAAGACAAATCTCACAAGCAAAATGTTGGCACTTGAAAACAAGTAAGGAAAACACATGAACTGTGGTAGTTACAACAAC
>Ga0210059_1009010_pt1 | contig 15642 bp, 10 predicted proteins | sample Ectturendosymbi2_FD_188042 | JGI IMG/M metagenome (GOLD analysis project Ga0210059, IMG submission 188042) | Ecteinascidia turbinata endosymbiont from Florida, USA - Sample 2 (SPAdes) (version 2) | ecosystem: Host-associated > Tunicates > Ascidians > Unclassified | place: Key West, Florida... | reverse complement strand
CCCCCCTGGTATGACACTTCGCGACAAAGTGCGCAGCTGTGAAATTGGCAGTGCCCTGAATGTGGAACCACTCCTCCTGATTGAGAGAATATAAATACGTTAGTTCGGCCAGGTATCCAGATTGTCCACCGGAAGACTGGTGAGGCACGCCCTGCTGGCTAAACCCACGGGAAAGCGCCCAGGTGTCGTCTTAGGCCTGGTGGAGTAACGGTATCTCCGATTTTGCTTGGTCCCCTCTTGGTGTGGAGCCGGCAGAGCTATCTGCAATTGCTGTTGACCGTGATGTATTCCAAGTCCTCCTAGGGCTGTTGCCCCCGCAACCCTTCGTAGAGGAAAATCGGGCATGAAAATGAATGAAATGAATAATATTTACGTTAGTATATTCACCGGTGTTTAAAAATGTTCAGCTAGCTAGTGAACAAGATTATTAGACGGCTAAAATTGATTAATACGAACGTAGAAACGGCTAGAAATGATTTGCCTATAATTAATGATACCTTTCGCAGGAAATAAGGTGTAAAATTAAGTTCAGGTACCGCAATTGTTGTGTCAGCGTCATAATGCGGTCGACGGGTTACCTTGTAAGTTCTCATGTGGCCCACGGAGAAATTTGAGTTTGAGACCCTTAATCTTGTGCTTGTATGAAAATTTATCTTGTCGCAGCTAAGTGTATTTGCAGTTGAGTAAGCACATTCTCGACAACCACAAAGAACAAACGAGAACGTTGCGAATCAGCGAAAACGTAATTTTTACAAACAATCATGTCAGGAAATACGTCATAGGGTTTCGAGAGTGAAAATTGCCACGGGCCCCCTACCATTTTATTCGGCTCTGCCCGCACTTTGAAACAACGCAGAGGCCAGAAAACTCTTCATACCTCGGGCTTGGAAGGAAGCGTTGCACCTCTAAAATGTAATTTAGACCAATTCAAAGAATTATATGATTTGCGTTCCTGCCCCTTTCCTCTATCGAGGCGCAACAATAGTTTCAGTTTTCAACTGGAAAATGAAAGACGAAAAAAAACGTCGTTTTGCATTGGTCGAAAAAATCACAGGAGAAAAATTTCGTGACTTTTGAGGAGAGAAATGCAGCTGCGTATGAGCAAAACATCTGACACGTGATCTTTAGCAGATAACGTTAATTCCCGCAAAGAAGTGAAAGGTAGATCATAAAGATGTGATTCACAGTAAATCAAAACAGGTTCACCTTAACATGGCGCAAAATGAATGTGGTCTCAAATGAATGTCTTCTCAAATGAATGTCTTCTCAAATGAATGTGTTTTCAAATGAAGCGGTCTCAAATGAGTGTGGTCTCAAATCAGTGTGGCCTCAAATGACTGTGCTTTCAAATGAATGTGGTCTCAAATGACTGTGGTCTCAAATGAATGTCGTCTCCAATGACTGTGGTCTCAAATGAATGTGGTCTCAAATGAATGTGGTCTCAAATGAATATGGTCTCAAATAAATGCGGTCTCAAATGAACGTGGTCTCAAATGACTGTAGTCTCAAATGAAAAAGTCTCATATGAATGTGGTCTCAAATGAACAGGTCTCAAATGTCGTGGTCTCAAATGAACGTGGTCTCAAATGAAGTGGTCTCAAATGAATGGTCTGAAATGACTTGGCCTCAATTGTCTGTACACCAAGTGAAGCAGTGCACTTTCTTTCCATACCCTTTCAACATACCAAACGGTGAAAAACAAATGAGCGTTCTGAGTCCATATCCATTTTCTTTTTACCTTGACGAGCTTCCAATACCATTACCTACAGGCAGAGTGGGATGCATTGTGGATAATATGATTGTGAATCCCCTACTGTTTGCTGGTGCTTTATGTGTATTTGCTCTGGCCTAAGTGTTCTTCAACGATTTCTAAATATTTGTTGTGATTATCATACAACATTTTTTAACTGTAACAAGAAAATCGGTGTAGTGTTTCCGTCAAAAATTTCGAAAACCCCACTTCAGTTGTTTCCCTGAATGGTCCAAGTGAAAAGTTTGCCGGCCATGTCAAATATTTCGGTGCACTATTTCATGCCTCACTGAATGATGACAGCGGCATTCGCAGGCGGTTAAATCACTTCATTGTGCAACAAAAGAGGCCTGTGACACCGTTGTTCAGTGCTCCGCGGAAGATGCAACACTGTTTCGCGCCTACTGAATGCCTATTTATGCCTGCTAATTGTGGTGCAAGTACACACAGACTAGTAATAAACGTTTCCACCTTACCTACAACAGGGTACACGAATTTTTCATTACATTCATAAGAGCGTAAGTGTTCGCCCACATCTAGTTATCTAATTTCATCAGGACCTTTGATGTCTTGATTAGAAACAATTTTTATGTTTGTGTGCAACTGCATCCAACCGTTGCATCCGTTCACTTCAATTGTCTGATGCATTTTATGAAACTCCATTTTTCTCGCACTACGTAATAATTGTGTATGACGTTGAGGAATGCAGTAGTTGCTGTTGCGTTGTATCGATGTTCGTTCTTCTTCTGTGTCAGCTACTTGCACCAACCAACTCCTACCCTTTGTGGTACGTTATATGCGAGCACATGCCTTTGTGTTATTTTGAGTAATGTGATATGGACCTTGTGCCTGAGACAAACATGTCAATGAATAAATGAAATAAATTTTGTGATGCGACTGCTCCACAACAACATTTCCAGCGTTTTATTGCTAAGAGCTACGTCTGAAACAGGTTTGCAGATGTCATCACAAAACCTACATTTTCCACCCATCTAAACTGAATCTTTTCACATGAAAGCTTCTGGCATTGTGAAAGCACTTTGTACAAATGTCAATGACATTGTTTGCAGTGTTCTCTCTAAGAAAATTCTGCAGTGAGTAATTGTTTGCTTTGTTGCGCACGAAGCGCATGAGATTGCGCAACCATGCAGACACACAACCAGTGAAACGTTTCAAGCGTTCAAAAGGTTATGCGATATTATTAAATTTGGAATGTTGCAAGTGCGCGAGAATGAGATTCTACGGCGCAACTGGTCTGGTAGTTCTGCGCCATTGCGCAGTTGCGCACCTTGGAGGGAACACTGGTAGTCTTATTTGTTTTAGAAAAACCTGGTGTTTTCACATATGAACTTTTTGTAAGATTGCACATAGAGGGCAAGTCAATCGCTGCTTAAAGCTTTGCGCAATCACTACCACAGATAAATTGACGCAATGTCGTTGCAAAGCTTAGTTGTTGAAAAAGCAGTGCTAGGTGTTTTAAAAAAACGGAATAGATGACATCTATTGCTGCACCAGTCACCACCAAACCTTTATCAATGTTAGTGTTCACGCTAATATTTAATTGAACCCTAACTGTTAATCAAATTTTAAAGTTCCTGTTTATTTCAAGTCACTGGCGTGCCACTTCGTATCGGATCAAACATAGTTTATATGCTGTGAGTAACCTGCTCTGTTAACAGTTTGTATTATTTTTTTTAAATCCATAAAACACTTAAAAGCTCCACGTTCGCTGTAGCCTTTCGAGCAATCAGCCGACAAGGCTCTGCCTTGTTCGTTTTGATTCAAACTTGCACAAATCTGTATTCAAGTAAATAGTTACTGCAACTCCAAACACTATCAGGTTCGCTTGCAAACAACCTTTGTGCACCGAAACACTTACATCGCAAGCATACTTTAATACGTACTTTGCTCCAAGCAATCTGCATCACTCTCAGACAAGCAACGGAAAGTCCTAGTCCTAGAGCAAGATTCATTGTGATATTGATCTGCATTTGTTCGAACAGAAGAAAACGTCTGACGTTGCAAGTCACAACCTTCACAGGGTCCTTTCGCAAGTGATTTCACTGTGAAGATCATGAACATTTCATATTCATGTATTTTAATATATTGTGTTAAAACAATGCTGAATCAATCATTAAGTCTTCTCTGATTCTGTCACCCCTTGAATTTACAAAGGCATTTGTTAGAATACAACTAAACTTTCATGTCAAGCAAAAAATAGACTGATCTGAACATAAGTAGCCCACGCTCAATTTTTAGAGTTTTTGTTGCACATTGTTAGTAATAAGTCCAAGTTACTTTAAAATATGTTGAATTTCGGAAAAATCAGTCTTAAACTTGTAGAACCATGGACTGCTGAAATATTTCTCATTTCCTTTCTGCTCACTTGGGCTTTGACGTGATTATTATACCAACAAAATTTGAAATACCATGCTTGATCAGTGGTTGACCTTGTTTACATTTTGCATTTAGAGATAATCTCACATGCACTGTTACTTTTTTAGGAACCGTGCTATCTTTCAATTGTGTAAACAATATAGCACTGAAATAAGTGACACAGAAAAATCGTTGCTTGTAATGTGAACGCCCATACAGGAGAGTGAACTGTGGGTTCGTATGCAATCATTGCAGGAACTGCAGTGACTGCATTTTAATTCGTGAAAAAAACGTTTCAGCTATTAAACAGATGAATAGTGTGCCAAAATCGCTTTGTGATTGCAGTTGAAAATGCAGCAAATGGGTAGACGATTAACCAAAACAGTAATGTCGCATCAAAAAGATGTTGATACGCACTGGTTCGGAAATGCACTATTCAAATTTCATATCACTGCCAAAATTTCATTTATAACTGTTAAGGGTTGAAGAAAGAAGACACTAGAAGCTGTTCACAATTTGACCATAAGATAAAACAAGAAATCGCAATTAATTTCATTAATGCAACACTGAGTTAACTATCTATGTGGACATGCAAACAACTGTGAACAAGGCTTATTATATAGTTGCTTGATTGAGGCGACTGCCGCTGAATTGACGTTCCCTGGCATTTAACACCAAACTTTCAAACAGGAAAGCACAAAATTTAATTGTAATTTTCCTTGGCTGATTCGTCAATACTTTCAATCCATAGAAACGTAGCACTCGCAATTGAACAAACATTTAGATGCTTTCAATCTTGACTACTTTCATCCAGAAAAACATTTTTCCTAAATTAAGCAACATACTATGAAGTTCGTGCATCATTTTTACTTAGTCTTTCACATCAAAATAGCTAAATAGCACCTCACCAGAGGAATCAGACTTTGGGACAAGCATGCTGAAGCTGCGTACGTCTGTTGGAGGGCTGGAGGGCAGACGATCAACCACCATTGGTTTCATGTGAATATACTTTGGTTGATCTTGATCTGATTGATCTTCAAAAACATCTTCAAGTTTTGCATCACTGTACTCAGAACTGTTACGCTCTGCAAAAAAATTATCTTTCAACTTTACTATTGCATGTTTTTATCCAAGTAAGAAATTCCGCTGGCACAAATATTTTCAAAGCGCTTTCAAACATCGTGCAAATGTTATATTCAGGTTATTTTATAAAAATTATGCCCAAGCTTCCAACAAAATAAAATTGACATTGTTTGTCGTGCAAATTCGTCAGAGCAGTGATCTCATGAAGATCGACAAATTGCACAGAAAACATCTAGGAGTGATCAACAACGTCGAGATATTTCGTAGCCCCTAATGTCCAAATCAGAGAGATTTTTCGTAGCCCCAACATACAAAACTAATCTTCTCGGTTTTATTCTAACAACAAAAACACGTTAAAAATCAACAGAACTAGAGTAATAGAGAAAAACTGGAACACAAATTTTTCAAGGCGCTTTTTTGAAGAGTGGTGTGCAAAAGTCATTTTCACGTAAGTTTTACAAAAAATTAAGCAACACCATCTTTTTACACTGAACCGAACAATCGACTAACATTAACATATTTCAAACAAGTTTGCTGTTGATTAATTTCCTTCCTCTTTTAGTGCTTCCACAAAAAATTGTTAAAGTGAAAATCAGGGCTACATACCTGCTTCGAAAGTTCCTTCTTCGGGTATGAACTGACTCAGTGGAACAACACGGTTATTCTGTATGGTTGGAATGCAGATGTCGAGATTGGCAGAAACCTTCTTCACACTTTTCACGATTTCTTCTCGGTTTTGTTGATTGAGTAGATTTTGAAGTTGATCACGTACTCCGATCATGTCTGGACGTTTTGATGCTTCTGTCTGCCAGCATCGATCTACTACAGTTTTAAGGATTCTTTTGATTTCCTGTTCATTGGGATTGGTTTCCACTGTTGACTCATCTTCCTCAATTTCATCCAAATCAGGTCGTGCACCTTTGATCACTGCTTCAACAAAAGTCTCTTTGTTCTGAACATGAGGCAAACTTCTGGCTAGGACTGTGTACAACAGCATGCCGAAACTGTAAACATCGTGAGCGCAACGGGGACGAGCAAATGGATTTTTTAGTTTTTCGGGCGCTGCGTAAACAAAAGTCATAGGCGGAGGGTTGGAACCATCGTTGACCACTTGTTTGGATGCAGTCAAAGTGGTTGTGGCAATACGTGCACTGCCAAAGTCAGATACCTTGCATCTGATGTCTTCGGTCAAGAGAACATTTTCAGGTTTTATATCACTGTGGACTATTCGCTTGTTTTTGTTTGAAGTGTTCAGATTGTGAATGAAACTAAGTCCTTTCGCAATGTCTGAAGCAATTCGAAGTTTTAAAACTGGTGTGACGACTGCGTTGACATTGAGCAGGAGATTTCCTAAGTTTCCTCCAGGACAATGCTCGACCACAAGACCCAAGCAATGTTTCCATCCGGACCAGCCAAACACTCGAACAATGTTTTCATGACCTGACTCTTGAAGACATTGCATTTCTTGATAAACACTGGAAACAAAAACCAAGAAAACGATTCGTACAGTTGCCAATCGGATGTGTTAACATTTCTCCGCCCTCAAAAGAATCAGCAACAAAAATGCTTCCTATGACGTATATCACTTTTGGAGAGTAAATCTCCACAGGCATAAACATCAATAGGATTCCTTTTACAGTTTAAAATCAGACAGTTCGGTCCTATAAGAGTATATATTTCGTCTACTGCGTTGCTGACATATATGCCGGCTGATCATAATCTCGCTTACCCAGCACAGGCTTAATCACCAAACTACAGTTTTAAACGCCTTTTTCAAACCTTCATGCTAAGGTTTCACAAATGTGGTTTCTAGGAAGCAGTTTTAAGCATCTGCAGTTTTTTCGATTGTGGTTTATCAAAATTCTGCATTTTTTCTATGTCTTAATGTGTGCAATTATGTAAATGCACGCGAAAAACTTAAAACGGTTTTGAGTAGCTTGCATTTTGATTTTGAAATATACGAACCATGAAACAAAATAAATGGTGAAAAATCTGCTGTGTAAAGCCTTGCAAAAGTACGTTCATTGTCATATCAACCGCGGATGTTTTATTTCCTACATACAGTAAATGCAAAGTTTTGCAAACATTTTTAATATGTAAGGAAAATGGCAAAACTTGATATCCTAATAATAAACATGTCGGCTAATGCCATAGAGTCAAAAGCAAGATTCACTCGTTTTGTAAAACAAATGTTGCCACTTTTCAGCTCTGAAGACTTTTAATTGTTTTTACAAAAAAATCTAAATCGGGTCTCTAATAATTTTGCAAAGCATTGAACACGTTTAAACTGCATATCATGTTTTCATGTAACAAAACAAGATTGAAACAGCCATATATTTAGTATTTTAGTGAATTTTGCTATTTCACAAGTCAATCCTCTTATTACCGTTGTTACTGTAGGAAAATCGCATGCCATAGCGTCTCACCAACAATTGCTGCAGCACAAAGCCAAGAAAAACCTTGCATTTTATTTTCCAATCCCAACTTTCTTTGAATGAAACTACTTAACCGGATTATTCAAGCCGAAATGTAAAACGCTTTGGAATTTACTTTGCAGTTAATAACTGTTTTTCTTCCTTTGTTCCACTGTGAGGAAAGCACTTGACAGCAATTAAGCCACGTGGGCGGTAGTAAGCTGAGCGAACTGTTCCGAAAGATCCCGATCCGAGTTCTCCGATGTCATTGTCGAAGAAGCAATCAATCTCATCAGCGTTGAATTCGTGCAGCTAAAACAGAATGTTTGAATTATATTTTAGATTTCCACAAAATGTTTTAGAATTGTTTATCGTTTTTTGGAAAAAGGAAGGCAATCACAGCTTGGAATTTTAAACAGAATATTTAACTTTCAGACGAAGTTAAATGAAACGTTTATTAAATATCCATAAATTTCGTTTACATTTTTCATTCAGTCTTTATCGTCTTAAACATATGCAAAAAGCACTCGTCACAAACGTAGTTGCTGAATAAGTTTATTTATTGAAACTGAATGAGTTAGTTTTAGGAACAGGTTGATTTATCATGAAAAATGAATTTATCATAAAGATGAACAAACAAAATTTGTATTCATCCATGCATAGGAAATTAAATAGTTTAATTCATGCCTAGTCAAGTGAACCATTCTTGGAGACAAGCCAAACACACATGCGTTTTTTTGGTAAACATTGCACGGAGTTGCTGTCGATTCTTATTGCAGATAAAACAGCCACAATGATCGAAAACATTGTTTTATTCGACGTTTCAGCTTATGCGTAAGCCGTCATCAGGAATAAATGAAATGCGGCAGTTAAAGGAAAAATAAGGTTGCAATTTAGGGCTTTCGTACTGTATTGCGTCAAATAGACCATTATGTGTTAAAAAACAGGAGGGGAATGGATGAACCATCGACGTTGAGATCTGGTTGGTGTTGCTGTATCAGAAGAGACTCGAGTAGGTGAAGTTCCTTCTGACCGACGATGCTTCCCAATATTTCCCGTTGTTTGAAGTTAAAACGGTGCGTGGGATTGGCCAACAGATGTTTGCAAACTTCAGAACGTTGATGAAATTTGTGTTCGTTGATTCGGGTTATTAAATTTCGGCGAGTCTGTCCAATGTAATTTGACCCACACGTGCATGTTAGTCTGAGGACTATACATGAGCGACGAAGATAATTCTGTTTGTCTTTATATGTAATAGATTTTTTCAACTTATTAGTTTCATGTATGAAATGAAACTGAAAGGGCATGATGGCATAGCGGTGTACAAGTCTTTACATTTCTCGCCGGGGTAGGGGAGACGCATGCTGGTGGTGGTTGTCATTGGCGGTGTTATCGTGAACGAATTAACGGAAGTTTCATGCTTCTTGTTGAGATATTTTATGATGCAGCGATGAAAGTATGCTTTGAGATATCCATTTTTGATCAGTATGCTTTTAATGTTCATGAATTCATTGTGTATCGCATTATATGTGCTGGCGATTTTATAAGCCCGGTCAAGTAATCCAAACACAATATTTCTTTTTTGGTGGTGAGGAATGAAACTTGTCCAAAACTTGTCCAAACGTGTCCAAAGAAAACCACTACTTTGCAATAATTTCTCTGAAAATATGCCTGCGTTTACTTATAGCTAAGTAGATATCGAAACCTGCTAGAACAGCGGTTGCTTTATTAAGTAACCTATATTTCCTCTCAGGTACACCAATCAAAACTAAGCTTGCTACAGATGGTTCAAAATACTTTGATGAAATTGCACCAAACTCGTAGGTATGTACCAAACTGGGATTGTTACAAACTGCCAGTAACATTGTAATTGGTGCCAATGCAATGCAACAGCATTCAAAAAGCTAAACAATTGGTGATCAAATAATTAATTATTTGTAGACATCTTAACCGGTTTTCTATTTTCAACACTCAGGTTACTTTGACCAAAATTCAAGAAACGTTTCAACTTTGCCAATATTTCACACGATTAACTCTCATTCTAATTGTTGTGATGTATTACAACAGGGGCCTCCAAACTACGGCCGGCAAAGCCATTTCATACGGCCCGCGAAGATGTTTTTTAATAATGAAAAAATAATATATTTGCGACAAACTCGTTGATTTGGTAGATTGTGACATATCCCGAAACAATCACATTACGTAAGATGTCCGGCCCTCGAACTGTTGTGTAATACCTGATGTGGCCCTCCGACAAAATGTTTGGAGACCCTGCATTTTAATAATGCACATTTTACGGTCATAAGAAGGGTGCTTTAAATTGAGACTAAAATAGTATGTACCGTATTTATTCGAGTATAACGCGCAAAATTTTGTACGGAATTTTAATCAAAAATGAAGGGTGCGCGTTATACACGAGTTTTTTCATCAGCACGCTTTATTTGTATTTCTTTTTTTCTCTTTCATAATCTTTCTGCAGCCTGATGATGAATCCGGTTTTAAATTGTAAATTTCATTTGGGAATTGTGCTTATACTGGCAGTTTGCTTTACCAGTGTACCGTATGCTATCAATAAATGTTTTGTTACAGCCACATGTCTTCAACAGCAGTTTTTACTTCCTATCTTTCGTCAGAGCTAAAAAAAAGAAAAAAAAATTCTACCAACTTTTCATTCATTAAGAGTGCGTGTTATATTCGAATAAATACGGTAGTTAAATACTGTAGATAGAAAACTGAAAGCAACAGGAAACTTAACCTAAGTTCTGCAACCTTTTCTTTAGATACCATGGTTTGAAAGAGGTAAAAGGGTTCCCGTACACTAAATCGTCGTCAAACCTCGACAACTGTTTTAAAATTTTCCAGCAAATCTTTCTGGTCAGCAAATACACAAACATTCCGACAACCTCTCGCGAGAATATTAGATACTCACCATAACGTGGAATTGAACCCAAACTCAGACAGAAATGAGCTGTTCAATTGCAGCAAGGACAAAATAACCTTACATATTATCTCAAAGTTTCTATAAACCGAAGAAGATGTAAAAGAAAAGAAAAAATTACAAAATGTTAACAACTGTAATCTCCAATAATGACTTCCAAATTGAAGACTTGTTATGAACTTACATCCAGCCATAAAAAAATATCGAAAACGCCGAAAAGTACTGTAGCTACAAACAAAAAGTCTAAAGCCGGTGGGTATAAACAACCCTAGGGGTACATTTTTTACCTATAACTGAAAGGGTACACTTAAGGTTGGCAATAGAAGGGAAAATTTATTTAAACATTATTTATTTCTACATATTCTAATATAGAAAAGTTCTTTTAAAAATTCAGTGCATTTTTATAATTTTACTCAGCCTTTTTGTTATAAAATATTAAGGATACATGTTCATCTATCAAAATGCTGAAAGGCTAGGCCTATTTGGTAAGAGAAAAGTTGGGAAACCCTGATCTAAATCATAGCCAACGCTTCTATTTCGTAAATTACGAAAATAAGCATCAATATTGCATAGTGTAATGTTGGCTACTCAGTTTTGGAATATTACCTTGCAAACACAAAAGACCTACTAATAATTCAATTTTGTTTTCCAGAAAACATCAGCTGCGTTTTTCAAACTTAGATTTGCAAAAAAATTGCCTTGAAACTTTGGTCTGAAAAGATTTGTTCCCTGGTGCTATATAAAATATTATGATTTCATTCGAGGTTAAAAACTACTCAAATCTGACTTGTTGTGTTGCTTGTCAGAACTAGTTACGCAAACTTCGTGCTGATTACAGCCCTTGCGCATTTTAAATCGCAAGAAAGTTGACCATAAACGCTTAAACCAATATCAAAATGAAGAACTTTCTGCAAACTGAATGCCAACGTCCACGAAACGTTAGTTGTTTAAAGTTCATTGTTGCAAAATGCTTACAACAAAACTTTAATATACATCGTTTCACATGACCGATTACGAATCTTTTACGACTTCATCTAAGCTTAAAAGAGGAGACGAGTTTCAGATTTCGTTTCTTGGAAATTTTGTGTCACCACTTTGCATCTTCCATTTGAGGTAAACTTGATCTAACTCAGCTTAATTTTGCAAACTGTCAACAGTTTGCAAACCGTTAACAATTTTGCTGACTATTCCACAAGGAGACGAGTTTCAGATTCCATTTCTTGGAAATTTTGTGTCACCACTTTGCATCTCCTATTTGAGGTAAACTTGATCTAACTCAACTTAATTTTGCAAACTGTTAACAATTTTGTAAACTGCTAACTGTTAACAAGTCAGTCTCTGCTGTGAAACAACGATCGCGAGCAACAAACGAAACTGACGGCCAAGCTACCTGCTGCTTATAAATTGTGTTTAACAAAAGTTATAGTTATAATAAGAAAGTTACAAAGATATAAAGACGAGAACCCTACGGAAAATAAAGTTATATTGGATGCGTGCATCAAAGTGAATTGCAGAAAGAACTTTCATAGTCATGACAGGAATTCCGCCCACACAAACTGAAAATGATGCTGTGAAACTTAATGGTGGTTACGCAAATTTAACAAAAGAACTGCCTAAGAGAGTCATTCAATACAAAAGAATTTTTCGAAAGAGATCCATTGAAATATCCGGGCGAAATACCCACAAACAGTGTTTGTTACGAAACGGCCTATAAAATAAAACTCCGGCTTGTTGAGTGACAATACCAGTTTCTGAAGTAAATATTTACATTGTATTAGGAATTTACCGCTAGTGTTGAACACAGTTGCATTTCCAGATGCAGTGAAAGGGACTGCATGTCAAGTAAACAAAACTCTGTGTCATAAAAATTGTGCAGAAACTCCATCTAGCCTTGCTTTGCTAAAAATGTCAACCGCTTTAACGTGTCTGGTATGTGCAGTATCATGATTTGTGAAACATAATGTCACCAGACCCATATCTTCACTTGTTTGACGTTGTACGGGAATCCAGACGAACAGGGCCGGCACAAGCCATTCCAGCGCCCTAGACAAGATCCATTTTCAGCGCCTCCTCATATTATATGACGTCATGCAATCAACCGTGGCAGGGCCTTTTCGAAAAATTGCCCACTGACTCTGCTTGGTAAACGTAGACAGACACATTCTCTTTGCACATCTTAAAATTACCGGTGGGACCCAGGCAAGGTCCTCTCCAGCACCACACCCTGAAAAACAACCTTTAAGGACGATTGTTTTTCATCAAACTAATTTGTTAGGTAGGCTGTGCATGCCGAGTTTATTTGAACACCAAATTAATCAAAATATTATCTAAACAAGTATCAGCCGTGACAGCCTTCACATAAACAAAAATTCTAACAAAGGCCTCTCAGAACTATTTTACAGTCTGATGATGTGACAATCGACGACGTTCCACATGCAAACCTCTGTCATTCGCGAAGGTCACCATGTTGGTTACGGTGTGTGCCTGCTGATATATGTTTGCTACATAAATTAAGGTGGTGCATCCTATAATTGATACAGTATATGGCTGGTTAGGTATTCCAGGGGTCCGCAATATGTGGGTTGCGGCCCAAATTTTGGGTCGCGAGACCTTCCACTCTGGGCAGTGGCGTAGCCAGACCAACATTTTAGAGGGCCAAAATATTTGAGGGGGGCCAAAATGTTTGATTGTAGGCGAGCAACAGTATTTTGTTTGTGATACCGTTTATCAAAGCCCAAAATGACTAGATATGCTTAAAAAATTGAAAAACATCGCCCCAGGGACCCCTGGCTGCGCCTGTGACTCTGGGTCGCAAAATAATTTAAATTTACATTTTAAATTTATTATTCTCCTCCTCAGACAAAATGAATGCAATCATTTACTGCTTTGTGTGCTAAGTTACATAAAATTTCGTGCAAGAAAATTGCTACTGTCACTAGTAGTCTTAAAATTGATATTTACTTAAAAGTATTTTCCACAAAATTATCTGCTTGCGAAATGTTTGGGTCTTGAGAATTTGGAACTGTTTTTAGGGTCGCGCCAAAAAGTATATGCCGACTCCTTAGCCAGGCTACCAACGCTAAAAATGCTGGCGTTTCAGGCGTGTTTCCTAATTTGACTGCACTGGATGGTTGAAACATGATTTAGTGAAGGCTTCGACAAAAACTTTCTCCGGTAAAAACGGCGCAGCTTGGAAAAATCAAGAAATGAAAAGAACAGAGATGGTAGCCTTAAAATTTTTCATTGAGCTTGATAAAGTATGGCCTGAAGAGCATGCTTTGCTGGTCCTTACAGCACGCCATTGATAGACCTGTGAGAACATTAGGCAATCCATTCCAGCAACCACCCCTCCTATACGAAGATCCCTAATCTACACAGACCCGTAGCCAGGTTGTGAGGCTTTGGGGGGCAAAATACATTTTAGGGGTCACTATTTCTGTGTTTACCATATCTTTAAAACAATTTTTTCTGGGCACAACATAATTTTGGGGGCACAAAAAAATTTAGGGGTACTGCCCCTGAACGCCCCCCGTGGCTATATTAGAAAAGTTTGTTACGTGAATGAAATGTATGCCAAATTGCGACATAGCTTACGTAGTACGTGTGAAATTGAAATTAATAGGAAGTATATAAATCCTTCTTGCAGCAAACCTGAAATAGTGCCGTACTTTATCTTCTCACAAACTGCGTGAACGTGAGCTTCATGCACTTTCATCACATTCGTTATCTTTTCTTGGTGTACCTTCGTCACTTTCTGAACCACGTAATTATATTTTTTGGTCCTTTCCGGCGTCCCCTTTGGCCCAGCGCCCTAGGCAGCCGCCTAGTTCGCCTGATGGTGGCGCCGGCACTGCAGGCCAACTACAGAAAGGATTTACTGGAACGAAAGCGGAACAGAATATCTTTAGTGGAAGTAAGTGGATGGAAAATCGTCAAAACAATATTTAACACACTGATGGCAAATCAATTTCAGCGTTAGGAACATAAAGCGATGAAAAACACATACTTAGCCAAACACAGCAAAAAACACTATCAAATGCCAGAATATACACTGCGTTAAAATAAGTGCGTCAACTATTCAATTAATCGACTTTCCAGCTATCTACAAAGGCGTCAGGTGAGAAAGTCTGTCTTTGGAAACAAATTGAAAAAAAACAGAAGCACCAGGGTTTCTTGGATATGTTGCATCATTTAACTTAAACTCTGTGCAACCAAACAGAAACAGTTCATGAAACACCTTATTTACCAAGCGGCGAATCAAACTGGAATTGTTGTCTGGGACTACAAAAATAAGAATGACATAGAAATATTCTGGAACACCCTAGTAACCAACCCTTAAAAACGATTATTTGGTATGTTGTCAATCGCCGGCACACTTCTCATTAAAAAATTTTCGTAATTCAAGCTGTGTTTGCTATTACTGCGGGGCAACCTTGTTTTTTCACTGTTTCCTTTTTATTACTTTTTTGGCTGTAGTTGAATTTACTGTGCTGTGCTGAATTTGAAGTATTTATTTCCACACATTAAAGTTGTTTCAAGTGTTTTTGGAGTAGTTTGTGATGCTGATTTGAAAAATCCTGGCAGTTTTTTTCATCAGATAAAGCTTTTTTGTCAATCGTAGTTTTGATTATTTTGCCTTATTGGACATATTTTTTAAGTAGTGAGCAAAGAAACTGTGGATGATATCGTAGCTAATGAATTCACGTAAATTACAGTTTCATAGATTTGCTAGTAAGTGCTGCGTATTTGGATAACCTTTGAATAAACAAACTCTTTAAATGTCAAGCCCTTTAAAACTGCAGAATTATGTCCTATAACGCAGAAGCACATAAAAACGATTGTTTACGAACCAAGCAACATCCTTTAATATCATGTTGCTCAAGGTTCTTCAATCACAACACATCCAAAGATATCAAACTTTGCGAAAGAAAAACTGTGCTAGGTCTCAGTGGCGGATCAAAACGGGGGCAGTTTGGGGCAACTTCCCCCAAAGGTCTGTAGCGCCCCGTTGAATGGGGAGCTACAGACGTTTTGGGGGGGCGCTACAGACAATTCAACCCTGTTGAATTGTTATAAATGCG
>Ga0210059_1009009_pt1 | contig 15642 bp, 7 predicted proteins | sample Ectturendosymbi2_FD_188042 | JGI IMG/M metagenome (GOLD analysis project Ga0210059, IMG submission 188042) | Ecteinascidia turbinata endosymbiont from Florida, USA - Sample 2 (SPAdes) (version 2) | ecosystem: Host-associated > Tunicates > Ascidians > Unclassified | place: Key West, Florida... | reverse complement strand
AACAACCAATAGCAAAGCGCCTGCGAACTTTTTCGAGGAAGTGACCTAGACAGCCAGCAAAAACTGCTAGCTCAGCGCGTGACACATTCGACCTCATTTGCATACGCTAGCGGCCGTGATTGTAATGACCCTATATCAAGTGCCGCAGTGACAAATTTTTTCGGTAGCGGCTATGGATACACCTCGCATGCCACGGTTCAAATAAAACACTGAGTTTGCTACTCCATCAGCACTGATGTCATAGAGGATACATTTAAGGTCTCCTGTGTGTGAGTGAGCCAAAGGTTTTCGGTTACGCTCTCACCTCAGCAACTGAAATTTTATTTACCTCACTTGAAACTAAGAAAAAAAACATTTTCTGCTAAAAATATAATAGCTAGACAGATTTCAAAATCCAGGTGATCAAGGCCCCCCTGCCCCCTTGCGACTCCCATGGCAACAGTGTTCTTATTGAGTGTGTAGCTTGTGAAAAATGTGACCCTTCTTTTTGAACCCGCTAAAAGGTTTTTGAATTGCTGATAAAGCGCTCTCTAATATCGTTATTACCTGAAAGATCACATATTTCGACCAACAACAATAACCACTGTCTTGGCCACAAAAGGTAAACAGTTGCCTGATATCCAACCATTGTTACAGACAACCTGGGGTATTTAAACAAGTGAACACCTTTTCCGGCTCCTACCTAAATGACTTTCCGGCTGTTCTGAAACCGCCATTGGTGGGCGCAACTTGATATATTTATCGTCAAGATCTGAGTTTAGATTTTTCATTGAAGTGAAGGCATCTAACTTTATGGGAAAATGTTGCCCTGTATTGCTTGAAAAATAGCTGCATTTCTGCGACTTTTGTTTTGATAGTTAATGGTTGCATGTTTCCATTCATGGGACCACTTGTTCTTTACTTTTTTCAAAACTTACCAAACCTTAGGTTTAGGGGATAGGGTTAGTGTTTGGGTTCGGGCTAGGGTTACAGTGAGTTAGCGTTAGGGCTACAGCCTAACTGCACTCTCCTTGTCCTTCCTTGTGAGTTACTGTCACGTTACAGGTGGTGGTGTATTAATAATAAGGTTTCAAATATCAAGTGAAGATCCACAGGTGTACCTGTAGCCACTGCCAATTTTTTCATTATTCACGCCCTCACTTTATCCCAATAGTAGCCTAGGTTTAGGGCTATTGCTTGGCCAAAAAGTAAGTCAACACATAACCGTTATGGATAACCAACTTAATTTTTTATTTTTCTGACTGAAGTGCTAGAAACACAAGCACAGTTTCTCAACAGAATATTTTTATATCTCGAAGGGAAGATTCAGTGCTTGGTCAGTGGTCACAAGTTTCATGACAGCTGGGCTTGTTTGTTTCATAACACGAAAAACACCTTGCACATGTGCAGTGCACAGCTATAATTTTCGCTGCACTGCATAAGCGCAGTATTGCACCGGAGGTGGCCACTAGTAGTGTACGGGATCCAGGTTTGGAGTCCAATCCTGCGGAATATTACGTTTCAAGTTTATTATCTTTTCATATGACTCAGTCATTAAACAGAAACAATACTGGTAACCATCGCAAAACAAGGAACCAATTGCAATTGCAAATCAGAGTAAATGAAAACACAATGGCAAAATAAATGAATAGTGTAAACAGGAGTATCACTGTGTCACATAGGATTGGTAAAGGACCTTGGTGGTCATCCAGTCAACCAACCCCGTTTATCACTTTTTGCGTAGTGTTAAAAAAACAATAGTTGGAAATGAAATACAAAAACAAACAAACACAGAAAAGGGTGAAGTAAATTTACAGATGAACAAAACATGCATATGTCAGAGCTGGGCAGTAGCGAGCTAATTTTCCAGGAGCGATGAAGGGAGCGCCGCTCTTTTTTGAAAAAAATAACGGATGCGGTAGCGAGCCATCACCATTTTACCGCTATTCGCTACTTTGGCGTGAGTGGTGGCTAAAAGAAAAAAGTTCGCAAGAGCTCTTCTGTCAGCACACGTTCATAGTAACTGCTCTTCTCACTGTTTTGCGCTGATTTTGGATGATTTGTTTGCGGTAAGCTAGCAGCATTAGGAAAGAAGTAGCTCAGGTTGCTTTTGAACTGATCGATAGGTTCCACGTTACTTCGGTAAAAACTCAGCATCAGTGACAAACTTAAAGCAGTTGGGGCTTCGAAGAGTTGGCTACTGCTACTGGTAAAGCTGCGTATGACTGAATGGAATGCTTGGAAAAATATGGCACTGTGATTAACATTTCGCTGCATGTGTAACTACGTTTTTTTTGTTTTGAAGTATATGTCAATATGACAGTTTTTGTAGCTTGGTTCGACTTCAGTACATTTGGCTGTATGCATAACGTGAAGCAAATGTATGATTGCGTCATTAAAGGGAGTCATCTGCCCCCGGGCACAGCATTTTGAGGGCGTAAATTGAAGTTAGAATGTCACGTAACAATTACGAAATGTCAAATGTCAGCGGACACCAATAATTACGATTTATATAATGTCGAATGCCAGTCGCTGCTACCCAGTAGCAATATCTCATCAAGATCACGAAGGTTCGCAAAAAGAACAATTACGAACTTTAGTGACGTTAAGGCGTCACTTGTGCCTCCAGCAACCAGCGCCTGCATGTGGTTTGACTGACGGCTGCGCCACAATGCTTTCAGGTAGCCATGGAAGCAAACTTTCCCACATTGCTTTCATTACATAGTTGCGTCAAAATGGACGAGAATCCAGCATTCACAGTGCATGCAACTGCGCATGCTTTTAGAGCAGCGATGAACCTTAACAATATATTGTTATGACAACAGATCTGATGTGTTGGAAAATATTTGATCTTTTATAGTTTGACAAACTTCATGTTGAAATGGATTTGATGTGGTTCTGAAGTTAACTATGATGATTTTTATTTGTGGGATGTTTCACTACTTTTGCAAAATTATAATTGCTAACCGGCGACAGCGTTGTGTATACTAGTAATAATTGTGCACTTTCCCTGGGACGCTGGAGAGTGGGGGCATTTCTTCCCCTGTTCTTTCAAAAGGGATGCAACGAGGATGGAGGTACCTTTTCATAACAATATCATAGGGAATTTCATGGTTAATGTGGCGGTCGGTAGATGGCGCAACATGCAAATAAATGGTCACCTAGATGGTGACCTAGACGCTAGATGGTGCCCGTAAGTAACAAGTCACTGTGATAGTCACCACCAGCGAATTATCGTAATACACTTATCCCTATATAATGATAGTGCAACCTAGTAGTAGTAGAGTGAACTCAGTGAGGAAGCTCTATTGCTGCTGGTTGCTTTCCTGTTAGTTAATGCCCCGAATTGCCATCTTTCGCTTGTCCTTGCCTCAGTAGTTCAAGGCGATGCAGTCAACTGCAACAATTGGCGCCCGATAAAGGACCTAAGAGAAGGGCCATAAGCCCCTCTCAGTAACACCTTCCGTTGAAGATCGTCTTGAACCAAAGGGTAGGAGCCGAACTTGTAAATTGAGAGTTAAAGTACGGGAAAAAGTGATAGAAAGTCCAAGCTAATGGAGAGGGAAGTGATGTGTCAGTCGGTAAATGGCGCCACATGCAAATAAATGGTCACCGCTAGATGGTACCCGTGAGTAACAAGTCACTGTGATAGTCACCACGAGCGAATTATCGTAATACACTCATCCCTATATAATGATAGTGCAACCTAATAGTAGTAGAGTGAATTCAGTGAGGGAGATCTATTGCTGCTGGTTGCTTTCCTGTTAGTTAATGCCCCGAATTGCCATCTTTCGCTTGTGCTGCCCTCAGCAGTTCAAAGAGATGCAGTCAACTGCAATATTAACAAGATCTATTTGAAAGAATTTTATTGCAGCTATTCACGCACCCACAATATTCAGAATGGTTTTGTACACTTACTGTTATTATTTTTTAGGTCAACATTGTTGCTCAACAGAAACAAACACATTGGTGGACAATTTTGTGTTTTTTTATAAGTTTGCATTTACCTCTACACTTTTACTGCCCCCTTTCTGCAGTAACGTACGCAGAAAATTTCCGGGAGGGGGCAAAGTTTCGTCACAATCTTATGACGTCACAAATCAACTTTAGGGAAGTGCTCAAGGCACGACCATCCAAGGGGGTCCAGGGTAATGTCCCCGAGAAAATTTTGCAAAATTACACCTTAAAATACACATTTTTGTGCGTTCTGGAAGCAAGTTTTAGTATAATGCTTTTGCGAGACTTATTAGCCGGTGAGACGGAAAACTGAACTTTTATTGCCTGAGGCTCATGAAATAAACCTATATGCCCGCTTGGATGTTATAAGTTTTAGATATGTATCGCTTATCGAAGATGCTTATTGAAGTTTGTGGGCTCAAATCTCACGCCAGCTGAAGCTTTTTTCTGGTGTTCATTGTTGCCTGTGTTATGTTACTTAACAGCCTGGTGTGAAGCAAATTTTTCAGTGAAAGAATGAAATCTTAAAATGAAAATCAAGCAGAGGAAACTCACAGTAGTCATAAAAAAATTTACGTAGTGAGTATATCAATGACCAGAAAACAAAGTCAGTTTATTTTAAATTGAGGCCCTTGCCCCCTCTTAGTTACGCCACTGCCGAATACTTTTTATACATTTTTTTATTTTTAGGGTCTGAGGGGGGGCCATGGCACAGTGTCCCCTCCGTACGCCAGTGCCCTTCTCTGCCGCTACTCCGTCTGCAATCTGTGTTTTATCTAATTCCACCTATAAGTTGAGGATCTAAATAGACATGATTATCGAAAGTCAGATAACAAAAAAAATTGCTAACAAAACTTCTTACAGAGAGTCACTGGCATTAGATATTTTCTAGGTTAAAATGACACATTTAAATCATATCAGCTTTTTGACAAAGTAATCGATAAATTTTTAGCAGCTAAAGCAAGAAAACTTTGTTCTAGAAATTAGATAATTGCAAGGAAATCATTAGATTGCATTGTTTTTTTATCTAATGCTGTAACGAACGGGCTTGATGGGAGCGCCTAAACTGAGTTTGTCCTCAGGCGCGGAAAACCCGAGGTAGGCCTACGCCACATCTTCAAGTGTCGCATGTTTATTTGCAAAACGCTTTCACATCTGTTGCTGCAACATGTTACTGTAGATAAAAGTGCTGTTTGAAATCTACGTAGTCGTATTTAATTTCGTTCAAACCAGCACGAAAAAATTCTTGTAACTTACCTTGGTAATGAAATCTTGCTTTTCTGCTAAATCACATGTTCTTTTTCTTACAGGCGTCACAGCGTTTCTTTCACATTGCAGTTAAATGCAACCTAACCACATTATATGAGAAGCAGTGGTTAACATGGAGTTTTCTGCCACATGATGTAGTAGGCTAAACAAAGTGGGAACGCACTCTATTGGATTCCACCTGAGTTGCTGAAAATCATGCATCTACTCATTGTACTAAATCATACAGGCTTCACAACTGATGCAATTGTCCAAGCAAACCATTTGTTACGTTGCACGCGCACGCCTGTTTTTCGCTTCGAAAGTCACGCAAATTATGTACCATGCGGACTGAGTTTACCTTCACAGCAACGTCCACTTCGGCAGCTTATTGTACTTCATCGACCTGTGAGGTTGAGGTTCATGGACTAGTTGTAAGGCCAATCACAGCTACTAGCCGCGTCTGTTGCCAGTCATGCGTTACATAGTCATTGCTATGAATGGTTAGAAAAGATCATCTTTTCTAGAGAGTACAGAGTCGCAAAAGAAACGCTTGCTTTTGGGATAAATCGTTTCCAGAATCCATGATTTTTGCTGACCCTGGCCGTAGGTTACCACTAAAAACGAACTAGCGACGGCTCTGACCAGTCAGGGTTGCGGTGTCGGAGTCGTAAGGAGTCGGAGGTTTTTGGGTGGAGTCGGATTCCTAGCAACACTGGGAGTCGGAGTTGGATTTTTTGTCCGACTCCGACACCAGATGTCCAATTGGATCATTTTTTACATCACACTCCTAAATTGAGAATTCCGGTTGAAATGGTACAATTTCTTTTGAAACTTTTGTTGAAATAGGGATTGCTTGCTGTGTACCACGATTTCCCTTGCTTTTAACAGCCATATTTAAAGTCGGAAATTTTGGAAAGGTCGGAGTCGGGAGTCAGAAATTTGGGAATATCGGAGTCGGAAATTTTGGAAAGGTCGGAGTCGGATATTTTACCTCCGACTCCGCAGCCCTGGTACCAGTGGTGGATTAAGGTTGTATGAGGCCCATAGAAAGGCCTCTTTCTATATATATATACATATATGTATATTTTATTTGACTGTAGCCTACTGAATTAATTGCGCTAAGTATACTCACTAAAAAAAAGTATAAACTTTTTGCCCAAAAAGTATAAACAAGCTGCCCCATCAACTGTTTTTCTAAATGGTGTACGTGTACAATTTTTAGACCAAGTGAAATACCTTGGTGTGTGGATAAATGCATCATTGAAGGATGATGATGACATTCAGAGACAAGTGAAATCACTATACTGTGCAGCAAACAAACTCAGAGGCACTATTGATCAGTGCTCTACTGCAGTAAAAAACACTTTATTTCGTGCCTATTGCATGCCAATGTATGCTTGCCAATTGTGGAGCAAATACACACAGACTAGTATGAAGCGCTTACGTGCTGCATATAACAGTGCCTATCGAATTATGCATTACATACCCAGAAATGTGAGTGTTCGCCCACACCAGGTTAGCCATTGTGTCAGGACCTTTGATGCCGTGCTAAGAAACAACTTGTATCGATTTTTATACGATGCACATCTTCATCCAACTTTTTTATTCGGTCGCTTCAAATGTCTGATGCTTTTTACAAATTTTCTTTTTTCCTCAATCATTCAACAATCCTGTATGGAGGCCAAATGCAGTAGTTGTCCGTGAATTGTTTCGGAGTTTGCGTCTCATCAGTATTGCTTTTGCGTAGCAAAAATATGTGGACACTGCGTACACACCAAGCATAAAAAGTAAGAAGTGCTGGGAAAGTGCCTTGCTCCTCTCAAGGCTGGACACGTACTAACACCGGTTGTGTAATGCTCTACTGCATGGTTTATCCATTTTCTGTGCTTCTGCGAATGACGATACAGCTGTGGTGAGGATAAACATCTTTGCTCCTCCTAGTGTTGGTCATGTGCAAACACCGTTTCTGTAATGTGCGCTGCTGTATAGCTAACCACTTTTTGTGCTCCTGTGTCTGTGATATGGACCACGAGTCTGCAACAAAATATCATTATCATAAAACAGCAAAGAAACGCCGGAGCAACGAAAAAACACAGAGGTTATCTTGTCAGGTGCCCCATAATTTCGTGAAATTGACAAAGGTTTTCATGATGAAAGGTTGTGCCGACCGCAAGGCGTGCTTTTAGGCCTACCTATATATATATACATTGTGTATTGTTCGCATACAGCCCCTCGCTGTATCCCAGTCAGCTCCCCCATTAATCTGCCACTACTCAGTACTCATTCACAAGTCACAAATAGACCTTAACGAAACCTTTAAGGACCACAAAGCAACTATAGTGCCAGTGACTCTATCCAGTCATAACTTGCCGACCAATTGAGCTAGGGAGCTGATCAAACCCTCTGAAGATGCGGAAAGTCTAGTAATTTAGATTTTTTGAAAAATTGGAAAGTTTTGGATCTTGCATTTTTTGTGAGTGATATCATAACTGGGATAGATTTGCACATTCTTGGCCGAGGTCAACGCGCCCTTTGGGCACCAACACCAAGAGCCAATTTTTTGACTTAAGTATTTATTGGAAACTAGGCTATAATACAAGACTTTAAGCTTTCTAGCGTTTCTGGTTCAAAAATTATCGCCAAATAAACAAAATTTTGGTAAAAATCAAGTCCTGCAAAAGGTAATCTTGGCCATTTTGGCTGAAGGCCATAACTCACCAGCCGATGGAGTTGGAGAGCTGTTTAAACCCTCTAAACATGCGTAAAGTCTTTTAGTTTCGTGTAAAAAATAAAGGATGTTTTGATGTCATTCTGCACAGACTGGAGTCGTGGACAGATATATCAAGCCACACCAAATGGTCAATCAACGACATCTGCCAAAGCTTGAAGATCTGCTTAAATGCGACGCACCCCTGCCCTGCTTTTCCGTGGAAATAACTACTAGCAGATTTTCGGTACAGCAATGGGCTCTCCAGTATCAGCTGTAATTGCGAACATGGTAATGGAAGACGTAGAAACTCGGGCATTGAACACTTTTATATCTGGCCCGAAACTTTGGAAACAATACGTCGATGACACCTTTGTTCTTCTTAAACAAGACAAGCTTACTGATTACTTCAATCATATCAATGCAGTTGAGAGCTCAATCAATTTTACAATGGAAAGAAAAAATAATGGCTCGATCGCTTTTCTGGATATGCTAATAGCACGACTGGAGCATGGCCAGCTTAGTACAAAGGTATATCGGAAACCAATACACACTGGTAAATACCTGCATTTCCGCTCAGAGCATCCTCTTGCACATAAATGCGCAGTACTGAACATGCTGCTACAACGAGCCGAGAAACTCTGTGACCAAGAAAGTGAACGAAAGGAAGAGATCGACCTCATCAGATCAACTCTTAAACAAAACGGTTAACCAGACAGACTGTTCTACAGAAAGAAACCTGCAAACGCAGCAAAGAACCAAGAACATGAAACAAGAGGGTTCGCCATACTACCCTATCTCCCGGGGCTTACTGACAAAATCAAATGATGCTTGACGACCCACAAAATACAAGTCGCATCAAAACCGGTGAGAAAGTTGGGCAACCTTCTAACTTCCATCAAAGACCCCATGGATACAAAGTCTCGACAAGGCGTAACGGCGTTATTGTAACGGCGCGCAGCGGCTTATGTCCCATCTTTGTTTAATAGCTTCAAGCTGTGTTCATGCAGTTACTAGTTATCTAATGTGTGCAGCTCTCTAGATTCAAAGGGGGTTGATTTACTTGATGCTACCTTAAAGCCTAACATTAATTGACAGCATCTGCACAGATATTGCAGTACTCCTACCAGCTACGGTTTCCGTGGCTTCCCAGTGTATACCAGCAGGTTCTTGACCGCCTTTGCCTGCTTGCACAATACCGCACCGAGACCCCGCAAGCGGATTGACCTGGTTCCGTACCCTGGTATATCGCCCTCGTGGTTGCCAAGTAGGTCGGCAACGGCCTTTGACGGTTTGCGCAATCTCGCGCCAAGTTTAACTGTTTTTCCTTTTCGACTCGCATAACGTGCAGTTAAAACCACAGCCCAGTCTAATTTCGAATTAGTAACATTTCGGCTCTCTTCGTGTATCAACCAAATTCTGCTAACTGAGTCAGAGTATTTCTGATCACCGAAAAGACCAAAGATCTGAGCTGTGGATTTCACACCAATTGGTATGTAATATGTGTTTATTCTTATTTCTCTTGAACGTCTGTAGCTCACAGTGAATCCAGTGCAAGTTTACCGCTGTGCCTTTAGTTCGCGTAGACTTACCTGAGAATAGTGGCAGCAAACACCTTTTCATTGTTAATTGCTGAACTGACTTAATTCGCAGTCGCGCTTTCAAGGATTAATTGTCTTGCCACGCTGAGTTAGTCGATCGTGCAGTCTAACAGTTTGCTGTTACTGCGCGTTGTAGAATCGCTTAGTTGTTTCTGTTGTATTTCAGAAACCGTGTTTGTTGATCAATCGCCGTTGAAGTTTGACGCCTGTTGGATTTTGTGACAACAAAGTTTGCCATGATTGATTGCCCTCCGTTTGCATTGTTGTAGGGAATAAGAGACTACAGCCCTGTGGTGCACGGAGTTCGTAGGGGTCAGGTTTAGGCGAAAGTTCGTCAGGCACGCGTTTCTCTAATTTTCTGCAGACTAGCTCTTCCATGGCTTGCATCTAAGGCTAGCTGCTGCAACAGTTTCAATTGCTTGTGTGATCAGTTTCACTTGTGACTGAAAGAAAGATTTGAACAATTTGCCTTTCTGTTCTCAGATGGAGAATTTGTTGACCACAGGTGACAGCTGTGGTTTGGTGCGAACGTTACTCCGGGAAACAATCTTGTTAAGTCTCTCGCGAATTTGCGTGGCGATTGTTTGGGGTCCGCGTGTAGAGTCCCCGATAAGCGCTTGTAATCTTCAGGCTGTTTTCTCAGCTGACGTTCTTGTGTGGTATAGTGTCACCTAGCCACATCACCCTCGTCTCGTTGCACTCTGGTTGAAGTTCATCCAGGAGTGATAGCTGAGGTCCCTAGCTGGGCCAATCAACTTGCGTGGTTTAGCCACAACTACTCTGTCCTCTAGGCTGTAAGTCAGCTAGAGATAAACTGACGTGTCGTGTCCTTGGAAAGGTCGACAACCTGCGTGTGGTTTAGCCACAATTACCCTCTAACCTGCTGTGCGCCACGGTGTCTAACAGCGGTCGTCATGACGAATACGCTTAAAGTCTTTGAATTTTAGCTTCGGGTCTGCAGGACGAGCAGAAAAATATAGAAACCCTGCTGAACGCGCATTCTGCGCCTGACGTCATAGATGCAAGATTGCAGGAAATGCAGCAACTGCTTGATGCGCTCACGCTTCGCAGTGAAGGGGCTGCGTCAGAGTTGCACCGGGCTGGCGACGAAAAGTGGACGGACGTAATCGCAAAAAAATCCAACTATCTCAACAAGTAAAGAAGCTTGATCTGCGTGCACGCGAGTATTTGAATGCTGAAGCGAGGAAGACGATTCCTCCAAACGTGAATGTGCATGCGCACTAATCTGCAAATCATAGGATTGGGACAGATCGTGAAAATCGTGTGGACAATGAACGAACTAGAGTACTTCCCTATGCTGAGGAAACACAATCTGTTGCGTGTGCGCCAAACAATGACCGCAAAATTTTTAACCGGAAGAAAATTAGTGCTTCCGATAATGAAATGAACTGTCAAGAAAGACAAGTGCCGAACGTGTATTCTGTTCGCGCTGCGAGCGCACGTCCGCCCGAATTCAGAAGTGAAAGACAGCCTAGCCGTTTTGCAACGGCGTTTGTTCGGGAAAGACCAAACGCTGGTGCCGAGAACAGGTTTGCAGAAACGTCGAGTTCGAGTAGCGATGTTCGAAGCAACTTCAACGAAGTTGCTGGGATTAAACTCGTTGTAACGCAACGGTACTGCGGTAAACTGGTCAGTAAAATTCGTTGTGGCTAATTACGTCAGAAATCCAATTACTCGTTTGTTGCGCCCAGCTCTGCGTTTGATAAACAGCTGCGCGACTGTAACCAACGCCAGCAGTCCTGTTACCATCACAACACGGCTGTTCCAAGTGCAAAGTTACACTTCTCGAATCGCATTGACAATAATGACCGTTTTGGGAGTCGAAATTCTGAAGTTAACAGAAGCGTTGGTCGTGCAGAAAGTGCGCCTTTTGTGAACAATGTTGAATGTGTTGCAACTTCTCAGACACTGATGCCAAAAGGCGACTATGGTAAAGTGTTCTCCGATACTTCGGCAAAACATCAAAATGTGAAACAGCCCGAAAGTGACTGAAACACTTCACCAGAACGCGAAGCACAGGTGGTGCTCGCACCAAAGTCTGAAAATATTAGCAAAGCGGGTAATAAGCATGGGTTGCTGCTGGACGTCGGCTTTCCCGCGTCCGTTTCCAAAGTTGTAAGCTCCTGTGAGCCTCAAAATGTTGTGAGCCCGGATGTTCGCTCGCCTAGTCGTTCTGAAGGACAAAACACGCATAACGAACTTTTGGAAGATAAACCTCGTGTTTTGAGTGAAAGCAGTTTGCTGTCGCCCGATTCAAAATCAAGTTTTTGCGAGTTCGATCAACTGACCCGAAAGCAACGGGCAGAGGTTGACGCTGAGTTCGAGAAGAGTTCATCGAACTGCAGTACTGCAATTGAAACTATTGCGGCAGCTAGCCTTAGATGCGAGCCGTGGAGGAGCTAGTCTGCAGAAAATTAGAGAAACGCACGCCTGACGAACTTTCGCCTAAACCTGACCCTTACAGCCCTGTGGTGCACGGAGTTCGTAGGGGTCAGGTTTAGGTGAAAGTTCGTCTAAGGCTAGCTGCTGCAACAGTTTATGCCATTCCATGCCGTGATTGCAATAAACGATACATTGGAGAAAACAAGCGAAGCCTTGGAACCCATCAGAAAGAACATAAGCAGACATAAAAAACAAAGGTTTCGACAAAAGTGCCAAAAGTGCCTTAACGCAACACACATTTGATCAAAATCACAGAATAGATTGGGATAACTCAAAAGTCTTGGAATTTGAATCGAAATATTGCGCACTCCGATTTATCGAATCCTTTCCAGAGGTGATCGGAGTCACTTTTGTTGACTCCTGCACCTGTTCCTAAGAAAGTGACTCCAGCTCCTGCTCCGGAGATCATTGTAAGTTTACACTCTGACTCCTGTTTACACTCCGAAAACTTGAAAGCAGAGTCTATTTTGCCACTTGAGGTAAAATAACTGCTTGAACTATTTTGCCGTTAGCCAATATGGACGAGTAGCCTATTGTCATGCTTTTAGTACTGGCAAGAAGGTAGTGGTTTCTTGTCTGTGTTGGTCAACTGAAGGTTTTCCCCAACTAACTCATTTTGTATTTGTGTATCGTCCATCTCATTTTGCCTCATGGTGCAAAATATCCACCATGCTACCAAACTTGAAACCAAGAAACAGAATCATAAGTTGTTCTCATGTGAACCAAATCTCATTTGACTCTTTCAGCTCTGACCTGAACTAAGTCATGTATAACTTTTTTATTTAACTCTTTGTGATTTAGGTACAAGCACAATGAAACAAGATTAAGACAACTACTATTTCTTTTATTGTATTTGAACTTGCAAGATGATAATGGCATGTTTAGGAATAGCCTGAACTGCTTTACTGCTAGCTTGACTGAAACTGCACTGCTGTTGGGGTTGCTGCGTAAGAAGATACATATTACATGCATTGTTGTCTTCTACATTTCACTGAAACTAACAAATTGTGAATACTGCTCAAAACACGACCCAGCAAAGAGGTACTGTAAAACTTCCAGTAACTGACGTTCTGTGATACAGCAGTTGAGCATAAGCTACGCACCAATCAGATTAGAACACAGACCGCCAGTCTGCCACCCTCCCTCACCCTCAACAGCCTGAACTACTGACTGACCAATTTATCCGAGAGAATAGAGCAAATATATCAATCCAGCAATTAGCCGTTCAGAGAAAATTTAAATTGAATAAAATTAATTATCCGAATCCTGTAAAAACCAAAATTCTCACTCCTGCTCCAGCTCCGGGTCCGGTTTTCATTAAAAAACCCGACTCCGGGTCCTGCTCCGGCTTCGGCAAAAATCGTAGACTCCTTCCGGAATCGACTCCGGCACTCCGGCTCCGTGATCAACTCTGATCCTTTCACATAAATAGCGACAAAGACACAATGAATGAAAAACGATCGGACTTGTTCCCCTACATCTACCGGTTCATGTTACAGTACAATAGTTTACATTCTAATTTTCTAAATTTCCTTCGTTCTGTCCACGACATGGTTCATCATTCTGTTGTTTTTACTTTCTTATCTTTTAATCAGCGTTCCCCACCTCCCGAATTCTTACCAGCACGGTACCACCTGGAGCGCACACATTTTATAACATCCGCACTCGCACCTCGCAGCATTTCGTTTTTAGCCCTTATGAAGATAGTTGTATCAACTATCGAAACGTCGGCAAGTTTTTAACGTGTTTTTATGTTTTTACCGCCAGTAGAGCTTGATAAAAGTTTGTTTATCGAAGTCCTGGCGTCTCCGAGGCAGAAAGATGTTCAAAGGATGTTTTGGTTTTAGGCTTTTTTGTGGGTGACGACATATTAGGTGTAGGTTTTGGCTTTTTTGGCTTACGTCATCGGGCCCTGCGCCCAACCCCAAGGGCCAATTTTTCTTTTTAAAAACAGGCGAAATTCCTCATTTTTAGAGCCCTTGATTCATACTGACCCTCTAGCGTTTTTCGTTAGCAAGTTATGACCTAAAAACTACGGATTAATGAAATAATCTCCTCTAGGAGATTACTTACATAATTTGTTGTTTTTAAGCCATTAGGCTACTTCCAAACCACAAATGCTAAAAGGCAAATGAAGACGTGTCCCCAAGCTCAACTCATAGAAGCCTGTATAAGCGTAGTTTGATGAAGCTATTCATGTAAAGGCACATTGTTCACTTCTCATTCGCAGTCTCACACCAAAAGTGTTTTTTTCAAAATTATGGAAGCATTGCTACAAATTCACCCATGCTTCTTTTCACACGGTATAAAATTACGTGATTTTCCGTTATCAGCAGTCACTGTCTTGCTGCATTACCGGCCAAGTTGTCTGTGTTCAACGGTCACATGCGGAAAATTGCCTTGTACAGTAACTTCGTTGAGGTAAACCTTTGAAAATTTGTTGCCATGTTATTGCCTCCCAACAAGCACCAACAATGGAACAATCCGCTCGCAAGTTGCGCAACCTGCCTTTGCAGGATAAAGAGCGGACATGTGTGAACTGCAAGCTCATCAGTACATAAAACCAGAATAGCGAACCTGACTCTTGTGCAGTGCGAGTGTCATACCGGTATCAAGCGAAATTTCTGACCTGTTATTGTTTTTCAGTTATTTCGCTTCTCAGAATAAAGAAATAAAGTCTGGCAATTACTTTTTTGATGTGTGTTGTGTGACTTGAAACATTTTGGTTAGATGTCAAGTACCCACAACAAGCTACAGCACCGCAAGAACTTCAACCATTGAAAATTTTCGGACTTAGTCGTTGACTTCAATTATTTTTCTTTTTCTCACCCTCACCCAAACCCTAACCCGACACACTTACCTAAACACGAATTCCCAAGCCCAAAAAATCAGTTTTATCAGCGTATTTGGTATGTAGAATATTACTCTGTGCATGCGTACATGGTGTGAAGTCAGAAATTTCGCAAGTCAGAAATTTCGCTTGACACCGGCAAATATACTGTCAATGTAAGAACAGACCCATCGCCACGGGGGGCTTTGGTGGGCTTAGCCCCCCCCATACAAAGCTCCAATGCCCCTAAACGAACTCCAAGCTCCCCAAAATTCAAACGTGAAACACTATAAATCAGTGGAATTTTTGTCAATTTTAAAAATGTCAAGCCCCCCACAGAACCGCGAAGCCCCCTTATTGAAAACTTTCTAGCGACGGTTCTGTGTAAGAATTAAATTAACTGATCAGAATTAAAGCTGTTGACTTCAGGTTTTCTAGAAATTTTTGGTTCTTAGGCCCAATTTCCAGGGGGAACATGCCCGTTTTGCACCCCTTGCGGACGCCCATGACTAAACGCAGTAATAAAAAAGCTTCACAATTTTGACGCGTGGTGAACGGCCTGAAAAAATAGAAAAGGAGTGTTTTGAAATCCATTCGCGAGGACCCTGGCATTTGCCCGGTTTGCTCAATGGTTAATCCCGCCCTGCATAGCTATGCAATTCGTAATGCTCTGAATGTCGAGCCATTTCTCCGAACCGAGAGTCTCCAGCTGCGTTGGTCCGGCCATGTGTCTACAGTAGAACAGGGGTGCACGACTGCTTCGGTATGACTGGCCGCATTACGGCCGCCAGTGAGTTTCAGATGTTTTTATCTTATTTGCATTGCTTCTGTTCTGCTTCCACACGTCTGTCTTGGCC